>WOR8_10001415_pt1 | contig 44637 bp, 43 predicted proteins | sample DeeMarSeWOR38_10_FD_19890 | JGI IMG/M metagenome (IMG submission 19890)
CGCGCTTGCCGCATTTTTCCAGCGACTCGATCCGCGCGACCATGGATTCCGTCGGCATAACCTATCACTGGGCCGGACGCAAGTTGGGTGGAATGCGAAAGCCCCGTCCTGATTCGCGGCATCTCGCACTGCAGGCGCAGGCCCTGCGTGGCTATGCAGATTACATGGAAACCAAGGAGTTTGAGGCGGCAGTACGGCAGCTTATGGCTCTTGCCGGCCATGGCCGGACCGCGCTTCTTTGTGCTGAACGACAGCCGGAGCATTGTCATCGTTCCCTGATCGCCGATTACCTTACGCTCAATGGAGCGTCAGTCGTTCACCTTATTGCTTTGGCTGAACAGCGGGAGCACCAGCTTCGCCCCGAAGCGAGGCGTGAATCAGCAACCCTGATCTACGATCGCCATTGCTCGTTTTCGCTGAATCTGTGATCCCTTTCACGCAGATAGACAAAGACATGCAAATCCGCTAATATTCGAGTTCGCTAACACACTAAAATTTACCCAATAAGCAGCGGGGTTTTTACATAAAATCATTTTCTTAACCACCTGAAATTAATATTTTATGAGGGAATGAAGATGTCAATTTTCCAGAAAACCAGGCAGTGTACCGGCTCATTCCCATGCCGATTTCGGCTGGTGCTCGTTTTTGCGGCGGCAGTAATGACGGTTTCGATTGCGACGGTTCCGCTGCTGGTCGATTAAGCTCTTCCGACAAAGGTGCCCGGTTGGAACGGGCGGTCCATGTTCGGACCGCCCGTTTTCGTTTCGTTCCTCCAAACAGGGTTGCGTGGCCAGGTGAATGGCGCTGTCCTGTCAGTCGCCGATAAGACACGGACGTATTGCATTTGTCATGGGGGTGCCGGGACAGGCCTGGCACCATCTGTCTTGTTTGGCCTGTGCCTCCGCTTGATTGCGCTGTCTTATCTCATTGTTTTCTCTTGCCCTCGTCCAATATTCCGGATTCCGCACAGGTCGCTAAGCCTGCCGCACAGAGACTACTCGCTGGCGCCGGAACGTCGCAAAGCAGCGCTGTGTGAAATCCGGGTGCGCATGGCCTGATTTGGTGTTGCGTATACCGTGTTCACCGTCGCGGTTATTCAGCTGGTGATCGAGGCAAACCTTCAGGTTGAATCCCGATTGAGTTCGGGGGATTGCCTGGGTGCTGACAATGTACGCGGCATTCGTCGTCATTTGGTTGACGATGTTTTTCCGGAGGTTTCACAAGCCACGGCGCTGATTCCGATGCAAGGGAGGGCTACGCATCTGCGATAAAGAACTGGTAACTAACATATGATTCATATACAGAAAGTATCTGGATACTGCCGGTGTTGCCAGTGCGTCGGTCGTCGCCATGTGCTGGTTGCAGGATCCGAGACCGAGTGCCTTGGCTAAGTACGCGCTGTTGGCCGAATATATGCATGTAATTCCCTGTCGTGTGTAGAACGCAGATCGACAAGACTGGTATGCAACACTTTCAGCACCCTAGCCGATGCCCTTCCATCGCCAGTGCGCTCAATCGGTCGCCAGCACTGCGCGCCTGCATGATACTGCTCTTGCTGGTTCTTGTGTCGCCGTGCCAGGCCGAGTGGCACAAAGCACAGGAAGCGATTATGGGCACGCAGGTCACGGTGGAGATCTGGCATGAAGATGCGCAGATCGCGGAAAAGGGCATCCAAAGCGTCATGGATGACATGCGGCGCATTGACCGCTTGATGAGTCCCTACCGGCAGGACAGCCAAGTCTCACTGATCAATCGCCAGGCCGCTCAGGGGCCGGTGCGCTGCGATCCGGAACTTTTCCATTTGATCGCGCGCTCGCTGGACATCTCGCGGATGACGAAAGGCGCATTCGATATCAGCTTTGCCAGCGTCGGGTACCTGTACGACTACCGCCAGAAGGTACATCCTGACAGAGCGCAGATTGAGTCGGGATTGCCGGCAGTTGATTACAGACATATCCGGCTGAATTCGGATACTGGGTCAGTTCGGTTCCTGCGCGAGGGCGTGAGAATCGATCTCGGTGGCATCGCCAAGGGTTATGCCGTGGACCACGGATTACAGCTCCTTGGTGAGCTTGGTATCGATCATGCCATTGTCACGGCCGGTGGCGATAGCCGGGTGCGCGGCGAGCGCTGGGGGAGGCCCTGGAAGATCGGGATCCGCGCGCCCCGCGACCCGGCGGGTGTGGTTGCGATGATCCCCTTGATCGATACAGCGATCTCGACCTCAGGGGACTATGAGCGGTTCTTCGTGGAAGACGGCGTCCGTTATCATCACATTCTGGATCCGGCCACGGGGCGGTCGGCTGACGCCGTGCGCAGCGTCAGCATCATCGGCCCGGATGCCACGACGACCGATGCGCTGTCGACCAGTGTCTTCGTTATGGGGCCAGAAAATGGGCTGGCACTGGTAAATAAACTGCCCGATATAGAGGCCGTCATCATCGACAACGAGGGCCGGATGCAATTGTCGGACGGGCTGAAACAGATGGATCAGTCGGCGCAGAATTAGACGTCCACTGAATTGTGGCAAAACTGGGGGAGAAAGCTATCAGGCGCGAGAAGGTTGCCAGTCAGCGTGTCTGGTGAACGGGATTTGTGACGCGAGTCTCAGCCACGTCTCCCCGCAGGCGAGCAACTTCATTTCCTTCCAGTGAGACAGCCCGGGGACGTGCGGGACACGGCGGTTGATACCCCGGTTCAAGCGTTTAAATCAGATCCCAAAGCTGCCGTTACATGCAGTTGTCAGGAATAGCGTACACGGAGTTCCGCAACAGGAGGTAAGGGTGAAGATTGTATGTCAAATGGTACTGGCCTTTGGTCTGGCGTTGGGTGCAGCCGCGACAGCGGCAGACGACCAGGCCGGTAAGACCGGCGACACCTTCAAGGGACTCGATTCCGAGATTCAGGATCTCAAGAAGGAGGTGGTGGAACTAAATCGCGACCTCTTTATCCTTGAGGAGGAACTGCTGTTTCCATCGAGCACTCAGGTCGCTGTTTTCTTGTCCGTCGACACCGGCAGTTATTTCAACCTTGATTCTGTGCAGCTAAAAGTCGACGACAAGGTTGTCTCGAATTACCTCTATACCCAGCGAGAAGTCGAGGCTCTCCATCGCGGCGGTGTTCACAGGGTCTACACAGGCAATCTGAAGGCTGGTGATCACGAAGTTGTCGCGCTGTTTACCGGTAAGGGGCCCAGTGGCCGCGATTATCGCCGGGGCGCCAATCTGGTCGTCAACAAGGGTCTGGGCCCCAAGTTTGTGGAGCTGAAAATCGTCGATCGGGAAGGCAAGGAACAGCCTGAATTCGTGGTCAAGGAATGGGAGTAAACATGCAGTGTACGCCAGTGACAAGGCGTACACTGGTGCGTCACGGCATGTGTATTGCGTGGCTGGTCTTTGGGTGGGTTGTCAACCCCGTTATGGCGGGAAAGGAACCGCGCCAGGTACGCGACCTCCATTACGGGGAAGTCCTGTTCCATTTTTACCAGGACGATTACTTTCCCGCCATTACCCATTTGCTGGCGGCGGACATGCAGGAGAGGATGCCAAATCATCCGATCGACTCCCAGTTATTACTGGGTGGCATGGAACTCTCCTACGGCATGAACCGTGAGGCTACCAGGGTTTTTCATGAACTGCTTGATCAGAATGCCGAAGAACCGGTGCGCAACCGGATCTGGTTTTCTCTTGGCAAGATTGGGTATCAGCGAGGATACTTGCAGGAGGCCGAAGACGCGCTGAAGAGAGTGACCTCCAACGTTTCGCGTGCAGTACATGGCCAACAGCAATTATTGCTCGCGCAGGTATTAATGCAGCAGGGAAAATACCAGGAAGCGGCTGAATTACTCCGGGAATGGAAGGGTCCGAAACAGTTTTCAGGGTATGCGGACTATAACCTCGGTGTGGCTCTCATCAAAAGTGGTAATGAAGACGCGGGCGTTGCGCGCCTGGAAGATGTCGGGGAGCTGAAGACCGCAAATAGCGAAACCTATAGCTTGCGGGATAAGGCGAACCTGACACTCGGACTCCACCTGCTGGGTGCGGATCAGCCCGATTCGGCCCGTCACTACCTCAACCGGGTTCGGCTTTCGGGCCCCTTTGCGAATCTGGCCCTGCTAGGCGCCGGTTGGGCCGATACCGAAACGGGCAACTTTCAATCGGCACTGGTCCCTTGGAATGAATTGCTGGGTCGGTCGCCGGCGGATCCCCCTGTTCAGGAAGCGCTCGTCGCCATGCCGTATGCACTGGGCCAGCTCAACGCTCGGGCCGACGCGATCCAACACTATCAGCGGGCCATAGATCTGCTGTCTGAAGAAGGCAGACACCTTGATCAGGTGGTCGATAATATTGAGCAGGTACTGTTTCCTCACACACTGGACCAGGGTGTTTTTGTAGAAGCCGGTGTTCTTCAGCAGGCACTCATGGTGGGCGGATCTGGCACATCCCGGCTAATGAGCCCGGACCGGAATCTGGGCACTGTACCTTACAGCCCAGAGACGGGATACCTGGTGCAATTACTGGCTCTGCATGAGTTTCAGGAGGCATGGAAGAACTATCACGATCTCCAGTATCTCGCCACGAACCTGACTTATTGGAATGAACAGATCGATACCTATGATGCGATGTTGGCCAACCGCCGGGAGGCCTACAAGGAACGGATGCCGCGTGTTGAGGCCGCCCAGCATACCTTGGACCCGGGGCAGGTCCGCGATCGCTGGCATGACCTGAAAGCGCGTCTCGATCAGATCGCCGACGCCAACGATTACCTGGCACTGGCGACGACGCGGGAAGGCCAAATGTGGCAGAAGCTTAAGGGGCTTGGAGCGCGTCTCGAGCGTTTGCCAGCCACCGAAAAAACCGAGCAACTAAAAGAGAAACGCCGCCTGCTTGCAGGCGTGTTGCGCTGGCAGCTTAACGCCAGTTATAAGGAACGTCTCTGGCAGGCGCGCAAGATGCTGAATGATCTGGATGGACCGCTCGTGCAGGCTCGACAGGGGCGGGCCGCACTTGAGCACGCAATGGCAGGTGCCACTCATCAGTTTGTCGGATATGACGATCAGATTGCGGAGCTGCGTACCCGCATCAGGAAACTTCAGCCGCATATCGTTCGCACTCTGGCCCGGCAAGGCGAGTATCTTCGCAACCTTGCGTTGAAGGAACTGGAGCTCCGGAGGCGGAATCTCAAACGCTACGTGCTTCAGGCCCGTTTCGCGCTGGCTGCGACCTACGACCAGGCGACCAACGCCAGAGGCAACTTGCCGTGACAAACGGACGTTACAGTTGGCTGCTGTTGTTGCCGTTGCTCGCTGCCTGTTCCTGGGTCAGCGACAAGCCGGCCACGATTGGGACCTTGCCTGACCGGGTCAAGGCCTTGCCCGCACCTTCAGTCGTGGATGATACGGCGTCCCGGGCAATTGACAGCTACCGGGTGTACTTACAGGACGCGCCACAGGGTGATCGGCGTGCCGACGCCACCCGACGCCTGGCCGATTTGCAGCTTGAGGCAGAGGAACCCTTGGTTGAGACCAGCATCCCTGCTGATGGCGCAAGTCACCCAGCGGCATCTGCTGAAAATACGGGCGAAGTAGTGGAGTTGTACCGGGAATTTCTGGAGACCTATCCGGACAACCGGCATCGCGACAGTGTGCTCTATCAGTTGGCGCGCGCATACGAATATGACGGTGACTCGGAGACGGCGCTGCAGACTCTGGACCACCTGGTGGCACAGTATCCGGATTCGGGGCACTTTGCAGAGGCTCAGTTCCGCAGAGGCGAGATCTTGTTTGTTGCCCGTTTGTATCCAGCTTCGGAACATGCCTATCAGGCCGTCCTCGATGCGGGGCAGGACTCCGGTTTCTACGAACAGGCGCTCTATAAGGCCGGTTGGGCGCGCTTCAAACAGCGTCAGTATGACCGAGCGTTGCAGACACACATGCGACTCCTAGACTATCTCCTCGTCGAGCGTGACAAGGCGCGGGCCGGCATTGAACTGAGTCGCGCCGATCAGGAGATGCTCGACGATACGTTACGCGTAGCGAGCCTGGCTTTTTCTTACCACTCGCAGCCAGGAGCCGTTCCCGATTATTTTGCGCGCAACGGGAGGCGTCCCTATGAAGACAAGGTTTATGCCAGTCTCGGTGAACTTTACCTGAACAAGGAGCGATTCACTGATGCTGCGGACACGTTTCAGACCTTTGTGGATAGCAATCCCCTGCACGGCGCCGCGCCACTGTTCCAGGTTCGGGTGATTGAGGCGTACCAGAAGGGCGGTTTCCCAAGCCTCGTGTTGGAATCCAAGCGCGCCTTTGTGGAGCGTTATGAGCTAAGCAGCAACTACTGGCAGCATCACGATCCGGGGCAGGCCCCGGAGGTTATGAAATACCTTCGGGCTAATGTCCTCGATCTTGCACGGCATGCCCATGCGCAGGCGCAGCTGAGTAAAAAGCCCGACGATTATCGTGAGGCGGCTCGCTGGTACCGAAGTTTCTTGGGGTCATTCCCGGACGACCGTCAGGCGCCGGACGTGAATTTCATGTTGGCCGAGTTGCTGTATGAGAGCGGCGACTATGGTAATGCCGCACATGAGTATGAAAAGACCGCATACGGTTACGTGCCTCATGCGAAAGCCGCTGAAGCAGGTTATGCCGCATTGCTGGCCTACCGAAAACAAGAGGCCCAGCTGGAGGGCAGTTCACGTGCAGAGTGGCATCGTCGGGGGATCGATAGCACACTCCGCTTCGCAGCGACTTTCCCGCAGCATCCAGAGGCAACCCGGGTGACCGCACGCGCTGCCGAAGAACTGTTTGCGCTGAACGAACTGCAACTGGCCAGTCAGGTCGCGCTCCAGGTAATTGACAGGCCGGATGCGGACGTGACGCTGCAGAAAACGGCTTGGACAGTACTGGCACACTCACAGTTTGACCTTGGTGATTTCCAACAGTCCGAGGCGGGTTATCAGCAGGTGCTGCGCCTGACGCCTGCTGAGGACAATTCGCGAGCGGCATTGCAGGACCGCTTGGCAGCGTCGGTCTACAAACAGGGTGAAAGCCATCGTGCCCAGGGCAATCTACCGGAGGCAGTCGCCGACTTCCTGCGGGTTCGGGACGCAGTGCCCGGGGCGGCGATTACCGCGACAGCAGAATATGATGCAGCGGCGGGATTGATACAACTGAAGAAGTGGGATCAAGCGGCCATGGTGCTTGAACGTTTTCGCAAATCCTATCCGGATAACAAATTGCAGGCGGATATTACGCAGAAGCTCGCCGTTGTCTATCTGGAAGCAGGTCAGTCTGGCAAGGCGGCGGCCGAGTTTGAGCGGGTCAGCGAGCAGCCCGGTGGAACACCCAAACTCAGGCGCGAGGCTACCTGGCAGGCTGCCGAACTGTATGAAAAGGCCGGGCGCGGCACCAATGCGATCGCTGCATTCGAACGTTATGTCAAACAGTTTCCCGAACCGGTAGAGCCCGTGGTTGAGGCGCATCAGCGTGTCGCCGATCTGCACAAGGGAACGGGAAATCGCCAGGCTTGTGAGCGGTCGCTAATGGCTATCGTGCAGGCGGACCGGGCGGCAGGTGCAAGGGGTACTGAACGCACGCGCTTCCTGGCGGCGCATGCCTCGCTCGAACTTGCCGAACCCGCGTATGCGACCTACCGGAGAATTCGCCTGACCGTTCCCCTCAAGGCGAGTCTGGCCAAGAAAAAGCGCGAAATGGAAAGCGCGCTCAAGGCCTATGAGGCGGCTATCGATTATGGGCTTGCCGAGGTCACAACTGCGGCGACCTACCATATTGCGGAAATCTACCGTGATCTTGCCCAGGCGCTGCTGGAGTCCAGTCGGCCCGGGAACCTGTCGCCGGAAGAACTCGAGCAGTATGACATCCTGCTTGAAGAACAGGCATTTCCGTTCGAGGAAAAGGCCATCGAGATTCATGAAGCCAACCTGAGACGGACAGTAGATGGTGTCTACGACGAATGGGTCAGAAAGAGCCTGCAGCAGCTCGAGAACTTGATGCCCGTGAGGTACGCGAAACATGAGAACGCTCCCGACTTTGTTGAAACAATCAACTGACTCGCTTTTGGTCCTGCTGTTTGCGGTGTTGTTGGTCGGTGGCTGTTCATTAGCCCCGAGCCGATCGGGCGATCAGCCGGCCAATGTAGGCGGTGCAGTCCAGCGCGAGTTTGACAGGGCCGTGACGTTGATGAAGGCCGGGCATTACAGCGAGGCGATACCCGTGCTGGAACAAGTTATTGAAAAGGATCCGTCGCTCGCCGGTCCCTGGATCAATCTCGGAATTGCGCGAGCAAGGATCGGCGAGACTCAGTTGGCAGTCCAGGCATTGACAAAAGCAATCGAGGTAAACGCCGCGAGCCCCGCGGCTTATACAGAACTGGGTATGCTCTATCGCAGTAGCGGGGACTTCGAGGCGTCGCGCAAGGCTTACCTTGATGCCATAAAGGTGGATCCTCAGTACAGTTATGCACACCGTAATCTCGGCATACTGTTCGAGATTTACCTGCAGCAGCCAGATCATGCACTGCGACATTATAAACATTATCAGTCCCTTCAGGCGCAGCAGGACGAGGAGGTCCAGAAGTGGATCGTGGATCTGGAACGGCGCGTTCAATCGACACAGGTAAAGACAGAGGTCGCAGGGCAATGACTAAGAGAAGCGGGCGGTGGTTGCTGACCATGGTGTTGCTGGCAGGTTATGGAGTTGGCGCCGAAGAATCTGTGCTGGACATGCAAGGCATGTCAGTGGTGGGGAACCGCGAACTGCCCAAGGCGTTGTACATTGTCCCTTGGAAGGCCCCCGCACCCGTCGATTCAGAACTGGGGTTATCGGACAGTCTGCTGATAAACCAGGCGCTGGGTCCGCTTGACCGGGATGAATTTCGTCGTTCTTTGGGATACTACGAAGCACTTCATCAGTCCAGATAGGCTGGCTGCCCAACGATGCTGCCGAGAGGCGAGTAGACCAGCTCACATTTTCTTGCTGAATACATTCAGAAAAGCCGACTTTGTGTCGAGAACACGGAAGCATGGCCCAGTGCCTCGGGCCAGGCGCACGTCATGTCAAGGAGTCAACTATGGATATCTATAGCACGATCGTAAGGTTCTTTCAGTCGGGCGGGGTCTTCATGTACCCGATCGTGGTAGTGCTTGTCCTGGGACTGGCCATATCTCTCGAGCGCTATGTCTATCTGACTCAGGCCAAGGTCCGTAATCGAATGGTCTGGAACCAGCTGATGCCGCTGCTGATGAACGGTAAGTATCAACAAGCGGTGACAACCGCGCAAAAGTCGAAAACCGCAATGAGTCGGATCCTGACCTACGGGCTGGCGCGCGCGAAAAATGCTACCCACCGTGATGACGTTGAGACCGCCATGGAAGAGGGCCTGATGGAGGCCGTGCCGCGCTTCGAGAAGCGTACCCACTATGTTGCAACCTTTGCCAATATTGCAACGCTGCTAGGATTGCTCGGCACTATCATGGGTCTGATTCAGGCCTTCACGGCAGTATCGAATGCAAACCCGGCTGAAAAGGCTGACATGCTCTCAGCGAGCATTTCAGTCGCAATGAATACCACGGCATTCGGCCTGATGGTTGCGATCCCCTTGCTGTTGGTGTACGCGGTGCTGCAGACCAAGACCACGGAGCTCGTCGACAGCCTGGAGATGGCATCCGTCAAGTTCCTCAATGTAATCTCGGAGAAAGTGGCGAGCAAGGAGGCTGTCTGATGCGACGCCGCTGGCGACGGTCCCGGAAGGATCCGGGCGACATCAATATTACTGCGTTCATGAACCTGATGGTGATTCTGGTGCCGTTCCTGTTGATCACGGCCGTGTTCTCTCGGATTACGATTCTGGAACTCAATCTGCCACCGGCGTCCAGCGGCGAGGTGAACAAGCAGACACCAGAACTGGCTCTGGAAGTGGTTGTTCGCCAGAATGCACTCGAGGTCGGAGACCGTCACGGAGGTCTGATCAGGCGGCTCGAGAATACCGCGGACGGTTATGACCTTGCGCAGTTATCGGAATTACTGCAGCAGATTAAGGCCCGCTATCCGGAAAAGCTCGACGCCAGCGTGCTACTGGAATCAGACATTCCCTATGACAGCCTGGTACAGGTTATGGATGCTGTGCGTGTTGGCGAGGTATCGCAGGATGGGGAGAGCGTGATGACCGAGCTTTTTCCGGAGATTTCGATTGGTGATGCGCCCAGCAATCCAATGATTACCGCGAGCCGACAGACAGGAGCCGCGCAATGAAAATGTCGAAACGCGCCCAGCGGATGGATCGGCATCACAAGCGGTTTGGTAAGGCAATGAGTTTCAATCTGGTGTCCCTGATGGACATTTTTACGATTCTCGTGTTCTTCCTTCTCGTCAATTCGTCTGATGGAGAAGTCCTGCCCAGCACGCGGACTGTGCTGTTGCCGGAATCGATTGCTGAGGAAAAGCCGCGAGAGACTGTGCTGGTCATGGTGACCGGGCAGGATATTCTATTGCAGGGAAACAAGGTGGCCAAGGTTGCGGAGGTGCGGTCACAAGCGGGTAATGTGATTGCGTCCCTGAAAGCGGCCCTGGAAACGCAGAACAGCCGGAGTATTCGCCAGCCCGCCGGAGATGCAGGCAGGGAAGTCACAATCATGGGTGACAAACTGACTTCCTTTGAGGTGTTAAAAAAAGTGATGGCAACCTGCACGCAGGCCGGCTTCGGGAAAATCTCTCTGGCCGTTCTTCAGAAACCACCGCGAGAGGGCTGACCGGCTGTGGCGGGTTACTATCATTCGTTGACGCTTCCCTGGTCGCCATCGGGAGACGAGGATCGCCGCTTTCGTACGATTCTGCTCTGGTCAGTCATCGTGGGCATGGTGCTCAGCGCTGCAATGCCGTTCTTACCCTTGTCAGAGATCATCAAGGATGATTTCGTCGAGGTGCCGCCGCGCTTGGCAAAACTGATACTCGAACGCCAGGAGCCGCCGCCACCACCACGTGTTGAGGCGCCCAAGCCGAAGCCAGAACCGAAAAAGGAAGCAGAGCCAAAGCCGCAACCTGAAAAACCCAAGAAAGTTGACGCGACCAAGAAGGTGGTGAAAAAGGAGACGCCGAAACCACCGGTCAACACCGCCGAGAAGGCACGGGAAAAGGCACAACATGCGGGCATTCTGGCTTTTCAGGACACATTAGCTGATCTTCGGGATAACTCCGCGGTGCAGAAGGTTAACAAGACAGGACGGTTGAGCACTTCCGGCCAGACGGCCCGGAAGGTAGAGCGTTCGATGATAACCTCGCAGCAAGCCGGGGCGACGAGTGGGGGGATCAACACGGCGAGCCTCAGTCGTGACACGGGCGACGTGGGCCTCGTTGAGCGTGCGACTGCGACAGTCACTAGCCCGGTTCAGCCGGACGCCAGTGCTACGCGAGAGACTCGTAAGGGGCGGAAGATGTCCCGCACGATGGAGGAGATCCAGATGGTGTTCGATCGCAACAAGGGTGTGATCTATGCCATGTACAACCGGGCCCTGCGCGAGGATCCGAGCCTGCAGGGCAAGCTTGTCCTGCGTCTGACTATTTCACCCTCAGGCAAGGTCATAACCTGTGAGCTGGTTTCCAACGAGCTGGGTTCGCAGGCACTCGGGCACAAGGTGGTGCAACGGGTCAAACTGTTCAACTTCGGCGCCAAGGATGTCGATGAGATGACTGTGACCTATCCAATCGACTTCTTGCCGGCTTAGCGGCAGCACCTTACTTTCGCCAGTTTTCCGAATCGCCAAGGCCGCGGACTGCAAAAATCCGTATGCTCGTGTACCGTGTTTCTGTATGCAACGCGATACCGTTCCCGTCGCCGTACCGATTCGGAATGAATGGTTTGCGGCTTCAGTCGCGGGGTTGTGCTTTGAAATAACGCGGCCAGCGCTGCGGAACCAGCGACTGCACTGATCAGGGAACGAACCGACAACCAGCCCTGCGGATTGCGGCCGGCGCCACGGTTTTCGTCGAACGGGATCGCGAGTTCTCGATGCGGATACTGCTCGTAGTAAATCCTTTGATTGTAATCGGCTGCCGCAGCGCTATGCATTTTTCAGACTCCCTATGGGCGGGCGCAAAGCCCCCTGGCGTAGAAGTCTTACCGGCCGAGGTTCAGGATGGCCGGGGGGGTGGTGCGTGTCCTGTTGCTATAGCGGGGGTGGGCTCGGGTGTGTGTACCAGGGAACGGTGCGTGGTGCGGACGATAGCCGTGCCCGGGTCGCGGAGGGTACTTGCCATAAGGATAACGATACGGGTAGGCACGGGACGGATAGCGGTAATAGCCGTAAACGGGGATGTAAGTCGTGTCCGTGGCGTCGTCCTCGTGGTACTCGTTGTCCGATTCCAGCCGTGCCTGCTGGAGGGCCAGTTTGCGCAGAAGGTTTTCGCGCTCTCTTTTTCTCCGATCTTCCTCCATGCGGCGTGCCTGGTTGATGACCGAATAGTAGTCGGCGAGTGCATGCGGTGCAGGGCGAGGCGCATCCAACTCAATAATCTCGAGATCCTGAGGCAGTTTCCTGGGCGGTTTCTGGCTAAAGTGGGTGACCTCATGTTCGTCACGCCACTTGTATACTGCCTCGCCAGACGCCGTGTCGATTATCAGCAGTCCGATAAACAGGAGCCTTGGAACCAGATGGCAGATCGCACGGTGCGAGCGTTCGCTCATGGTGCCTCCCGTGTCTGAAGCTTTACCTGAAACTGTAGCATATTGGCCTGGAGAGGCCGCAAAGATACAGCTGCGTTCATGGATTTCCAGAGTCTTTGTCGGGATTCAGGTGCTGTCTCGCAGGCGCCCAACCGTTGCCGAAGCAGTCGGGATATACTTCGCGTGTGGACTTTTCTGACGGTCAACTGCCTGTAGTTATCTTAGGGTCGGCGTGGATCCTCTACGGGTTCGTCGCCTTCGTGGCCGTGCGGTTTTCGCCATGGGCGCGGCTGCGAGACAACGAAGTGCTGCATGTGTTTCTCGGCGCCTGTGTGGCTTTGATGGTCTTGTGGATCATCCGGGTGAATGTGATGTCAGATTTCCACCTTCATCTTCTCGGCGTTACGACATTCACTCTCATGTTCGGTTGGCCGCTGGCTGTCGTCGCAGTCAGCCTCGTTGCGCTGGGGGTGTCATTCAGCGGGGTTGGCGGTATCGAGACCTTTGCGCTGAATGTCCTGTTGACCGGTGTGATTCCGATTGTGCTGACGACCGTGCTGCTGTCTGTTACGCAACGCCGGTTGCCGCACAATTTCTTCGTCTACGTTTACCTCAATGCCTTTCTTGCAGCCGGCCTGAGTATTCTGTGTGCAATGCTGGCCGGCGCGATTATTCTGGTCGCAGGCGAGGCGCGCAGTTTTGGGTGGCTAGCCGATCAGTATCTCCCTTACCTGCCCATGATGTTGTTCTCCGAGGCTGTCCTCAATGGTATGGTCATGACCATGCTGGTCGCACTGCGCCCGGCGTGGGTATGCAGCTTCGATGATAAACTTTATATCCATGGCAAATAGGGGCAGCCGGGTCATTGCGGGGACTGCGTGTGGCTTAAGGGAGTGCCAGTGACTCAGCACCACGGCCATGCGCCGGCCGACTACAATCGAGCCTTTGCTTTCGGCGTCGTCCTGAATCTCGCCTACATTGTTGCCGAGGTTGCCTATGGAATCATTGGCGAATCCCTCGCCCTGTTAGCCGATGCCGGCCACAATCTGAGCGATGTCTTGAGCCTGTTATTCGCGTGGGGAGCAACCTATCTCGCGGGCCGCAAAGCGAGCGCGCGCCGAACCTATGGGTTGCGCCGTTCGACAATCCTTGCTGCTCTGCTGAATGCCATCATTCTTCTCACGGCAATTGGTGCCGTGGCCTGGGAGGCGATGGGGCGTTTCGCCTCAAAGACGCTGCCCGACGGCGAGGTCATAGTCTGGGTGGCAGCGGCAGGTGTGCTCGTGAATGCCGGCACAGCGCTCATGTTCATGGCCGGGCGCAAGCATGATCTGAACATCCGGGGGGCATTCCTGCACATGACCGCAGACGCAGTTGTTTCCCTTGGTGTTGTTATGAGCGGGGGGCTGGTACTGCTGACTGGCTGGGCCTGGCTTGACCCACTGACGAGCCTGGTGATCGTCGCCGTTATCATGGGTGGAACCTGGGGCCTGTTTCGCGAATCCCTTGATCTTGCACTGGATGCCGTCCCGGAGCATATTGAGCCGCAGGTAGTGGAGGCTTACCTGCGTCGATTGCCCGGTGTCCAAAACATCCATGATCTCCATATCTGGGCGATGAGTACCACCGAGGTGGCACTGACGGTCCATCTGGTTCGCCCCGGCGCCCCCGCCCGGAACGATGTGTTTCTACACCAGGTGAGTCGCGATCTGCGGCACCGTTTCGGTATCAGCCATGCGACCATCCAAATAGAAAACGGTAACGATGAGTATCCCTGTTACCTTCAGTCTTCCGAACAGGTCCCGTGATCCGCCGTCAGCGGGTGAGGTCTAGGGGAAGGGCGGTATTGTCGGCTCCGTCCCTTCGATTTCCGTCTCCGGGTGTCGGGCTTTGATGAGAGATTCGATTTCCTCAACCCGGGCCTTGGGTACGTCGACCATCATCAGCAGTTCGCCTTCCTCGATAGCCGCTTCAAAATCCGCCAGGCGGCTATTGGGCGCGTCGGCGCCGATCATGCCCGACAGCCAGGCACCCATGCCCGCTCCGGCCAGTGCAATACCCAGAACGGCGCCGCCTCCCAGCACCAGGCCCGCCGGCGGAAAGGTCATCGCTGCGATGCCGGCGATGACACCGGTGGCACCACCGAGCGCCAGTCCGCGTTCAACGGCAGGAACGAAGTCGCTTTTCTGCAGCAGCGACGCTTCCGGGAGATCGCCGAGTTCAACGCCTTCCTTGGCAACGATATGAAGGTGGCGGTCCTCGACTCTCGCCAGGAGTAGATCGTTCACGACTTCATGAGCCGAGGCTACGTCTGGCAACAAAAAATAGAGGCGTCTCATTTCGGGTCTCCTTATCACTGGTTAGAGGGCCATAGGCCGCCCGGATTGATAATCTAACTCTCGAATTGTAATGCCATAGCGCTTCCTTGCCCATGGCATCGCGTAAATTTTTCTGGCAAACGGCGCCGTCCTGAAAACAATGCCACGAAAAACTCCGGTCCAGGCGGACAACCTGTTTACCGCGGGTTGGAGGATGCAGCACTCCGCAGCCGCTTCATCCGAGAGAACAGCTTTATGATCTACCAGCACATTACAGTGCCCCAGGCAGGGGCAAAGATCGAGGTCAAACCGGATTTTTCGCTCAGCGTCCCGGATCAGCCTATCGTTGCGTTCATCGAGGGTGACGGCAAGCGTGGGCCTGTTCGAAGCGACGCATGGGACGGCGCCAGATCTCGCCGGGAAGAACATGGTAAATCCGAGCTCCCTGATCCTTTCGGGGGAGATGATGCTGCGGCATCTCGGTTGGAACTAGGCCGCCGATCTGGTGGTCAGGGGCATGGGAGGTGCTATCTCCGCGCGCACTGTTACCTTTGACCTTGCGCGGGCGATGGATGATGCCCGGAAATTGTCCTGTTCGGAGTTCGGGGAAGCAGTGATCGGCCAGATTACGTGAGGCCCGTGGCCAGAGGGACGGCTGCGTGCAAGGCAGGTCGACCCGCCGCCGCCTGGTTCGCGCAGCGGCAGGTCGAAGTGTCAGATTGTGGACCGCGTTACTCGGTTCAACTTGCTTCTGTGCGGATTTTCGAAGCCTGTAATCCCTTGGGTCCATCACTGATGTCGAATTCGACCTTCTGGCCCTCCTTGAGTGTTCTGTATCCTTCAGACTCGATTGCTGAGAAATGCGCGAAGACGTCCTCGCCACCGTTATCGGGCGAGATAAATCCGTACCCCTTGGCATTGCTAAACCATTTCACGATACCAGTAGCCATACTCCTCTTACCTCACTAGCTTGCGGATTCAGCGACCCGCTTCTGTCTCTGAAATGCTTCACGGCCCGAAAAGCCGCCAACCGGCGCGGCCGTGAATATCTTCCTTAACTGCCGACGAAGCCTCACTTTTTCGTCACCGTATAACTTTGGGCAAAGATATCAGATTAGTCAAGTATTCTTTGGCATGGCGTCGGCTGTTTCGGGGCCGTGGCATAACTGTTTGCGCCCGATATCCTTCTGTGATAACTCTAACAATACAATATGGATATCTAGCGGAAGCTTTTTGAATCGCGCACGGGCGAGGAAACAAGCAGACGATTCGGCTAAAATCCGGAGTATGACTGAGAAGCACGAACATGGCGGTGACGAGGGCCTCGCACTGCAGGAGGCGCGACCCAAACTCAAGCGTCCGTCCCTCTACAAGGTGGTGTTACTGAATGACGATTTCACGCCCATGGAGTTTGTTGTAGAGATTCTGGAGCGGTTCTTTGGGATGGGGCGCGAGAAGGCGACGCAAATCATGTTGCATGTACACACGCGTGGCAAAGGTGTCTGCGGCGTCTATACTCATGACATTGCAGAGACCAAAGTGGCGCAAGTTAACGAATACTCCCGTAAGCACCAGCATCCGCTGCTGTGCACCATGGAAGAGGCATAAACGGGTTTGCGTATGAGGTAACGTTTAATGTTAAGCAAGGAACTTGAATTCACTCTCAACCTGGCCTTCAAGGAGGCACGGGACAAACAGCACGAATTCATGACAGTTGAGCATCTGCTGCTTGCTCTGGCCGATAATCCTGCCGCGGTCGAGGTTCTCAGGGCCTGTGGCGCAGATATCGGTAGTCTCAAGCAGGACCTCTCGAACTTTCTTGACGAAACGACGCCGCTTCTTCCCCGTACTGACACGCGGGAAACTCAGCCGACACTTGGCTTCCAACGGGTGCTGCAGCGAGCCGTGTTTCACGTGCAGTCGTCCGGCAAGAAGGAGGTGACAGGCGCGAACGTGCTGGTTGCCATCTACAGCGAGCAGGAGTCTCAAGCTGTCTACTTTCTCAATAAACAGAACGTCACCCGGCTGGATGTTGTGAACTACATCTCTCACGGTATTTCCAAGGTTTCCGGCGAGCAGAATGAGGAGATGCCGGGCAGCACTGACGAATCGGAAGCCGCGGAGCCTGCGGCCAGGAAACCGTTGGAGACCTTTGCAACCAATTTGAACGAGATGGCGCGGCGGGGCAAGATAGATCCCCTGATCGGTCGGCAGGAAGAGATCGAACGCACCGTGCAGGTCCTGTGCAGACGACGCAAGAATAATCCGCTTTATGTCGGCGAGGCAGGGGTTGGCAAGACAGCGATAGCCGAGGGTCTGGCGCGGATGATCGTCGGCAAGGAAGTCCCCGAGGTGTTGCATGACAGCACCATCTACTCGCTTGATCTTGGCGCGCTTGTCGCGGGTACCAAGTATCGGGGGGATTTCGAGAAGCGACTGAAGTCGGTGCTCGCGCAGCTGCGCAAGGAACAGGGCGCCATCCTTTTTATCGACGAAATACATACCATTATTGGTGCCGGCGCTGCCTCGGGTGGCGTGATGGATGCCTCCAACCTGATCAAGCCGATGCTTGCGTCGGGGGATCTGCGTTGTATCGGTTCTACCACCTATCATGAATATCGCGGTATTTTCGAGAAAGACAGGGCACTTGCGCGGCGCTTCCAGAAGATCGACGTGCGGGAACCCACCGTTGAGGAGACGGTGGAAATTCTGAAGGGCCTGAAGTCGGTCTTCGAGGAGCACCACAACGTTCGCTATTCGAATAAGGCCTTGCGCGGAGCGGCCGAACTGTCGGAGCGCTATATCAACGACCGCCATCTCCCGGACAAGGCCATTGATGTAATCGACGAGGCGGGGGCGAGTCTGCACCTGCAGCCGGCATCGAAACGCAAGAAGACCATTGGCATCACAGACATCGAAAACATTGTCTCCAGGATTGCACGCATACCACCCAAGAGTGTTTCATCGAGCGACAAGGACAAGCTCAGAACCCTGGCGCGCGACCTGAAGATGGTTGTTTTTGGGCAGGATGAACCGATCGATGCCCTGGCGTCAGCGATTAAGATGTCCCGTTCCGGCCTGGGGAATGAACAAAGACCGATTGGTTCGTTCCTGTTCGCCGGTCCGACCGGCGTGGGCAAAACGGAAGTCACACGGCAGCTGGCGCTCACTCTCGGTATCGAATTGATCCGCTTTGATATGTCGGAGTATATGGAACGGCACACCGTATCCCGGCTGATCGGAGCGCCGCCGGGATATGTCGGTTTTGATCAGGGCGGGCTGTTGACCGAAGAGGTTATTAAACATCCCCATTCGGTGGTCTTGCTCGATGAGATTGAAAAGGCTCACCCTGATGTCTTCAACCTGCTACTGCAAGTTATGGATCACGGTACGCTGACAGACAACAATGGCCGCAAGGCGGATTTCCGCAATGTCATACTTATAATGACGACCAATGCGGGGGCCCGGGAGATGAGCCGCTCTTCCATCGGCTTTACGCGCCAGGATCACAGCGCTGATGGCATTGAGGTTATCAAGCGTATGTTCACGCCTGAATTTCGTAACCGCCTCGATGCCATAATTCAGTTCAAGTCTCTGGATCCGGCGGTGGTCGCACAGGTGGTGAACAAGTTTATATTTGAGCTCGAGTCACAGCTTGCCGAGAAGCGGGTGACGATTGAGGTAGACGAGGCAGTCAGGCTGTGGTTCGCGGAACGCGGTTATGATCCGAAGATGGGTGCCCGGCCCATGGGGCGGGTTGTGCAGGAACACATCAAGAAGCACCTCGCCGAAGAGTTGCTGTTCGGACGGTTGGTCGAGGGTGGCCACGTACGCGTCCGGCTTGAAGGCGATCAACCGGCAATCGAGATTCTCGAGGAAGAAGAGGCCTGACGAGGCCACTGCGAAGCTTGGCAGTATCGCCGCCTTGACGGCAGGCTAGCGTGCCCGGTAGGTGATTCGTCCCTTGCTCAGATCGTAGGGCGTAATCTCGACTGTCACCGTATCGCCAGTCAGGATGCGGATATAGTGTTTGCGCATCTTGCCGGAGATGTGCGCCGTCACCACATGACCATTCTCGAGTTCGACGCGAAACATGGTATTCGGCAAGGTCTCGATGACCTTGCCTTGCATTTCTATATGATCTTCCTTTGCCATAAATCGTTTGTCTTTTTCCGGATTTGCCGCCAAGTCGGCCATTATAGCCGAATCTTTACGGTTGCCGGTATATCTTTGCCCCGTGCCGATGCTCACCGCGCACTGGTCTCAGTCCATGCGCTGCCGTCAAACGCCTGGAGGGGCTGAAATCCGGTCTTGTAGTTCATCTTCACGCAGGCCTCTATCCAATAGCCCAGATACAGCCAGGACAGCTGAAGTTCTCTGGCATATTCGATCTGGTTCAGGATGGCGTAGGTGCCCAGTCCGCGCCGGTGATTATCGGCATCAAAGAAGGTGTAGACGGCCGACAGTCCGTCCGCGACACGATCCGTCGCCGCGATACCCAGCAGGCGGTCATCTTTGCGGAATTCAAGGAATTCCGTCTGGCTCCAGGCGCAACTCAAAAACGCTTCGAGCTGCGCCCTGTCCATGGTATCCATGCCTCCCCCAGGGTGTCGCTTATGCAGGTACGACTGGCACAGGGGCAGGTATTCGTCCGGAAGTCCGTTGCGGTTGATGGTCAAGCTGACGTCCCGATTGCTTTGCAGGCAGCGGCGATGGCGGCGCCGGGGGCGGAAGTCTGCAACCTCTACACGAACCGGTACGCATGCGCTGCAGCCCGGACAGTGTGGCCGATAAACGTATGCGCCGCTGCGGCGAAAGCCGAGACGAATGAGCTGGCTGTAGAGGTCGTTATCGAGGACCGCGGGATCCGCAAACAGATTGCTGCTCAATCTGTCGGGCAGATAGGGGCAGTGCTGGGTCGGGCTGGCGTAGCACCTCAGTCTCGCGCGAGTCATGAGACGGCATGTCCCTGGAATGCATCATCAAAGTGCCACGGCGAGGGGACTGCAGGCCGCCCGCACAGAGGCGGCAGCTGCGCAAGGAATTCCCGCCGACCCATGAATTCGGCGCCCAGGCTCGCGAGGTGGCGTGTGTACACCTGGCAGTCGACAAGCGGGAAGTCCCAGGCGTGAAGCTGCCGCACCAGTGCGACGAAGGCAACCTTGGATGCGTTACTGACGCGGCTGAACATCGACTCGCCGTAAAATATCCGCCCGATTGCGACGCCGTAGAGGCCTCCCACCAGTGTATCGCCCTGCCATGCTTCTGCAGAGTGGGCAAAGCCCAACTCGTGCAGCCTCTGATAGGCGCTGGTCATGGCGGACGTGATCCAGGTGCCATCTGCCCCGGCGCGTGGCGCGGCGCAGGCCCGGATCACGGCATCAAAGGCCTGGTCAAGCGTGATCCGGAAGGCTTGTCTGCGAAGCGTCTTGCGCAGGCTCCTCGAGACATTCAGTTTCTGCGGGAAGAGCACGAAGCGCGGGTCGGGTGACCACCACAGGACCGGTTGGCCCTCGCTGTACCAGGGAAAGATTCCTGCGCGATAAGCGCGCAGCAGGCGTTCAGCCGAAAGATCTCCTCCGATCGCCAGCAGACCATCGGGTTCGCGCAGGGCGAGGTCGGCATCCGGGAACGGGCGGTTCGCGTCGGCCGGATCAATCCAGAAGGGTGCCTGATTTCTCGCGCGCGATGTCACGTTGTATCGCCCCGGTCCGGAAACAGTGTCGGCGCGTCCGGGCGCCTGAAAGGGGAGCTGTCATGCAAGGTTTCGATGTAATCACGCATGGCGCGCGTTTCCCGCCGCAGGAAATCTTCAATCACGCCTCGAAACCGATCATCCGCAATCCAGTGGGCGGACCAGGTCGGCGTCGGCAGGAAGCCGCGGCTGATCTTGTGCTCGCCCTGTGCCCCAGGTTCGAAATACCGCAGTCCGTTTTGTATGCAGTAGGCGATACCCTGATAGTAACAGATCTCGAAATGCAGGCTGTGGAAACGGGCGGTACAGCCCCAGTGGCGCCCGTAGAGGCTGTCGCTGCCGCGCAGGTTGATGGCGCCCGCCACAGGCTGGCCCCGATGGTAGGCGAAGACGAGCACAATCTGTTTGCCCATGGTGCGCGCGATCTCCTGGAAGAACCCGAGATTCAGGGTGGGAACGCCCCATTTTTTCTCGAAGGTCGAGCGGTAGAAATGATGTGCCATCCGCCATTGTTCATCATCTGCTTCATCCCCGTGGAGGACCTGGATCTCGACGTTAGCCTCCTGTACGCGGCGGCGTTCGCGGCGTAATTTTTTGCGTTTGCGTGCATTGAATGCTTCCAGAAAGTCGTCAAAATCGCGGTAGCCCCGGTTCTCCCAGTGGAACTGGCAACCGAGGCGCAGCAGCAGACCCTGATCGCTCAGAAAGGCGGTGTCGTCAGTGTTGGTGAAAAGGCAATGCAGCGATGAGAGTCGCTTGCTCTGCGCGAGTTCGATGAGGGTTCGCAAAAGCATCTCGCGTGTGGATTGCGCACGGTCGCCGCCGGCAACCAGCAGGCGCGGACCTGTTGCGGGCGTATAGGGAATCGAGATGACCCCTTTGGGATAATAGGGCAGACCCGCCCGCTCATAGGCATCAGCCCAGGACCAGTCGAACACGAACTCGCCATAGGAATTGTCCTTGATGTAGAACGGCGTGGCGCCGATCAGGCGCTGCTGGTCATTATGGACAAGAATGTGGTGAGGAAGCCAGCCATAGGACGGGCCGACGCACTGATGGTGTTCCAGTGCGGTGAGGAACTCATGACGGAGAAAGGGGTTGCCGTCACCGACGAGTGCATTCCAGTGCGCAGCGGGTACCGAATCGAGCTGATCAGTTATCCGGATCTGCATGCGTGATTCAGGCCGGGTTCCGGTGGCGTGTCAGCAATTCCTGCCGAGCCCGGCGGATTGCGCCGTGATTCAGCTGTCCCGCCGCCCGAGACTGTCCAGGTAGCGCTCGGCATCGAGTGCCGCCATGCAACCGGCCCCGGCCGAGGTTATGGCCTGGCGATAGATATGGTCAGCGACATCACCGGCGGCAAAGACGCCCGGGACGCTGGTGGCGGTCGCATCGCCGTCCAGCCCGCTCTTGACCCGGATATAGCCGCCGCTCATGTCGAGCTGACCCGCGAAGATCTGGGTATTGGGCTTGTGGCCGATGGCGATAAAGGTACCGTGGACCGGGATTTCCTGCGTGTCACCGGTCTTGACGTTCTTGACGCGCACACCGGTTACGCCTGCGTCATCGCCCAGCACCTCATCGAGTACGTGGTCCCACTGGAGGGTGACGACGCCTTCCTCGGCTTTCCTGAACAGGCGGTCCTGAAGGATTTTCTCGGCGCGCAGCGCATCACGGCGATGGACCACGGTGACATGGGATGCGATGTTCGCCAGATAAAGCGCTTCCTCGACCGCGGTGTTGCCGCCGCCGATCACAGCGACCGGCTTTCCCTTATAGAAGAAGCCGTCGCAGGTGGCACAGGCGGACACGCCGCGGCCCTTGAAGGCCTCCTCAGATTCCAGGCCGAGATACATGGCCGATGCCCCGGTCGCAATGATCAGGGCGTCGCAGCTGTAGCTGCCGGAATCGCCTTCCAGGACAAAAGGTCGCTGCTCCAGCCTGGCCGTATGAATGTGGTCGAAGACGATCTCGGCGTCGAAGCGTTCGGTGTGAGCACGCATGTCTTCCATCAGCTTCGGACCCTGCAAATGCTCCTCCCCACCCGGCCAGTTTTCGACATCAGTCGTGGTCATCAGCTGACCGCCCTGTTCGAGTCCGGTAACCAACACCGGGTGCAGGTTTGCACGCGCAGCATAGATGGCAGCCGTGTAGCCGGCGGGGCCCGAACCGAGAATCATAAGGCGGCAGTGCTTGGCTTCGCTCATGTATAATGGCTCCGAATCAGTTCAGAAGTTTTGCTTTATGTTCAACTGCTTGCCACGTTGAGAGGCCGGGGCAGGAAGACCGCGTCTTGGCAGACTGCGGCGTCGCTATGGTACGTAAACCGAAGGGCAGGGTAAAGGAAGTCGCATGAGTACTATCGGGATTCCACGCGAGATAAAGCCGCTGGAGGGTCGTGTCAGTCTGGTGCCGGAGGCGTGTGCCGATCTGGTGCGCAGCGGACATGAGGTTCTCGTCGAGGCCGGGGCAGGCCAGAAATCGGGATATCCGGACGGGCTCTACGAGCGGGCCGGCGCGCGTATCGTGCCGGACGCAGCCCGGCTCTATGGCGAGGCGCGGGTTATTGTGAAGGTCAAGGAACCGGTCAGTGAAGACCTGCAGTACCTGCGTGAAGACCATCTGCTGTTCTGTTTCCTGCACCTTGCAGCCAATGACGAACTGACGCGCCGGCTGTGCGAGATTGGTCTGACAGCAGTCGCCTTCGAAACGGTTGAGGAGAACGGGCAGCTGCCCTTGCTGGCGCCCATGAGTGATATTGCCGGTCGCCTGTCCATTCAGATCGGCACCCATTTGCTGCACCAGCCACAAGGCGGCAAGGGCATCCTGCTCGGTGGCGTGCCCGGGACCCGGCGTGGCCATGTGGTTGTGCTCGGTGCCGGCGCAGCAGGGGGCAGCGCGGTGGCCGTCGCTGCGTCTCTGGGGGCACAGATCACGGTGTTCGACCGCCGGCGCGAACGGCTCGCCGCGATGCGCGCCGTGGGATCGAATATCAACGCGCTGTATGCCTACACGGACGCGGTGGCGCAGGCTGTCGCCGAGGCTGATCTCCTGGTCGGCGCCGTGCTGATGCCCGGTGCGCGTGCAGAGCGCCTGGTCAGCACCGAACAGGTGGCCGGGATGCAGCCCGGGAGTGTGATTGTTGATATCTCGGTCGACCAGGGCGGGTGTATCGCCACGACCCGACCGACGACCTATGACTCACCCACCTATCTTGCCGAAGGGGTGCTGCATTTCTGCGTCACCAACATGCCGGGCGGGGTGCCACGGACGTCCACGCAGGCGCTGTCGGCGGTGCTGCTGCCTTTCGTTCAGCAACTGGCGAGAGACGACTGGGCGCAGTACGGGCCGCTAAGCCGTGGTATCAATGTCTCGGGCGGCAGGCTCGTACATCCGGCCTTGACAGCCGACTGACCTGTCCAATCCCCGAACTGCCGGCGTCTGCGTTTTGGAGCCGCAAGCTGGCGCCTGCGTTCGACGGCCATTGCTGATCTGCAGCGCCGCTGTGGCGGACCCTCATATGTCGCGCAGCAGTTCGTTGATGCCCACCTTGGCACGTGTCTTCGCGTCCACGCGCTTGACGATAACCGCGCAGTACAAGCTGTAGCTGCCGTCCTTGGACGGCAAAGAGCCCGATACCACCACCGAGCCCGCCGCATGGAAATCACCGCGCCTTCCTCCACGATTACCCCCTCGACGATTTCCGAGCGCGCACCGATGAAACAATTGTCTTCAATAATCGTGGGTGCTGCCTGCACCGGCTCCAGCACGCCGCCGATACCGACCCCGCCGGAGAGATGGACGTTTCTGCCAATCTGGGCACAGGAGCCGACGGTTGCCCAGGTATCGACCATCGTGCCGCTGTCCACGTAGGCCCCGATATTCACATACGAGGGCATCAGTACCACGCCGGGCGCGATATAGCTCCCCCGCCGGGCGGCTGCCGGTGGCACGACACGCACGCCCGCCTCCCGGAAGGCGCGCGAGTTGAAATCGGCGTATTTGGAAGGGACCTTGTCATAGTAATTCGTGAAACCGCCCTTGATAAAGCTGTTGTCCTCGATGCGAAAGGACAGCAGCACCGCCTTCTTCAGCCACTCATGCACCTTCCAGGCACCGTCGCGCTTTTCTGCGACCCGCGCCTGCCCGCTGTCGAGGCTGTCGATCGCGGCGAGCACGGCCTCCTTTACATGCGGTTCGACGCTGCGTGGTGTGATGTCGGCGCGCCTTTCAAACGCCTCTTCGATGATTGTCTGGATATCAGTCATCAGGAAACTCCTGTCGCAATGGTGATGTCGCACGCGGCAATCTGATCATGCGGTATAACTCAAGATAAGGTATCCAGAAAACGCTCGATGCGCCTGGCCGCATCCACGCATTCATCGAGCGGTGGAACCAAAGCCATGCGGATATAGCGGTGTCCGGGATTGCCGGTTTCGGTGTCGCGGGACAGGTAGCGTCCCGGCAATACGGTAAGATTCTGTTGCCGGTAAAGTTCGCGGGCAAATTCCGTGTCGTCGACGGGAGTGCGCGACCACAGGTAGAACCCCGCCTGCGGTGCCTGTATGCCAGGACGGTTGCCCAGAATCTCGAGGACTGCCGCGAATTTTTCCCGATAGTAGGTCCGATTGGCGATGACGTGGGACTCATCCCGCCAGGCGGCAAGGCTTGCCGCCTGTGTGGGCGGCGGCATGGCGCAGCCGTGATAGGTGCGATACTTGAGGAACTCAGCCATCACCTGCGCGTCGCCGGCGACGAAGCCCGAACGCAGTCCGGGCAGGTTGGAACGTTTGGACAGACTGTGGAAGACGACACAGCGGCGAAAGTCCGTGCAGCCCATCGCGGCGGCCGCGCCGAGCAGGCCGGGCGGTGATGCGGCTTCCTCGGGATAGATTTCTGAATAACATTCGTCCGACGCGATAACAAAGTCGAAACGGTCTGCCAGTTCAATGACTCTCTGCAGGATCTGCACCGGTATGACGGCGCCGGTCGGATTGCCCGGGCTGCAAAGGTAGAGGAGCTGACATCGCTGCCAGACGGCATCGGGAACGCGGTCAAAATCGGGCAGGAAGCCGGTGTCTGCAAGGGTGTTGAGATACCAGGGTTGCGCACCCGCAAGCACGGCCGCCCCTTCATAGATCTGGTAAAAGGGGTTGGGTATTACCACCAGCGGTGAGGCACGGCGATCGATAACCGCCTGCGCGAAGGCGAACAGTGCCTCTCGGGTGCCATTCACCGGCAGGATGTGACGCTCCGGATCAAGGGAGTTTCCGGGCAGCTCGAAGCGTCGCGACAGCCACTCACAGATGGCTTCGCGAAGTTCTGCACGACCCCGCGTAACCGGGTAATTGGCCAGCCTGTGGAGATGGGTAATCAGCTCTTCGGTGACAAAAGCGGGCGGCCGGTGTTTGGGTTCCCCGATGGACACGTCAATCGCATCCAGCGTGCACGCCGGCGTAACACCCGATTTCAGCGCTTGCAGCCGTTCAAAGGGGTAGGGTTGCAGTCGGTCCAGATCAGGATTCATCGGGTGACTCGGAAGGATTTGCCGCGTTATCGGGGGCCACGTGAAAGCTATCGCTGCGAGTCGCCTGCCGCTTTGCTGCACGGGTCGGAAGTCCTTCTCTCGGCGTCCCCGTGCCGCTACAATCGTTCGGGCCATGCACAATTTCCGGCTATCGCCCGCCGCGCGATTATACGTGATCCCGTGACCGTCACCAAACCGATTGCGGGCCTCATACCCGTCCTCAGTCTTCTGCTGGGTGCAACCCTGTGGGGGGTGATCTGGTATCCGCTGCGTGTGCTCGAGTCGCTGGGTCTGAGCGGCCTCTGGATAACCGCCGTCAGTTACTCGGCCGCCCTGCTTGTGGGTACCGGCTTTGTGCTAAACCGTCTGCCGGAACTTGGACGCCAGCCCCTGGCGCTGGTGATCCTGTCGCTGGCGGTAGGCTGGTGTAACGTCTCCTTTGTCCTGGCTATCCTGGACGGGACGGTGGTGCGGGTACTGCTGTTGTTTTACCTGTCACCGCTGTGGACGGTACTGCTGGGTCGTCTGTTTCTCCGCGAACGCCTGACGCTCAGGGCGCGGGTGGTGCTGGTGCTCGCCCTGCTGGGCGCATTATTCATGTTGTGGGATCACAGTATGGGGTTCCCCTGGCCGCGTGGTCGCAGTGACTGGCTGGCCGTCTCTTCGGGCGTTACCTTTGCACTGGGCAACGTCATGGTGCGGCATCTGCAGGGTGTGTCCGTGCGAGTGAAAACCGAGGTCAGCTGGCTGGGGGTCCTGCTGGTGGCGTTCGTCTGGCTCGCATTCAGCGGCCAGCTGGCAGTCCCCGATGTCCCGCCGTCGGCCTGGTCCGGGGCGCTGGCGCTGGGGGGATTTGGCCTGGTCATCATGACGCTCTCCGTCCAGTATGGCGTGACGCACATGCCGGTATATCGTTCGGCCGTGATCCTGCTGTTCGAGCTGATTGCCGGTGCCCTGTCGTCCCATCTGCTGACCGACGAAGTGGTGTCGCCGCGTGAATGGCTGGGCGGTGGATTGATTATTGTTGCGGCATGGCTCGCGGCACGCGTACCCGCGAAACCGCTGCAGCAGGCCTGAACAATGAACATCCTGCGTATACACCATGTCAGTGTGATTACTGCGGATACCGGTCGCGCACTGCAGTTCTATCAGGGTGTGCTCGGCCTGCAACGCGACGATAACCGGCCTGATCTCGGATATCCCGGGGCCTGGCTGAAGGTCGGCGACGAACAGATTCACCTGCTCGAGTTATCCAATCCGGATCCGGCCGAGGGCCGGCCGGCGCACGGCGGACGCGACCGCCACCTGGCGCTGCTCGTGACGGATCTCGAGGCGCTTCGCCGGGCTCTGGACCAGGCCGGTATCGGCTACAGCCTCAGTCGCTCGGGTCGCGTTGCACTGTTTTGTCGGGATCCGGATGGCAACGCGATTGAGCTGATCGAAACCTGATCGGCCTCTGACGCCGCGCGTCTTCCTGGCTGTCCAATCCGGAACTGACCCGTGATGAGCGGGCTCCACCCGGCCCTCGCCCACGAGTCGGCAGGGCCGGCCATATTGCGTCCTCAGGGCTTTGCGCAGGACCCGGGGGCATCTGCTGCCACCCTGGTGGAATCAGGCGTCGAGCTGGTGCTGCAACTGTTCCTGCAGGCAGTCGAACTGGTGCTTGTCATGCAGGGGCTGATTGCGCCGGTCGGTGATATAGAAAACGTCCTCGGCGCGCACGCCGAAGGTCGAAATGCGCGCGTTCTGGAGTATGACGCCACACTCGGTGAATACGCGCGCCACCACCGAGAGTAGCCCGGGCCGGTCGGCAGTGATGAGCTGAAGGATGGTGCGCCGGTTCGGCTCGTCCGGCTCGAAGCTGACATCGGTTGGAATGCGGAAATGCCGGAAATGCCGGGGCGCCTGGCGGGTCACAGGCCGGATACCGGCCCGAGGGTCCTTGAGCCCCTCCCGCAGACGCGTAGCCACCTCGTCACTGTGGTAGCCCGCCTCGATCGGATTGCCGTCTTCATCCAGCAACTGGTAGGTGCTGAGCGCATAACCGGAGGGTGTGTTGATGATGCGTGCATCGACGATGCTGACGCCGAGCTGTCCCAGCAACGCTGTCGTTCGTTCGAACAGCAGATCATCTGCGGGTGTGAAGATGAAGAGCTCGGTTTCTCCGCGTTCCCAGTTGTTGCGCAGACTGACCAGGGTCGCCGGCGAACCACCATGTTCCGCAATACAGCGGGTGTGCCACTCGATTTCGTCGGGCGTGTGACGGAGAAAATACTCGTTGCTGAACTCCTTCCATAAGCCGACCAGCTGCCCGTCAGCATAGCCGGCCGCGACCAGCCGGGCGCGCGCGGCCTGCTTGTTTTCGCGTAGCTGTTCCGCCTGCTCACGCGGGTTCTGCAGGCCGCGGCGGAAGGCCTGGGCGGTGGCTGTGTAAAGCTCCAGGAGCAGGGCGTTCTTCCAGGAATTCCACAGTTCCGGGTTGGTGCCACGGATATCCGCGACGGTCAGTAAATACAGATACGTGAGTCGATCGCGGCTTGCGACGCTATGCGCGAAATCCAGAATGACGTTGGGGTCACTGATGTCGCGGCGCTGGGCCGTGCTGGACATTAACAGGTGATTGCGTACCAGCCAGGCAACCAGCGCGGTATCGTGCTGGCTGAGGCCGTGATGGCGGCAGAATACTTCTGCATCCTTTGCGCCGAGCCCTGAATGGTCCCCCTTGCGGCCTTTGGCAATGTCATGAAACAGGCCGGCGAGAATGAGCAGCTCCGGCTTCGGGACGGTCTGAATCAGTTCACTGCACAGCGGCAATTCATCGGCGTATTTCGGCACGGCGAAGCGCCGCAGGTTGCGGATGACGAAGAGGGTATGCTCGTCAACCGTGTAGATGTGGAAGAGGTCATACTGCATTTGCCCGACGATCTGACCAAACGCCGGCAGATAGGCGGCAAGTACCCCATAGCGGCTCATCCGCCGCAGTTCATGGGTAACGCCATGCGGCTGACGGATGATTTCCATGAAGATGCTGCGCGCGCGCAGATCATTTCGGAAATCATCGTCGATCAGATGGCGATGATCGCGGATGAGCCGGATGGTCGATGCGCGGACGCCCGCAAGGTCGCGATGTTCCGCCAGCAGCAGAAAGATCTCCAGCAGGGCGAACGGGTAGCGCGCGAACACCCGCGTGCTGGTGACTTCAATGAAGCCCCGGCGTGACTGAAACCGCGCGTTGATGGGCTCGGGCTCAGCCGATTCGTCAGCGTAGAGTATGGCCTCTTTGAACAGTTGCAGGAGCATCTCGTTGAGCCGTTCGAGTTCCATCACCGTGCGGAAGTAGTCCTTCATGAAGCGCTCAACGGCGAGATTCTGTCCTTCGTCCTGCAGATAGCCGAGCCTGTCCGCGAGGGCCTGTTGGTAGTCAAACAGCAGCCGGTCCTCCCGGCGGCCGGTCAGCGTGTGCAAGGTAAACCGGACCCGCCAGAGGAACGACTGTCCATCCATCAGCGTGTGGTACTCGCCCTCGGTCAGGAAGCCGTGGTCGATCAGTTCATGCAGGGAAGCCGTGGCGAAGTGACGCCGGGCGATCCAGCCGAGCGTCTGGATATCGCGCAGTCCCCCTGGACTCTCCTTTATGTTGGGTTCCAGTTTGTAGCCGGTATCGTGGAATTTGTGATAACGGATTGCCTGTTCGTGGAGCTTGGCTTCGAGGAATCGCGCGCTCGGCCAGATGTTTCCGGGCCCGGTTGCCTCGCGCATGCGCGCATACAGGGTCGCGGAACCCGCGAGCAGGCGAGCCTCGATCAGGTTGGTGATAACCGTGATGTCCTTCTCGGCCTGGGCAACGCATTCGGCAATGGTGCGTACGCTGTGACCGACCTCGAGGCCTATATCCCAGAGAAAGGCCAGGAAGGACTCGATCAGGGGTATCAGGGTCTGCGGGTGGTCATCCGGCAAAAGGATCAGCACATCGATGTCCGATCCGGGCAGCAGTTCCGCCCGGCCGTAACCGCCGACCGCTACCAGCGACAGCGCTGTGTTGTGTTCCTGCAGGATCTGGTGCCACGCCCGCCCGAGCAGTTCATCCACCAGCCAGGCGCGGGCGTAGACCAGTTCGCCCGACACGGTGCCCTGCTGGGCACGCTCGCCAATAATCCGCGCGCCTCGACGCAGCACGTCCCGAAACAGCGGCAGGGTGTCCTCACCCGCGGCGATTGCGGCATCGAGCGCCTGGCAGTCGCAGACAGCGCGCAGCGACTCGCCTGGCGCGAGGGTCATGGCAGGTTTCGGGTCGGTCACTGGAATCGCCTCGTCACAGCGGCAGTGGAATCTTGTCGAGCGCTTCCCCGGGACCCAGCGTCAATATCTCAAAGCCGGTTTCGGTCACCAGGATGGTATGTTCCCATTGCGCCGACAGGCTGTGATCCTTGGTGACGACGGTCCAGCCATCTGGAAGGAGCTTTGTGTGCCGCTTGCCGGCATTGATCATGGGTTCGATCGTAAAGGTCATGCCTGGAGCCAGTTCGAGACCGGTACCGGGCGTGCCGTAGTGCAGCACCTGGGGTTCCTCGTGAAATTCACGCCCGATGCCGTGGCCACAGTACTCGCGCACGACGGAACAGTGATTGCGTTCGGCGTGGCGCTGAATCGCATAGCCGATATCGCCGAGGCGCACGCCCGGTCTCACTGACTCGATACCGATGCGCAGGCACTCGTAGGCGATGCGTGCGATACGCAGGCCCTGAACCGTCGGCTGGCCCACCAGGAACATGCGGCTGGTGTCGCCATGGTAGCCATCCTTGATGACGGTGATGTCAACATTGACGATGTCACCACTCTTCAGCTTGCGGGCGCCGGGAATCCCATGGCAGACCTGGTGATTGATCGAGGTGCAGATGGATTTGGGGAAACCGCGATAGTTGAGCGGCGCCGGGATTGCCTGCTGTTCATTGACAATATAATCATGACAGATCCGATCCAGCTCATCCGTGCTGACGCCGGACCTGATCATCGGGCGGATCATGTGCAGGACTTCCGCCGCTAGCCGGCCGGAGACATGCATTTTTTCGATTTCTTCGGGTGTCTTTATGGTAACGGGCATGAGAACCGCCAGTGAGGCATGAGCGCCGGGAGATGACAGGACGATGCGCCAAAATTGTTGAGCGGCACAGTTTATGGTATAAAAGCCGGCTTGTTAAGCGACTTGCGTCCGCATTGCGGAACGCGAATTCACACATGTGTCGGCACGTGTGGTTGGGTGCCGCTACCCGCCCTGGCAGTTTCACCCCCCTGATTCAGGAGGGGCCGGGCGCAGGTAATCGGTTGCCATACGGGACACATGGAGGTTCAACCCTGAAATTTGGAGTAATTTAAACATGGCTGACGTCACCATGCGCCAGATGCTTGAGGCTGGCGTGCATTTCGGGCACCAGACCCGTTTCTGGAATCCGAAGATGGCACCTTACATCTTCGGTGAACGCAGTAAGATCCACATCATAAATCTGGAAAAAACGCTGCCCCTGTACATCGAGGCAATGAACTTCATCGGGAGCCTCGCCACGCGCGGCGGCCGCATACTGTTCGTCGGCACCAAGCGGGCCGCCCGCGATGTCATCGGTCAGGAAGCGCAACGCTGCAAGATGCCCTATATCAACCATCGCTGGCTGGGCGGCATGCTGACCAATTTCAAGACGGTCCGGCAGTCCATCAAGCGTCTCAAGGATCTGGAGGCGATGGCGCAGGACGGAAGCATGGACAGGATCTACAAGAAAGAGGCGCTGCTGCTGAGACGCGAGATGGCCAAACTGGATCGAAGCATTGGCGGCATCAAGGAGATGAACACCCTGCCTGACGCCATGTTCGTCGTTGATGTCGGGCATGAGCGGATTGCCATCAGCGAGGCGCGTAAGCTCGGCATTCCCGTCGTGGGCGTGGTGGACACCAACAATTCCCTGAAAGGCGTGGACTACGCGATTCCCGGCAACGACGATGCAATTCGCGCCATTCAGCTCTATGTGCAGGGTGCGGCGGATGCGGTCCTGGAGGGGCGCACGGCAGCGGTTAAGCCGGCCAGCAGCAAGGATGAGTTCATCGAGGTCGAGCCGGCACCGGTTGCCATGGAGGCCCGCGGCCAGGCCGCGCCTGAAGCGCCGGGTTCCGAGCCAGGCTGAGGTATTGGGTGTGGGCCGCGCGGGTTCCGGGTTGCCGCGCGGCGCTTGACACGATTGTCAACTAATCAGGATACGGGGTGTGGGCGCATGGCGATCACGGCAGCAGCGGTAAAGGAGCTTCGGGAACGAACGGGTTCCGGGATGATGGAGTGCAAGAAGGCGCTGGTTGAAACCGATGGTGATATGGATGCCGCCATCGAGGTACTGCGAAAGGCAGGGTTCGCCAAGGCAGACAAGAAGGCAGGGCGGGTCGCCTCTGAAGGCTTGATTGTCATCGAGGTCAGTCCCGATGGCAAACGGGCTGCCGTTGTGGAGGTGAACTCGGAAACTGACTTTGTGGCGAAGAAGGAAGAGTTCGAGTCGTTCGCAACGGCAGTGGCAAAGCGCGTGCTTGCTGACAGCCCTGCTTCCGTGGAGGCACTCCTGCAATTGCCCCTCACTGACGGGGAGGGCACCACCATTGACGATGCGCGGAAGGAACTGATCGCCAAACTCGGTGAGAATATGGCCGTGCGCCGCTACGAAATTGTGGAGACAGGCGGACGTCTGGGTATCTACCGCCACGGAACCCGCATCGGTGTGGTGGTGGATCTTCAGGGTGGCAATGACGCGCTGGCCAAGGACGTGGCAATGCACATTGCCGCGAGCAAGCCGGTTTGTGTTGGCGAGGCGGACGTGCCGCAGGACCTGCTGGCCAAGGAAAAGGCGATTCTGGCTGCGCAGGCAGAGACTAGCGGCAAACCCGCAGATATCATTGAAAAAATGGTGCAGGGCCGCTTGCAGAAATACCTCGCTGAGGTGACGCTTCTGGGGCAGGCCTTCGTGAAGGATCCGGATATCACTGTGGGCAAACTGATTGGCGATGCCGGTGCCAGCGTCAACCGGTTCCTGCGCCTGGAGCTCGGCGAGGGAATCGAGAAGAAAGCGGAAAACTTTGCCGAGGAAGTAATGGCGCAGGTGCGCGGCGAGTAAGACGGTGGCCGCGGCCCTCCGGCGTACACCAGATCAGATCTGACCCGTGGTGCTGGGGATCGAGACGGGGCCGCAAAGCGGCCCCGTCTGGCGATTGGCAATCCATTGCGAAAAGGAACACAATAAGCCCGGGCTGGGCCGGCCAGTTTATGTGCAATCTCATGAAAGCAGCGTAACTTACCTATTTAGAATATAAAAATGCCCGTCTCTGCGTCTCCGTACCGAAGGATTCTGCTCAAGTTGAGCGGCGAGGCCCTGATGGGTAAGTCTGGCGGCGGAATTGACCCCGCGACCCTCCTGCAGTTTGCAGCAGAAATCCACGCGGCAGTCGAACTCGGGGTGCAGGTGGGTCTGGTCCTCGGCGGCGGTAATCTGTTTCGCGGCGCCGGGCTGGCGGCGGTCGGGATAGACCGTGTTACGGGTGACTACATGGGCATGCTGGCGACGGTTATGAATGCGCTGGCGATGCGCGATGCCCTGGCGTCGATGGGCGCCGGTGCGGTCGTGATGTCCGCGCTGTCCATCGAGGCCGCGTGCGAGCCTTATTCACGGGAACGCGCGTTGCAGCATCTGGACAGCGGGGAGGTCGTCTTATTCGCGGCCGGTACCGGAAACCCCTATTTCACGACAGATTCCGCAGCCAGCCTGAGAGCCATCGAGACCCGGGCCGACATTATGTTTAAGGCAACCAAGGTCGACGGCGTATATTCCGCTGACCCGCTGAGGGATCCGACTGCCGAACGATTTGACTGCCTTACCTATGATGAGGCGCTGGCGCGCAAACTGACGGTGATGGATGCGACGGCAATTGTGCTGTGCAGGGACAATGATATGCCGTTGAAGGTCTTCAACATCTACCAGCGGGGTAACCTGGTTCGCGCAGTCAGGGGTGAGGCGATAGGTACGCTCATCGAACAAGGAGCAGCGAATGATCGATGAAATCATCAACGACGCCGAGGTGCGCATGGGTAAGAGTGTCGAATCTTTGGGCCACGATCTCACCAAGATCCGGACGGGGCGGGCGCATCCCAGCCTTCTCGACCATATCACGGTTGATTATTACGGCAGCCAGGTGCCGGTGAAACAGGTGGCAAATATTGCGGTCGAAGATTCGCGCACGCTCACGGTAACACCCTGGGAAAAGAACCTGGTCCGGGCGATTGAAAAAGCGATTATCTCTTCCGATCTCGGACTCAACCCGGCCACTGCCGGTACGGTCATGCGGATTCCACTGCCGCCACTGACCGAGGAACGCCGGCATGATCTGATTCGTATTGTCCGTCACGAGGCGGAAGCGGCCCGGGTTGCGGTGCGCAATATCCGTCGCGATGCCAACAGTGATGTGAAGTCCCTGCTCAAGGAGAAGGAGATTTCCGAGGATGACGAACGGCGGGCGGAAGAACGGATACAGCGCGCCACGGACCGCTTTATCCGGGAAATAGACAAGGTCTTGGAGGCAAAGGAGGCCGAGCTGCTGGAAATCTGATCCGCCGGCTCTGGCGTGTCACCGCCAGGCGCCGGGCCAGGGTCTCGACCATTCAGCTGCCAGCCAGATATAGCCCGGACATCTCATCAGGCGGCGGTGGATTACCGTAGGTATTGAGGTAGTGAGAAGAGTGACGAATGATCAAAAGACAGCGTGTTGCCGGGCAATGCCTATCCCGGCCCTGGCTGGTTCTCGCGCGTCCGGCGCCCCGGCTCGCGGGCGCGCATGCGTAGGTGCGGAGACGGGGCGCAGCGGTCGCGTGGCGTATGGTGCGCAGCCGGTGCGCTTACGGTCCGACTGGCCTACGGCTCCGTGTCGCGGCCGCGACTTGCGCTTCACTCAAGTGGTAGCTATGGCTACGACTTTATCGCGCCCAGGGCTCGGCTGTGCCAAGCCCGCTCCGCAGGCGAAAGGTCCACTGGACCTTTCGCTTTCCTGGCTGCGCCCAGCGCGGCGTCCGGACACACGAGTCCTGCGCCAGCATCCGGGATCCCGGTGAGAAATCCGGGCTATTGGGTGTTGGTTCTTTCCGTGTTTTTCCGTGGATTCCGTGGCCATAAATTACTTAAGAACACTGGCACTCAGCTTAATGTGTCAGCATCCGTCATTATCACGTTGAAAGAGTCCTGGCCCGTCTTGACCCGTTTCCTTGCCCGCAGACAGGCCGATGCACCCGGCATGCGGCCGGCTAATGGCTGGTTCCGGCCGAACGGGTAATTTTGTTAAAGACATTGTATTTGCCCGATGGCTTTTTCATCGGGATCCGTTTGACTTCCTGCAGCGTCCTGGCGTCATAGACGATTAATGCGCCGTCCATTTCCCACAGGCTGACCAGCGCGTAGCGCCCGTCGCGCGTGAATTCCACGTGGGCGGATGTCTTCCCCCGCTCGGGTCGCAGCGTCGCGACGATCTCCAGTGTGTCCTTGTTGATCACGTGCAGTGCATCCTTGTTTTCGCCGAAAAACACATCCACCCAGGCGTAAGGCGTATTCTCGTGACTGCGCATGAAAAAGCCGGGGCCGAGTGTCTTCAGCCGCTTGATGGTGCGCCAACTGGTCATGTCGATCACATCGACCTCGCCCTTCTTCAGGTTGGGTGTCGCCATCACCGGATGCCCTTGGTAGCTCCAGGTGATTCCCGAACCGAGATGCGGCATGCCGGAGAGTTCCAGCGTTGCGACGACTGTTCCCGTATCCAGTTCCACCACTTGTCCACCGTCGCTGGCACGATCGGCGCCGATGACATAACGGTAGTCCTGATCGAACAGGAAGTCGTCGAGCACGCGATCGAGCCGGATGCGGTGAATCGGAAACCCTTCACCGTCATGGCGTATCTCCCAGACCTCGGGGATGTCTTTCAGGGCAACCACAAAGCTCCCGCGCGGTGCCGCCTGATACACCGCGCTGACACGCGAGGAACCGCCCGCAGCGCCTGCAGCGGGAATGACGCGCAGGAGTGACAGGTCCCGGGCGTCCAGCAGCACCACGGAATGGGGAAGATAATTGCCTGCCAGGAGGTAACGGCCGTCACCGGAGACAGCGACATTGCGCGTGTTGATACCCACACGGATCTCCGCAACCGGTGCGAGACGATAGAGATCATATTTTGTTACCCAGCCATCGCGGGACGCCATGTAGACGAAGCGGCCGTCGGGTGAGTACTTGAGCCCGCCATGCAGTGCAAAACGGGTAGGGAAGCGGTGGACCGGTTCCAGCCGGTCGCCATCGAGAATGGTGATATGATGATCGCCGGCCTCGACGACCAGCGTCAGGTTGAGCGGATCGGCGTCGAAGACAGGCGCCGCGGCCGGGGCTTGTCCGACCTGATAGACGACGCGCGATGCCTCGATTTCCGCTTCTCCCCAGGTGACAGTTTCCGCCGGCGGCGTATAGATATGCTCGACGAGTCCGGCAAGCTGCGCGTCGGTGAGCTGCCTGCCAAAGGCCGGCATCTGGGTCGCTACGCGCCCGTCGCGTATGACATCAGCCGCTGCCCCAGGGCGTAGACGTTCGAGATTCTCGGGCAGGAGGGCAGGGCCGATACCGCCGAGACGGTGCTTGCCGTGACAGCTTGCACACAGCGTGTCATAGAGGCCTTCGGTCGCGGAAGGGTGGTCCTCGCCGACGGTCTGCAGACTGCCATCGTCCTCAAGCCGGAAACGCCGTGTCTCCGTCAGACTCCCTTGCTGGTAGTGGCGAACCGTGACGGCGCCGCCCTCATCGAAGACCAGCTCGAAGTACCGGTAGTTCTTGAAGACCTCTTCGAAATTGCGTTCGGGACCCGGCGTCCAGGGGGTCAGCTCCGGATGGAATTCATCGAAGTAGTGTGGTGTACCCGGCGCGAACCGCGGCAGGGGTATGCCGGCGAACGCCTCACTCAGCGATACAAACAGCATGAACAGGGGGGCGACTGCTGATAGCTTCATTGTCAGATCCAGCGAAGGTGAAGCTGGAACGATAGCGCATTATGGCCAGGGGAAAAACGCCAGCCGCTTGCGCGTTTCTCCCGAATCGATGCTGTGGCCAAGGTATCGGGCCGTGCGCACCATGAGTCTGTTGTTACCCGCATTCGGCCGGGCGCGTGTTGCTCACGACCTGGGCCGGTATTTACCGCCAGCCGCTTGCGCCGGGTGTCTGAGCTCTGAGGCAATAGCGTCGTGAGAAATGAGGCCGGTCTTGCGCTCAGCCCGCGTGATACTTCGGGTTGCACGTTCCAGTGGATGCACGATTTCCCGCGCGGTATCCGGGTGCGCCCCGATCTCCTCGGCGGACAAATAGCAGCCCGGGTCCTCACTCCAGGGATCACCGCTGAGCTGAAAGGCCCGGACGCGGGTATTTCCGCCACAGATATCCAGGTGCGCGCACTGACCGCAGCGGCCCGTGACGGCCCGGGGCCGTTGTTTCAGTCCGGCCATAATCGGGTCTGACATATCCTCCCAGATCTCGGAGAAAGGGCGTTCGCGCACATTGCCCAGACTGTAATGCCACCAGAAGGTGTCGGGGTGGACATTACCCAGGTTGTCGATGTTGGCAATATTGACGCCGGAGCTGTTGCCGCCCCATTGAACCAGCCTGGCGCGCAGCTGCTCGGCGGCCTCCGGAAAGTGCTGTCTGGCCCAGTGGTACAGGAAGACACCATCAGCATCATTGTTGCCCGTTACGAACTCACGACGCCGGCCGCCGGTCTCGGCCTCCAGTGCAGCGCCGAAGAGCAATTCCATCGCCCATCGCGTCGTGTTCAGAAACACGTCGTCCTTGCGGTTTTTGTTGCCTCTTCCGGAGTAGTTGAGATGGGAGAAATAGAACTTGTCGATGCTCTCCTTTTCCATGAGTTCCAGCATGTCGGGCAGCTCTTCGGCGTTGTCCTGCGTCATCGTGAAACGCAGGCCAACCTTGATGCCACGATCGCGACACAGGCCGATGCCGCGCAGCGACTCGTCGAAGGCGCCCTGTCTGCGCCGGAACCGGTCATGGGTGTCACGCATGCCGTCAATGCTGATGCCGACGTAATCGAAATTGACCGCCGCGATCGAAGCGATATTATGTTCGTCAATCAGCGTGCCGTTGCTCGACAGGCCGACGTAGAAACCCAGCGCCTTGGCTCGCTCGGCGATGGCGAAGATATCGCGCCGCAGCAGCGGCTCGCCGCCGGAAAGAATGAGCACCGGTACGCCGAAGCCTTTGAGATCATCCATGACATTGAAGACTTCTACGGTGTCCAATTCACCGGCAAAGTCGCGATCGGCGGAGATCGAGTAGCAGTGCTTGCAGGTCAGGTTGCAGCGCCGGATCAGGTTCCATATGACGACCGGTCCCGGCGGCTGGCGCACCGGTCCCAGGGGTGTGGGATTGACGAGTTCGCGGATGTATTGGCTGATTCTGAACATGTCTCAGTGACCCCAGGGTGGCTTGGCCCGCCGGGCGTAAGCCGCCATTAGCCCGCCCCGCGCGCAAAATCGTTCGTCAATCTCAATCCCGTCTTTTTCAGGATACGCGTGCTGTAGAGTATCTCATGGCCCTGGTTATCAGCCCCCAGCAGCGCGGCGATGGCAGCGACCTTGTCTTCCACCTCGACGCGTGTGCGGCCGTGGACCATGGCGAACAGATTGTAATTCCAGATCGGCGGATGTCGTGGTCGGTGGTAGCAATGACTGACAAACTCCAGTGCCCCGATCTTCCGGCCGCAGTCCGGGACGCGCTCATCCGGCACGTTCCACACACTCATGCCATTGGCCTTGAAGCCCAGGGCATAATGGTTGGGTACTGCCGCGATCCTGCGGATGATCCTGCGTTCCAGCATGCACTGGATCCGTTGCATGACTTCTTCGGGACTGATGCCAAGCTGCTCAGCAAGAAAATGGTAGGGTCGCGGTACCAGCGGCAGGCCGGACTGTGTTGCCACGACCAGTTCACGATCGATCGGACCGAGAGCGGCTTCCTCGGCGAATGATGGGGTAAGCTCTGCGACGGCGGCCATAGATCAACTTTCCAACAGGTTGAAACGCAGCCCGACGTAGAATTCCTCGAGCTTGGGCATCTGGTAGACCTGCAGGCCGGTACTGCGTTCGATTTCACCGGCGACCTCCGCCAGTCGCTCGCGGCTTTCCGTGGCGAGCACGAACCACATATTCAGCGGATGCGAACGCTCATAGTTGTGCGCGACCTCGGGAAAACTGTTCACGACTTCCGCGATCTCGGCATAACGCTCGGCAGGCACCTGCATGGCGCAGAGCGAAAAGGCGCCACCCATGCGTTCGGCATCGAACATCGGGCCGAAGCGCGAGAGTACGCCGTCGTCGAGCAGGGTTTCGAGCCGTCCGAGCAGTTCTGCCTCGCTGATACCGAATTCCCTGGCGACCTCGGCATAGGGGCTATCGCAGACCGGAAATCCGTCCTGAAGGCGATTCACCAGTGTTCGATCCAGTCTATCCATGCGTCACTTCCCGGGTCATCCGCGCAGCGTCTCCCACCAGATACCGGGCACCGCGCTGCTTGAAGCGCCGGCCGCTGAACAGCACGTCGCGGGGGATGTCCTGCAAGTCCAGTATTTCCACAATCTCGTCGATCCGTTCCAGTACCGATTCACGGGATTTGCCGTGAATCATGCAAAACAGGTTGTAGGGCCAGTCGGGACGGCGCCGCTCGCGCCGGTAGCACAGCGTTACACAGTTGAGTCGCCCGAGTTTTTCTCCGATGCCGGCAACCTGGTCATCCGGTATATCCCAGACCACCATGGCATTGGCCCGGTAGCCAACCTCATAATGCCGGACCACGACACCGAACCGCTTGATTATTCCCGCTTTCTGTAATGCGCCTATCCGCCCGATGACCTCGGCCTCCGACAGGCCGATCTGCCCGGCGATGGCGGCATAGGGGTGCGGATCCAGGGGCAGGCCATCCTGAACGGCGGCCAACAGTTGCATGTCGACTTCATTCAGCACCATAACGGAAATCCCAGATCGATGTGGTATGACTCGAGCATCGGCAGATTGTAGACGCGGTAACCGGCGCAGGTTTCAATCTCTTTCAGTACCTGCCGCAGGCGTATTTCGTTGGGCGCGGTGACGACAAACCAGAGGTTGATGTCGTGTTCCCGTTCATAGTTATGATTAACCTCGGCAAATCCGTTGACGAGATCCGCAATCCGCTCGAGCGCCGCTTCCGGCACCGACATCGCCGCCAGTGTGCTGGCGCCGATTCGTTTCGGCGCCAGCACGGGTCCGATGCGGCTTAGCAGGCCGCGATCGCGCAATGATCGAAGACACTCGATGACGTCTGCTTCATGCACATCGAGGTCATAGGCGATATCGGCATAGGGCGCATGGGAGAGCGGAAAGCCCCGCTGAAACTCATTCAGCAGCCGCTTTTCGAGTTTGCTCAGCTCGGGATTATTCTCAGCGGCAGCCGGCGGGCGGCCAGGGGCCAGGCTGACGTCGGCGTTTTCTGCAAAGACCAGACGGCTTTGCTCTGCACCGGAATCGTTGTTTACGGTCGCCAGCTTCTGTGGGCGCTGCTTCGGTTTCATGTCTTTTCCCGCCACTGCCTGCCTGATTCAAAGACCTATCTTATTCGCCCTTGCGGTAAAGAAAATTCCACTCGGTTTCTCCGCGGGCAGCGTCGTCACTTTCTCCAAGGTACGCGTATCGTAAATCTGCACCTCGTCGGCGTCGCGTACCGATATCCATACCTGTTCGCCGCGTGGTGTGAACTCCATGTGGAGCACGCCCTTGCCCGGTTTCAGTGTCTTGATGATTTTGCGCGACTCCGTATCGATGACCTGCACGGTGTCGTTATCGGGGACGGCGAAGTTGACCCACACCTGACGACCATCGGGGCGCGCCACGGCGAATACGGGTTGTCCGTGCACGGCAATGCGGTCAACCAGCGTCCAGTCGCCATTCCGCGCCACCAGGATCCGGTGCTGTCCGACGGCCGGCAGGTAGCTGTGCTCGTTGGCGACTGCCCAGCCCTCGAGATGGGGCATCTTGTATACGGGGAGCTTCTTGTCACCGCGCCCGTAATCATTGACGATCCGCCGTACCCCAGCTTCCGGCTTCCACAAATCGAGCAGTGCCAGGCCGTCCTCGCCGAAGAGGCCAGCGATGTAGTACTTTCCGTCAGGCGTGATCAGCGCGTCGTAGGGCTGTCGACCGACATCGGGGAATATCTGCACGGCGGGTGACTTTACGTTTTCGAAATTGGCGATCCGTATCTCGCCGGCATCGTACAGGCTGTACACGAAGCGTAGCCCCGGCGCATCCACCAGACCGACAACTTTCGATGGCTGGTTTTCGTTGTAGACAGCCGGCAGGTCGGCTACCAGGTCCAGTGTTTCGGCAGAGAATACCTTGACGCCACCGGGCTCGTAGTTGGAGACGGCGATCAGCGTGCCGTCCTGCGAGATGGCGCCACCGATACTGTTGCCCGCCTGCACCACGCGCTGGACCAGTTCGCCGCACAGAATATCCAGCTTGGACAGGCCGCCATCGCGGCCGAAGACGTAAGCGTAACGCCCGTCACGGGAGAAGACCGCCGAGGCATGCGAGAGGTCGCCGAGGCCTGCGATATGGAACAGTGAACGGCGCGCCGTGGTGTCCACGACCTGGACGCTGCCGGAAGCGCGCTCGATAACGATACCGAGATCCCCCGTACCGCGCACCTGGCAGTCGGCGATGGCACTGGACAGCGCGGCCGTGAGCATCAGGAACAGGACTATTGCCGGGTACCTGTACAGGGTTCGTGGAGTCGCCGGCGTCACAGGCCGTCTCCCGCGCGCAAGGCTTCGATCAGCCACACTGTCTCGGCCTCGGTCAGCAGGCCGCGCCATGGCGGCATGGGTGTTCCCGGCCGACCGTCGAGAACCGCCAGCACCAGTTGTTCGTCCGTTCTTGCCGCCAGCGTTTCCGGCAGAAGCGCCGGACCGAGACCGCCCTTGCGCGTCATGCCATGGCAGGAGCCGCAGTCGTGTCTGAGGAGATGCATGAGTTCCGCCTGGCGTGCCGCCGGCGGATCGGTATAACCCGCCAAGGGTGCCAGTAGCAGGCCGGCGCAGACGAAACCCCTAAGCCTTTGCCGCTTGCTGTGCATAGCAGTCCACCCACTCGCTGGCAGTGGCACCGAACCAGTCAAGTTCGTCGGCAAGCGTCACGACGCGACCGATGATAATGAGAGCCGGGCTGTGCACAGCCTGTCTGTCCGCCACGCAAACCAGATTCTCCAGGCTGGTCAGATGCGTGCGCTGGCGCGGTGTCGTGCCCGCTTCGATAATTGCCGCGGGTGTGGTTCCCGGAAGACCGGCCGTTACCAGCTCCCGCTGCAACAGGGGCAGGGTAGCGAGACCCATGTATATCACCAGTGTGGTGTCCGGATCCGCCAGCCCGTGCCAGTCGAGATGCAGGGGTTCATCGGCACGGCAATGGCCGGTAACGAAGCGCACGCTGTTGGACAGTCCGCGGTGACTCAGCGGGATACCCGCATACGCACTGCAGGCGCTGGCCGCCGTGATGCCGGGCACCACCTGGAAGCAGACGCCGTGACGTACCAGGTACTGCGCCTCTTCACTGCCACGGCCGAAGACAAACGGGTCACCGCCTTTGAGGCGTACCACCTGCCTGCCCTTGCGCGCCAGACTGACCAGGAGCTCGTTGGTCGCATCCTGGCTCATGTGATGGTGGCCGGTCCGCTTACCGACATAGATGCGGGTCGTCCCGGCGGGAATCAGTTCGAGAATCTCCGGGGAGATCAGCCGGTCGTAGACAACGACATCGGCCTGCTGCAGCAAGCGCTGCGCCTTGACAGTCAGAAGATCCGGGTCCCCGGGACCCGCGCCGACGAGATACACACAGGCATTGTTGTTCATGTTATGCACGTCGTGGCTGGCTGTGTTGGAAAGCGAGAGAGGAAGACAAACGGGCGGGGAACTGCTCCCCGCCCGCACCTTTGGCCTCAGTAGATGTCGTTCATGGTGTTGTAGACGTTGAACTTGCCGGTCGGCGTGATCAGGCGCTTGTCCTTGATCACATGCTTCACCTTGCGCGTCTTGTCGTCCACGACAACGATGGCCGATTCCTCTTCCTTGCCGCTCCAGACCGAGAACCAGACCTCATCACCGGCCTTGTTGTACTCCGGCTGCACGACGCGCTTGGGACCTTCGCCCAGTTTGGCGGCTTCCGCGATCTTCACGACGTCGAAGCCCTTGTCCAGCTTGTTGATGTCATACACCGCGACCGACTGGCTGATTGCCGTATCCGGGTTCAGCGGATTGTCGACCCAGAGGTTCTGGGACTTCGGATGAGTCTTGATGAACAGTGACCCGCCACCCTGGGTCTTCAGGTTGCGCACCACCTTCCAGGCGTTGTCCTTGTTGCCTCTGGGGTCGGTGCCGATGACCGCCAGGCAATCGTCACCCAGACAACTGGTGGCCCACACGGGTCCGTATTTAGGGTCCTTGAAGTTTGCACCCCGGCCCGGATGCGGGATCTTGGGTACGTCGACCAGTGCGGAAAGCTTGCGGTCCTTGGAGTCGATGACCGCGATCTTGTCGGACTGGTTGGCGGCGGTCAGGAAGTACCGGTGGGTGCTGTCCCAGCCACCGTCATGCAGAAAGCGGGCGGCGCCGATCTCGGTCACCTGCAGGTTGTCCACATCGGCGTAATTGACCAGCAGGACCTTGCCCGTCTCCTTGACGTTGACGATGAACTCCGGATGCTGGTGCGACGCAATAATCGCGGCCACGCGCGGCTCCGGATGATAGTCCTGGGTGTCCACGGTCATGCCGCGGGTGGAGACGATCTTCAGGGGTTCGAGCGTATCACCCTTCATGATCACGTACTGCGGTGGCCAGTTGGAGCCGGCGATGGCGTACTTATCCTCATAGCCCTTGTATTTCGAGGTCTCGACCGAGCGGGCCTCGAGCCCAATACGGATTTCTGCAACATTGTCCGGCTTCTTCATCCACAGGTCGATCAGATTGACCTTGGCATCGCGACCGATGACATACAGGTAACGCCCGGAGGTGGACAGGCGCGAGATATGCACGGCGTAGCCGGTGTCAACCACGTTGATGATTTCCTTGGTATCGCCGTCGATCAATGCGACCTGGCCGGTGTCGCGGAGCGTTACGGAAAAGACATTCTCAATATTGATATTGTTCTCTTTTTTCGTCGGCCGCTTCTCCGGGGGGATGATCACCTTCCAGGTTTCCTTCATCTCCTTCATGCCGTATTCCGGTGGCATGGGCGGTTCCTGCATCAGGTAGCGCGCCATGACGTCGACCTGTTCGGCGGTGAACTCACCC
>WOR8_10000396_pt1 | contig 44614 bp, 37 predicted proteins | sample DeeMarSeWOR38_10_FD_19890 | JGI IMG/M metagenome (IMG submission 19890)
TTGAATTTCTTCAGGGATTTCAATCTTTTTCCGGAGTTTGGCTAAGCCGGCATCGTCCTCCGAATCAATATTGGTAATTCCTACCACGCATGGAACTGAATACGTTTGGATCATTTTTTTCAGAAGATATTTTGTGTACTCGAATGTCCCTTTCATTTTAGAATCTACGAGGAAAACATAAGCCAGCATTCCCTCTGCGATGTTGTCAAATATCGGTTGAAAATTCTCATCAATCGAAATTCCAAAAAGAGTCAGGTTCAGATCTTTTTTTAATCGAATGCGGGTGAAGTCTAAATACTGAAGGGTTTGCATCCTTACCTGTTGCTGGCCGGCAATTTTCCGGATGAGTTCGGTCTTACCGGAACCCGGTACCCCTAAGATCACAATTCTTCCGTCTTTCACACCTTCAGGAAATATATTTTTTTCGAGATACAAGATGTCATCATCCTGGAAGGTTTCAAAAACTTCGCCTTCACCTTCGAGATAAATGAGTTTGCGGCGGAAGAGATTTGAAAGGATACGCACAGTTCTTAGCACCGAAAACGGGCTGTTCAGTTGAATCGCCTGGAAAATTGAATATTTCTTAACCATTCCAACTAAGATTTTCTCATCCGCCTGCAGGGAAAATGCTTTTTTGATCGATGTTAACTTGAATTTCGGATTGGTACTGCCGACGGTTTTAAAAAACTCCTCGAGCTTATTCTGCTCAAACTTTAACTCGGCAAGAATTGCGGGGGTCGATGAAATGCCTGATGACTGCTTCCGAATATTGCGGTAGCTTCGGATGGTAAATTTCCCGATCGGCAGATGCAGCATTTTTAAGACGGCCTCCTCATTTTCCAAATCGGGGGCCACAGCGTTTATTATATGCCCCTGGAAAATGCGTATTTTTGCATCCCATCCATTGTTTTGAACTTTGATGATCAGGTTTTTCTTTTCCAAAAATGCGTTTTGTAGAATCTCCTGAAGTGAAAAGCCCTGGAGCGTTCCGTAATTTAGCGACTGCTGCCTGATTGTACGAAAATTTGCGTGGCGATCCAATATCATTGAACAAACTGAGGTGACCGTTGGGATCAGTTCTAACCTTTCTGCAATTACCCGCTTTACTCCCAATTGGTAATATTTAAGTTTTTCTTCCACGTCCATTTCCTCGGCGTAAATGATCACTGAGGTATTTTTAAAAATTTCCTCCTGGAGAGTCGCTTTTTGCAAAATATTAGGATTCAGCAAAATCAGATCGGGAAGATTCTTGTTTAATTCAGTCGACAATTCCTTTAAGGTGGAGAAGGTTTCCGCCTCATATATATTAGATAATCTGTCTTTAAAAATTTCTGCGATTTGACGGTTGGTATCGCAGATATAAATGCGCCGTTTCATCTGAAAATCAAAATCCCTTTTTCAGTTCCTAAATTAACTCGTTATTTTGTAGAAATTGACAGAGTATTTCATAAATGACGATCCCGAATGCTACGCTTACATTTAAAGAATGCTTTGTGCCATACATCGGTATTTCAATTGACGCGTCAGATAAACCGAGTATTTCTTCTTGTATTCCGTTGACTTCATTTCCCATTACCAAACAGCACGGAAACGGATAATCCATTTTCTTATACTCAACATTAGAATCGGTATGTTCTAAAATAATTATAGGTATTCCTTGTTTTTTCATGCGTTTAAGAGCGCTCATAGCTGAACGGTCATATTCCCACGGAACCGTTTCAGAGGCACCCAAGGCGGTCTTGTCAATCTCCTTTCTGGGAGGCTTTCCGGTTATGCCGGTTAATATGATTTTCTCAACACGTGCTGAGTCCGCAGTTCGGAAGATGGAGCCCACATTATACAGGCTGCGGATATTATCCAGCAATACATAAACAGGCAAGCGCTTTACACTCGAAATTTTATCTGGCGGGATACGCTTTTGATTTATCTCGTGGAGTTCTAATTTTCTCATCTTTTCTCCAATCGACAGACACTTTCAATGTGATGGGTATGCGGAAACATGTCCAGCGGTTGTACCTCCATCAATTGATATTGTTCTTTTAAAACCGTCAAATCGCGAGCCAACGTGGTGGGATTGCATGAAACGTAAATGATTCTTTGAGGAAAAATTGCTAAGAGCATTTCCACAACTTTAGGATGCATTCCGGACCGCGGTGGATCACAGATAATAACATCGGGTCTGTTTTGGGAATACTGTTCCATGCTAAAACGAATATCCCCTGCTATGAATTCACAATTGTCAATCTTGTTTAATTCCGCATTCCTTCGCGCATTTTCTACCGAACTCTCCAAAATCTCAAAGCCAATGATCTTGTCAGCATTGGCTGATAAAAATATGGCGATACTGCCCGTTCCTGAATAGAGATCCCAAACGGTTTTGTTTTCCACCTTAGCAAAGCTTTCAACGACACGGTATAGGTTTTCTGCCTGCAAGCTATTGGTCTGAAAAAATGAATTGGCCGATATTTCAAATATGTACTCACCCAGCTTCTCCCGAATAACCGGATCCCCGTAAATAAGAAATTCCTCCTCCCCCGCGGCAATTTGTGCAAATCTGGAATTCACATTGTTAATCACGCTTGTGACTGACGGAATCTCTGCGGTCAGTTTTTCGGCAAACTCGCGGAGCTTTTCCTCGATGGGTTTGAAGGTCACGATATTAACCATAATTTGACCAAAGGCAAAGGACTTGCGCAGCACCAGGTATCTCAAAATTCCCTCATGTTTTCTGTTGTGATAAACCAGGATTCCAGCATCTTTGAAATATGCCTTGGCAAACACTAATATCCGATTCAGTTGATCGTCCTGCAGCCAGCATTTTTCAATATCAATGATTCGGTCAAAGAATCGGGGAACATGAAAGCCAATGGAAAATTGATGCTTGTTTATATCAGGATTTGTTAACTCCTCAGGCGGTAGCCAGCGGTTTTCCGAAAAGGAAAATTCCATTTTGTTGCGGTAGCCGAAAATAAGCGGAGAAGGCATTACATCCTCCACGGATTCTGCATGAATATCTCCGATATGCTCCAAGCTCTCGATCACATGTTGTTTTTTAAATTGGAGTTGAGTTCCGTAATCGAGATTCTGCCATTTGCAGCCGCCGCAGAATCCGAAATGCGAACAGGGCGCTTCAATACGAAGTTGAGACGGTTCTATCAGCTCCACAGGATAAGCAAAAGCATGACTCTTTTTAACTTTTCGTAATCTCACCTTCATCCGGTCGCCGGGGAGCGCATCATCCACAAATATGACCACACCATTATGATAAGCAATCCCCTGCCCTCCGAAAGCAACTTTTTCAATTGTAGTCTCTATTTCCTGACGACGATGCAACATTAAATTATCCTAACCGGATTTGTTGAAATCATAGTAAGAAATGGAAATTAAGAAAAGGATGCAAGCAGGATTGAAAATTGATAGGGTGAGTTGGGGTTACGATATTAAAACCGATTGATCAAAATAACTTCCACACCCTCGAACTCCGGCCGCAAAACGCAGTTTCCTCCCAGGCAAAGTTTCCCTTTTCTTCGCTGCCCCCCAAAAATGGTTAAATCGTAATTTTGAAAGAGATTAATATCCAGTTGAGCGCCCATCCAGAAATCCTGGTCGGAAATTTGATCCGTGGTTCGTTCCGCCAACAAAGAGATTGTCCAGTTAGGTGCGTGGGAAAATCCTAGAGATGCAACCTGGTCATAATACTGTCGGTTGGTAGCATGAACTTTGGCATGTTGATGCTCATAAATGAACTTTAGAGAATAGTACTCTGACACATTCAAAGACGTACTGTTGACAAAATTCAAATATCGGGCGACAAGATCTTTTTGCTGACCGAACGCCCACACCCATTCCCAATCTTCGGGATAATCAAGTTCCATCTGACCGTAATACTCCTCATACAATAAAAGGTCATCAGGGTTTTCCGTCCAACTGTAGCTGAGCGTTGCAACGGAATTTTCCAAGACAGGGTAAGACCCCTGCAATAAATAGCCGGTTTCGGCGTTGGTGTTTTGTTGTGGTTGAATCCGATTTAATAAAGTATAGAGATGTTCACGCACTGCTGTGGGCGGATTGTTGTAGGTTACCCCTTCTTCAAGCTTGAATTGCTCGTATTCTTTGAATTCCACCAAAAGACTTAATGATCCCACAAATAGATTTGATGCGGCATAAAGCGCATGACCTTCCGGGTACTGGTCGGGAAAATTCTTGAGCGCATATTCCACATACACATCGCCGTAGGGGTGGTTAATCTGTGAGAATCCGGAACCCCAGGAAACATTACCAAGGGCATTGAACTCAGTAACCAGAAATGATCCACCAAAGTGTATTTGTGAGACCGGTTTGAGACGCAACTCTCCGGCTTGAAAAACATTTTGCCGGACGCCGCTTCGGTCGCGGGCTCTTCCACCCAAGAGCTTCAGGTCAAAAAGGGAATGATAATAATCGAATTTGATACCGTCGATATTTGTGTCCCACCGGATGATTCTTTCTTCAAATGAGCGCAGAACCAGGCCCCTGCCCAATATTGTGTAGAAATTTCCAACTCGAACATTTAAGTCGCCGGTGTGGTATTCCAGGTAGCGCTGGTATATCCCCTGACCGGCAGTGTCCAGGGAAAAGGGCTGCGGCGGCAGATGTATCTCATATTGAAAGCCCAGTCGCCAATTCTGATAACTGAGTGAAAACTCAGTCCAGTTTTCGAAAAAGCGCCGGTCAGTCTTATCGTCCACGGAATATTCCAGGTAATTATTGCCCAGATATTTTAATTGAGAATTTCCCTTTTCACTCAGGACAACCAATAAGAATAAAATGAAGATAAATGAAATGGATGCGTATCCGGTTTTTGATGGATTCATCCCACTTCCCGATCGGTCGAATGGACGCCTATTCATCCTTGATTTCACTCTTATCATCGGGATTTTTCGTTTGAACGAGCATGGCAATCTTATCTTCTAAAATCTTCTCGTCGCCTTTCCGATATCCGCTGTGGGTATAAAATATGATTCCTTCTGAATTTAGCAAGGCCGTATAAGGCGGATTTTCAGCCTGAAAAAGCTGCATCACTTCGCTGTTGGTATCCAGCAATACTATGAAGGGGTACTTGCGGGTATTGATAAAACTCCTCACCCTGGAAACGCTCTTCGGGTCGTCGATGGAAATTGCCAATATTTGCAGCCCATCGCCTTCAAATTTTTCGTAAACGTCCTTCAGCTTTTTCATCTCCTCACGACAGGGAACACACCAGGTTGCCCAAAAATTGATTAGTATCGGGCCCTGGTTTAAGTTTTCGGATAATTTGTAATTATTGCCCTTTAAATCCGGCAATACGAAATCCGGCGCCGCATTATTCATCGTTTCCTGGGTAAATGCGCCGACGGTACAGATTAGCAAAAATAGAACAATGCATCTTCTCATATTTAATTCCTTCCTGATTCAAATTCTAAAACGTCAATCCGCAGTCCAGGCCGCCTGTAGCACTTCTTTGGTGGCATCGTCCTGCAAAAATGCAATGACATCCAGGTCGTCTCCCCATTCAATATCTCTGACAAATTCGAACCTCACTGATTGTTTTTGATTGGTGGAAAGCTGAATCGAAACCCCTGCTGCGCTCGGATTGAAATCACGCAGCACATCGAAAAAGTGCGTCTGTCCATTTGATCCCTGAGGCTGCGCGGTATCTATGGTCCGTTCAATAAGAGCAATGCGCAGAAAAACACTCGTCCCCAGATTTTCAAGAGCAGTTACTTTCACCCTACCGGAAATTGTGTCAACTACCGTTTTGAAATCGAAAAACTCAAGGATTGCTTTTGGTAGAATTTGGCGACGTTCGTCAACTGCTGAAAGAATATTCTGCTCCAATTGTGACAATGAAGTCGTATTAATGATCTTGACACCATCGATTATCGCATAAGGGGAAAACGGCACGCTGTAGTAATTTCTCCTCGCATCATTTTCAGCTTTTGCGGCCAAATAAAACGGATCAGCGGGTCCTGGAATAGGCGGATGATATCCCAGGCTAATCAACTCAAAAGGACCTAATTGATGCACGACAGTCTCTATAATAATATCAACATCAACACATGGGATGCAGTAGGTATTCGAATAATGTTCGAACAAAACCAAACGTTTAAGTGAGAGCATCTCCGTAACTTCGGTGGTCTGGTTTTGGTTCACCTGCACATTTTTTTCGACCGACCCATAACCTGCTTTTCTGATCCCGACTTTATGTCCACCGGTGAGCAAACCGTTAACCTCAAGCGGAGTGTAACCAAATTCCAATTTGTTAAGCAGCACCAAAGCGCTATCCGGATTGGAAAGAACTTTCAGGTTTCCGACGTTAGGCACATTAGTCAATTCAAAATCGATGCTGCTCTCTTTTCCTTCTTCAACATCCACGAAAATCGAGTCCACATCAGGGCGATGATTACTAAGAAAAATATGAACCACGTGGCGTCCCACGCGAACATCGTTGACCAGAGCCGGCGTAGTTAATCCGGTATCCTTGTAATCCAGAAAAATCCGAGCATCCGCAACTGTTGAAGACACAAAGATGCTTCCAAAGCTGGGCTTAAATCCGGCAATTTCGCCGTCCTTAACCGTACAAGCAACCCCGAGAAAGATTGCCAAAATAGAAATTATTTTGAAAGTTCTTCGCATCGAAAATTCCATTAGAGTTCTATTTTTTTATAAAATAAAAAACTAACAGATATATCCAAATTAAATATAAAAAAGAAGGGGCAAAAGCCCCTTCCGCTGCCACCATATTTTCTTAGGAAGTTTTACCGTAAGTAAATCATCTTTTTAACGGCGCTGTGCTTCCCGTACTTCAGTTGATAATAGTAGATTCCGCTGGAAGTCGTGATTCCATTGTCATTTCTGCCGTCCCAAGTGACTTCATATCTTCCAGTGGGTTTATTCTCATTAACCAACGTCCTTACTTTCTGGCCGAGTTGGTTATAAATGATCAATGTCGCCCTGCTGGCATCCTCTTCCGCCGGTAATGCAAATTTGATTTGGGTTTCGGGATTAAACGGGTTGGGATAGTTCTGAGCCAACTGCAACGATTTTATCAACAGACCGTCTTCTTCATTTTCAATACCTACCGGAGTATCAAACCAGTCCAAAGTTCGGTCGACGATCTTTGTGCGCAGGCTATCCTCGGCAATGGTTTCCAACCCAAAAGTAGTGAAGACAACTTTTCCCGAACCATGGTTGACGCGGATACCCGCAATCTTTGATCCACCCAAAAAAGTAAATATTGGCATTGCGTTCGCATCTTTTGGAGCAATCTGATTGGGATATTTTCCCGAAGATGCGCCAAGATTTCCGACGCCCGTTCCGCCGACTAACAGCATCTGACTAATTCCGTTCGTAATTGGATCCCCGCTGACGCCATTAACTGCGAGGGTGAAGATAACTCTCGTAAGGTAATTCGCGTGCAAATAATTATTAAAAAAGTCCAGGCTATTAGCCGTATAAAAGGGACTTGTCGGATCGGCCATTTGATAGGCCATATCGACGCCATTTAAGTATAGCCTTCCTCCGGCATCAAGATAGGTGCGCAGAGCATTCATTTCATCCTCGCTTAATCCTGGTTCCGACAGCCCCGTGAGCCACGTTAACGAGCCGATTGTGGACAAATTACCAGCAGCGGGCGGTACTGCGCTTGAGGACACCACCCCATAGGTTTCGCCCAAATTATCCAGAGCAGCTGTAAAATAATCTTCATAAGTTTCGGTTTGATCGTCATCAACAACCAATATATCTAACCCGAATGTGGCCAATCTGAATTCCAAAGATCCAATGGCAGATGGGGAATTCTTGGAGGAGAATTCCAAAGTAGCTTTTCCAAAACCGATAATCGAATTGGGATCAACCGAAACGATAATTGTGGTCGAGTCACCCGGTACTACATCTACGGAGTCAATTTCCCCGATGGGATGCGTTCCATTGACTGTCGTAAAGGTTTGACTCCATCCGCCCGGTCCATCGAAACTTAACTCAATATAATACGTGTCTGATAAAAGACCCTTATTTATCAGCGTTGCCGTAAAATCGTTAGGCGCCGAGGTACTTCCGATCATATCCATCTCCTCGCTGATCATAGTGGCAACATAATCAGGAGCTATTAGTGGCCATTTCTCAGCTTGCTGAATCTCGGCGTTTGAGTTTAGCGGGCTTCCTGCTTTGTAAACAAAGCATACCAATTCACAGCTATCCGGAACAATATCCGGTCCGGGTGCGGGAGGAACCGGTAGCACATAGTTGTTAATGCTCATAGTAATGGTCTGACCCTGATTCCAGGTTCCGTTTATAACTGGCTCACCCAGGGCCCCGTTGACCATTGAGCGTACCGTCCAGTCGTGAACATAGTTGGGTCCCCCTAAAGAACCACTTTGTTGCCAGACAATGCCATCCTCAGTGATAATCACATTATATTTATATTCACCGGAAAGCGTCTGTAACGCTGTTAGTTCGAAAGTAGCGTTGAATACGCGTGCAACAGGGTCGTAATTACGGCTGGTACATTCAATCTCTACTGTCGCCGGAACATTGTTGCGCTGGTTCATTAAATTATACCAGGCGCTCCGGGATTGCACACCAGATTGACGGTCAATAATTCCGGTGGGATAAGCACTTAACCCCAGTGAGCCGAGAATGGTATTGCCGGGAAACCAACTAAACGGTTCGTTGGAGGAGTTTGCCGGGCCATGGTAGGCAAGAATAATCGCATTGGGCATATTCGGTAAAATATTATTATGGATGATAACTTCACCCTCAGGACAGTACGGTCACCAGGTGCCTGTGCAGAATTCAAGTACCGGGTTACGCTGAGTTTGGCCATACGCGTTGCTAATACTGAATAATCCGATTGCTACACCAAAAACCAAAACAAGGGTTATGCCAAACTTCGTGATTTTTGTAGAATTATTCATGGCACTTCTCCCATAATATTTATTGAATAGTTTACTAAGATCTCTATACATTGTATCATTTCACCACACTCATTTTGCCACGTATCCGAAAATGAGTAACGGCAGTTCTTTAGAACCGATGAGGACAATACACAGGAAGGGGGGCATTTGGCCCCTTCCCTTTATTTTCAAATCATTTGCGTTTGCGTTTTGTGTCAAACAATTTAACGAATCAGCAGCATTTTTTGGGTTGCCTTATGGCTTCCATAACGCAGCTGGTAAAAGTATACACCGCTGGCCACCTGTAATCCATTATCATCCAGCCCATCCCAGGAGATTTCATATTTGCCCGATTCTTGATCCTCACTTACCAATGCTCGAACTTTCTGGCCTAATTGATTGTAGATATTCAGCGAAACATGGCGATCGCTCGAAATAACCGGTAACAAATAGGAAATGGTCGTACCGGGATTAAACGGATTGGGATAATTCTGATCCAGCTGCAATGTTTTTATCAAGAGAGGACCTTCTTCATTGTTAATGGCGACCGGGGCTACCAACCAATCCAAAGCTCGGCCCATAACCTTTGTGCGAAGGCTATCCTGAGCAATAGCTTCTAATCCAAAAGTGGTGAAGACGATTTTGCCCGAAGAATGGTTGACACGAATACCCGCAACCTTTGTTCCACCCAAAAAAGTAAATATCGGCATTGCATCCGCATCATTTGGGCCAATCTGATTAGGATACTTTCCCGTGGACCCGCCAAGGTTTCCGGCGCCGGTTCCGCCTACCAACAACATCTGACTGATCCCGTTCGAAATCGGGTCCCCGCTGACGCCATTCACTGCAAGAGTGAAAATAATCCTCGTAACATAATTTGCATGCAAATAATTATTGAAAAAGTCCAAGCTATTGGCCGTATAGTAAGGACTTGCCGGATCTGCCAATTGATAAGCCATATCCACACCGTTCAGGTATAGCCTGCCTCCGGTATCAAGGTAGCTACGAAGAGCATCCATTTCATCCGGAATGAGTGTAGGCTCAGTAAGGCCACAGTTCCATATGACCACCGGAATCCCATCCAGATCACCCATTACGATATCGCCAGGTTGAATCGGAATGATGCCATAAGAATAACTGGTCTGATTTAGGGCATTAATAATATAAGTCTCGTAATTTGCACCCCCATCTCTGTCAACCAGCAAAACATCCACATTTTTTGTCACAATACTAAATTGTAGTTCCTCATAAACACTAGTATCTGCCGGCAACATCATTTTCGCTGTCAATATGGCCGCCCCGCCATTTCCCTGCGGATCAGCCGCGATGTCGAAGAAAAGGGAATCATAACCATTCACCGTTATGTTCTGAATCGGACCATTTATTGGTATCGGTCCCTGAGGAGAAGTGGCAGTTATATTCCAGCCTGCAGGGATTTGACCTTTAATTCTAAGCGACAAGTTGCTCGCATTACTGAAATCATTAAAAATAAATCCGGATAAATTTGCGGTACTATTACTTTCAATAAGAGCGGCTGTTTTTTGACCCTCCAAACCTACACCTCCATTAAAATAGCCCGCTTGTAAAACTTCTTTGGTACCGTCATTCTGAACAAAGGCCACAATCGTTAGATCAAATGAGGGATGAAAATTCACAACCACAGGATTGTAATTGAAGTTAAAAGTCTGACTATCTCCAACAGCAATATTAAGCAAAGTACCGTTTGCATCGGGAACCATATCTAACATGGATGTTCGATAATGGGTTGATCCATTTGGATATGGAATCGGTGAAGTATACTCTTTTTCCACTACTGCAATCCTAAGCCATTTAGTTCCTGAAGGAGGAGTACTTGTTGCCTTTACTTTAACAGAAACGGATGAAGTTCCAATATCTCCTGTAACTTCCATCTCATAAGGTGAGGCTATCGCTAGTCTATTATTTACAGCGTTTATTATTGCTGTGGAACCTAGTGATACATTTGTTCCATCACAAAAACCCCACGGAATTGCGTTGACTCCATAATATGTTCTCCGGCCAGTATTTTCTGTGGGGTTATTAAGATACCAAGGATCATTACCCGGTGAGGGCCAATTCATGTGGTACCAAATAGAAACCACTTTGTCTACGCCTAAAGTGGTTAGCGCCTGATCCACAACTGGATCAGCAGTAGCACAGAATGGTCAAGTCGTGCTTGTGTATAACTCAAATAAGACTGTCCTGTTACTCGCGTAAGTCAAACCTGTTAGAAACAGAAGAAAATAAATCGAGAGCTTAACTATTTTAGTCATATTCAGTCTCCTCTATATTTGTTTGACCTGTATTTAGATGTAATCTTATTCAAGCAAAATCATCTTGCCAAGCATTCGAAAATTGCCGGCGGAAAGTTCATAGAAATATAGCCCGGAACTAACCGGTTCTCCTGAATTATCTTTGCCATCCCACGGTACCTCGTATATACCCGGTGCTAGAACCTTATTAAGGGGCACCGCAACCTGTTGACCAAGGACGTTATAAACACTCAACCTGGCAGGGACTGATTGAAAACCACCTATTTCAAACGGGATTGTGGTTTCAGGATTAAAGGGATTTGGATAGTTTGGTAATAATTGATAGGTACCCGTTACCAGTAATCTTGTGTATTGGATAATGTTCGGCATCGTTGAAAACGTAAAGGTCAGTGCCGCTGTATCACTCGGATTGGCTTGATTTTCAACTTTGATGGTGATTACTGCTGTTCCAGGAACAGTAGGATTTGTAAAAACCTGTAAATGAAAATCAATGATTGAATCCGGTAGTAAAGGTCCAAAATAAAAAGCGTAATCTATTGTATCAACTTCGGGAGGGAAACATAATAATCCCGCGCAAATTGAACTTGACCACATTCCGTCGGGAAGATCATTCTGAGTACGAATTATTGAGATATTTAGATTCTGAGCGGAAATATTGTGAATATCCACATAATGATCAAAAAAGTCACCGGGCTGTCCGTGAAAATTTAAAGTATCAGAGTGGAAAGTAAAGCTTTGTCCGTAAATGACTATTGGAAAAAGCAAAACAATAATCACAATCTTCTTCATAATCAATTACTCACCTTAATTAATCAAATATAATTTGATTAACCAGAATTTCAAGGAAAAACTAAAAAATCCCTGCTTTGATCAAATTTGTTCGAACACCCTCGCCAAATGGAAATCCCGCCGTGATGACATAGCGGTCTCCATTTTTTATCAATTTATCTTTATAAGCTTTGTCCAAAGCATTTTGAATGAGTCTGCTGGTTAATTTTTCCATGGGAAAAACCCGCGGAATGATATTCCACATCAATATCATTTGATGATATGTGTCGGTATTGGGGGTTAAGGCATAAATCGGGGTTTTGGGTCGAAACCTGGATATCATTCTGGCGGTGAAGCCGCTCATCGTCGGGCATATTATCAAATTAGCGTTCAATTCCTGGGCTAAACGCGCTGCGCTCCGCGAAATAGCTTGTGGGATATCCTGTTTGCCCTGATCCGGATCCCTGGGAATAGATCTATAGTAGGGAAAATTCTTCTCGGTCTCATTGGCAATTCGGCCCATCATTTCGACGGCTTTTAGCGGATAATTCCCGGCCGCGGTTTCCTCAGAAAGCATCACAGCATCCGTGCCGTCCCAAATTGCATTGGCAACGTCGGTAATCTCGGCACGGGTAGGTCGGGGAGATTCGACCATCGAGAGAAGCATCTGAGTGGCCGTAATAACCGGCTTCCCATGAATATTCGCTAATCGAATAAGTTTCTTTTGAACCATTGGAACCTGTTCGGATGGAATTTCCAATCCCAGATCACCCCGCGCCACCATGATACCATCCACCGCCTTCAAAATATCGAGAAAATTCCTGATCGCCTCATGCTTCTCAATCTTGGCAATTATCGGGACCGACCTTTTCGCTGATTTAAATACCCTTTTCAGCTTTTGAATATCCTCAACCGACTTAACAAAAGAGAGCGCCACCATGTCAACGCCATTGCTGAGACCGAATCTTAAATCACTAATATCCTTTTTAGTTAAGGCTGGAATATTGAAACTCCCGCCGGGATAATTGATTCCTTTCCCGGAAGTCAAGCTTCCCCCCACAACAACTTCACAGAATACTCTGGGTGAAATGATTTTTTTGATGACCAAGTCAATATTGCCGTCGGCTAAAAGCAAGTGATCTTTCACCTTAACATCATTCACAAATCCGGGATAATTCAGAGGGATTTCATTTCTGTGGCTCCTCTTAATTTTGGCATTGAGAATCAGTTCCTCTCCAATATTCAATTCCATAGGATGATCGGCGATGATTCCGACTCTGATTTTGGGACCACTCAAGTCCTGCAGAATTCCCACAGGTTCTTTCAAATCGTTTCGGATATTTTTAATCAGCCGAATGAGTTTTCCATGATGCTGATGGGTACCGTGAGAGAAATTCAGCCGGAAAACATTAACTCCAGCTTTAACAAGTTGACGAATTTTTTCCTGTGAAGAAGTGGCGGGTCCTAGAGTGGCAACAATTTTGGTTCGTTTATGTTTCATTGAATAGAATGTCAGACAATAAGCCGTTCTTGAAACTTGTCGCTTAAAAGCCGTTTCGAAGGCATAAGCAAAAGTAGCCTTTTTAAGATTGCTGATAAGAGGAATGGATCGTTTTCAAAAGGTGACGCCAGGCTAAAGCTTAAAATCCATATCTTCATTAGCCATGAAGGTTTCCGAAAACAACTTTTGAGCGTTGTCTTCGATTTCTTTTAACACCCTATCGTCATGTTTGGGATCATGGTGAAAAAGGAGCAATTTTTTTACCTCAGCTTGTTTGGCAAGCTTGCAAGCCATCTCGTAGGTGCTATGCCCAAATCCCTGGAAAATCTCGTATTCCTGCAATGTGTATTGAGCATCATGGATAAGAATATCGGCTCCCTGGGCAAATTTTAGCAGACGCTGGTCCGAACCAACAAATCCTTCCACGTCAGTGGCGAAGACAATTGACTTTCCGTTGCTTGATTCAATTTTGTACATGTATGAACCACTCTTCGGATGAGTATAGAAGCGTCTGCAGCTAATTCTACCCTGCCAACCCGTTACATCGTCGGCTTCACTAATATGGTAAATTTTGAATCCATCCTCAAAAAAGTAGATGACCTTTCCTTCCCCGATTTCATAATAATGGCGCTTGGACGGAAGCTCTGATAAAGTTACCGGGAAAAGCGCCGGATTCATTAACTCTTCCAAGACATCTTTGAGATCGTAGTTTATCATCCGTGGATATAAGAAATGGAATTCTGTTTTTGGCAAATAATTCATTACAAAATACGAAAAACCCATCAAGTGGTCGATATGAAAATGGGTGAAAAAAACATGCAGCTTCCATAAATTCTGGGAAGAGTTTCCTGCATCTTTTAGCTCGACCATTAAATCTTGACCAAGATTAATGATGCCGGTGCCGGCGTCAAAAATGAGGAGATGATCACCTAGGTCTATTCTCAAGCATGTAGTATTGACACCGTATTTTGTATTGCTTGCTTTTGTGGGGGGATGACTACCGCGGACGCCGTAAATTCTTAAACGCATGTTTGTATCGACCATTTACAATCTCCTCGATCGTTACTGGCGTGTTTGTAATTTATTAATTTCATCGCGTAATTGAGCGGCTTTTTCGTAATCCTCTTTTTCAACGGCCTCCTCAAGCTCCTTTTTCAAACGCTCCAGGTGAGACAATCCTGCATCCATTTTTCCTTTTTCAATCTCCTGAAGTTCTTCGGAGGTGTAAGCACCTTTTTCCATAACTTTCTCGTCCACAAAAATAGGGATATTATTGCGTACCGCCAGGGCAATCGCATCGCTTGGACGCGAGTCAATTTCGAACACCTTCATTTTTTTGCGGAGCTGCAGAACAGCATAATAGGTATTATTTTTTAGCTCTGTTACAATTACCCTATCCATTTGGGCACCGAACATTTCAATAATGTTGAGAGTCAAATCATGTGTAATCGGGCGAGGCGGCTTAATATTCTCCAAACCTAACGCAATTGACTGTGCTTCATATTCCCCAATTATTATTGGCAGCGTGCGATCTCCATTTAGCTCCTTAAGTATTACGCCACTCGCCTGAGATTGCGTTAAAAACAAGCCGTTGATTTTCACTTCAATCATGATTTCCTCAACTTCTTTAAAGTATTAAATATAAATCAAATTTCCAAAATGATAATGGTTGAAGAGTCAAAAACTCGTTGGTAAATCTTCCTGAGCAACAATATAAAACAGGTGCCAACAATTATACAAATTCAAATTTCACATTATCCAGCAATTTCAAAGCTTGCATATTTCAAACATCGGAATTATTAATCTCTTTATTAGGAAATAACAAATCCGGTTCTCAGGAGTTCAATACTTCCTCGTACAGCTTCAAGTATTGCGGGATGATGATGTCATCGTGAAAATTACTTAAAGCATACTCCCGGGCATTTTCAGATAAATTCTTTTTTAGAACGGGATCCTTCAAAATCTTCATCACATATTCGCTCATCTGTCTTACATCGCCCAAAGGTGCAATGTATCCGGTGGTCCCATGTTTGTTAACTTCCTTTAATCCGCCGGCGTCGCTGGTTACGCATGACACTCCGCAACTCATTGCTTCCAGCGCAGCAAGCCCAAAACTCTCCGAACCGCTTGGCAAGAGAAAAACATCCGCAACAGAAAGCAACAAATAAATCTTTTCCTGTTTTCCCAAAAATGCAACATTATCACGAATGCCAAATTTTCGAGCCAGATTCTCCGCCTCATATCTATCCGGGCCGTCTCCAATCAGAACAACTCGCACTGGCATTTCTTCCAACACAATTCGCGCAACTTCGATAATATCCAATACTCTTTTCACGGGTCTAAAATTTGAAAGATGCATCAAAATAGGCTCATTATTCGGCGCCAATTTATGGCGCAAATTATCGCAGGTATTTTGCTGCATAGGGTGCTCGGAAACAAAATTATGGATAACATGTATGGGTATCACCGGGTTAAATATCTTTTTGGTTTCATCCTTTAGATACTGTGAAACTGCCGTCACGGCATCGCTGTTATTAATGCTGTATTGAGTTATACGCATAAATGACGCATCTGCCCCGACCAAGGTAATATCCGTACCATGCAATGTCGTAATAATTTTAAGCGGATGTTTATCAGCTACCATTCGCTTCGCCATGTAGGCGGATATTGCATGGGGGATGGCGTAGTGGGCATGGATCAGATCGAGATCCTCGTTGAGCGTAATGTCTGCCATTTTGGTGGCAAGGGCTAATGCATAGGGAGGATATTCGAATAATGGATATTCAGGGACTTTTACTTCGTGAAAAAAAATATTTTCATGAAATTCGTTTAATCGATATGGAAGCGCGTAAGTAATAAAATGTATTTCATGTCCTCGAACCGCTAAGTTTTTTCCCAATTCGGTGGCAACAATACCGCTCCCACCATAGGTGGGGTAGCAAGAGATTCCAATCTTCATTTATTTGCCAAAACTTCCTTTGCTTTAATAACTTTATTTCGGCCCGTATACTTTGCATGATAGAGGGCACGATCCGCTGCAATGACCAGATCATCCGCAATGACTGCATCCTCAGGAAACGTGGCTAGTCCCGCGCTAATCGTAATTTTGCCCTCAGGTTGAATCTCCTGCTTATCGAAATGAGATTCTTCAACCATATGTCTCATACGTTCGGCCAACGAAAATGCTCCAATTTCACCAGTCGCGGGCAGAATTAGAGCAAATTCTTCACCACCGTAACGTGCAACGATATCATTATCACGAACCGATCTTTTAAGAATAGAGCTGATTTTTCGTAAAATTTCATCACCTGCCGGGTGCCCCAATTGATCGTTATAATTTTTGAAATGATCGACGTCTATGATTGAAAGCGAAACCTGAGTGTTTTCTCTGCGGGCGCGAGCCAGCTCCTCCTTCAGTCGTAAGCGAAAGAAGCGATAATTATGAAGCCCGGTCATACCGTCCGTGTAAGAAAGCGTTTCAATATGTTGGTACATTTGGGCATTATACAGTGCAATTGCTAGCATATTCGTCATGATGGCCATCGTTTCCAGGTTTTCATCGCTGTATCCCACATCTTTAATATTTGGACCGATGCAGACCAGTCCAAAGATTTCTTCATTTCTAAATAACGGAGAAACCACCTGGATATTCAACTTTTTTAAAACAGGAATGATATCTTGAAATTCCCTGGATATATCATTGATCTGGAATGGCTTCTTAATGATCTCCAAATAGTGAATTAATTTATCGTGTCGGTAAAGCGTAAGATTATTGAGTTCATCTTCCTTGAATCCCTTCGCATCTATTACTTCAAAGGTGTCATTGTCTTCCCGATTAGCCAGCAACAGAATTACGCTTTGAGTCGTGACGATCCCAAGTAGATTCAGCAAAGCCTGGCTCACCAATTTTCGCAATTCAAGCTGCCCCATTACCCGGTAGCTAATCTCAAACAAATTATGGAAATCGTAAATCTTCTTTTGAAGCTGTTTATTGGTGTCAACCAGCACGTGATTGAGTCGGGTAATTTGTTGATTGGCGTCGTCCAACTCAACGGTCTTATGCATTAGCCGATCCTGAAATTTCTTAAGACGCAGCATATTTCTTATTCGGGCATGAACCTCCTGTAACTCAAATGGTTTGGTTATATAATCGTCAGCGCCTGCTTCTAATGCCGCTACCAAGTCTTTGATATCCACCTTAGCAGTGATGACAATAATAGGCAAATACGAACTTAATTCCATGTTCCGAACTCTCTTTGTTGTGCTAATCCCATCCAATTTAGGCATCATCAAATCCATAAGGAGCAAGTCAGGCTTGAAACTGTTGATCATGTCAACAGCTTCTGTGCTATCGATGCAGCTCTCTATTACGTATCCGCTTTTTTCTAGGAATTTGCTCAATAGTTTATGGATATGAAATTCATCATCCACAACCAATATTCTGGAACTTTTACTTTGTCCGCTTTTAGTTTTTGACATGAAGTTCGATTCCCGACTCTATTTCATTTTAATGATTTTAATATAATGCAAAAAATTATCTCTTTAATAAAAAGCTGTTTTGACTTAGATTATCATTTAAAAATAAAAAAACTTTAAAGAAATTGACGGAGAAGTAAATCTTCCCATCCTTTTAAAAGGTCAAATTTAAAACAATAGCGCTAATATAGTACTATTCAAATAAAAAATTTACACTTCTTTTGCCAAATTTTGACAAGACAAAGGATTTTTAAGACAGGAGATCGAATTGGCCGGCAAACTCAAACCTCGCTTATATAAAGGAACCCGTGATTTTTTACCTGCGGATATGGTAAGACGAAATTACGTTATCGATCTAATAAAATCCATATTTGAAAAATTCGGATTCGAACCTCTTGAAACCCCAACTATAGAATTGTGGGAAACGCTATCGGGAAAGTATGGAGAGGAAGCGGACCGGCTTACCTATCGTTTTACAGACCGCGGGGAGCGTGAAGTTGGACTGCGTTATGATTTAACTGTGCCCCTTTCCCGGGTAATAGCGATATATCCCCAAATTCCAAAGCCGTTTAAACGGTATCAAATACAGCCGGTTTGGCGAGCGGACAAACCACAAAAAGGCAGATTCAGGGAATTTTACCAATGCGATGTGGATATTATTGGCAGCAGTTCTGTTTTAGCAGATGCTGAAATTATTGCCATTACCTTCGAAATCTTAAAAAAACTACAATTCGAAGAATTCACGATCCGAATTAACAGTCGTAAAATCTTATCGGGAATTACCGAAGCTTCCGGGACGCCGATGGGAAAAGAACTGGATATTTGCCGTGCTATCGACAAAATGGACAAAATCGGCATGAGCGGTGTTGAAAAAGAACTCGTAGATCGAGGGATAAGAGAAGGCTCGATTTTTACAATTCTGAAAATCCTTGACATTGAGGATAGTAATAACAACAAGCTTAATGAATTGGAGAATTTCTTAAATCAGAGTCAAAACGGTTTGAATGGGATTAAAGAAATAAGAGATTTGCTGACTTATCTTTCTTGCTTTGAAATTCCGGAAACAAATATCCTTCTTGATCTCTATCTTGCTCGCGGACTCGACTATTACACCGGGCCGATTTATGAAACTATTGTCCAAAAACCAAAAATTGGCAGCATTACCGGGGGCGGCAGGTATGATAATTTGATCGGGCTATTTTCCGGACAACCAAATCCAGCGACTGGAACTACAATAGGATTGGAAAGGATTATAACGGTGATGGAAGAACTGGACCTATTTCCTGAGAGTATTTCCACCTCCGTTGAGGTCCTGGTTACGGTCTTTGATGAAACGACGCTACCCTATTCAATCTCGATTGCCAATCTGCTCCGAAGGGAAGGCATTAATACCGATCTTTACACCGGTCAGTCAAAACTGCGGGGACAAATTGGTTTGGCGAATGAAAAAAGAATACCTTACGTGATTATTGCCGGTCCAGATGAAAAAGAAAAGAAATCTGTAAATTTGAAAGATATGAGATCCGGGGAGCAAATTACGGTGCCGGTTTCTGAAATCAGTTCAACGATAAAGTCGAAAATCAATTAGGGGAATGTGTTCGAGTGTTCGAGTGTTTACCCCGTGAGATAGAGAAGCTTATCTCATGGGGTGAAGTGTTTGAGTGTTTGAGTGTTCAGGTTTTGTTGGGATGATCGATTAACAGGAACGGATGAAATTCAAGGAAGAAAAAGGAGTAGGGATTGTATTGAGTGAACAAGAGGCTCACAACCGTGCAGATTCAAACAACCATTCCGGGGGAATTAGTTCTTTCAGGTTGGCGATCTGATCTTCCGCCAGCAGGGTGAGCCCCACCTGGTAGGAAGCGTTCATCCAGCCAAAGCCTTCCCGGGTGATGTAATCGAATTGGGTGCCCACATTGCCGTACTCCGCAAACACATGGTGGGTGCGGCTAACCACATCGTATTTTTCGGGGATGGTTCCGTTGTAGTCTGCGGCGTTGCGGGTGATCATATAGAGCCAGCGGTAGGCCAACCGCCGGGCTTCTTCCTGGTATCCATAGTTGATTAACCCTTGCCAGACCAGCATCTGGTGCGGTGCCCATCCGCTGGGATAATCCCACTGGCGCTGCGGGCGTTCTGCAGAGATGGGACCGCGGGAAGCTTCGGTTCCGGCCACAATTCCCCCGGGCGCTTCGAAGAGAGGGAGATTTTTTTTTACCAGCAGTTCGGCCTGCTGCGGGGTTGCTAATCCTGCCCAGAGGGAGTAAAAGGTTGTGGCGCTTTCATAAGCGCTTTGCTTCTTTTCCATAAAATTATAATCGAAGAACATTCCCCGGGAGGAATTCCACAGCAGTTGATTCATAATCTCTTTACGTTTTTCCGCCCGGCTGTACCAATCCGCGCTTTTCTCGGTTTTGCCGCCCGGCATTGTCAACGCATCCTTAAACTCGTTTTTGATGGTATTGGCAATATCGATTTCATATTTGTAGAGCAATGAATTCAAATCGACCGTGTTAAGATGCGCCGCGCATTTGTCCAGGCGGTAGCTGGTATCGTGTCCGGATTCCCTTACGGCGCGGTCATGCACAAAATATTCATCTAATTCCGGCTCTTTAATTTTTCCTCGGCTGTAATGTTCTGCATAAGTTTGCAAATCAAGCCCGGCGCGGAAGGCGTAGGGTTTAAGGATGGTATCAAAGTGTTCAGCCTCGGTTTCCGGAGGAATACCGATACCGCTGCCTTTGTAGCGGCTGAGGCCGGTGCCGGTCAGGCGGTCGGGACTAATCCAGACAGTTTGGTATTCATGAATGGCAGTTTGGAACACTTCTGTTAGCCATTTCCGGTTCTCAGCGGTTCGCGGCAAATACTCAAAAATCGCCAGAGCCATAGAAGTTAAAAAGGGCGGCTGCGAGCGGGTCAGGTAATAACTGCGGTTGGCGTTGAGGATTTTTCCATAATGGCGGATTTCATAGATAAAATTATCAACCATTGCCCTGGCCAGATCTATCTGCTTGTCTATTAGCAGTCCCAGCGCTTCAAAGTAGCTATCCCAGCCATAAAGTTCGTTAAAACGTCCTCCCGGAACCACAAACGGCAGGCCGTGCAGTTTGCCACCTTCTTTCCGCAGTCCCAAACTCAGCAGGCCGGGTTGGCTATTGAGTTGCCGCGCATATTCCGGGGTTATATCCCGGGGCAGGCGGATGACCTCAAACCCCGAAACCGTTTGACGTTTTGCCGCCTGCTGAAAATAATCAAAAGCCTGCCGGTCGCTATATGGAATATATATTCGCAGAGTGCTCGACTGCCCGGCCTTTTCGTCGGTTAGGATTTTTGCCAGCCCGTCTTCATCGACTGTGCGAGTCAGCCCCTTCCAGAAGAACTCGCGGATCATTCGGGAAATGCGATGTACAGGGTCTTCGAAAATCCGCTCCATCTCCAAAAACGGCTCTTTTTCATCGGCCTCCCGAGCCAAAGCCAGTTCCTGCAGCAAGTTTGAAAGGCGGTACGTGCCCGCTACCTCAAATTTTTCTCCATTGGCTGCGATAACGGAAAAACGTTTTGGCCCGGCATCTTCAACGGTAATCTGGCGGTCGCCGTCGGTATCCTCCTGCGCCAGCAGACGTTTTAAGTTCTGTTCAAGGCTGAGTTGGATTTTCATGATTCAACCTGCAATAGCGTCAGCCCTGACTGGAAATTGTTTACGGGCAATTTGAAGCGACATATTTGCTCCTATTCTCCACCCTTCCGGGGTGTCTGAAAACTCCGGAAGGTTGATATTTTATCCGAAACAATATAAGGTGATTATCCGGCGCATTCAACGACTTAGCGATCGTTTGCAAGATCTGGAAAACCTATGCAGTATGATGTTCTATTCCAAACTTATCCGATACCCTTTTATAAGGAATTAGCATCAGCGCCAGCAGGGTAATCGGAATGAGCGGGAAAAAGAAGGCATCATGGGTGCTGAAACTACGGGAGATGAAACCGACCACAAAAGACCCGGTGGTGCCGCCCAGGGCGGAGAAGATGATGATCAGCCCGGTCATGGGCGCGTGCCGCGCCTTTTCCAGCTTGCTGAGAACGATTGAGACAATCGTGGGGTAGATCGCACCGATAAAGAAACCCATTACGGAAAATGTCCAGGCCAATGGCGGCACCTGGAACCAGCTCACAACGGAGACTGATTCCCGATTGATGGTTGCCAGGAGGATGAGCAGGATCAGGGCGAAGGCGGCCCCCAGCATGGTCATTTGAGCGGGCATCCAGGGAATGCGGCGGGAAAGGGAGCCCATCACGAACCGGCTGAGGGCGATGGAACCGGCATAGATACTCAGCATTCCGGCGGCGATTGCGGGGCTCATTCCGAAAATCCGTTCGTGAAAAGTGGGCAGCCAGGTGCCGAAGCTCTGTTCGATCATCACGTACAACCAGGCGCATATCACAAATATCCACACCATGGGTAATCTCAACAATTTCAGCATTTCCAGCAGACCGGCCTGCTCCGGGTGGGCGGCTACCTCGCTTTCATCGAGCGAGGTGAAAAGCAGCAACATAAAGGCCAGAGCGCTTACCACGGCGATGATCCAGTAGGTCTCATACCAGGAGAATTGCATGCCCATCACTACTGAGAAGAACAGCGGGCCCACCAGCGCACCTACCTGAAAAACCCCCTCCAACAGGTTCATGAGGCTGGTATGTTCCCCCTGATCCCGAGTGATGAGTCCTACCGTGGAATAAACAGCGCCCTTGATCAACGCAAAACTCACCCCGATGCTCATGTATAGTACCGGGGTCACCCAAAAGCCGGTTACCAGCGCCACCAGCATGCTGGCCAACGTCACCGCCAACAGGCCGGCCATCATGGAGCGCCGGTAGCCAAAGCGGGGGATATAGGAGGCCAGTAAGAACGATGCAAGGGCGATTGACAGGTCCTTGTAAGCTTCCAGGGAGGCGGCCATTGCCTCGGTGACGCCGTAATCATCAATAACCCGCTTGATAACGATCCCGACCGTGTTCAGCAGTATGGCGAACACGAAAAAGTTCAAGAATAGAGAAAATTTAACTTTCCAGGCAGACATTAGCGCATCTCCGGTTTCGTGGGTGGAGGCTGGAGTTAATTCGGATCAACTTTAAGAAATTTAAGACATCATCGTTTCTGGCGGCCAATATGGCCGGTTGGGATTTGCGGCCCAATTTGATCAATTTTACTTGACGCACGTCCCCGTCAAGGTTCAACCTGCTAAGTGCTTCAGCGACCGGCCAGGTCTCTGGCGACCACCAACAAACAAATCCGGCCCGCCATCCGGTGATTGTGCCGCCGGCAAGGAAATATTCCCTTAAGTTTTCAGAAGCTTTGGACTTGTTCCGAAAACCATTAGCGACACTATAAACGATAAAGGCGAGGATGATGAGAAAATCTATCATGGAGACTTCCCTAAATTGAATTTGATAATATAACAAACTTTATTTATTGCGCAAATTTTTACCTAAACTTTTTAAGTCATCAAGCAAACTAACTACCTTATTTCTAAAATTCCTTTAACTGAATTAAAACCCTCCTTCATAATGAAACCACATATTTCAGGTTTGATGGGGATAAATAATGATAATTTTTAGAGAGAAATAACCATGTAAAAAGCTCTAAATAATTAGGATAGGATTAAGTCAATTTTTATATCAGTCCAATTCTATATTAATTTTTTTAAGGGAGGGTCGATAATCTTATGAAGAAAACAAAAATAAAGGAAATGGCCATGGCAAGGATGTCATCTCACAAAATGGAGGCCAAATTTTTCAATTCCACTGTTTATTCTCCCCAAAATATTGCGTTTGTTCTATCAATCTTCCTCATATTTGGCTTGATGTTCAAAGTATTCGCAAATGAGAAATGGATTCGGAGTGATTTTAAGACTCCCAATCCGCAAATATATATAGATTGCTGGAATGGGAGAGATCAAACCAGCTTTGAACCGATTACGGACTTTTATGTGGAAATTCATCCCGCCGATTTCGTTATTCGAACCGAGGAAAATGGTTTTTCTGCCAGCTATCAGATCAGTATTTCGATTTTCGACTCGGATAAGGAATTAATAGCCCAAGATAGCCAATCAGAGAGCCTACTGTTCAAAACCTATTCTCAAACGCAAAGAAGTGATCAAAACCACTTACACAAATTCCGATTCAATCTCGATCACGGTGATTACAAGGCTTTGATTAAGATCACTGACAAAAAGATCAACCAAGATGCAACCATCGAAAAAGAATTCCGGGTGAGGAGTACAGATAAGTCTGTAATCGAAGTGAGCGATATCTTATTCCTGAGAGAGGAACTGGAAGAAAGGTCGAATTCAAGCAGTATTTTGCCCTTTCCATATGCGGTCTACGGGATAGATCAATCAAACCTCTTCTGTTACTTCGAATTGTATCTCAAAGAATCCACCATAGGCGATTCAGTTGAATTAACGATATCCCAGACAGATGAGAAAGATCAAGAGGTAATATTAAAAAGAATCAATAAAAAGCTTAAGAACAAGATGTTTGCGAACTTTTATCGATTTTACACCGGAGACGTACCGCCTGGAGAATATCGATTGAAGCTATCGGCAAAGCTCAAGAATTCCCGAATCTGTTTGGAAAATGAAAAGAAGTTTATGGTTTATCAAAGCCCGACGGATTTGCGATTTAATAACTTTGACCACATTCTAAAAGAACTAACTCTCATTGCAGATAAAGAGGATTTGGAATCTTTAGAAAAAACTCCGGAATCCAATCGCCAGCAAGTTCTGGATGAATTTTGGCGAAAACTCGATCCCACTCCAGGAACTGTGGATAACGAATTGAAGAGTGAGTTTTACTGCAGGCTTAAAGTTGCCAAACAATATTTTTGGCGGGGCGGAAAGGAAAATGGTTGGTTTACCGACCGGGGGAAAGCCTACGTTAAATACGGTAAGCCCGAAAAAGCTATTCAAAAAATAGATTATTTCCTTTCAATCCATAAGGAAATTTGGCAATACTCCGAACCGGCATTTCAAGTAGTTTTTCTATACGATCCAATATTCCGTGAATTCAATATTATGGGACGATATTAAAGGCCGGCTTCAGGACGGTTTTTATGAATCGAATTATAATTGAGGGCGAATGATCATTCGCCCTCAATTATTTGAAAATCCTGTAAGAAAGCCCTTATCGATTAAAAATCGTACGCCACGGAGAAATTGACAGACCTGCCGAAAATCGGGCGACCATTGGGCGCTGCGGGATTACGCGGATCACCTTCTGTCAGGCCATCAGAATCATTTATATTATCCCCATGAATACCAAATGATAGACCACCGGGGGCTGTGACTATTGCTCCTATGTCAATTTTGGTATAGCTATCCAACTTGTTTTCTGTATCGTCTACGAAATTATTTCTATCGATAAATCGCTCTCCTACGGCACGCACGGCACCGTAGATGGTTGCATTGAAGTTACCACCGAGCTTCACATCATAGCTTGGCGAAATCCTGAATTGCCAGTCGGGCTGACGCCAAATCTTATTTCCGACCACGTCTGGGTCAGCGTTGGCTTTCTTAATCTCACCTTTCTGTAACGTTCCAACGCCTCGCAGCGCGAAGTCTTCATAGGTGAGCACCCCATCCAGTTCAACCCCATATGCCTGGGTGTTGAGCAGGGCAGTGACTCTCGTAGCGCCGATATCACCCTCTACAACATCAACATCGTTAAAGAAACCAGTGCCAAATAGACTGAAAAGCGTCGAGGCATATTTAACGCCTGCTTCATATTGTCTGAATTTATAGGGTTTCAGATTACCATCTGAGTCAAGACTATATACGCCTTCGCGAATATTGTCAAACTGCGGGAACAAATAGCTGTCCGAGTAGCGTCCGAAGACTCCAAGCTCTTCGGTTAGGTCATAGTTGAGAGCTCCCGTAAATGCAAAGCGTTTTCCGCTCAGTGACGTTGCCATATCGGTTGTGCCATCGGGATAACCCGGACCACTATCCAGCGTGTACTGGAGATCAATCCATTGATGGCGAATTCCAAGATCAATTCGCAGGGCTGGTAGCACCTGCCAGGAATCTGCTCCATAGACTCCATATACGCGGGCGTCTCCGGCAGATTCAATTCCATAAGCCCATGGGCCTCCACCTCCGGCATCGGCAACATCCTGGGCAGTAATATCCGATTCCAATAAATCACCATTGTCAACATTGTGAACCGGTACATGGTTACCGAGAGTCCAGAAATCGTTGGACGACCACCGGGCTTGATAAAGTCCTACCGTGATGGCATGCTGATCCAATTTCTTCTCCAGACTGATATCATTGTTAATCGATTCAAGATCCTTCATAACAACCCAGTAACCATAATTTTGAACCCAATCCGAATTATTTAGTATCTCTCCTCCCCTAGTAAGCACGGTATCAATACCAAGAGTACTCTTAATCGCACTCACCTGGACCGGACCACCATTTGGCACAAACCCAAATGTGTTCGCATCGCCAGACGTATATGTGAGGTTGTCCCGGACCATCCAGCCGTTTCCCAGATCGAGATTTGCATTTATGCCGCTCACGCCACCTTTCCATCCTCTACCATTGGCGAAGTCAAATATCTGAGTATCCCCCGTCCCATCAATCTGCAGTTCGCGAAAACGCGTAGCATTTCCAAGTGGAGTGAAGGTGCCAAGATCGTTGCCAGTGTTTAGCGACATCGGAAGAACCCACTGACCATGATCATCTGTAAGACGGGTAAAGGCATTAACAACGCCGCTTTTAAAGGTCTTGGTTAATCCTATAGTGAATTGTTTTCCGTTCTCGCCGTTGAATTCTGTGCTTCTGACGCCGGGAGATGTTCGTGCATAACCTCCTGCCATATAATACAATCCATCGCTTATTTTGCCGCTCATAAATGCATCAACCCGTTGAAGTTTGTAGTCGGATGTTTCGTATTTCAGACGGCCCTCTGTTGCCTCCCCGCCCTTTCGGAGATTAAAATTGACGGTCATACCCGGTTCGGCGTTAGAGAAAACAGAGCTTGGACCTCCGCGCAAAGCTTCTGTCGACTCGACTGTTTCATCGATTCGAAAGATGGAGCTCTGCTCGAAAAACGAGAGTGTTTCCACACCGTAGATTGGTCCGCCATTGATGGACATTGTCACGAATGGTGCATCACCGGAAGATGGCAGACCGCGCACGAAAATGTTCGCGCCTGCAACCCCTCCGGAACTCTCTGACCAAACGCCAGGGACTACCTCGAGCAAATTCGCTGTGCTGCTGGGTGAGAACTGCCTGATTTCAGCAGCCGGCACAGTCGTAATGGCAAAGCTGGCTTCACGCTTGGTCACACCTGCTCCGCCAGGCGTACCTGCGACGACGATTGCATCCATCAATAGTGCGTCCCCACCGAGGGTAAAATTTTGGGTGACCGTCTCGCCCCCGGATATATCAATGGATTGCTTTTGTGTTTTGTAACTTAGATAGGCAGCCACTGCGGTGTATGACCCTGCCGGAATATCTAAAATGATGAACGTACCATCTTCATCCGTGGATGAGCCCATAGTAGTGCCTTCCAGATATACATTTGCACCCACAAGGGCTTCACCGGCATCATCCGTCACAATACCCCGAAGCGTACCGTTTTGAGCTGTTAGTGCGAATGACAGAATACAAATCATGAGGATAACCATAGCAACCCTGGTGAAATTATGGGATAGAGAATGATTCATTTGATACCTCCTCGCTTTGATTTGAATTGAACAAATTTGAACTTAACAAGCGTTACATAAGATGAATAAAAAGTCGGAATTTTATCATAGGCTCCTCCTGCTTTGATTTTACAGTTTAACGCTTAAATCATTAGGGGAATATGCTCATGTAAAAAAATGACAAAAGTTGGCGTGAATAATTTGAAATGACTATACAAATCATTTTTGTCAAAAATGTTATTAGTTATGGAGAAGATATCATGAATATAAAAACAAAATTCGTAAATGACAATTAAAACTTACACAGAAGCCAAATAGAACATGTTACAAACGATAAATCATCTGGTAGGTTTCAATTTGATTTGGCACCAATTTCTACCCAATCTATGTGAATTTCAAATCTCGATGTACTTTTGAGAGTCTAACGATGTAGTTCATTTCAGAAGGCTTATTTTAATTTAGTTTTCCAACGCTACTTTCTACGTCCTCTAAGATTCTTTCATTTTTTACCAGACCAATCATCTTCTCTATCTCAGTGTAAACCGGGCGATCCTGGTCAATAAAATCGACATGCTTTCTGATTAATCTGAATACATTGGCGGTGCCCTTCCCCAAAGTTTTGTCGGGCGCATCTTTTCCTCCAAACTCACGAAGCCTGAAATCCAAAGCCTGTGCCGCGAACAAAAATTCGATGGCGACAATTTTTTGAACGTTGTCCAGAATCTGACGCGCTTTTCTGGCGGCAATCGGCGCCATGCTGACATGGTCCTCCTGATTTTCACAGGTAGGAATGGAATCAATACTGGCAGGATGCGCCAGCGATTTGTTTTCGGAAACCAAAGAAGCAGCGGTGTATTGGGCAATCATTAGTCCACTTTCCAATCCGGAATTATCGATTAAAAATGAAGGTAATCCCTCGCTTAGATTTTTGTCCGACATTCGATAAATTCTCCGCTCCGCTATGCTCCCGATTTCGCATAAAATGATGCTCAAAAAATCAGCAGCAAAGGCAACCGGCTGCGCATGAAAATTACCCCCGGCAATAGCTTTATTCTCATCAGCCAAATCCGGTATGATAATTGGATTATCATTGGTTGAGTTCATTTCCGTATCCAAAGTCTTCAAGATAAAATCCAGGGTATCCTTCACACCTCCAATGACCTGAGGATGGCAGCGGACACTGTAGGCATCCTGCACTTTCTCGGGATGACCATCAATTAACTTGCTGCCCTGGGTCAATAATCTGATGTTTTCAGCGGATGCTACCTGTCCCTGGTGCGGACGCAGTTTATGAATTTCGGGTTTGAAAGCAGATGAAATCCCCAAAAGCGCTTCGAGGGTCATTGCCATAGCGATATCAGCCTGTTTTGCCAATTGCACAGCATCATTCATGGCCAGGGCAAGCAGTGCAGTAGAAATTTGGGTGCCGTTGTTTAAAGCCAATCCTTCTTTCGCCTCTAATTCCACCTGGGCTATTCCGGCAATTTCCATGGCCTTCCTGCCTTGAAGTAGTTCCCATTTATTTTTATCCGGGTTTAGATAAAATGCTTTTCCTGCCTCACCATCTCCGGCTTCTTCCTGCGGAATCTTGGCGATGATCAAGGCTAAGTGCGCCAAAGGAGCAAGGTCACCGCTGGCTCCCAGCGAGCCCTGCTCAGGTATCCAGGGAATGACATTTTTCTCCAGCATTTTCAGCAGTGCCTCAACCACCTCAATGCGGATTCCGGAAAAGCCTCGTGCCAAAGTGTTGGCTCGTAATAGCATTGCCGCACGAACCACATCAATCGGCAGTGGGTTGCCCGTTCCGGCGGCATGGCTCATGATCAGATTCCGCTGCAATTCCTTTAGCCGTTCTTTGTCGATGGATACGGTTGCTTTTGATCCAAACCCGGTATTGACGCCGTACACAACAGGCTCGCCTGTTTTCTGTACCTGGTCTACCCATTGCCTGCTCTTCTTCATTCTGGTTTTTGCTTCATCGGCGATTTGAGCTGTCGCGCCGTTTGTTCTGGCAATCTTAACCAGATTCTCTAACGAAAGGTTTTTGCCGTCAATGACAAGTTTTTCCGATAAATTCGTTCTCACAAAATACTCCCCGTTTGTTTTTTAAAAATACGGCAACCTGTTTTACTATATCAACGGAAATATAATATGAATTTCGGGAACGACGAATGGTTCTTTAAATAAAAAACGCCTATCAATAAAAATTGGTAGACGTTTGCAAGTCGGGGCGGGGAGATTCGAACTCCCGACCTCGTGGTCCCGAACCACGCGCGCTAACCAGGCTGCGCTACGCCCCGAATTTGAATTCAAATTTATAAATAGCAATTAGGTTTATCAAGCCAATTTAACTTTACAACAAATACTTAATTATCAAGAATCCCCCAATTAGCAGCACCGTAAACAAGATAGCCAGCAGGTTAAAATATTTGTCGATAAAGCTTTTGATACTTTCCCCGTATTTCCAGATCAGAAAGGCCACCAGAAAGAATCTGGCCGAGCGGCTGATAACAGAGGCGATAATAAACATTCCAAGGTTTATATTAAAAGCGCCGCCGGTTATAGTAAATACCTTATATGGCAATGGCGTAAACCCGGCGGTGAATATGATCCAGAAATTCCATTGATCATAAAGTTCTTTAACCAGAAAAAATCTGCTTTCTGAAAACCCGGGAATATTATTGTAAAAGAAATGTGCAATTGAGGTGAATCCGCCTGCAGGCGTCCACCAGGTAAAATAGCCGATGGCGTAGCCCAGGAGCGCACCGAATACCGACGCCCCTGAACATATCAGCGCAAAGCGAAACGCTTTCGCCCGTAATCCCAAGACCAACGCAATTAGCAGCGGGTCAGGCGGGATTGGGAAAAATGATGCTTCGGCAAACGCTAACGAAAACAGCGCCGGCGCTCCATAGGGTGTCTCCGCCCAATGCAATACCCAGTCATATATTTTTCTTAATATTTTCACGCATGTCCTTTCTTAAAATAAAACGGGATTAAACCCATTTTCCTATTTGAAAGTACTCCCGCCTTTTCCCCTTTCGCAAAGGGAGATGAAGGGGGATTTATTATTTTTGATTATCAATTATTAGAGAATCATTTTACGGTAATAACGATCACTGGAAAATCCCCCCGCCCCCTTTAATAAAGGGGGAATCTTGATTGATTTTCATTGCATTAAATTCAATACCGTCTGCTGAGTTATATCAAAATCACATAATTAAATCTAATCACCCTTCCTCCACCCTCCACGTCCAATTAACGGCACAAAAGAACCCGTTTTGGAAGTCGATGTCTTTATCGAATCATTTTCTTTGATGATTATCTTAAAATTCTGGTCATTGATATCCCCCACCGGGATAATAAGTTTCCCATTGTCAGCTAGTTGACTGATTAGCGCGTCGGGTACTTCCGGTGAACCGGCAGTGACAATTATCTTGTCGAAAGGGGCATAGTGTGTCCAGCCCACTGTGCCATCCCCAATTTGCACCGCAATAGAAAAATAGCCCAGGTCATGAAAAATCTTTCTGGCTTTTTCAGCCAGTTGGGGGATTCTCTCGATCGTAAATACTTTGGCGCCTAACTCGGCCAGAACCGCCGCCTGATAGCCGCTGCCGGTGCCGACTTCCAAAACTTTATCTCCGTCCACAATCTCAAGCGCTTCTGTCATCCACGCAACAGTGGCGGGATGCGAAATCGTTTGCCCGAAACCGATCGGCAGCGAAGCCCCGGAATAGGCCTGATGCGCCAAAGCCGTCTCCACAAATAAGTGCCGAGGGATTTTTCTCATTGCTGCTATGATCCGCTTGTCATTAATGCCAGCATCGACACAAAACTTTTTGACCATCTCTTCGCGCAGCCGCTCATACATTTCCAATCATCCTTTCCTTAACCAATTTGAAAATGAGGGTAATGAAATTTAGCGTATCGGAAACGTTCCTGATGGCGCTGGGCGCCTGATTATAAATCGTGGGGATTGGAATATGGCCAATTCTAAAATTTTTCCAGCCGCATCTAACCAGCATTTCGCTCTCGAGGTGGAAGCGATTCTCGTCCGGTTGAATGCTCTCCATGACCTCCCGCGAGTAAAGGCGGAAGCCGCATTGACTGTCGTGCAGAAATCGTCCGATTAACAACGAAATAATTAGCGATGTCAGCGTATTTGAAATAATCCGGTGAAGGGGCATTACTTTCGGATTTTTTTTTCGGCTTCCAATGATAACATCAAATTCGCCTGTCTCATACTTCCGCAAGAATTCCGGGATGAATTCCGGGGGATGCTGGAGATCGCCATCCATGGTCATGATGGGATCGACATCCTGAGTTAAGAAATGGTTGAATCCAGTTTTCAGCGCGGCGCCCTTGCCCCGGTTTTGGGAATGTCTGATCCACTCGATGGAAAGCCCGGGGATATTTTGCTTGGCAATGGGCGGATTGGAACCATCATCAACAATTACTACGCCTAAATTATATGAAAACAATTTTCCCTGTATTCCTCTAATTTGGTTGAGAAGTTCTTTCAAGTAAATATCCGAATTATAGATAGGAATGATTATGCCGCATCTTTTAGGGGAAGCGGAAAAGGTATGGTTTTGTTTCATTCAAATCGTGCGAATTAACGGTCATTAAATAAAAAGGGGAATCGAGGTGATTCCCCTTAGATTTTTCTGGTCGGAGCGACTGGATTCGAACCAGCGACCCCTACCACCCCAAGGTAGTGCGCTATCCAGGCTGCGCCACGCTCCGACTTAATACATCAAAAATTTATAGCAGGTTGTTTTTAAAATCAAACTTTTTTTAATTAAAGCCTGCGAATTTTCTCTTGACTTTACCTACGTATCTTAACATCTGCCATAGTAATTACACCACAAAATAACCAATGTCAAAAAGTGGCCAACCTTCACCAATTAGTTATGATTACATGACATGTGTCAGTCTTAATTAAATTAAGCAGCGCTTCCTTTGGGATCCGCTCCATATTTATTTTCGCCGGCATTTCCAGCCGTAGCCAGGAGCACTATTAACCAGATGGCGCCAATAATAGGAATCAAAGAGATTAACAAAAACCAACCACTTTTTCCAATATCATGCAATCTTCTTACGCCCACCGCTAAACCAGGAATTAAAACTGCCAAACCGTACAAGAGATAGAACAAACCATAACCAGCACCCTGAATAGTTGTTCCCAAAATATTATCTAAAATTATGGCCAAAACGGCAAAAATTATATTAAACAAAACAAACATCCAATACTCTTTTCTTCGTGCTCTTCCGGTAAATACGGCGTAATTTTTTAAAACTTGTAGATACCAATTCATAATTATTCTCCTTTTAACTTTTGGTTTGCCATATTTCTTAATCACTCATTTGGCTAAACTACTTTATTCCTAAAACACAAAAATTGCCTAGACCTATCAAAATACTCGTGTTCGACCACCATATACTTGTCGTCTCTTAAACCTTGCAATATCATCAGGCTCGACGGAATTGCATTGTTTTGCTTAGTATATTAAATATTGCTGAAATATTCAATAGTAAGAAATAGTCAAACTGTATTTTATTCTGCGACAGTTTCATAAGAAAAGTTGAGCTTGCCGGAGGTTGCTTTTGCGTGTTCAATGGTAAGACGTACAACCCTCCCGTCAGAATCCACATCAATATAGATGTTCTCATTCAGTTCTTTAGTTTCAAGAACAGCAGAATCTGACAACTCCACGGAAACCGTATCGATATCCTCAAAATATTTGACTTTCATTTCCATTATCCCTCCCCAAGCAATTTCCGTATCTCCCCCATTTCCATTTTAATCTCGGCAAGCAGTTTCTTGAGGTGCAGCGTTTCGGATTCAATATCTTTTTTGCGGAGTTTTCTTAACTCCATCTTTGCTTCGTCAATGGTTAACCGTTTGTCAAACAGCAGTTCCTTAATGAAAAATAATACCGGCAGGTCTCGCTCCAGGTAACTGCGGTTACCGGCGCGGTTCCGTACCGGCTTAATCTGGCTGAATTCCTTTTCCCACAGTCTTACGTCATCCTTCTCTACGCCAAGCATTGCCGTAACCTGGCCGAGGGTGTAATACAGTTTCTTTTGCGGTTTTTGGATTCGCATTGTTTATTTGACTAAATCCCTAAAAGACTTTATGGACATGCTACCACTTATTAGTAATCCCGTGATCCCCTCTTAAAAAATCGCTCTGTTTCCCCCCTGCCCCCGCCGAAGCGGCTACGCGCAGGCAGGCTTTAGGAAAGGGGGATTAACAAAGAATTTTTCATTTTGTAACAAACTCAACGTTATGCTAAGAAAATATAACGGATAATGAGTTTATTTTTCAAGGGATAATTGTTTTCGAAATAAAATCTGGTAGAGTGTAGTAAAACGTGCCGGCCAGTTTAGAAGAGATAATTTCAGCCGTTCCATCGGGTATGATGCTATCGAGAGCTTTTTTTGCAACGATTTAAGCGTATCAAATTTGTGGACAGGAATTCTGGAAATGGATAACAGATTATCGGTCATGCCATTCAACGATATGTTTTTGCAGGCGAATTTGTATCCTGCCTTTTTTACCGCTTTTTGTACACGGCTGTTCTGTAATCCAAAAGGATAGGAAAAGGTCATGATTTCCTTATTTAGCATATCTTGTAAAACTTCCCGGGAGCGCAATAACTCATGGTCGAGATAATATCCGTTCAAATAGGGCAACGGTCGATGGTGGGCGCTGTGAGAACCGATCTCCCATCCCGCTCGAGACAATTCTTTAATCTGCTCCACCGATAAATGGCGAAACCGAATTCCGCCCAAATTAGCATCCCAACGATTCCAATCACCGATGTACCCCGTCACTGGAAAAACCACTGCTTTGTAGCCCGCCTGCTTCAGTACCGGGTAAGCATGCTTGTAAACGGACTCATACCCGTCATCAAAGGTCATGATAACTGATTTCTCAAGATTAGTACTTGCTGTGAGAATATCTGCGAAGGTGAGTGTTCGGTAACCGTTATCAGATAAAAATTGTACCTGCTTTTCAAATCGCTTCGGAGAGATTGAATTAATCCCCAATTCATTTTTGGGATCAATTTTGTGGTAAACCAGAATCGGAATGCGCCTGAGGATGTTGATGATATGAAAATTTTTAATTGTGCTTCTTTCTATTAAGATTGGGATATGATTATATCTTTATCTCTGACTACCCACCCCTTAATCCCCTCCAAGGAGGGGAATTTTTGGTGCTAGTTAGTTTCTCCCCTCCTGGGAGGGGTTGGGGGTGGGTTAATCAATTCTTTTCCGGCTCAAAAATAACCCGCAAAAATTTTTCTTTCCGGAAAATTTCCTGGGATATTTCCCACATTCTTTCACGATCCACGCGATTGATCTGCTCAACAATTTCATCAATTTCCTGAAAGGAGCCGTTGTATATTTCCATCTTTGCCAAACGCGCCATGCGGTTTGCGGTGCTCTCCATGCTGAGCATCAGATTGCCCTTCAATTGTGCTTTGGCTTCGTTAAACTCTCGCGTCGGTATCGGTTTTTTTCTGATCCGCTCAAATTCCCCTTCCAAGAGTCTTAGAGCCTTCTTCAAATTCTTTTTATCGGTTCCGAGATAAACGCCAAAAACGCCGCTGTCAAAATAAAAATCCAGAAACGAATAAATCGAGTAAGCGACGCCGTATTTTTCACGAATATTCTGAAAAAGACGGGAACTCATTCCCCCTCCCATCAGAGTATTCAGAACCAGCATCGCATACCGGTCGGGATGACGGTAGGGAAACGAGGGAATTCCCATGCAGATGTGCACCTGGCTGACCGCTTTTTTCTCGCGGTAGTCACCCGCACCCATTTGCTTGGGCGGCTGGACGTGACCGTTATGATTGCCATTTAGAAAATGAAAGCTCCTGGTACACATCGCCACAAGCTTATCGTGGTCCACATTGCCTGCCGCTGCAATGATAATCCGCCTTGACAAATAATTCCCTTCGTAAAAATCGATTAGGCTATCACGGCTTATTTTGAGAAGCGAATTTTCGGTACCCAAAATTGAAAATCCGAGAGGGTGATTCTTAAACAATTTTTCAACAAAAATATCCTGGATTAAATCATCGGGAGTGTCCTCCAGGGATTGAATTTCATCCAATATCACCGATCTTTCCTTCTCCAGCTCTTTGACCGGAAGCGTAGAATTGCATAGCATATCCGAGAATAAATTCACCGACTTTTTCAAATGCTCATCCAAAACCTCGGCGTAATAGCAGGTGTATTCCTTACTGGTAAATGCATTCAAATGTCCTCCCACCGATTCAAGGCTACGGGCAATTTGTTTGGGAGTTCGTTTTTTGGTTCCCTTGAACATCATGTGCTCAAGGAAGTGGGCTGCGCCGTTGTTGCGCTTATTCTCGAAGCGGGTTCCGGTTTTTATCCAAACCCCGATTGATACAGATCGCACCGATGGAATGTGCTCGGTAATGACGGTCAAATCATTCTCAAGAACTGTTTTTCTGAATTGTGAGTAAACCATCGCAGAATTGCAAAATTCCAATTTGGGTATGAAATGAAAAACGGGATATTCACCCCGGAAAATCCCGTTTATTCTTAATAATTTATTTCAAATCTTAAGATTCTTTTTTATCAGAACTTTCATTTTCATTATTATTTCGGCGCAGGTATTCCTTTCTGCTTAAATCGTAGCGCCCTTCGCGGTCAACTTTCTTTAAAATAACCATTACTTTGTCGCCGACTTTTACAATATCCGTAACTGCACCCACCCGGGATGTATCCAATTCTGATATGTGAATCAGTCCTTCTTTGCCGGGCATAAATTCAGCAAATGCGCCGTAATTCGTTATTTTCTTAATCAACGCTTCGTAGTCTTTTCCAACGGCCGGCTCCTCAATCAATGCCTCAATCATTTTCTTAGCCGCTTCAGCAGCCTTGACATCCTGTGAGGCAATGACTGCTACACTGGTATCATCCTCAATATCGATTTTGACTCCGGTTGCTTCAATAATCCCACGAATCGTTTTACCTCCAGGGCCGATTACCAGTCCCACTTTTTCACTTGGAATGGGAACGGTGAGAATACGGGGAGCATATTGTGATATTTCCGAGCGCGGTCGTTGAATGGTTTGCTCCATTACATCCAGAATCTTGAGCCGGGCATTTTTAGCCTTTTCCAAAGCCTCTGCCATAATCTCAAAAGCAAGTCCGGAAATTTTAATATCCATTTGAAATGCGGTAACACCCTCGCGCGTTCCGGCAACCTTGAAATCCATATCGCCCAAATGATCCTCGTCCCCCAAAATGTCAGTCAGAATACGAACTTCATCCTCTTCCTTGATTAATCCCATCGCAATTCCGGCCACGTGGCATTTGGTCGGTACGCCGGCATCCATCAAACTCAGTGAGCCGGAACAAACGCTTGCCATGGAGGATGAACCATTCGATTCCAGAATATCAGACACAATGCGAATGGTGTATGGGAAGCTATCATCATTGGGTAAAATATTTTTGAGGGAACGTTCTGCGAGATTCCCATGCCCGATATCCCTTCGGCTGGGACCGCGGTAGGGTTTCACTTCTCCCACGCTGAACGGCGGGAAATTGTAATGAAGCATATAACTTTTGGAAGACTCGCCTTCCAGTGTCTCAACAAACTGCTCGTCAATCTTCGTTCCCAAGGTCACAGCGCCTAAACTTTGGGTTTGTCCCCGGGTAAATAGGGCCGAACCATGAGCGCGCGGCAATACCGCAACTTCACATGTTATGGGGCGAATATCATCAAGCCCCCTGCCGTCCAAGCGCGACTTTTCCCCTAAAATCATGGAGCGGACTTCTCGCTTTTCTATCTCGCCAAAAACCTCGAAAACATAAATCTGGTAAGGTTCATTTTCCTCCCCTAACTTTTCCAACAATTGATCTCTTATTTCCGATAATTTATCGTGACGCGATTTCTTCTCCTGGATCTTGATTGCTTCCTTGATCTGCGCCAACACCATTTTTTCGATTTTTTCTGCTAGTCCATCGGGGATTTCGGGAGCGGTCACCTCCATTTTAGGCACGGCGCATTCCTCAATTAACTCCCGTTGCAGCTCAATGATTTCCTTAATGTGCTGATGTCCAAACTTGATTGCTTCGAGCATCTCCGATTCTGGAATCTCTTGTGCCTCTCCTTCTACCATCAGAATCGAGTTGTACGAGCCGGATATAACCAATTCCATTGAAGATTCATCAACCTGCTTGAATGTGGGATTCAAAATCCACTCTCCGCTGACTTTGCCAACTCTCACTGATGCAATGGGCCCATCGAAGGGGATATTCGAGATCGATAACGCCGCCGAAGCGCCGATGGCGCCTAAAACATCCGCGTCGTTTTCCTGGTCGTGCGAAAGGACAAATATTGCCAATTGAACATCGTTCTTAAAATCTTTGGGAAACAGAGGACGAATGGGACGATCAATCAATCGGGCGCTTAATATTTCTTTCTCACTGGGTCGGCCTTCCCTTTTAAAAAAACCACCTGGAATCCTTCCGGCGGCATAGGTTCTTTCCTGATATTCAACTGAAAGAGGAAAAAAGTCTATATCTTCGCGTGGGTCTTTACTGCAGGTCGCAGTTGCCAAAACCATTGTATCCGCATATTGAACAACCACTGCTCCGCCTGCCTGTTTTGCCAGCCGTCCTGTCTCAATACTTAACTGACGACCGAAAATCTCTTTTTCTTTTTTTACAACCATTAGATTTCCCTTCTCCTTTTAACGTCGCAATCCCAATTCCTGGATCAAATTGCGGTATCGCGTTATGTCTTTCTTAGCCAAATAATTTAATAACCTTCTGCGTTGCCCCACCAATTTCAATAATCCCCGACGGGAATGGTGGTCTTTTTGATGAATTTTGAGGTGCTCAGTTAAGTCGGAAATTCTTTTTGTAATCAGGGCGATTTGCACCTCCGTACGACCCGAATCTTTGTCGTTTTCTCCGAATCTCTTAGTAATGTCAAGCCTTTCAGTTTGGGTGATCGACATGCGTTTCCTCCAATGCTAAGCTCTTTCAGTTTTTATCTTGTCTTCATTTAGTTGTGCGATAAGTTCACTGGCACTGCCGAACTTTATCTCGTCGCGAACATATTTCTTAAAACGAATATCAAGCAAATTCTCATAAATGTAAGCGTTGAAGTTAAAAATATGAACCTCTAAAGTCAAGGGATCAAAATTAAACGTCGGTCGGTAACCGATGTTCATCATCCCTTTAAATACCTGGTTCTCATGAATTACATCGACAGCATACACGCCTCTTTTAGGAACGACCTTATCGGCCTCATCCAGCAGGATATTTGCCGTGGGATACCCAATCTCTCTTCCCCGTCCATCGCCCTTCACAACCCTGCCGTGGATGCTATAACTCCGTCCCAAAAATTCGTTGGCTTTTTCAATCTCACCTTTTTCCAGGAACTGCCTTATTACCGAACTGCTGATGATTTTGCCGTTGGTGGTTAGCGGATCAACCTGTTTAACCGAAAATCCGTGTTTGTTTCCCAGCTCAATTAGCTTATCCCAACCACCTTCCCGGTCTCGTCCAAAATGATGATCATGACCGATAACCATCTCATGTACTTTCAATTTACCGACAAGGATATTCTCAACAAATTCGATATATGAGAGTCTGGAAAACTCCTTTGTGAAGCGGATGATCTGAACCAGGTCAATTCCCATTTGTTCGAAAAGCACAATTTTCTCGTCGAGAGTGGTGAGGAGTTTCAGATTTTGATTGGCGCCATCCAACACTTTCCGGGGGTGCGGATCGAAAGTGACAATTACGCTCGTTAGATTGTCACTGGATGCACTGGTGGTCAACTTTTCAAAAATCGCTTTATGACCAAGGTGCACCCCATCGAAGCTGCCCACAGTAATGACCGTACCGGAATCAATTCCGCGCGAAAGTTCTTTCAGCAATTTCATTTGATTTTTTCTCTCTCGCGTTGGCTCGATCCAATGGTAAGTTTTTTCTGCATATCCTCTGTGGTCATGGCGTCTTTTAACGAATAATCCCCGATCCGGGTTCTGACCAATGATTTTAAGTGACCGGCAGAACCCAATTTCCTAGCGATGTCCCGGGCCAGAGTCCGAACGTAAGTACCGCTGCCACATTCAATCCTCACCGCTATTGATCGTTCTCTGATTTCGAGCAGTTCAATATCATAAATGGTGATTTCTCTAAATAATTGGGGAACCTCTAGTCCCTTTCGGGCACTTTTATATAAACGCTTTCCCTTATATTTAACTGCGGAATACGATGGGATCTCCTGCTGAGTTTGACCCAGAAAACTCTCCAGTATTGGCTGAATTTTTCCCCGGCTTAAAAGCGGCGGATCGGCCTCTTTGATTTTTTCCCCGGTTAAATCCATTGTGTCGGTTTCGTAGCCAAACTCAACTTCAGCCACATATTCCTTGGGTAGCTTTATTAATTTCGATACTGTCTTGGTCGCCCTTCCTGTACATACCAATAACAATCCGGTTGCAAATGGGTCTAATGTACCAGCATGCCCGATTTTTTTAATTCCGGTAAGACTCCGAATTTTTTTCACGACATCAAATGAGGTCCACGAGATCGGTTTGTTAACAGGAAGGATTTGTCCATCCGCTAAATTAGCTATGCTTAAATTCATCTTCCTTTCTTCTTTAGATCCTCCAAAAGCTCTTCGATTCGACGGGCATATTCCATGGTGTCATCGACAAAAAATCTCAATTCGGGAACAAAACGGGCCTTAATTTGGGACGCGATTTCATTCCGGATAAAATGGTTGGCGCGATTAAGCACATCGAGAGATTCCTGAACACTTTCAGTATTTCCTAAAACAGTAAAAAAAACAGATGCGATACGAAGGTCGCCGCTCAATTTGACATGCGTAATCGTGACAAATCCCTTGCGGGGATCTTTCAATTTTCTGTCGACAACTTCGCTGACAATTTTTTTTATTTGATCTGCTAATTTTTTTTGCCGAATGCTGACCAAGGTTATTCCTTATAGAAACTCCAACGAATGTTCCATCATTTCGGCGAAATCGTTGGAATCCAAGATTTTAAAAATCGTGTTCATATTTTTTTCCACGTAATTAAAATCATTACCGATCTGGACAATTCCTATCTGCGCTCGCTGCCACTTATCCTGAAAATCCAACTCGGCGATGGATACATTAAATTTTTTGCCGATGCGATCTTTAATTCCGCGAATAACCGTTCTTTTATCTTTTAAGGAAGATGCGCCGTGAATATAAAGATCAACCTTTAAAACTGCGATGACCATTTTAAGGGATGTTAGTTACTGGTAGCTTTATCTAAGGTTCTGGCTTCTTTGACAATTTCAAAGGCCTCAATGTTGTCGCCAACCTTAATATCATTGAAATTCTCAATCATCACTCCACACTCGTAACCACTCTGTACCTCTTTAACATCTTCTTTAAATCTTTTTAAGGACGCCATTTTGCCTTCGTAAATTTCAACATTATTACGGATAAGGCGCACACGGGCGTTTCTGCTGATCTTTCCCTCCATTACGTAGCAACCGGCAATAGTACCCACTCTTGAAACCTTAAATATTTCACGTACTTCGAGTATTCCCTGGCTCACTTCCTTTTCCAACGGCTCCAACATTCCTTCCAGCGCTTTCTTAACATCATTGATAGCATCATAAATAATTTTATACAGACGGACGTCAACGTGCTCGCGTTCGGCTAACTTTTTAGCCTTGACGGTCGGTCGGACGTGAAACCCGATGATAATCGCTTCCGAAGCAGCGGCGAGCATGATATCGGATTCGGTTATGGGACCGATGGCCCGTCTGATCATCAGCACCTCCACATCCTGATTAGATAATTTCGACAACGAATCCACCAGTGCTTGAGCAGAGCCATCCACGTCTGCTTTTACAAGTAATTTCAGTTCCTTAACCTGGCCGGTTTTGATCTGCTGCGATATTTCATCCAGCGTTAAAAGTCTTATTTTTCGAAAATCCTGTTCCCGTTTAAGTTGTCGGCGTCTTGAGGCAATCTCCCTGACCGTTTTCTCGTCCTTCATTACAATAAAGCGGTCTCCCGCCTCCGGCACTTCATCGATTCCCAAGACCTGGGCGGGATCGGATGGTCCCGCAGATTTTATTTGCTGTCCGCGCTCGTTTAATAACGCTCTGATTCTTCCCCAGCGCTGACCCATAATGAAGTAATCGCCAACTTTCACTTTCCCATCCTCAACCAGGACGGATGCCACTGGTCCCTTACCCTTATCCAATTTGGCTTCCAGCACGACCCCGCGTGCTCTCCTATTCGGATTCGCTTTGAGATCCAGCAATTCCGATTCGAGAAGTATCTTTTCCAACAAGTCGTTCATCCCATCACCGGTTTTAGCTGATACTTCAGCAACCTGGTATGGCCCACCCCAATCTTCTACCAAAATATTTCGGTCGGCTAAATCTTTCCGAATGGTTTCAGGATTCGCATTTGGTTTATCAATTTTATTGATGGCAATAACAATAGGGACACCTGCAGCTTTCGCGTGGTCGATCGCTTCTTCGGTTTGAGGCATTACCCGGTCATCCGCGGCAATAACCAGTACGACAAGATCGGTTACCTGAGCTCCCCGGGCGCGCATCGCGGTGAAGGCTTCGTGACCCGGTGTATCCACAAATGTGATCCGTCTCCCGTCGGCGGTTTCTACTTCGTAGGCGCCAATATGCTGAGTAATTCCGCCGGATTCGCCGGCTACAACATTGGCCTTGCGGATATAATCCAGCACTGATGTTTTACCGTGATCAACATGCCCCATTACAGTTACCACCGGATGGCGGGTTTGTAATTCTCCTTCACTTTCATCTTCATCGATGATTTCTTCCAGGAATTCCGAACCAAATTCTTCTTCCTCTTCAACCCGAAAACCAAACTCTTCGGCCAATAAATGGATCGTGTCCATATCAAGTCGCTGATTGATGGTCACCTTCAGCCCCAATTCCAAACACTTCTGAATAATTTCGGCGGGAGTGACATCCATTAGGTTTGCCAAATCCTGAGTCGTAATAAACTCCGTTACTTTGATTACATTCTGATCAAGGACCTCCCCTTCCAGCTCCTTTGTCTTTCTGCGTCTCTTCTTACCCGTCCCAACGTCACGCATTTCTGCCAATGTCTTCTTTAGGACATCATCTACTTCTTTCTGATCGACTTCTTTTCTCTTCTTAGCCCGTTTTCGGCGACCTTCCTTTTCTTTGGTGGGTTCGGCTTCTTCGTCTATTTCCAAATTCTGCAGAGATGGCTTGAATTTCTTGCTTTCTTTGCGGATCATCTCAAAAGCTTTCCGTCGGCGCTCTTCCTTCTCCTCCTCTATTTCCAGTCTGTCTTTCTTCCTATCCTTTTTCTTTTCTTTTCTCTTCTCATGGATCGCTTCCAGTTTTTCTGCATCCGTTTTCTCGAGTGTTTCGAGTTCGCCTTTCGGAACATCGGCCTCTGTCTCTTCACCAGTCGGGACTTCCGAATTCCCTTTTTCCGTTTTTGTTTTTCGCATTTTTGTCGATTTTGCCTCTTTCTGTTCCAGGTATTTTTTGGCAAGAGGATGGTCAATGATATCTCCCACCTTCGGCTTCTTTTCTTTCTCGACTGGTGCTTCAGGTTCTTCAATCTTTTCACTGACAGCGGCGTCAGGTTCTTCTTCGACTTTTTCCACAGGTAATTCTTCGTCGACTTTCTTACTTGTTTCGGCCTCCGCCGACACTTCCTCCTCCTGCTCTTCTTTCTCGGCAGGGCGCAGCTTTGCAACTTCTTCCGCTATCTTCTTATCGAGATCTGGTTTCTCCTCCGCCTTTTCTTCGGCCTGTGTTGCGGCAATCTGTTCACCCTTAACACGTTCTTGGCGTCTTTTTTCAACCTTCTCTGCTTCCTTCTTCTCGTGAGAAAACCGACTCAGGATTTCATCATAAATATCCTCAGGAACTACCATATTTGGATTCTTAACCGAATGGCCTTTTTTCTCGAGAAATTCCTGGATTGTTTGAGAGGCTAAATTCAACTCTTTGGCAATCTGAAATAGCTTTCTTTTTTTCCTCTCTTTTACAGCCATGGGTTCTCCAGAATATTTTCAAAAAAATCTTTTCTCAATTCACCGTTCCGAACTGCTATCATTTTGTACCGGTCGTTCAATAAACCTCGCATTCTTTCCTGAACCGATTGTTCCAATTTACTGGCTAAATATTTAATTGACTTAAAATTTTTTGCGCTGTCTTTTGTCCTATCCCCTGTATTTCCATTAATCCCTGTAATCCCAGGCCTTTCAAATCATCAATGGAGTTGATGTCGGCATCCTTTAGTTTTTGTATTATTTTTGGTGTTAATCCGGGTATCTCGGAGACATCCATTTCGTGATCTTCTTCCATCGCTTTTTCATAAGACTCTGATTCCTTAATAAGCTCAATATTATAACCGCTTAGCTCCTGGGCAAGTTCTTTATTCGTTTCATTCCTGCCTAACGCCAAACCCATATCTTTGTCTGGGATAATTGCAACAGCCAGATTTTCATCTTCATTAATTATAACCCGAAGCGGTTTTGCCGGAGTCATTGCCCGGCTAACGAATAATTCCGGTTCATTGGTAAATGAAATCACATCTATTTTTTCATTATTTAATTCTCTTACAACCGATTGGATTCGAACGCCGCGCATTCCAACACAGGCACCTACGGGATCAATCCGTTTATCAACCGATTCAACGGCTATTTTCGATCTTTCGCCTGCCCTCCGTGCTACACCCTTAATCTCAACGATTCCATCGAAGATTTCAGGGACTTCAATTTCAAACAAGCGGATTAAAAACCGCTCATCTCCGCGGGAGACAATAATCTCCGGGCGGTTGCTCTGGCGTCGCTTCCGCGGCTTATCATTATATTCCATGTCTTCTTTAAGTGCCGGGTCGTCGGCTTCCGGAAATTCGGGT
>WOR8_10000607_pt1 | contig 44576 bp, 41 predicted proteins | sample DeeMarSeWOR38_10_FD_19890 | JGI IMG/M metagenome (IMG submission 19890)
CATGTGTCCAAAGCGGTGAAACTGGCCCTCATGGCCGGATCGCTGCCTTTGGTTGCATCCCAAACGGCATTTGCTCAAGAGGAAGAAGGCGCGGCTGAGCTCGAAGAGATCACCGTAACGGGATCGCGTATCCCCGCCCGCAACCTCATCAGCTCCAGTCCTGTAACGACACTCAGTTCCGACGAGATTTCGTTCCAGGGCGTCACGCGTATCGAGGACATGCTCAACCGCCTGCCGCAGGTGTATGCGGACCAGACGTCCACGCTGGCCAATGGCGCAACGCAGACGGCAACGGTCGACCTGCGTGGCCTCGGCTCCACCCGCACGCTGGTGCTGGTCAACGGCCGGCGGCTGCCGGCAGGTTCTCCGCAGCAGGCCGCACTCGGCGCTGACCTCAACCAGATCCCCTCAGCGCTCATCGACCGCGTCGAAGTACTGACGGGCGGCGCTTCCGCGACCTACGGTTCGGACGCGGTTGCCGGTGTCGTCAACTTCATCACCAAGCGCGACTTCGAAGGTTTCGCGCTCGACTACCAGTACTCGTTCTACCAGTCGAAGAATGACAACGACATCCTGGACCTGTCCCGGGACGTTGGTTTCGACCTGCCCGAGGAAGACGTCACCGACGGTTTCACGACCGACGTGTCGGTGATGATCGGCGCCAATGCCTCGGATGGCAATGGCAACGTCACGTTGTATGCCGGCTATCGCGAGATCGACCCGGTGCTGTCGGGCTACCGCGACACCAATAACTGTGCGCTCGGTGGCGATTCGCCCTCCGAATGGACCTGCGGCGGTTCGTCGACCATCCCGAACGGCCGCTTCACGGACTTCGGCGTACTCGACCCGAACAGCTTCGACTTCGAGCTTGCCGACAGCGACCAGTTCGTACCATACAGCACGCTGTACAACTACCAGCCGCCGAACCACCTGCAGCGCCCCGACGAGCGCATTACGGTCGGCGCACTCGGCTACTACCGCTTCAACGATGCGTTCGAGGTCTATGCCGAGATCTCCTACATGGACGACAAGAGCGTCGCGCAGATTGCCCCGTCGGGTGCCTTCTTCGTGACCAACTCACTGTCCTGCGGCAACCCGCTGCTCTCTGCGCAGCAGTTCGACCAGCTTTGCGGCCAGTTCGGACTGACCACCGCAGACACGCAGACGGTCTACATCGGCCGGCGTAACGTCGAAGGCGGCTTCCGCCAGGATACGCAGCGCAACACCGCCAACCGCATCGTTGTCGGCGCACGCGGCGAGATCAACGACGCCTGGTCGTACGACGTGCACGGCAACTTCGGGCAGGTCGCACACGCGCAGACCTACCTGAACGACCTGTCGGTCACGCGTATTGCGCGCGCCCTCAACGTGGTCGATGACGGCAGCGGCAACGCGGTCTGCCAGTCGGTCCTCGACGGCAGCGACCCGGCCTGCCTGCCATGGAACGTCTTCCAGGAAGGCGGCGTGCAGCCCGGCGACCCGGTACTGAGCTACCTGACGCTGCCGCTGTTCGCGACGGGCGAGACCTCGAACGACATCCTGAGCGGCTACGTCACCGGCGACCTCGGTGCCTACGGCATCCGGCTGCCGACAGCCGATACCGGCCTCCAGATCGTCGGCGGTTACGAGTACCGCCAGGAGAAGCTGCGCTTCGACCCGGACATCGGCTTCCAGACCGGCGACGGTGCCGGCCAGGGTGGCGCAACGACGCCGGTCAGCGGTTCGTTCGCGGTCAACGAGCTCTTCTTCGAGGCCCAGGTACCGCTGTTCGAAGGCTACGACCTCGCGCAATCGGTCAACCTCAACCTCGGTTACCGCTACTCGGACTACAACACGAACCAGACGACCGATACCTACAAGGGCGCATTCGACTGGTCGTTCAACGACCAGATCCGCCTGCGCGCGAGCTACCAGCGCGCGGTTCGTGCGGGTAACGTCCGCGACCTGTTCCAGCCACAGGGCCTGAACCTGTTCGACATGCCGGAAGATCCTTGCGGTCCGTCGCAGCTCGCCACGCTCGAGCAGTGCGTGAACAACACGGGCCTGCCCGCGGCATTGTACGGCAACCCGGGTCTCGACAGCCCCGCGAACCAGTACAACTTCCTGCAGGGCGGCAACCCGGACCTCACGCCCGAGGAGTCCGACACGATCTCCTTCGGCGGCATCTGGTCACCGGCGTTCATCGACGGTCTCGTCGTCAGTGTCGACTACTTCAACATCGAAGTAACCGACGCCATCTCGACAGTGCCGCAGCGTTTCACGCTGGACCAGTGCCTGGAATCCGGCGATCCCACCTTCTGCGACAACGTCGTGCGCGCACCGGGCAGTGGTTCGCTGTGGGTCGGAACGAGCGGCTATATCATCGGCACGAACGTCAACATCGGCAAGTTCGAGCGCGAAGGCGTCGACCTGCAGGTCGGTTACAACATTCCTATCGGCGATATGGGCGACCTCGACTTCTCGCTGGTCGGCACCGCGCTGATGACCGCCAACACGCAGCCGACGCCGGCTTCCGCCGTGGTCGAGTGCAAGGGCGTCTGGGAGAACGGCGACTGTATCGGCGCGTTCCCGGAATGGGCCCACACGTTCCGCACCACCTGGGCCACGCCCTGGGACTTCGACGTTTCCGCGATGTGGCGCTACGTCGGCGCGGTTGACGACGCCGCACAGGGTACGGCGAACTGGGGCGCGTACAGCTGGCTGGACCTGGCCGCAGGATCGGCATGAACAACGCGCTGGACAAGGATCCGCCGTTGTCACCTGACGTCGGTAACGCTCCGGGTAACGGCAACGTATTCCCGGGTTACTACGACGCGCTCGGCCGGTACATATTTGCAGGGATATCTCTGCAATTGTAAGACGACAACCTTGTGGTTGTTTGCGATTGACAGGCGGGCTTCGGCCCGCCTGCTTTTTTTGTCTTTCCTGCGGCAGCCTGCTCGAGCCCGCGGCCCCATACGCGCTTCGAGAACCGCTCTTACAGCTTGGATATGCACCCGAAATACCGCTATCCTTTCTCCCGTTATGAAAACCAGACTGCTGTCAGGCCTGTTCCTTGCAACCCTGCTCATTGCTGCGCAGGGCCTGCTTGCCCTGCATGCGTTCGAGCACGATCCCGGGGCGCCGCAAGGCAAAGTCTGCACCGTCTGCGTAACCGCGAGCCAGCTGGCCGCCGCCAGCGTTGACATCCACGTCGGCGACGCGCCGGCTCCCGCCCCGCATCTCTTTGTTCCGGCTTCGAGCCACAGCTTCGAATCCGTGCACACCGCCACTGTGCGGCAGCGCGGGCCTCCCTCTTTGACCTGAAGCTGTCCCGACCGAAAAAGTGATCCACAGGGAATGTGAGTTCCCGGTGATCCCGGTCCTGTATGCCGCGCGCGGCAGCGCAAAGGCACCCCCCGAACAAAACAAACGGAGTAACAACAGTGAGAATTTCGACCACGGCAATCGTGCTGTTGGCCATTGGCCTGCCCGCCGCGGCGGCAAACGCACAGGTATCCGGCGACGAGGTCGCCGAACTGAGGCAGATGATCAGCGAAATGCGCGACGACTACGAGCGCCGCATCAGCGAACTGGAGGCGCGCCTGGACACGGCGGAACGAGAAGCGCGCGTAGCGAAGCGTGACGCCGGCGAGGCGTTCGAACTCGCGGAAGAGGCTGCTATCCAGCAGTCGTCGGGTTCCTCGGCGCCGAACACCTTCAACCCGTCCATCGGCGCCGTGCTCGACGGCGGCTTCACCGACGTGGGCGGCGGCTGGGAGGAGATCCCGGGATTCCAGCCGGCCGGTGAAATCGGCACGGGCGAGTCCGGTTTCTCGCCCGGCGAGGTGGAGATCAACCTGAAGGCCAGTGTCGACGCGCGTTACTTCGGCAACGTCACGTTCGCGCTCGCCGACGAGGAGGGCGAAGTCGAGGTCGAGTTCGAGGAAGCGTGGGTGCAGACCACGGCCCTGCCCGCGGGTTTCACGGTCATGGGCGGGCGCTTCTTCTCCGAGGCAGGCTATCTCAACGACTTCCATTTCCATGCCGACGACTTCGTCGACCGGCCGCTGCCGTACCAGGCCTTCTACGGCGGTCGCCACACGGTGGACGGTATCCAGGCGCGCTGGGTTGCGCCGACGTCCCTGCTGTTCGAAGTCGGCACCGAGCTCAACTGGGGCGGCAGTTTTCCGGCGACCGCCAATGCCGAGTCCTCGCCGGGCGCGTATACGCTGTTCGCGAAATTGGGCGGCGACGTCGGCGCGAGCAATAGCTGGCAGCTTGGCCTGTCGCACGTGGCGGCCGATGCCGTGGATCGCGTCGGCGGCCACGAGGGCGAGGAGGAAGGCGGCGCCTTCACCGGCGACAGCGACCTGACCGTGCTCGACTTCGTCTGGAAGTGGGCGCCGCTCGGCAATCCCACGGTCAACAACTTCAAGCTACAGGGCGAGTACTTCATGCGCTCCGAGGACGGCACGTTCGCGGACCTGGCGTACGACGGCGACCAGGAAGGCTGGTACCTGCAGGGCGTCTGGCAGTTCGCGCCGCTCTGGCGAGTCGGCCTCAGGCACGACAGGGTCGATGCCGACAACGGGCCGGGCCTGGCCGGTACGGAACTCGAAGACCCGGGCCGCAGCTCGCACCGCTCCAGCGTGATGCTCGACTGGTCGCCGAGCGAGTTCAGTCGCCTGCGGCTGCAGTACACCGACGACCAGGTTCTCGAGGAATCGGACAGCGTCTGGTACCTGCAGTACATAATGAGCATCGGCGCGCACGGCGCCCACAGATTCTAGGAGGCGGGTCATGACACGATTCATCGCTGTTCTTGTCGCTCTGTGGCTGCCGGTATCGGCAAGCGCACTGAACGTATTCAGTTGCGAGCCCGAGTGGGCCGCGCTCATCGGGGAACTGGCCGGCGACAATGTCGAGATCACGCAGGCCACGACCGCCTTCCAGGATCCGCACATGCTGCAGGCCCGGCCGAGCCTGATCGCGGGTGCCCGTAACGCGGATCTCCTGATCTGCACCGGCGCGGACCTCGAGATCGGCTGGCTACCGCTCCTGCTCCGGCGCTCCGGCAATCCGGAGATACAGCCCGGCAGTCCCGGCTATTTCATGGCCGCGGATTACGTGCGTCGCATCGAGATACCTGCGAGCATCGATCGGTCACAGGGCGACGTGCACCCCCAGGGTAACCCGCACATACACCTGCATCCGCGCAACATCGAGCGCGTCGCCGAGGCGCTCGCCGACAGGCTCGCAGAACTCGACCCGGCCAATGCAGCCAGCTACCGGGCGAACGCGGACGACTTCCTGCAGCGCTGGAGTGACGCTCGCGAGCGGTGGGAAGAACGTGCAATGCCGCTCGCCGGCATGCGGCTCGTCTCGCACCATCGCAGCTTCAGCTACCTCGCGGACTGGCTCGACCTGGACATCGTTGCCACGCTCGAGCCCAAGCCGGGCATCCCGCCGAGCGGCGCGCAGCTGTCGAAGCTCCTCGAACAGCTCACGCCTGCACCGCCGGCCGGCATCATCCGGGCGCAGTTCGAGAATGAAAGGCCCGCGCACTGGCTCTCGGATCGGCTTAGTATTCCCGTCATCGAGATGGCGTTTACGGTCGGTGGAAGCGAACAGGCGACGGACCTGTTCAGCCTTTACGAGCACACGATCGCGACGCTTGAGGAATACCGCGAATGAGCGAGTTCGAGCTGAGTATCGTTTTCCCCGCGCTGATTGCGTGCCTGCTGGTACTCAGCACCCATGTGCCGCTTGGCACCGAGGTATTGCGACGCGGCATTATCTTCATCGATCTCGCCATCGCCCAGGTCGCGGCACTGGGCGTGATTGCCGCGGATACCATGGGCTGGGAAGCACGCGGATGGATGGTGCAGTTCGCTGCGGTGTCGGCCGCGTTGATCGCGGCCGGCATCCTGCACTGGACTGACCGGCGCTGGCCGGACATACAGGAAGCGATCATCGGCGTCGCGTTCGTGCTTGCAGCCACCGCCGGCATCCTGATCCTGGCCGGTAACCCGCATGGCGGCGAGCACCTGAAGGAACTGCTCGTCGGCCAGGTGCTGTGGGTGAACGTCGATCAGCTGCTCCCGGTCTTCGTCATCAGCGTGCTGGTACTTGCGGCCTGGTTCTGGAAGCGAGAGCACCTGCACGGGCTTGGTTTCTACGCACTGTTCGCGTTTGCCGTTACGGCGTCCGTACAGCTCGTCGGCATCTACCTGGTCTTCGCCTCGCTTATCATCCCGGCCCTGGCCACGCGCCACATCGATCACCGCTGGCTGCGCATAATCTGCGGCTATGCCGTGGGCATCGTCGGCTGCCTCTCCGGACTCGTGTTGTCCATCGGCGCCGACCTGCCGGCCGGCGCGATCGTGGTGTGGAGCCTCGCTGTAACGGCGCTATTGTTCTCGTGGCTGGTGTGGCCGCTGCTACGCAACCGAGCCAGTTAGGGTCACTGTCCCCCCAACGTCGCCCGAACTTGACCCTGGATCCTAGCCGAAGCGCTGCTTCTGAATCTCCCCGATCAGGCCGGCGGGAGAGAGCTCACCGACTTCGATGACTGAGTCCGCCGGCACATTGCTGCGTTCGGCCGCAGGATTTCTTCTTGTCGGCACTCAGAAAGGAAATGAGCCACTGCACGCCAACCTCATCATTGATTCGATTGATTCCGGACGCTACGTCCGGCGTTACTTCAAGCTCTTCAGCGAAATTTCTTTCGACGAGAAAGACCGGCATTTACTGCTCCAGTGATGGGGTTGTGAATAAGGGAACCGGATTATAGCGCGTCTTGAATTGCACCGAGTTTTCCGAGAAGGTAGGCCATGCCGAGCTCGCGGGCTATGTGTTCGGCATCGGTCAGCAGATCGACAGCCCTGCCGCGATCGCCGGTATCGCCGCGCCGGATGAGCATCCTCGCAAACTCGTAATTGCTGTGGGCGAGCCAGGGCCTTGCGGCAGTCCTGCGATTCAGGTCGCCGGCGAACTCGAAGTGCTGCTGGGCAGCGTCAAAGCGCTCCATGACCGTGGCAAGCTGCCCCAGGTAGCGTGCGGTGGAGCCCAGGCAGGCGGTGGCATTGCCCACCACGAGCACGAGTTCGGCATAAGGCAGCAGCATGTCGTAGAGAGATTCTGCGGGTTCCACGTAATCCAGCACATCGCACACCTCGGCGAGATAGCACAGGCAGGTCTGCCTGAGCGAGTCCTGGGCAATGGCCGAGAAATTGTCATGGGCGATAATGTCGAACTGTTTGCGCGCTTCCTGCAGGTCGCCGACATCGGCGCACGCAAGCGTAAGGCCGGGGCGCCAGGCCGAGTCCGCACCTTCCCGATCGAGAAACGTGCGGATAACCGGAGCAAACTGCGCGAGCCGTCCCTGCTCACGCCGCACGGTGAACATCTGTACTCCCATCACGCCATCGACCTGCGTGACGCCGAGCTCCTTGCCCGTCTGCATTGCCTCTACCGCACAGCGCTCTGCTTCGTCGAACGCTCCACGCATGATCAGCAAAGCGACCCGCATGGTTGATTCATGGTAGACGTAAAACGGATCGGCCGCCTCGGCTGCGATCGCTCGCATCTCTTCCAGGCTCGTTTCGCAGGCACCAACATCGCCTGTAGCGAGGTTGTCGTAAAGGGAAAATGCCAGTGACTCCATCAGGAGGGCCTTGTCCTCGAGGTTGCGGGTCAGGTCGCGGATTTCGTCGGCCAGTGCGAGGCGTTCGTGAATGTTCTCCGGTTCACGATCGATGTTGAATCGTATTCGGAGACAGTCGACGAGCGCTCGGGGATTGTTCAGGCGCCTCGCCATGGCCGTCGCCTCTGCGACCATGGCCAGCGAATCATCACCGGACTGTGTCTCCTGCGTGGCCCGGGCGAAGTTAGCCAACAGGCGTGCGCGCAGGTCGCTGTCCGAGTCGTCGAGTAGCGCCAGGGAGCGCCGCAACAGGTCTACTGCCGTGTCGTCGATAGCGTTGTAGCGCCATCCCGGCTCCATATAGCCAATCGCGGCTTCGGCCGCGGCCTCCTGCGAATCGTATTTCAGTGCCAGCCTGGCGGTTTCAGAAAATGCCTCCATCGAGTCGACAGCATTTCCAGCACGCAGATTCGCGTCCCCCAACAGGAGCCCGAGTTCGAGGCGCAGCTCGAGCTCATCGCTCGTATTACTCGCCAGGATCTCGATACCTGCACGCGCATGCGCCACAGCCTCGCGATAAGCATAAACCGCAACCGCACGACGGCCTGCCTTGAGATAGTAGTACGCTGCACGATCGGGGAGATTTGCCCTGTCGAAGTGGAAAGCAAGTACGACCGGCAACGACTCACGCTGCTCGCCGTACAGGTCCTCGATGGACCTCGCGATATCCTCGTGCAACATCTCACGCTCGCCCATGCCGAGACGGTCATACAAATATTTCTGAAACAGCTGATGTCTGAAGCGGAACTGCGAGATCCGCTTGCCGCCGATACGCTCATTGACCTCCTCCCGGACAAGGCGGTGCACGCGTTCGAGTTCGCGGGTGAGAACCTGCAACAAATGACGTTCGTCGAGTTTCAGTACCGCAGCGATAACCTGTGCGGTGAAGACCTCGCCCTGAATGCTCGCGACGGTCAGGATATCCTGCAGTTCAGCCGAAAGGCGGGACACACGCTCCTCGATGACGCCTTCCGTACGTGCGGGCAGCGTCGTCCAGTCCAGCTCCGGACCCTCGACCCATCTCCCGGCCGCCTCTTCGACCAGCACGCCGCGTTCGCGCATGTCATTGAGCAACTCGATCGCGAACAGTGGGTGCCCACGGGTTTGTGCAACGAATCGCGCCCGAAATGTCGCATCCGCAACGATCGATTCCCGTTCGAGCAGTTGCTCGACAAATGTGAGCGCCGACGATTCGTCCTCCAGTCCGAGCTCGATCACAACGTCGCCATAGTGCCGCTTCACTTCCGAGACGATCGGCGACATCGGGTGACGAGAACCGCCGCGCCCAATATCAATTTCCTCGGGGCGAAAGGTTCCCACGACCAGGATTCGACTCCCCTCGATACGCCGGGCAATGTGGAATAACAGGCTCGCCGAAGAATCGTCGATCCAGTGCAGGTCGTCCAGGATGACCACCAGCGGACGTTCGGCCGCGAGTGTGACCAGGACGCGCGTGACCTGCTCGAAAATTCGGCTTTGGTCGCGATCCTTTGCGACGTCCCGTAGTGTCGCTCGATCTTCGGCCGGCTCCGCCCGGCCTGCACTTCTTGACCCCGCAACCATCGACCCCGCCTTGGTCATAGCGGCGACCCCGGGGACGAAAATGTCGATAAGGTCCGGGCCCACCTCTTTGATGATTCGCTTGGATACACCGAGGAAGCCACGAAGGCGGTTCGCGTTCTCTTCAGTCGTCATTCCCTGCGCGACACGATCATCGATATCGCCGGCAAGCATGCTGAGCACTTCCCGGAAAGGCAGGTAAGGATCGCCGATGCCCGTTTGCGAGTTGCAGTCGCCGATCGCGATCAGCAGGTCCGAAGACCGATCTTCGGCCCGGTGCGCAAATTCTGCGGTCAGGCTGGTCTTGCCGACCCCGGCCTCGCCGGTGACAAAACAGACCTGCCCGTTACCGCTCATTGCCTGAGAGAGCAAGGTATCAAGGCGGGAGAGTTCTTCTTCCCGTGAAACGAAAACCTGTTGCATTCTGCCAGTCCGGTGAATTGCGCCGAGGCGTGCCAGCTACCAGTAACACGATCACCGTACCACGGCTTCAGGGCTTCAGTTAGGGGGACAGTGACCCCGATTGCCAGCCGAATTAGGGTCACTGTCCCCCTAACTACGCTACGGCCCGCGACCAACCGCAAAAAAAAAGGCCGGGCATGAAGCCCGGCCTCGGATGTGCCTGATCCTGTAGGGGGAATCGGGGTCAGGCAGCCTTGAGGGCGTCGTCAGCGGAGAGATACTCGTAACCGAGATCGTGGGCAACCGCTTCATGATTGACGTGCCCTGCATGAACGTTGAGTCCGTTTGCCAGGTGCGGATCCCTGCGCAGCGCGTCGCGCCAGCCAAGGCCCGCGAGGTTTTTCACGAACGGCAGCGTAGCGTTCGTCAGCGCGAACGTGCTGGTGCGCGGTACCGCGCCCGGCATGTTCGTGACGCAGTAATGCACGCAGTCGTGCACGAGATACGTCGGCTCGGCATGCGTGGTCGGGCGGCTCGTTTCGAAGCAGCCTCCCTGGTCGATCGAAATGTCGACGAGTACCGCGCCGCCGTGCATGTCCCTGACGTTCTGCTCGGACACCAGCTTCGGCGCTGCTGCACCGGCGATCAGCACCGCGCCGACGACGAGATCCGCTTGCGGAACCAGCTCGTCGATGGCGTGCTTGGTGGAATAGACCGTGTGAATACGGCCACCCCATATATCGTCGATCTCGCGCAGGCGCGGCAGCGAACGATCGAGAACGGTTACCTCGGCACCCAGGCCGATGGCCATGTCCGCCGCGTTCGTCCCCGATACGCCGCCGCCGATAATGACAACTTTGCCCGGCTTCACGCCCGGCACGCCGCCGAGCAGCACGCCGCGACCGCCGTTGGCTTTCTGCAGCGCGAACGCGCCCGCCTGGATCGACAGGCGGCCGGCAACTTCCGACATCGGCGTCAGCAACGGCAAGGATCCGTCCTTCGCCGTGACGGTCTCATACGCGATCGCCGTCGTGCCCGACTTGACCAGCGCTTCCGTCTGCTTCGGGTCGGCCGCGAGGTGCAGATAGGTGAACAGCACCTGGTCTTCACGCAGCATCGCACACTCGTTGAGCTGCGGCTCCTTGACCTTGACGATCATCTCCGCGGCGGCAAATACCTCCTCCGCGGTTCCGAGGACCGTCGCTCCGGCGGCTTCGTAGTCTTTGTCCGTCATGCCGATACCGATGCCGGCGTTGGTTTCCACGACGACCTCGTGGCCATCGTGTACGAGCTCGCGTACCCCCGCCGGCGTCATGCCGACGCGGAATTCGAGCGTCTTGATTTCCTTGGGTACCCCTACCTTCATGTGATCTCTCCCGTGCCCACGGTTTTGATTATCCATGACACGATACCGTGGAAATCGCGCCATTTGCTTGCAATTTGCATGACAAATCGCAACAATAGTGGCATCTTCTGCGGCTATTTTGTTTTTTTGCGCAATTTTCTGTTATGCACCCGGACAAATACGACAGGGCGATCCTGGCGGCCCTGCAGAGGGATGGCCGCATCAGCAACGTGCAGCTTGCAGCAGCGGTAAACCTGTCGGAGTCGGCGTGCCTGCGGCGCGTACGCGTGCTCGAAGAGGACGGCTACATTGATCGCTACGTCGCGCTCGTCAACCAGTCACGCGTGGGGCTCGGCGGCAACGTGCTGGTCCACATCGGCCTGCACCGCGAGGAACAAAGCGAGCTGGCCGCCTTCGAGGCCGCGGTTCGCAACATCCCCGAAGTCATGGAGTGCTACCTCATGACCGGCGAGTTCGACTACCTGCTGCGGGTCGTCGTCGCCGACATGGCCGACTTCGAGCGCCTGCACAAGGAAGCGCTCACGCGGCTGCCCGGCGTGGCAAGGGTCAATTCAAGCGTCGCCATCCGCACCGTGCAAAAGAAGACCGAATTACCGCTACGCTGATACTCCGCGCAGGGAGCAGGCTTGCGCGGTGGCAGGGTTTTTTCAGATGCGGTACGGTGTTTGTTCCCCCGAATTCCCAGGAAAACGTGATGGCCGCTTCTGCAGATTCTGTCAGTCGCGACTCCGTCGACTCGCTGTCGGCGCAGTATTCGCGTGTCCGTAAGCTTAGCGTCTCGTTCACCGGGACGCTCGCACCCGAGGACACGGTGGTGCAGTCGATGCCCGACGTCAGCCCGACCAAGTGGCATCTCGCCCACGTGACCTGGTTCTTCGAGCGCTTCGTGCTCGAGGCCTTCGTGCCCGACTACCGGCGCTTCGACGACGACTACGATTACCTGTTCAATTCCTATTACTACACGGCCGGCCAGATGCATGCACGGCCCAGACGCGGGCTCCTGTCGCGCCCGACCCTGGCACAGGTATTCGATTACCGCGCGCACGTCGACGAGCACATGCTGCGCCTCCTCGACGAACGCAGTGACGATGCGGAACTCGCGGCAGTCGTTACGCTCGGCCTGAACCATGAACAGCAGCACCAGGAGCTGCTGCTGACCGATATCAAACACGTGCTCGCGCAAAACCCGCTGCAGCCGGCTTTCGATCCCGGCCTGCCCCTGGCGCCGTCCCGACCCGTCGATACCTATGGCTTCGAAAATGGCGTCAGCGGCGTTTACCCGGTCGGCGCATCGGGCGAAGGCTTTCACTTCGACAACGAGACACCGCGCCACGATGCGCTCCTGCACGAACACCGCATCGGCAAGCGGCTCGTCACCAACGGCGAGTTTCGCGAATTCGTAACAGGCGGCGGCTACGCTGAATCGACGCTGTGGCTGTCGGACGGCTGGGCCGTCGTGAACCAGGAAGGATGGGACAGGCCGCTGTACTGGAGCGAGGACCTGGCCAGCGAGTTCACGCTCGGCGGCATTCGCGCCATGGACGACAACGCGCCGGTCACGCATGTCAGTTTCTACGAGGCGGACGCGTATGCGCGCTGGGCCGGCGCCCGGTTGCCGACGGAATTCGAATGGGAGACGGCAGCGGCCGGCAAAGCCGTGGAAGGCAACCTGCTGCAGTCGGGCTTTCTGCATCCGGCACCGGGTGCAGGCGCGACGCAGTTCTTCGGCGATGCATGGGAATGGACGTCGTCGCCGTATGCGCCCTACCCGGGCTTCGTACCGCTGGCGGGGTCACTCGGGGAATACAACGGCAAATTCATGTGCAACCAGATGACAGCGCGCGGCGGCTCCTGCGTGACGTCGAGCGATCACGTCAGGGCGAGCTATCGCAACTTCTTCTACCCTCACCAGCGCTGGCAGTTTTTCGGCATCAGGCTGGCAAAAGACGGACATGGCTAAAAATACCGCGCAACAAATCGTCCCGGACGACGAACTCGATGCATTGATCGACGGCCTCAGGCAGCCGGAGAAGATGATCTCGCCGAAGTACTTCTATGACGAGCGCGGCTCGCAGCTGTTCGACGAGATTACGCGTTTGCCGGAGTACTACCCCACCGAGACCGAGCTCGGCATCATGCGCGAGAATATCGAGGAGATCGCGAGCCTCGTCGGCAAGCAGGCGAGCCTGATCGAGTTCGGCAGCGGCTCGAGCCTGAAGACACGCGTGCTGCTGGAACACCTCGACGAACTCGCCGCCTACGTGCCCGTCGATATCTCGGAAGATCACCTGCTCGAATCTGCACGGCAGATCCGCGGAGAATTCCCGGACCTGGACGTGCTACCCGTGGTCGCGGACTTCACGCATGCGTTTCAATTGCCCACGCCGAAGGTCATGCCGGTACGCAACATCATCTATTTTCCGGGCTCGACGATCGGCAACTTCACCAACGAGGCCGCCCGGGAACTGCTGCAGGTCATGTACGAAGAAGCCGGCGCCGACGGCGCGCTGCTGATCGGCGTCGACCTGCAGAAAGACCCGGCGATCATCGAACGAGCCTACAACGACAGCGCCGGCATCACCGCGGAGTTCAACCGCAACATGCTGCGGCACCTGAACCGCGAATTCGGCGCGGACTTCGACCTCGACGCATTTGTGCACAGCGCCGAGTACAACGAGGGCGAAGGGCGCATCGAGATACGCCTCGTCAGCCAACAGGACCAGGAATTCTCGCTGGGCCATGAGTCGTTCTCGATCGCCAGGGACGAAGCCATCCTCACCGAGTATTCACACAAGTACACGCTGGAGGGTTTCGCCGCGATGGGAGAAGCCGCCGGGTTCCGAGTAGAACGTGTATGGATGGACGCCGGGCGGCTATTCAGCGTTCAGTACCTGGTGCGTGACTGACATGGCTGTCGCCGGTGCTTATTCGAGGAAGTAAAGCGCAGCGTTAGCGAGCCATGACGAGAAGAAGTACCGGCGACAGCCATGTCACTCCGGCGGTACGTACTCCTCCGGCGCGGCGGAACCGCCGCCGAAGAAGAACTTTTCCATCTCCGTCTCCAGGAACTTGCGTGCGTCCGGTTCGATCGGCGTGAGCCGATACTCGTTGATCAGCATCGTCTGGTGAGACAGCCAGCGCTGCCAGGCTTCCTTGGATACGTTGTCGTAGATCCGCTGGCCCAGTTCTCCCGGGTACGGCGCCCAGTCCAGTCCTTCGGCTTCTTTACCGAGAATGACGCAATGAACAGTTCTAGCCATGATTCCTCAATTCGTCCGTGTTGCTGAGTGTTTCGATTAGCCTCATGACCGGCGCGGCGATTCCGCCGGGCGGCGCGTCACCGGGCCGATACCAGGTCGAGTCGTCGTAGTCGGCTACTGTACTCGACACGGCGTCTATTCGCACAACGACCGGCGCGATGTCCAGATCGTAATGACTGAAGCTGTGCCGCAGGGTATCCCAGTTCTCCACCGCCACCGCCTCGGCGTGGAGCTGCTGCGCACACCAGTCGCCGACGTCGCTGACCTCCGGGAGGCTCCACAGCCCGCCCCAGATGCCGGATGCAGGCCGGCGCTCGAGGTACACGGCGCCGTCCGCGACGGCGAGAACCATGGTCGTCTCGCGCAACGGCTTCTCCTTTTTCGGCTTGCGTCCCGGGTACCGCTCGACCTCACCGCGCGACAGGGCGGCGCAATCGCTGTGCACCGGGCACGTACCGCAGGCAGGCTTCGTACGCGTGCACAGCGTCGCGCCGAGATCCATCATCGCCTGCGTGTAGTCGCCGACACGAGCGGAAGGCGTGCGGTCCTCGGCCAGCCCCCAGAGTCGATTTGCCACGGCCGTCTTTCCCGGCCAGCCCTCCACGGCAGCGTGCCTCGCCAGCACGCGCTTCACGTTGCCATCGAGGATGGCGTGGCGCTGGCCGAACGCGAGCGCGAGTATTGCGCCCGCCGTGGAGCGGCCGATGCCCGGAAGTTCGGCGACGGCCTCGATGGTCGACGGAAAACGGCCGTCGTGCGCGTCGCAGATGATCTCCGCCGCGTGATGCAGGTTGCGTGCGCGCGCGTAATAGCCGAGCCCGGACCAGTGCTGCAGCACCTCGTCCAGATCTGCAGCGGCGAGACTGGCGACGTCCGGAAATCGGTGCATGAATCGTTCGTAGTAGGGGACCACCGTCTGCACCTGCGTCTGCTGCAGCATGATCTCCGAAATCCAGATCCGATAGGCGTCACCCGTGTTTTGCCAGGGCAGGTCCTTGCGTCCGTGGCCGTCGTACCAGCGCAGCACGCGGGCCGCGAAATCAGTCTTCATAGGGCGCGTAATCCCGGGCAAGAACCTCGATGCGCTGGATCGCACTAATGCCGCCGCTTCTCAGCTTGCTCTTCAATATGGCGGGACCGATCAGCGGCGGGATGAAGAACTTCGGCTTCATCCTGAATGCATAGACCACGACCGTGCCGTCGGCCTCCTCCCGAAACTCCCAGCTCTCGTCGCTGACCTCGAAGTCGCTTTTCTCAGGGTCCACGGTCGCCCTGATGTATTTGAAGGGCTCGTGCTCGACATAGCCGTAACGCTCGAAGGACTTGCAGAAGAACCACAGGCAACCCTGCGTCTGGCTGTAGTAACGCCCGCGCCCGTCCGGCCCGGGCGCGAGATTCCGCGATTCCACGATGACGCTCGAGAACTTCGACGACTCGTCCCAGTCGAGCAGCAGGCCGTAGATTCTCTCGATGTTGACGTCGAACCACACTTCCGAGCGCATGACGTAGGCCCCGTCGACGTGGTCCACGTTTATCTCGCGCAGCGTCGCGGCGCCGGCAAACGCCGGCAACGCCGTAAGGAGGAGAATCATTGCCCGCATGATCAGTCGCCGCCCAGAAGATCCCTCAGGCGCTTCTTCGCTTCGTCCTTGAGTTGATCCTCGATGTCCTTTTCTTCCTGCGGCTCTTCGCCCTCCGGCGGCGGCTCTTTTTCGTCGTCGCCGAACAGCTTGTCCACGATCGCCTTCTTCGCTTCCTCTTCGGCACGGTCCTTGACCATCTCCTCGATGTCCGGCTCGATGTCCGGGTCCGCGAGCGGCCCGGTTATGCGGAACGGGATCACCGCCTTGGTGAAGTCGTCGAGCTCCTCTTCGCTGACCTCGGTCATGAATTCCGGCTTCTCGAGGAAGCGGCCGGTCGCCGTGTAGTCGACGGTGGCATCCACGAAATTGACCGAACCCTTGCCGGTCACCTGCATGAACGGCAGTTGCGCGAAAAAGTCGTCGTTTTGCATCACGCCGTCGGTGACCTTGCCGCTGGCCTTCATCGAGCTGAACTGCGTGCGCGGCGTCGCGGGCGCCTGCGGCGCCGCTTCGCCCTTGATCAGGGCGCGCGCCCGGCGCAGCTCGTACCACACGTCCGTGCCTTCCCAGGCGCCATCCTGGAGTTCAATCGCCAGGCTACCGTCGAGGTCGCGGCGGATCGCGTCCATGTCGGCGCCGCTGCCGCCCAGCCTGAATGTGCCGTTGACGGTCCCGGTCACGTTGTCGACGTCGTACATGGCTTTCATCATCGGCCGCAGGCTGACGTCGGCGATCTTCTCGTCGACCGCGATCGACGGCACCTTGCCGGACGCGTCGATGTTCACATCGCCGCGGTAGCCGCCGTCGAAGAAGTCGGCCGCGATCGGATGTATGCGCATCTTGCCGTTTGCGGAATTGACGCCGAGCGTCACTTTCTCGAACAGTATCTTGCCGAGGCTGGCGCTCGCGATACTGAGGTTGCCGCGCGCGTTCAGCGCGCGTATGAGCTCCACGGGTATCTCGACGGTTTCACCCGCGGAATCGTCGGCCGCGGCCCCCTCGCTTGCGGGCGCCATGTAGCGCGCGATATCGATCCTGTCGCCTGCGAGGTCGAGTTCGAACATTCCGTCGGCGCTCTTCGGCACGCTCAGCCTGCCGGTGAACGTCGTGTCGTCGAGCACGAGCCTGAGGTCCGTCAGCGTTATCGCGTTCGCGCCCACTTTCGCTGTCGCATCCACGATGAGCTTGTCGAGAACATCCGGGTCCGCCGTCGGCGGCACCTCGATGGCGAGCTCCTGCATCAGCGTGCGCGGCGAAAACGCGGCAATACCGATCGTGGCCGCCGGCTGTGGATCCCCCGCATAGGAAAACGGTTCGACATCGGCTTTGAGATCCACGCTCATGAGCTGTAGCCGGACCTCGCCCACGTCGGCGTTCTGCGCCTCGGTCTGCAGGCGGATCGACGGCGCCCTCAAGCGGATCGTGGCCGGCACTTCGGCAACGCCGTCGACGCGTCCGTCGACGTCCAGGTCGCTTATCGCGACCGTCGCCGCATCCGTATCGAAAGCAACCACGACACCGATATCCACCCGGCCCGACAGCCCGGCGGGGTCCAGCTTGAATGCGAAGCCGCCGTCGAGCGGCACGGCCTCGCCGGCGGCGATACGGCCGGACGTCAGGTCGAGATCGGTCAGTTCGAAACGGTCGCCGGTGCCCGCGTCGCTGTAGGTCAGCGCCGCGTCGCTGACGGCAACACTGGCTATGTCGATCGTCGCGGACGGGCCGCCGGTCTGCGTTTCGGCCGCCTCGGGTTCGGCCTCGCCCGCCTCGCCGAAGTCCTCCCAGTTACCGGTGCCGTCCTTGCGAACCTGCAGGTTGACCCTGAGACTGTCGAGCGCGGCCGTGCCGACCACGACCTGGCGCTGCAGCAGGAGCGGCATCACGCGCACGCTGAGCCGCGCGGAATCGAAACTCGCGAACGGCGTGTCGTCGAAGCCCGGCGCGTTGCCGAGCTCGGTCTTGCCCATCTCGATCGCCAGCCAGGGGAACAGGCTCAGGTGCAGGTCGCCCTCGATCACGAGCTCGCGGCCGGTTGCCTCTTTTACACCCTCCGCGATCTTGTCCTTGTAGTCGTTGGGGTCGAACACCAGCACGAACACGATCGCGGCAAAAATTGCGATCGCGACGCCCGTGACGACGAGAATGCCAAAAATTTTGAGTGCGCGGCTCATGAAGCGGGTCCTTTGATCGGGAGCCGCTTAGGGTATCAAATTGCCGCGTCATCCGGCGTGCCGGCTTACTCCTTACACAGGGTGACGGGGCCGTTCAGCGATTCGATGTTGACGCTGCCCTCGCCATTGCCCTCGGTGAAGCGGAGCTCCCAGCCCGGTGCGTACTTGCTGGTCTTTTCCGGTTTCGGCCCGAAACAGTTCTTGATGCGGCCGTTAAACGTATTGATGTCGATCTCGGCCGATACCTCGCCCAGCAAGGTCACGCTGATGCGCCCGTTGACCGTTTCGACATCCAGGTCGCCATCCTTGCGCAGGTTCGACCGGAATTCGACGCGCCCGTTGACCGTATTTAATCCCGCTTCCGAAAACGAGCCACCGGCGACGCTGAGGCGGCCTGTGACCGTCTCCAGGTCGATCGTGCCCGACAGGTCCCGTACCGATATGCTGCCCGACACCGACACGAGCTCCACCTCGATGTCGTCGGTGTTGCCGACGACGTCGATATCGCCGCTGACGGTTTCCGCCTCGATCTCGGCCGCGAAAGCTTCCGTTTCAATTTGCCCGCTGACTGACTGCAGTTCCTGTTCGCCCTGCAGGTCGTCGACATTGATATCGGCGGCAATGGTCGCAACGTCAATGTGGCTTTGCTGCGGTACGCGCACTGTAATGTGGCTGGATGTCGAACGCCTGCCGCTGCTCTTTCCCTCGATCGGTTTCACCTTCACCACGACGGTGTCGTCATCGCGCTCGAAGATGAATTCCTCGACCTCTTCGCCGAGTGTTCCTGTTACCTCGACCGCGTTCCGTGACCAGCCCTCGACTGTAACGGACCCGGAGGTATTGTAGATCTCGACGTTGCCGTCCGCGCTCGCATCGAGCGTTTCGTTGATCTCTTCGGCATTGACCGGCGCCGCGAGCAGCAGTGCCGTAGTCAGTAAAACCAGTCTGTTCATGTCTGTACTCACTGTCGTTATGCGTCGCACACGGCGGCACATCAGATATCACGGCGTGACATGACGCTTTGCGTCACCCCACCCACCTTGCGCATCACGTTGAGTTCCTCGTGATACGTCTTCATCAGCAGATCCTGCAGCAGGGTGTTGTCGGGATCCTGCTGCAGCGCTGCGTTAATGTCGTCAATCGCTTCGCGAATCACCTCGAGGCTCTGCTCGACGTCCTGGCGTTCTGCTGGCGAGAGGCGCTCGAGCTGCTGTTCGAACCTCGCAACCACGTCAGCGCGCGTGTCGAGGTAATCCCTGCCCAGCGTATGGTTGGTGCCGAACGAAGCGCGCGCGAACGTATATTCCGGCCTTAGCTGCTGAATCTCCGCGGGCGTGTCGTCCTTCATTGCCAGGTAGGTCAAACCCGACGATGCGCCGACAAGCAGGACGATCGCCGCAGCCTGGGCAAACATCGGCATCCAGCGCGAACGCCTGGGTACCGGCTCGGTAATCGCGCGTTCGATATCGGGCCACAGGTCGCGCTGCGGCTGTATCCCGGTTGCGAGTTGCTGCGCCGCCGCCGTCAGTTTGTCGTCACGTCGTTCGTTCATGCTTCGAACCCTTGTTCCTTCAGCTGCTGGGCCAGCAAGCGCCGGGCGCGATGCAGCTGTGCCTTGGTTGTGCCCACCGCGATGCCGAGCATGTCGCTCGACTCCTGGTGGCTGTATCCGTAGACGGCGTTCAACACGAATACGTGCCTCGCGCCCTCCGGGAGACGGTCTATGGCGTCGGACAGGTCGCGCAAGTCACCACTGTCGCCAATTGATGCCGGCGACGTGGTCCTCTCGGCGGCGACCTGTATCCGATCCTGTTCGCGCTTCGACTTGCGTATCCGGCCGAGGACGGCATTGACCGCGATGCGATGCATCCAGGTGCCGAACGCGCTGTCGCCGCGAAACCTGGCGAGTTTTTTCCAGGCCTGGATGAAGGCTTCCTGGGCGCAGTCCTCGGCCTCACCGACGTTGCCCGTCATGCGCAGGCAGAGGCCGTAGACCCGATCGACGTGCTCCCTGTAAAGCGCCTCGAAAGCCCGGGTGTCGCCGCTCTGCGCGCGGGCAATCAGCGCTGCCTCATCCCGCATCGGTATAGCTGTCCTGGAAACCATGCCTGCCGTATTGTCGCCGGTTTCCACCGTCAAAAGCGCGGCCATTCACCAAATCTCCCGAATTCCTGTAGCTTTGATGCCCGTGCCGGGCGGGTGGTTTAAAAATTGCCGCCCGGGCAGCGCAAAATCCGGCTTAAGCGACTGTGTTTGTTCGCGATTCTGTTATTATGCGACTGGCCCGTTTCGATGCTGGCCATCCTCTGGGAAACAAAAGAAACAAAATAGTCTATGACGGGGCATTCGATTCTCTACCTGGGACGCGGCGATTTTGCGTCAGAATACCTGGCAGAGCTCGAGACGTTGCCGTGCTGCACGATGCTGGCACGCTCAGCTGAGCTCAAGGTCCCCGCCGACAAACGGGAGTTTGTCGACATCGTGTTGCTGGAGGCGAGCCCGCTCATCGCGCAGTCGGGCCAGTCGCTGTCCGCTCTTATTCAATCGCTGCACGATTACGCCGTCGTGGCCGTCACGCAAAAAGGACACGAGCATCGCGGCATCGCGGCGCTCCGCGCGGGCGCGCAGGGTTATATCTGCACCGACGATGTCACCGTCGAAGACCAGGAGGCCGTATTCGATCACGCGGTAAAGCGGCACCGGCTGCAGCAGCGCCTTTCCGACACGGACGTCTCGGTACTGTCGGTGCTGACCAGTATCAACGACGGCGTGATCGTGGTGGATCGCTACGGCGGCATACTGGACATCAACCCGGCGGCACGGACGATCCTCGGGCTCGGGCCGAGGCGACTGCCCGATGCAAGCTGGGAACAGACCTTCTGCTGCCTCGACGAACACGGCAATAACTACAGGAACTCGGCGGAACTGCCGCTGGTGCGTGCCCGTAACGGCGCGAAATTCTCAGGGCAGGTTGCGATCTACCGCGCACCGGAGCAGCCGGACACTTACCTGAGCATCAGCGGCCAGGGACTCTATGACGGCAACCGCGAACTCGTGGGCGGCATCATTACGTTTCGGGACATAACCGATGCGATGATCCGCACGAACGAGCTCGAGAAGCGCGCGCAGTATGACGAATTAACGGGGTTACCGAACCGCAGCCTGTTCAACGAGCAACTCGCACGGGCCATCGGCCGGGCCGAACGCAGGAATTCGCCACTGGCGGTGCTGTTCGTCGATCTCGACCGCTTCAAGTCGGTGAACGACACGCTCGGCCACGACATCGGCGACAGCCTGCTGCGGCAGGTAGCCATGCGCCTGCAGGAAAACCTCAGAATCGGGGACTTCTCGGGGCGCTGGGGCGGTGACGAGTTCGTGGTGTGCCTCGAGGATTTCGGCGAGATGTCTGATGCCGGTGCCGCCGCGCAGAAGTTGTTGCTGGTGTTATCCGAGAAATACGAGATCGATCACAGCGAGGTTTATGCAACGCCGTCGATCGGCATCGCGATTTACCCGGAATCGGGCAACAATGCCGAGCGCATGATCAAGGCAGCCGACATAGCAATGCACGAGGCGAAGAAGCACGGCGGCGGCCGCTTCCACTATTACTCGACGGCCCTCAACACCCGGCTGGAACAGCGCGAGGAGCTCGAGGTCGGGTTGCGCCACGCATTGGTACGCAACGAGTTCGTACTGCACTATCAGCCGCGAATCGACCTCACCACAGGCCGTCTCATTGGGCTGGAAGCCTTGCTGCGGTGGCAGCATCCGCGTTTCGGCATGTTGCCGCCGGAGCGCTTCCTGCCGATCCTCGAGTCCAGCGGGCTGATCCATTCCGCGGGCGAGTGGGTTATCGCGACCGCGTGCCGGCAGCTCGCAGGCTGGCAGCGGCGATTCGAATTGCCGGATCTGTCCGTCGCCGTCAACCTGTCGCGCCAGCAACTCATGCACCAGCGCCTCGTGGAGGCTGTTGCCAAATCGCTGGAAGAAACCATGCTGGACCCGGGCTGTATCGAACTCGAGATCGGCGACGGTGAGTTCCCGAACAGGCGTAAAGCCGAGATCGAAACGCTGCAGGGCTTGCGCAAGCTGGGCGTGCGGCTGTCGCTCGACCACTTCGGCACGCGCGATGTGTCTTTCGAGTCGCTGGATAACGGTTTTATCGACAGCTTCGTGCTCGACCAGTCGCTGATCGCGGATATCGACCGGAACAACAGCCACCAGCGTATCGTGCGCGCAGCCATCGCCATGGCACAGGGCCTGGATATCGAAGTCGCGGCCGAAGGCGTGGAGACCATCACGCAGCTCGATTTCCTGAAGAGCTGCAACTGTAATTTGGCGCAGGGCTTTCTGATCAGCCAGCCGATGCAGGCGGAGAAGGTCTCGGCCATCCTGCGCAGCGAGATCGCGGGCACGCGGCTGCTGGCCCGCGGCATGCCCTAGCGGAACAACCCGGGCGGCTGGCCGGACTACGTGCAGGCCATTGAACAGTGAGCGTCGGCAAGGTATCCGCCACGCTGTTACTTCTTGCCGGTCTCATGACCTCTTGCAATAAACCTCCGCTCACGGTCGAACCGGGTGTCTCACTGGCCCTGGCAAAGCACCGGGCCGAGACGATTTCCGGTATCAACTATGAGCTCTCGCTGACGGTACCGGAGAGCCGGGACGAGGCGATCGAAGGCCGCGTCACAATCACGTTCCAACTCAGTGACTCGTCGCAACCGCTGCAGCTCGATTTCCGCGAAAGCGCCGACAAGATCAGGGGCGTGACGGCCAACGGCGACGCATCCGACTACCGCTTCATCAACGAGCACGTTGTCGTGCCGGCAAAAGAACTGGTCAACGGGCGCAACGAGATCCACATCGACTTTACTGCTGGATCGTCCTCGCTCAACCGCAACCCGGAATTCCTGTACACCCTGTTTGTGCCGGACCGGGCCAGGACCGCGTTCCCCCTGTTCGACCAGCCGGACCTCAAAGCGACGTTCGAACTCGGCCTGACGATACCGGCAGGCTGGACCGCGATGGCAAACGCACCCCTGGTCGATGTTCACGAAACCGAAAACGGCATGCTGCATCGCTTCGCCCGCTCCGACCTGATCAGCTCCTATCTCTTCAGTTTCGTGGCGGGGCGATTCGAATCGGTCAGCCGCAACATCGACGGCAGGCAGATGACGATGCTGCACCGGGAGACCGACAGGGAGAAATTCGCCCGCAATGTCGACGAGATCTTCAGCCTGCACGCCACGGCGCTCGACTGGCTCGAGGAGTACACCGGCATCGACTACCCCTTCGAGAAGTTCGATTTCGCACTGATCCCCGACTTCCAGTACGGGGGCATGGAGCATGTCGGGGCCATCCAGTACCGTGCATCGCGCCTGTTGCTCGAGGATGCGCCGTCCGACACGGCACTGCTCGGCCGCGCTTCGCTGATCGCGCATGAAACGGCGCACATGTGGTTCGGCGACCTCGTGACCATGGAGTGGTTCAACGACGTCTGGACGAAGGAAGTGTTCGCGAACTTCATGGCGGCGAAGATCGTCAACCCGCAATTCCCGGACATCAATCACGACCTGAACTTCCTCGTGAGCCATTACCCGGGCGCGTACTCCGTGGACCGTACCGCGGGCGCCAACGCCATCCGCCAGGCGCTGCCGAACCTGAATGAGGCCGGCCAGATGTACGGCGCGATCATCTACGACAAGGCGCCGATCATGATGCGCAAACTCGAGAAACTGATCGGCGAAGAGCGCTTCCGCGAAGGCATGCAGGAATACCTGGCGGCGTTCGCTTTCGGCAACGCCACCTGGCCGGAGCTCATCGAGATCCTGGACGCGAAGTCGCCCGAGGACCTGCGCGCCTGGAGCGACACCTGGGTCCATACGCCCGGCCGGGAAGCCGTCGAGTCGCAATGGAACACGAGCGCGGAAGGCGAAGCGGGCCCGTTCCGCTACGGCCTCGTGCCTGCCGCGATTGCCGACCTCGAGTCCCCGGACGAAGTGGTCCGTGCCGCCACGCTGATCAATCTCTACGAAGGCCTGCTTGCGGAAACCGGCCCCGGGCCGAGCGAGTATCTCGAGGAGCTGGCGGGCGTCGTCCGGCGCGAGGACAACCAGCTCGTACTGGACCTCGCCCTGGACCAGCTCCAGACGATTTGCTGGACGCTGCTGCCGCAGGAAACCCGCGACGAATTCGCGCCGGCGCTCGAGCAGATGCTGTGGGAAACGATGCTGCGCCACGAGGCACCCAGCCAGCGCAAGGTCCTGTTCGAGGCGTTTGCCGCGATCGCCCTGACGCCGGACGGCCTGGCGCGGGTCCGCGACGTGTGGTCGGGCGCGATGTCGGTGGACGAGCTGGCACTTGGCGAGAACGACCTTATCGACATCGCGCAGTCTCTGGCGGTCAGGCTGCCGGACGCGGCGAAAACGATCGTCGAACTACAGGTGTCGAGGACAGAGAACCCGGACAGCCTGAGAAGGCTCGAGTTCATTGCGCCGTCGCTGTCGGCGGACCCGGCGGTACGTGACGAACTCTTCGCGTCCCTCGCGGACGAAGCAAACCGGTCTACCGAGTCCTGGGTGCTGGATGCACTGGCAAACCTGCACCACCCGGTACGGACCGCAGCGTCCGAACGCTACATCCTGCCGAGCCTCGAGCTGTTGCAGGAAATCCAGGTCACGGGCGATATCTTCTTCCCGAAACGCTGGCTCGATGCGACATTGCGCAACTACAACAGCGCATCCGCGGCGGCGACGGTCCGGACGTTTCTCGACGAGCGGCCGGACTACAACGCGCAGCTTCGGATGAAGATCCTGCAGGCCGCGGACCCTTTGTTCCGCGCCAATTCGATCCTGGCCTCGCAAGATACGGGTTAACGCCTGGGCCCGCTGCTGCTGCAGGAGCGCTTGCCGGACCGCGTCTCGATTCAGATCCAGCGGCGCACCGATTGCCGGTAGGCGCGGAAGTCGTCGCCGAACTGTCGTTCCATCGCCCGCTCTTCGGGCCGTATCTGCAGGCGGTTCATGGCGACGATGAACAGCGGCAGGCCGGCGAACCCGAGCGCATTCGAAAGATATAGCGCCCACGCGATCAGCAGGAACGCGAGACCCAGGTACATGGGATTCCTGCTGTAACGATAAATGCCCCGGACAACGAGACGGGAGGCCTTTGCGGGCGACCGGGGGTCGACGGTCGTGCCGGCCGATCGAAAGGCCGCGATCGCGGCGACGGCGACGATACCGCCCAGGCCGATGAACAGCACGATGAACAACTTGCGCAAAGGAGTTTCAGCCGCTAGTGCAGGTGCGTACCTGGCGATCAGCCACATCCCGGCGGCAATGGCGAGAAACTGCGCGACGGGTGGAACTTTCAGCTCGAGTGACTTCATGGACCCCGATCGCGCGCCTACAGTTCGTTGGCGGCGCCGCAGTTCCAGCAGGCCGCGAACTGGCCTTCATTCTCTTCGCCGCACTTCGCACAGCGCCAGGGCGAGTGGGGGCTCTCGTCGATGATGGTCGAATCGATGAGCTGCTTCGCGCGATCGTAGTCGATATCTCTCAGCACCCAGAGCTCCGGCCATACCTCGGTGAACGGCATCTCACCGTAGATCTGGTTCAGGTGCTCGTTCCGTATCTGGCAGGCTATGCCCTCCGATTCCAGTATGTTCTTGTAGTGATTGATCATCACCACCGTGTCGGCGGACGTAACTTTCTTCATCGCAGGGCGTTGAGGAACCCGCTCGGGTCCTCGCCGCGTTCCAGCACCTCGACGAGCGCCGAGCCAACGATGGCGCCAGCGGCATGCGCGCCCACGGCGGCGACGTCGCTCGCCTTCCGTATGCCGAAACCGGCACATACAGGAATATCCGCGGCGGCCGATACCTTGTCGAGGTAGCCGGCGAGATCATCGGGCAGTCCCGCGTCCCCGCCGGTGATCCCGGTGACGGTGACGGCATAGACGAAACCGCGCGATGCGTCACAGAGCGTCTTCAGCCGGTTGTCGGGTGTCGCCGGTGTAACGAGCTGAATGAGTCCGAGACCCCTGTCCTCGAGTACCGAGCGAATCTCCTCGCTCTCCTCGAAAGGCAGGTCCGGGACGATGAAGCCGCACACGCCCGTCTCGAGTGCACGGTCCGCCAGCCTCTCGTAGCCGAACGCAAGCAGGGGGTTCAGGTAGGACATCATCACGAGCGGCGCGTCGAAGCCGCCGGCCTTTTCCAGCTCGTCGAAAATCCATGCAAGCGTCACGCCCTTCTGCAGCGCCTCGAAGCTCGAGCGCTGAATCGTCATGCCATCGGCCATCGGGTCGGAAAACGGAATACCGACTTCGACGACGTCGCCGACCCCGGCGACCGCCTTCAGCGTGCTGATGAAGTCTTTCGGCTCCGGATAGCCTGCCGTCACGAACGGCACGAGCCCGGGGCGGCCCGCTTCGTTTGCGGCACGAATCGCCGCGGTTACACGTTCATGCGCTTTCATGGCTGCGTGTCCTCAACGGATATTTCGTTAACGTCGGCATGTCCTTGTCGCCACGTCCGGAATTACCGATCAACAGGCGCTTGCCCGGATTCTCCTTCGCCCACTGGCGTGCCGCAACGTACGCATGCGCGGTTTCCAGCGCCGTGAGGATGCCTTCCGTCTCGCACAGCTCCTCCAGCGCTGCGAGCGCCTCGTCGTCGCCTGCCGCCACGTAGGTCACGCGCCCGGTTGCCTGCAGCAGCGCGTGTTCGGGGCCCACGCCCGAGTAGTCGAGACCCGCCGAGACCGAGTGCGTCTCCTGCACCTGGCCGTCATCGTCCTGCAGGATCATCGTGTAGCTGCCCTGCAGCACGCCCGGGGTGCCTGTTGCCAGCGTCGCGGCGTTCTGGCCGAGCCCGCTGCCCGTTCCGCCCGCCTCGACGCCGATCAGTTCCGTGTCGTCACCGAGCATCGGGTAGAACAGGCCGATCGCGTTGGAGCCGCCGCCGACGCAGGCGAACGCGGCATCCGGCAGGCCGCCGGCCTGGGCAATCATCTGCTCACGCGACTCGCGGCCGATCACCGACTGCAGTTCGCGGACCAGGTACGGATAAGGATGCGCACCCACCGCCGAGCCGAGCAGGTAGTAGATGCCCGCCGGATCGGTCACCCACTTCCTCAGTGCCTCGTCGATCGCCGCACGCAGCGTCTTGTCGCCCGACTCGACGGCGACGACCTCGGCCCCGAGCCGCCGCATGCGATCGACGTTCGGCGCCTGCCGCTCGATGTCGACCGCACCCATGTAGACCGCGCAGGGCAAGCCGACACGCGCGCAGGCCGCGGCCGACGCCACGCCGTGCTGGCCGGCGCCGGTCTCCGCGATGACACGCTCGACGCCCAGCCGTTTCGCGAGCAGCGCCTGGCCGATCGCGTTGTTGATCTTGTGCGCGCCCGTGTGGGCGAGGTCTTCGCGCTTGAGCCACACGTCGGCGCCCCAGCGTTCGCTGAGTCGCGGCGCATGCGTCAGCGCCGTCGGCCTGCCGACCCATTCGCGCAGCTCGCGCTGGAACTCCGCCTGGAATCCCGGCTCGTGCAGATGCTCTTTGACGCCCGCCTCGAGACGTTCGAATGCGGGCACCAGCGTCTCGGGGATGTAGCGCCCGCCGAAGGGGCCGAAGCGCCCGCGCTCGTCGGGTAACTCACCGTTGATGGCGGCCTGCAGCAGCGCTTCCGCCTCGCCCGCCTGGAATAGAGATGTCATACCTGTTTCTCCGCGGCGCGCGCCGCCTTGATGAACAACTGGATAAGGCCCGGGTCCTTGCGGCCCGGACGGGATTCGACGCCGCTCGATACATCGACGCCGTGCGGTCTGACGGTGCGGATCGCCGTCGCGATATTGTCGACACCGAGACCGCCGGCAAGAATCATGCGGCCCCGTTTCGCGATCTCCGCGGCATGCTGCCAGTCGACGGTCTGCCCGGCACCGCTGCGCACCCCCTCGTACAGGAATATGGCGGGCAGGCCGCCGTCGATGCCCGCCCAGCCCTCGCGGATAACGGGCCAGCGTTCCACCGAGTCCGGCACGTCTAGCGACTCGAAGTCGTCGATGTCCGTCTGCAGCACGTGCGGGGAAAACGTGTCGAGCACGTCCTGCCATTCGCTCTGCGTCGGGTGGCGCATCACGGCGACACGCCGCACGCGCTTCGGCAGGTATTGGGTCAGCTTGCGGGCTTCGCCCGGCGACACCCGCCGCACCGACTCCGCGAATACAAAGCCGACGGCATCGGCGCCCGCGCTCACGGCCGCTTTCACATCTTCCGCCTTGCGCAGTCCACAGATCTTCACGACGAGACTCATGCCGCCACCCTCGCGCTGCCCGCGGCACGCATGTCCCTGACGAGACCCGCGGGATCCTCGCTCCGCATCAAAGCGCTGCCGACCAGCGCCAGGCTGTATCCCCACCCTGCGACGGCCGCCGCATCGTCCGCCGTTCTTAGCCCGCTTTCCGCAACACAGCGGGCATCGGGAAGCAGCGGCGCAAGCCGCTCGAGGCGCGTACCGTCGACTTCCAGCGTGCGCAGGTTGCGCGTGTTCACGCCCACGAGCAGTTTGCCGGCGGCCGCACGATCGCGATCGGCCGGGTTCTCCAGCAGCACGATGCTGCGCGCCAGGTCGTTCTCGTCGAAAGCCTCGAGCAGCACGAACATGCCGAACTCGAAAGCCGTGTCGAGCATCGCCCGCAGCTTGCCGTCGGAAAGCATCGCGGTAATCAGCAATACGCCGCTGGCCCCCGCCTTGCGCGCCTCGAGCACCTGCACCGGCTCGACCAGGAAATCCTTGCGCATGACGGGCGTATCCGGCACGGCGGCTGCCACCTCCGCGAGGTGCTGCAGCGAACCGTCGAAACGGCTCGGTTCGGTCAGCACCGAGATTGCCGCTGCGCCGCCGGCGACGTATTGCTTTGCCCGCCCGATCCGGTCCAGGTCTTCGCCCGCGAGCGCGCCTTCCGCCGGCGAGCGGCCCTTGATCTCCGCGATGACGTCGAAGTCGCCGAGCTGCAGCGGAACGACACGCTTGTCGAGGTCGCCGGCATGGAGCTGGCCTGCAGCGTCCGCACGCTCCGCCGATAGTGTCGCCATTTGCTGCAGGAAGTCGCTCATGGGCTTTCGAAGTGTGTCCGCAATCGCTTGAGCAGTTCCGCGGCGTCGCCGTCGTCGAGCGCCGCAGTCGCGAGTTCCACGCCGTGCATCGCATCGCCGGCTGTTCCCTGCACCTCGAGCACCAGGGACGTGCTCATCACGACTGCATCGCGGTGCGCCCCTTTGTCCTCGCCGGTGAATACTCGTGTCAATTCCCGTGCGTTGTGCGCAGCATCGCCGCCGGCGAGATCCTCGGGCGCACAACGGGCCAGGCCGTAATCTTCGGGTGTTCGTGTCGTGCGCGCGACCTTGCCGTCACGCACGTCGAACAGCACGAACTCGCCCGCCGGCGTGGCCTCGTCCCAGCCCGGCTCGCCGTGCACGACGAACGCGCGCTCGATATCCATGCCGGCCAGCGCGTCGGCCATGAGTTCGGCTGCGTCCAGGCTCCACGCGCCGATCAGCTGGGTCGGCGGCATCGCGGGGTTGATCAGCGGCCCGAGCATGTTGAAGACCGTGCGCACGCCCATCGCGCCGCGCACCGGCACGACGGCCTTCATCGCCGGGTGATACGCGGGCGCGAACAGGAACGTGAAGTTGGTGGCCTCGAGGCAGGCGATTGCTTCCGGCGCGTGCAGCGGCAACGGCATGCCGAGGCACTCGAGCATGTCGGCGCTGCCCGATTTCGACGATACCGAGCGGTTGCCGTGCTTGACGACGCGGACCCCGCAGGCTGCTGCCAGCAGGCCGGCTGCGGTCGACAGGTTGAGGCTGCCGGAGCCGTCGCCGCCGGTGCCGACGGTATCGACCGTCGGCGTGCCGTCCGGGATCAAAGGATGCACGGCGAGCTCGCGCATCGCCCGAGCGAATCCGCGCACCTCGTCTGCAGTCTCACCTTTCGCACGCAGCCCCGCCAGGAACGCGCCCGCGAGAGCGGGATCGAGATCACCCGCCGCGAATCGCTGCATCAGCTCGTATGCGTCGTCCTCGGTGAGTGCCCGGCCGTTCAGCAGGCGGTCGAGGATGGGACTCAGGTTCGCTTTCGTATCGGCCGTATTCATGACGCAGTCATCCGCATGAAGTTCGCCATCAGGCGGTCTCCCTCCGGGGTCAGGACGCTCTCGGGATGAAACTGCACGCCCTCTAGCGGCAGGGTCTTGTGGCGCACGCCCATGATCTCGCCGCGCTCGGTCTCGGCTGTCAGCTCGAGCACGTCGGGCAGTGTCTGCGGCTCTGCGCACAGCGAGTGGTAGCGGCCGACTTCGAACGGTTGTGAAAGTCCCTCGTAGATTGTCTTGCCGTCGTGCTTCGCCATCGAGGTCTTGCCGTGCATGAGCCGCTCGGCGCGCACGATCTTACCCCCGAAATGATGCACGAGACTCTGATGGCCGAGGCAGACGCCGAGGATCGGGATATCCTGTGCGAAGGCGGCGATCATCTCCAGCGACACGCCGGCGTCTTCGGGCCGCCCCGGCCCCGGCGAGATGACCAGGTGTGTCGGCGCCAGTTCTTTCGCTTCGTCCACGGTGATCGCGTCGTTGCGGTACACCATGACGTCGGCGCCCTGCGCCGCGAAGGCCTGCACGAGGTTGTAGGTGAAGGAGTCGTAGTTGTCGATCAGCAGCATGCGCACGTGTTCGAAGTTCCCGGCCATCACAGGCCCTCCCCGGCCATCTCGAGAGCGCGGCGCAGGATCGCGCTTTTCGCCAGCACCTCCTGGTACTCGCGCGCCGGCACCGAGTCGGCAACGATACCCGCGCCTGCCTGGAAACTGTACTCGTCACCGGAAAAAACGAGCGTGCGGATCGTGATCGCCTGGTCCATGTCGCCGCTCGCGCCGAAGTACCCCGCCGTGCCGGCATAGAGGCCGCGCCCGACAGACTCCATCTCCTCGATGATCTCCATGGCGCGCACCTTGGGCGCGCCGACCAGCGTGCCCGCCGGGAAGCTCGCCGCGAACAGGTCGAACTGGTCGAAGCGCTCGTCGAGTTCGCCCTGCACGCCGCTCACGATGTGCATGACGTGGCTGTAGCGCTCGATCGCGCGGTACGGATCGACGCGCACGGTACCGGCGCGCGCCACGCGGCCGAGATCGTTGCGCGCGAGGTCGACGAGCATCACGTGTTCCGCCGCCTCCTTCGGGTCGGCCAGCAGTGCCGCCTCGTTCGCGAGGTCCTCCGCCGTCGTCGCGCCCCGCGGCAGGGTGCCGGCGATCGGCCGCAGCGAGGCATGGCTGCCGTGCAGGCGCACGAGCGCTTCCGGAGACGAGCCGACAACGGCGAGGTCGTCGAACTGGAAAAAGAACATGTAGGGCGACGGATTCAGGAGCCGCATCGCCCGGTAGACCTCGAAGGGCTGCACGTTCGTACGACCGCGGAACAAAACCGAGAGCACGATCTGGTAGATGTCGCCCGCCGCGATGTATTCCTTGCAGGCGTTCACGCGCCCGGTGAACTCGGCTTCGCTGAGGCTTGCCGTTGCCGGCGATATCTCCACGTCCGTCCTCGCAGCCGGCACCGGGCCCCGCAGCCGGTCGATGACCTCGCGACGCAGCGCCTGGCGGTCTGCGTCCGGGCCGTCGTGCAGCAAAGCGACGCGGCGCGTCAGGTGATCGAAGACGAGAAACGAGGTCGGCGCCGAAAACGCGGCATCGGGCACGTTCGTCTGCGGCGCGGTGGCACGCGGCAAGCGCTCGAACAGCCGCACGACGTCATAGCCCGACACGCCGACCAGGCCGCCCGAGAACGGCAGCCCCTCGACGCCGGGTTGTGGTCGCGGCGCCCTTGCGAGCGCATCCCGCAACGCGCCCAGGTATTCCTGCTGCGTCGCGGGACGTGGCCGGCTTTCGCCGTCGACGCTGAGCGCGTCCGCATCCATGCGTACTTCCAGCGCATCGCCGAAACCGAGGAACGAATAGCGCGCGAGGCGCTCGCCGCCCTCGACGCTCTCCAGCAGGAAGCGCGGCCGCAGGGGTGCGAGCTTCAGGAATGCCGATACCGGTGTATCGAGATCGGCCGCTATGTCGAATGGTTCCTGCATGCCTTATCCAATAAAAAAGCCCGTCTCCACGGTGGCGGAGACGGGCTTCTGGTTTCGTTTTTGCTCAGCTAACGGCCGGCCAGCAACCCTCTCCTACGAGAGCTGCCACCACCATACGTTGCTGTGCCGAGCGTTCATGCCCCGGAGTATTACCGGCCGGTCGGCCAGGGTCAACCGCTACGGCCGAAATAGCGTCAGTCCGGCATGACCGGGTCGAATTCGATCGCATCGAGTCGCGCCGCCGAGCGGCCGAGCGATTCGCGTAAAGCGTCCCAGCGCGGATCGTCATGCAGCGACGCGTAAACGGGCAGGAAAATGCGGATGGCCGCCTCCCCGGGGCGTGCTTTTTGCAGCCATTCGAACGCGGTATCTGCATTGCCCATCCAGGCAGCCGCCTCGGCAACCAGCAGCGGATCGTCATTGCCATGAGCCTCGATGAGCCTCGCGAAATGCGTGCCGGCTTTTTCGGGGTCGCCGAGTGAGTGCCACGCCATCGCGCTAATCGTACTTCGCGTGCCTACCGCGTCGTCGTCCCCGGCAACAGAGTCCAGCGCCGCCTGCGGATTCCCCTGCAGGAGCAACATCAGCCCGTAGAAGTAGTGTCCACCCGAACCGAGTCCGAGATAGCGTTCGCGAACCCGTTTCGCGCGTTCATAGTCGCCGCTGTAAAGATACGCGTTGGATAACTGGTAGAGGCACTGGAAGCACAGCGGGTCGATCGCCACCGCATGCCTGAGAAGGCGGCGGGATACGTCGAACTTGCCGATGCGCCGTGCGAACCCACCGGCTAAACGGATCTGCTCTGAATCGGTCATGTCCCTGGATAATGCCTTCAGGTACATCTGTGCCGCTTCTTCCAGCTCGCCGGCAAGTTCCAGGTCGAAGGCTCGCGCATAGTCGATGTAGGCGTTGTCGGGATCCAGCTCGAGTATTCGTGCTTCCAGCTGCCTGTAACGCTGTTCCGCTTCCTCGGTCGAGATAGTTCCGGCCATGCTGCGGAAATACTCGGCATAGGTCATCGCTACTAGCGCCGGCACGTAATCGGGATCGATCTCGAGTGCCCGTGACAGCAGCGCGTACATCTTCTCGCCGGCGCCATCGGGCCGCGACTGGGCCAGCAGCTCGGCCTGCTCAACCAGCGCCCTGACCTCAGGATCGATGTAGCGCGAGCGCGGCAGCGGCTGCAGCAATGCGATGTGCAGGTTGCGCGCCACGTCCGCGGCGATCTCGTCCTGTATGCGGAACACGTCGTCCAGCTTCTGCGTATAGGTCTTCGACCAGAGGTGCGTGTCGGTACGCGCCTCGATGAGCTGCACCGTTACGCGCACCTGTTCCCCGGCCTTGCGGACCGAGCCCTCGAGAACGTGTCCGACATCGAGGATCTCCGCGATCTCGGGCACGCCAAGATCGCGTCCCCGCAGGGCGAACGCCGACGAACGCGAGATAACGCGCAGCTCACGGATGCGGGCGAGCAGGTTGAGCACTTCTTCCGCGATGCCGTCGGCAAAATGAACCTGCTCCGGATCCGGACTCATGTTGTCGAATGGCAGCACCGCGATCGAGCGGTCGCCGTAGAAGCCCTTGCGCGCTTCGTCGGCGGCTTGCTCGGCGACCTCCGCCTCGCGATCCGCGATGCGCTCGGGTGCCAGCAGGAACTTGTCGATCGCGAAGTAGCAAAGCCCTATGACAAGCGTGACGATGATGATCCGGTCGAGCATTCTGCTCGCGCCGGGCGCCGACCGGCCGCTGCCGGGGTCGAGCTTCAGGCCTTCGGGCGTGAGCTGGAACACCCACGCGACGATGACCGCCGGCAGGAAGCCGATCGCCAGCAGGATAACGACGAGCCGAATCGCTTCGGCGGAGAGGCCGAAAATCGGGAACAGCGTCTCGACGACCTGCACGACGAGCCACGCCGACACGACGTAGGCCGTGGCAGCACGAAACACGTTGCGACGGCGCAGTTCCGAAAACAGCGACATCGTCTGCACTATCCTACAGTGAGTAAAGCGCCGGCAGGATCAGCGAGAAACCGACCCACATGATGATCGTCAGTGGGATGCCGACGCGCAGGAAGTCCGTGAACTTGTAGCCGCCGGCACTCAGGATCAGCAGGTTGGTCTGGTAACCATACGGCGTCGCGAAACTCATATTGGCGCCGAACAGCGTCGCGAGGATGAACGGGTCCGCCGGCACACCCAGCTGCTGCGCGATGCCGATGGCGATCGGTGTGCCGATCGCCGCCGCGGCGTTATTGGAAACGATATTGGTCAGCACGGCCATCAGCAGCATGAAACCGCTCAGGATGAACGCGATCGGCATCGCAGAGGTCATGCTGACAAAACCCATGGCCAGATAATCCGCCATGCCCGTGCCGAGCAACGCCTTGCCCAGTGCCAGGCTGGCCACGATGATCATGATCACGGGAATCGACAGGGCGCCGACGGCGTCGCGCCAGGTCAGACACCCGGTTGCAAGCATCAGGCCCAGTCCGACGACGGCGCTGACGGCGATCGGCAGGATACCGAGCGCGGCCGCGGCGACGACCAAAGCCATGACGGCCAGCGCGCGCTTCGCGCGGTGCGTGTGCGGGAGGTTCGTCGTGCCGTCCAGAACCAGCATCGAGCCGCTGTCCCTGAGGTGTTTGATCGCGTCACCCGAGCCCTGCACGAGAAGCACGTCGCCCGCACGCAGACGGATCGTGTTCAGGTCACCCGTAACCTGCGAACTGGGTGCGCGCGCACGATGCAGCGCCAGCGGCATGAGCTGGTAGCTTCCCGTGAAGCGTGCCGCGGCGAGCGTACGCAGGTGCAGCGGCGATCCGCGCGTCACGACGACTTCGGCCAGCTGCTGGCCACCCGCCTCGAGCGGAAATTCGTCGTCGACCGGATGTTCCTCGTCCTCTGCGTTGTATAGCGTCGCACCGAGAATCTGCTCGTAATGTTTCAGGTTCTCCGGCGAGTCCTTGACGAACAGGCGGTCACCGGGCTGCAGCTTCACCTGCGGCAGCTTGGCGAGGAACAAGGATTCGCTGCGCTGGATCTTGTCGACCCGCATCTGGCCATCGGCCTTGGCAAGCACCTCCGACAGCGTACTGCCATCGGCGAAGCCGTCTTTCTTGATGTGCAGTTGCCCGCTGAATATACGCGGCGTCGTATCCGGCATCAGCGGCGTGCGGTCCGGCAGCATGCGCGGCGCAACGAGCCACAGGAACAGAATCGCCACGCCGCCAACAATCGCGACCGGCAAAACCCACTCGAACAGCGTGAACGTGTGCTGACCCATGTCCTGGGCGATACCGACCACGAGCAGGTTCGTCGACGTGCCGATGGTCGTCGACATGCCGCCTATGATCGTCGCGAGTCCCATCGGCATCATCACGCCCGACACCGGGAACTTGCTGCGAATGGAGGCGCCCACGAGTATCGGCATCAGCAACACGACGATCGGCGTATTGTTCATGAAGGCGCTCAGGATCGCGCCAGCCGTCAGCGTGGCGAGCAGCGCGAGTATCGGGTTCTTCGACCAGGCCCTGCCCACGACCGTCGCCAGCGGCTGCAAGGCACCCGTCGTTTCCAATGCCTTGCCGACCATCATCAGCGCGGAGATAGCGACCAGCGCCTCGCTGCCGAAGCCCGCGAAGAAATCGATGGAGCGGATGACCACCTCGCCGTCGCGCGTATAGGGAAACAGCTCGAACCCGGCGACGAGTATGATGAGGATCGTCAGTGACGATGTCTCGAGCGGAATGTTGTCACGCGTAAACAGAAACAGCGCAACGACGGTAAGTACCAGTACCGCCACTCCGTGAGCGTCAAGTGATATTGGCTGCAATCCGCCCCCTCGGTGACACAGTCGCAAAGCGCGCTTCGACGAGCGCGACGGCAAACCGTATCGTAGTTCATACGCGCTCCGCAATCTGCGAGGTCGCAACTCTTTGTTTCAGGACGGCACCTGCGCGCTGATGGAAGTGTTTGAATTGATTGAAATTCCAGTGCTCGATGGACACATTTCGGTTGAATGCACAGGCATCCGAGTGACGCAGAAGCGGCAGCAGCTCCGCGTATTCGTAGTCGGCGCGGGCATCGTTCGGGAACAGGCTCCAGGGTGAAATAACGAGCAGATTGCGGTGCCGCACCAGGGTCGCACGTACGGCCTCGCGCCAGCGGCGCCGCCAGTCTTCGCGAACGCTGCCGCGCGGCAGTGCGTGGCTCGGATCGCTGAGGCTGATCGCGGGAAGCGGTTCCGCATGCATTGCTATTGCTCGCGAGCGCGACTGCGCATTCATGCGCAAGCACAGCAGCAGCTGGTTCAGGTAGCGCAGGCTCGCGTGGTCCGCGGGGGCCATTCCCTTCATGCGCAGCAAGTCGCCGAACCCGGACAGGACGATCGCGAGGCGCCGGTTCAGCCATGCATCGTGCTGCATGTCCGCCGTCGGCCAGGCGAGCGTATCGTGCAGGGCTTCACCGACGTCGACACAGGTCTCCAGGCACCGCTTCAGCGCCGGCTCGTCGACCACGCCGTCGCGACGCAGGAAGCGCGCGAGATCGATACCCATGCAGACCCAGGCGGAATCCGCCGGCGCCTGCAGTCCGATCGGCGACATGATGGCGCGGCCGCGCTCGACGGACAGCAGCGGGCACTGCGGCAAGACGCGCTCCGCGAACGCCGTGTACACGCCCGGCTCGGCGCGCAGATCCCACAGAGCGCCCCACAGGCGGTCGGCGTGGCCGAGATCGCGGAGCAGCAGGTAGTTTTCCGCCGCCGGCAAAGCGCCGTCCAGTGGCTTCGCCCCGGCCAGCCGCAGGCGCCGGCACAGGCCCGCCGCGCGCGAGGCATCGGCAAATTGTGTCTCGCACTGAACAAACGACAGCTCCGCCGCTGTGGCAATTGCTTCGATCACGATCCGTCCCTGGTCGCTTCGCTCCTGGTCCGCCGATTCTGCGCGCCCCGAGCCCGGACGTCAGCGCGCGTTACTGGGCAGCCCGCCGAGATTTTGATATTGTCGCGACGCCTGACGCGGCCGCGATCGAGACCACCACGATGACCTTCAAATCACTGCTGGATGCCTGGGCGGCAGAACAGAAGCCCGCCAGGACCTCCGAGACCTATGCCGTTCACCTCGCGACCGAAGACGCCGCGAAGGTGCACGCGCTTGCCGACCTGTTCCCCGGCGTAACGCACGAGCGCGTGATCACGGATCTGCTCTCTGCTGCGCTCGAGCGGATCGAGGCGGCAATACCTTACGAGGCGGGAGAAAAGGTGATCCGCGAAGACGAGTTCGGCGACCCCGTGTACGAAGACAAGGGCCTCACGCCGCAATTTCTCGACCTCGTAAAGAAATACCGCAGGCAGCTCGAGGACTGAACCCGTGCCATCTTTCGACGTTGTCAGCGATTTCGACGCACACGAGGCGGCCAATGCCGTTGACCAGGCAAATCGCGAGGTCAATACACGCTTCGATTTCAAGGGTACCGGCTCGAAGTTCGAGCTCGACCAGCAGGTGATAACCCTCACATCGCAGAGCGAATTTCAGCTGCAGCAGATGATGGATATCCTGCGGCAGAAGCTCGCCAAACGGGGCGTCGATATCGGTTGCCTCGACGAGCAGGAGCCGGAGATCACGGGCAGCACGGCGCGGCAGAGCGTGGTTCTGCGCCGCGGCATCGACTCGGAGCTCGCCCGCAGGCTCGTCAAGACCGTCAAGAACAGCAAAATCAAGGTGCAGGCGGCGATCCAGGGGGATAAGCTGAGGATCAGCGGCAAAAAACGCGACGACCTGCAGGCGACGATCCGCCTCCTCAAGGAAACCGATGTCGACCTGCCTCTCCAGTATGAGAACTTCCGCGACTGACAACGTTCCGATTCGGACTCATGGATAGCGGCGAACACAAGACCTTGCGTCGCCAGGACATTATGTTCGAGGACAAGGACCAGGCGCTGCGCGACGACGTCCGCATGCTCGGCGCGCTCGTCGGCGACCTGATACGCGAACAGGGCGGCGACGAGCTGTTCGAGTTCGTCGAAAACGCACGGCTGCGCTCCATTCGCCGCCGCGAGAACAACGAACTCGAAGGCGAGGAACTCGCCGCTCTGGTGGAGAACCTCGATCCCGAGATGGCCATGCAGGTCATTCGCGCCTTCTCGACCTATTTCCAGATGGTCAACACGGCGGAGAAGGTGCATCGTATCCGGCGCCGCCGCGAATACCTGCGCGACGTCGAGGGCTATCAGCCCGGCGGGCCTGAAGATACGCTCATCAAGCTCAAGGCGAACGGCATGACCGTCGACGAGCTGCAGGAACTGATCAACTCGCTGCGCATCGAGCCGGTGTTCACGGCCCATCCAACCGAGCCGACACGCCGGACGATACTGCGCAAGGAGCAGGCGATCGTCCGGCACCTCGTCGACATGATCAACCCGACGATGACGCCGCAGGAAACCAACGCCGCGCTGCAGAACATCCGCCTGCTCGTCACGACGGGCTGGCAGACCGACGAACACCCGTCGGAACAGATGACCGTCGCGGACGAGCTCGAGCACGTGCTGTTCTTCATGACCGATGTGCTGTACCGCACGATGCCGCCTTTCTACGAAGACGTCGAGGCGGCCGTGCAGCGCATTTACGGCGATGAGGGAAAGAAGATCACCGTGCCGACGATCGTGAACTTTGCGTCGTGGGTCGGCGGCGACATGGATGGTAATCCGAACGTCAACGCCAAGACCATCCGCTCAACGCTCGCACGGCAGCGCGCACTCATTCTCGACCTCTACTACAACGAGTGCGCGCAGCTGTCCGCGAAGCTGAGCCAGGCGGAGGATCGAGTCGGCTTCAGCGACGAGATGATGCAACAGATCGACACCTACCGCGGTGTCTTCCAGAACGCCTTTCACGACGTGCCCGCGCGTCACCGCGACATGCCGTACCGCGTGTTCCTGCGGCTGATCCAGCAACGGCTGCAGTCGACGTTCGACGACGACCTGTTTCCGTACGAGAAGGTGTCCCAGTTCCGTCACGACATAAAACTCATCCACGACAGCCTGGAGCGGAACAAGGGCGCCCATGCCGGCCTCTTTCCGGTGCGGCGATTGCTGCGACGCATCGACACCTTCGGTCTACGCCTCGTCACGCTCGACGTGCGACAGGATGCTCACGTGCACCGTGAAGTCGTCGGCGAATGCCTGGGCGAAGACGACTGGATGGACATGCCGTCTGCCGAACGATCGAAGCGCATCATCGAGGCCATCGAATCGCGCGAAAGCGTGCCCGAACAGCTGAGTACCCAGGCGCGCAAGACCATCGCCGTGTTCCAGGCGATTGGCTTTTGCCGGCGCAAGTACGGCACGCGCGCCATCGGGCCGTTCATCGTGAGCATGACGCAGGGCGCGGACGACATACTCTCCGTGCTGCTGCTGGCGCAGTGGAGCGAGCTGCACAACCGCCGTGGCGAGGTGCCGCTGGACGTCGCGCCCTTGCTCGAGACGGTCGACGACCTGCAGCGAGGCCCCGAGATTCTCAACGACCTCCTGTCATCGGAGTTGTACCAGGCACACCTGGCCACGCGCGGCGACCGTCAGACCGTGATGATCGGTTATTCGGACAGCAACAAGGACGGCGGGCTCGCGTCGGCACGCTGGGCCCTGCAGGGTGCGCAGCAGACCCTGGTCAATGCCGTCGAGTCCCACGACATCGAGCTGACGCTGTTCCACGGGCGCGGTGGCACCATCAGCCGCGGCGGCAGCAAGACGCACGTGGCGGTGCTCGGCGCGCCGCCCGGCACGGTCAACGGCCGTCTGCGCGTGACCGAGCAGGGCGAGATCATCAACGAGAAGTACGGGCTGCGCGGCATCGCATTACGCACGCTCGAACAGGTGCTCGGATCCCTGGCGCTTGCTACCGCCATGCCACGACACCGCGGCAACGACGATCCCGAGTGGCACGCAATGATGGATGTGGTTGCCGCGGAAAGCCGCAAGGCCTATCGCAAACTCGTCTATGACACTCCCGACTTCTACGACTATTTCCGCCTGGCGACGCCGATAGACATCATCGAACGCATGCGCATCGGCTCGCGGCCATCGTCACGGCGTTCGCAGGGCGGCGTGCACGCCCTGCGCGCGATTCCCTGGGTTTTTGCGTGGACCCAGTCGCGATTCGTCCTCCCCGGCTGGTATGGCATCGGTACGGGTCTCGCGCGCGCGGCGGAAGAATTCGAGGAGGCAGCGTTCCGCAAGATGTTCGCCGAATGGTATTTCATGCGCGCGCTGACCGCCGATGCCGAGATGGTGCTGGCAAAGGCAGACCTCGGCATCGCGAAGCTCTACTCGGAACTTGCCGGCGACCTGCACGGGTCGTTTTTCCAGATCATCAAGGACGAGTTCGAGCTTACGCGCAACCTGATCCTGGAGTACTCGGACCACGAAGCGTTACTCGAAGGGGACAGCACCTTGCAGCGCGCGATCATGCTGCGCAATCCCTACGTGGATCCGATGAGCCTTATGCAGGTGGACCTGCTGCGGCGCTGGCGCGCGACGAATTGCGAAGACGAGGAACTGTTCGAGGCCCTGCTTGCCAGCGTCAACGGCATCGCCCAGGGCATGCAAAACACGGGTTAGCCACTAAACGTCGGGTGATTGACGGCCTGGGTGTTTGTCGACCGAAGTAAAGCGGACCGAAGGGAGCCATGAGGGAGATAAATACCCAGGCTGTCAATCACGTCCCGTCTTCGATGAACGTTGTGAAGTCGTTCAGGTTCTTGCGAGAGATGTCCGGGACGCGTGCGTCGTCCGCCGGATAGCCCACCACCAGCAGCAGGAACGGCCGCTCACTCACAGGCCGGCCGAGTATCTCGTTGAGGAACTTCATCGGGCTGGGCGTGTGCGTCAGCGTGGCGAGTCCCGCCCGGTGCAGCGCCGTGATCAGGATCCCGGTAGCGAGGCCGGTGGATTCCGTCGGGTAGTAGTGCTTGACCTTGCGACCGTCGTCGAGGCGACCGTACTTCTGCAGAAACACGGCAATCAGGTAGGGCGCCGTCTCCAGGAACGGCTTGGACGAGTCTGTGCCCAGGGGCTCCAGCGCGGCGAGCCACTCGGGCGACGCGCGATGCTCGTAGAATTGCCGCTCTTCCGCTTCCGCGGCCTCACGAATCCTTTTCTTCGTCTCCGCCGCGCCGACGACGACAAAGTGCCACGGCTGCAGGTTGGCCCCGCTCGGCGCCGTGCCGGCCGCCTCCAGGGCCGTTTCGATGATGTCGCGCGGCACGGGCCTGTCGGAGAACTCACGCACCGTGCGGCGCCTCGCCATATCCGCATGGAAGCGCTCGACGCGCTCGCGCATTTCCTCCACGGAATACGCCCGGTAATCCGCCAGCGGCACCGTTTTGTGTTCAGTCACCGCAAACGCTCCTCAGCACCGTCCACTCGTCGGCATCGTTTTCGGAGATCGCCTTGCCCTGCATCGAGATGCCGGCCTCGTGCACGGATTCCGGCCGGCCCGTCACGAGCGGGTGCCAGCCGGGCAGATCCTGGCCGTTGGCAAGACGTCGATACGCGCAGCTGTCCGGCAACCATTCGTATGCGTCCTTTTCCTCAGCGGTCAGCACGAGGCAGTCCGGGACTTTTTTCGCACGATTCGCATAATCCGTGCAGCGGCAGGTATCGATATCGAGCAGGCGGCAGGCGACGTCGGTATAAAAAACGTCGCCGCTGTCCTCGTCCTGGATCTTGAGCATGCAGCACAGCCCGCAGCCGTCGCACAGCGACTCCCACTCGTCGGCCGTCATCTGCGACAGCGATTTGCGTTTCCAGAATTGATCGTTCATCGTCTCGAGTCGGTCAGAGGGTACCTCAATTTTCCATGAAAGCCGTATTCCTGGACTTCGGAACGATGGGCGCGGGGCTCGACCTGCGGGGACTGGAGAGCCTGGTCTCGGAACTCGTCGTCTATGACGATACGCCCGGCGCTGCGGTCGCGGAACGAATCTCCGATGCGGAGATCGTCTTCACCAACAAGATCCGCCTGACGCGCGAGCTGCTCTCGCAGGCACCGAATCTGAAGTTGATTGCCCTCACGGCCACCGGCACTGACAACATCGACACGGAATGCGCGCGCGAGCACGGCATCGCCGTCGCCAATATCCGCCACTACTGCACGCAGTCGGTGGTCGAGCACGTCTTCGGCGTGCTGCTCGCGCTGACCCACAGCCTGCCGCAATACCACGCATCCGTGCGTGCGGGTGAATGGCAGCGGTCCGCCGAGTTCTGCATGCTGCACTACCCCGTCCGGGAACTCTCCGCGATGACGCTCGGCATCGTGGGCTACGGGGCCCTGGGACAGGGCGTTGCGCGCATTGCGCGCGAGCTCGGCATGACGGTGCTCGTCTCGGCCCGCCCCGGCACGGACAGCGTGCCCAATGACCGGGTCGGCTTCGACGAACTGCTCGCCGAAGCGGACGTCATCAGCCTGCACTGCCCGCTCAACGACGCTACGCGCAACCTGTTCGGCGCCCGTGAGTTCGAGGCGATGAAGGGCAGTGCGATGCTCATCAATACCGCCCGCGGCGGGCTGGTCGACTCGCAAGCACTGGTGGACGCCCTCGCAAGCGGGCAGATCGCCGCCGCCGCGATCGACGTATTGCCGCAGGAACCGCCGGTCGACGGCGATCCGCTGCTCGACTACCGGGATGACAACCTGATCATCACGCCGCATATAGCCTGGGCGACGGACGAAGCCCGGCAAAACGCGATCGACGAGCTCGCCGCAAATACGCAGGCCTTTCTCGAGGGTGGCGGACGAAACCGCGTGGTCTAGCGCTCCCCTTCCCGGATGTGATTTGATCGGCTGAAATTCTTCTTGTCGGTGATAATATTCGACGCTTCCGAGGCAACCGGGGCGCTCCCGACACGTATGATGGCGCGCGTATCGAGACGAACTTTTATCGCGCTGGCTTTTGCCGCACTTGCGATCATGGCCTCTATCGCGTCACCTGACAGGGTGCGCGCCGCCGATGCACGGCAACTGTCTTTCTACCATACCCATACCCGCTTGAGCCTCGACGTCGTCTATTACGCCAATGGCGAGTACATCGATTCCGCGCTGGACGATATCAACCGCTTTCTCAAGGACTTTCGCACTGGCGAAATGGCCGAGATGAACCCGCAATTGCTCGACCTGCTGCACGACGTGCGGAACGAGCTCGGCAGCGAAGAAGCTTACGAGGTGGTATCCGCGTACCGATCACCGACGACCAACGAGATGCTGCGCGCAACGACCAGCGGCGTCGCGAAGAAAAGCCAGCACCTGGAAGGCAACGCGATCGACGTACGCTTGCGCGGCGTCCGCACCACGAATCTCCGGGACGCCGCGCTCCGCATGGAGCGCGGCGGCGTCGGTTTCTACCCCAGGTCCGATTTCGTGCACATGGACATGGGCCCTGTCAGGCAATGGTAGTGCGATAAGGCCGGATCAGGGCGCCTCGACGACCGAAATCGCCACGGCCTCGGTAACCCGCATGCGAACCTCGTCTCCAACCTTGAAATTACCCAGGTCGATGTCATCGGCTACTTTGAGCGCGGTCTGAAATCCATCCTCACCACGTAAAGTCACAACCCTCGTGTCGCTGTCGATTGCATCGATTTCCGCGGCAACCACGAAGGTGTCGGCGACCGCCACGCCCGGTTTTTCACCCGGCTGCGCAACCTCGACGAGGCCCATGTCGCCCAGCGCCGGTGTACCTGCGGGTGCAACGAATACCGCCACGGACTCGAGGTACTCGGTGACTATGCGATCGCGTGGCTCGATCTGGTCGAAGTTGGCAACCATGTCGCCGGCCACGATCGTGTGCAGCCTGCCTTCGGCGTCGAGCACCCTGATTTCCCGGGTCTCCCTGTTCACGGACTCGACAATCGCCTCGCGGCGCGCCGTGCTCCGGAATGGACACGGAAGAGACATCGTCGACAGGCACGTCGACGAGAAAGTCCGACTCCGTGATGAACGCGATTTCCTCAACATCGGGCTTCGCGAATTCGCTGGCCGACAGGTAGATGCGGATGTCCTGCGTTGGCATCAGTTCGCGCGCACGAACCTTCTTGTCGCCAGCCATGACCCACGTCGCGGGATCCGGCCTGACCGTGAATGTGTGGTCGGTCGCGGGCAGATGCAGCGTGATGTTGTTGCCGCGCACCCGGCGTACCTCGGCGCGGAAGAGTCCGTAAAGTTCGCCGTCCCTTTCAACGACGCCCTCGCAGGCGCCGGCGAGATCCGGAAATCGCTGCCTGGCCTCCTCGGTGGGGACGAAATCCTTGCAGCTCAGTTGGGTCATCCCCTGGCCGGACGCGTTCGCGGACAGGAAAGCCACCGCAAGGATGGCGACTGAAACAGGCATTTTCATTATTTTCTCCTTTGGTCGATCTTCACT
>WOR8_10000747_pt1 | contig 44560 bp, 42 predicted proteins | sample DeeMarSeWOR38_10_FD_19890 | JGI IMG/M metagenome (IMG submission 19890)
GGCGTGCATTACCGTCATACGGGGGAGACACCGGCCGGGCGCGGGACACCGGTGGTGCTGCCGGAACACATCCGGCTGCCGCTGGCGATCACTTTGCAGGATCTGGTGCTCGAGGATGCGAGTGTCGCTTTCGGTAGCGATGCGCAACCGTTCCGGGTCGAGGTGCTGCGGCTGGTACTGCACGCCGGCGGCAGCAGGCTGAGCGTCGAGCGCCTCGAACTCGTCTCCCCGGACATGCAGCTGCAGGGCGGGATCACGCTGGATGCAACAGGGGGGTATCCCGTTCAGGGCGGGATCAGCGTCAGCGCTGCATTGCCGGAATATGCGCCGATCGTGGCAGATCTGGGCATCGATGGCTCGCTGCAGCAACTCGAGCTGTCTCTCGAGGTGCAGCCACCCTATGCCGCCAGTGCCGGGCTGCAGCTCGGGAATCTGTTCGACGTCGTACAGATCAGCGGCAGCCTGCAACTGCAGGCAACCGAGCTTGCCGCCATCAACTCCACCTGGCCGGCGTTGCGGCTCGACGCGGCGGTGCTGGCCAACGGTACACCCGAGCGGCTGCTGCTGGAGGCGAACGCCAGCAGCGAGGGTGAACCGGCGGTTGCGCTACAGGCCAGGCTTGCCGGCGTACTGCAGCCCGATGCCCTGTTGCTCGAGTCGCTGCTCCTGACGGCCAATGAAGGTCGCACGCAACTGCATGCCAGCGGCCGGCTCGGACTCGACGCGGCGCAGCCGGCCGTGGCACTGCAGGCGGACTGGCGGCAGCTCGCATGGCCGCTGGAGGGCCCCGCCGCGGTAAACAGCGCACAGGGTAAACTGGTTCTGCGCGGCTCGTTCGATGCCTGGGAGGTGGATGCCGACGCCTTGCTCGATGTGCCGGATATCACGACTGGCCGGGTGCAACTCGCCGGGCGGGGAGACCAGCAGGGGTTTGACATTGAGTCGCTGACTATCAAGGCGCTCGAGGGTCGGCTGGCCGGCAGCGGCCGCCTTGACTGGGCGAATGATTTCAATGCTGCGCTGGTGCTCGACGGTGAGGGTCTGAACCCCGCCGGGCTGCACCCTGACTGGCCGGGGCAACTGGATCTGCAGCTGCAGCTCGGGCTGCTGGTGCAAGAGGCCGGCTGGCAGGTCAGTTTCGACACCGCGACAGCCAGTGGCACGCTGCGCGACCTGCCGCTGCGGTTCAATGGTCGTGGCAGTTACCGTCCCGGACGGGTCGTGGTGCGGGATGCCCGGCTGGCGTCGGGACCCTCGCGACTGGCGTTCGATGGTGAGCTCGGCGAGCGCCTGGCGCTCGACTGGCAGCTCGACAGCCCCGACCTGGCGGCGCTGCTACCCTCCGCCTCGGGCAGCCTTGCCGGGTCCGGCAGCCTGCTGGGCAAGCCATCTGAAGCACATCTCGTCACGACGCTCACCGGCAGCTCGCTGCGCTACCGGGGCGATCGCATTGACGCGCTGTCGCTGGATGCCAGCCTCGACATGAGTGGCCGCAGCGAGTCGCACCTCGACCTTCGTCACGGCAACGGCGTGGTGGCGGGCGTGGTGATCAACAGCCTGCATCTTCAGGGGCGTGGCCAGCCGCAGGCACACCGGCTCGAACTGGCGGTGGATGCGGCACCGGCGAACCTGGCGTTGCAGGTCGAGGGTAACTGGCAAGCCCCCGACTGGCTCTACCGCATGACAGGCGCCACGCTGACGCTGGCGGGTGACGCATCGCCCTGGCGACTGGCCGGGCCGGTGGACGGCCGGATCGGCCCGACGCGGGCAACGTTGCCGGAGGCCTGCTGGCAGAACGCTGATGCCGTCACCTGCCTGCATGGCGCGCGCGACAGCGATGGCACACAGGCCGGTTTCCGTCTCCAGAGCCTGCCACTGGCGCAACTGCTGCGCCTGCTGGAAACCGACGTCGGGGTGACCGGCACGCTGAGCGGTGCAGGGGAGTTGCAACAGCGAACCGGACAGCCGTTACAGGCACGGGCCAGCCTGCGGAGCACGGCGGGACATCTGCTGGCGGCGGAGGAGGACGCCACGCGCGAACTGCTGGTGTTCGGTGCCGGCAGCGCGGAGTTACAGGTCGACCGGAAGGGTGCGCGGCTCGAGGCCCGTCTGCCGGTCGAGGGTGGCGGACTGACGCTGCAGGCTGCACTGGATAATGCCGGCGAGGCCTGGACTGAGCGCGGGCTCAGCGGCAATGCCAGGCTGCTGCTGCCGGACATTGCCTTTGCCGGCCGGTTGCATCCGGAGGTCAGCCACCTGAGCGGGCGTCTGGATGGCGATGTCCGGCTGAGCGGCAGTCTCGGTGCGCCGGGGCTGCTGGGCCGTCTGGTAGTTACCGACGGCGAGGCGGTACTGGCAACGCCCGGTCTGACGCTGACGGACATCGGTGTCGATATCCGTGGCCAGCCATCGGGTGATCTGCTGGTGAGTGCCAGGGCGCGTTCGGGCGAGGGCCTGCTGAGCCTGGACGGGCAGGCCAGTCTGACCGCCACGGTGCCGACGGCACGCCTGAAGTTAAGTGGCGAGAATGTGCTGGTCGTCAATACGCCGGAGGCGGAGATTCTTGCCTCACCCGACCTGGAGCTGGCACTGGCCGGTACGCGGATTGACCTGTCCGGCAAGATTCGTGTGCCGCGGGCGCGGATCGAGCCCCGCAAGCTGCCGGAGTCGGCGGTCACTGTGTCCGGTGACCAGGTGATTGTCACCGGCAGCGAGCCAGCTGAGTCGCGCAAGGCATATCAGTTCTATTCCCGGGTGCGTTTCGTACTCGGCGACGACGTCAGGTTCGATGGGCTGGGTCTGAAGGGAAAGCTGACGGGCAACCTGCTCACGATCAGTGAGCCGGAGCGGCCGGCCAGTGCCACCGGCGAACTCGCCATTCGTGACGGCAGTTATCGCGCCTATGGCCAGAACCTCGAAATCCGCACCGGGCGGCTGTTGTTCGCCGGCGGTCCGGTCTCTGCACCGGGCCTTGATGTCGAGGCGGTGCGGCGCCCGGCCGCGGACGTGCTGGTCGGCGTGCGGGTGCGTGGCAGCCTGCATGAACCGCGGTTCACGGTGTTTTCCGAGCCGGGCATGTCGCAGTCGCGGCAACTTTCCTGGCTGGTGCTGGGGCGTGACCTGGAGAGCAACGCCTCGGACGAGGAGCGCTCGGCCATAAACGAGGCGGCGCTCATGCTGGGCATGAGTGGCGGCGAGACGCTGGGCAAGCGCCTGGGCGAGAAGGTGGGTGTCGACGAGGTCTCCATCGCCAGCGAACCGGGGGCCACCACCACCCAGGCCGCGTTGCTGGTGGGCAAGTATCTGACACCGGAGTTGTTTGTCAGCTATGGCATTGGCCTGTTCGAGCCGGTGTCCACCCTGCGGCTGCGCTACACGCTTACCAGTCGCTGGAAACTGATCGGCGAGGCATCGGCGGAACGCTCCTCGGCCGACATCTTTTACGTTATCGAACGCGGCGAATGAGGTGTGGGCACGGCGTATGCCGATGACAGGTGCTACAGCCAGCGGCGGCGGCGGAACAGCACCAGCAGCGCCGCGACAACACCAAGCATCACTCCCATGGTCACCCACGGCGCCAGCGACGAGTCCAGCCAGGGCAGGTAATGGAAGTTCATGCCAAAGAAGCCGGCCAGCAGGTTCAGCGGCAGGAACACCGCCGAAACCACGGCGAGAAACTTCAGGATGTCGTTGGTGTTCTGGGTAACGGCGGAAAAGTGGATGTTCAGCAGTCCGTCGATATCATGCTGCGCCAGGACCATGGTGTTCAGTACCCGTTTGAGGTGTTCGTCGAGATCGCGGAAGCGCACCTGCAGCTGCTGTTCCAGCGCCAGTGAGGTCTGGTTGCGCCATTCCTCCAGGGCGTCGAGCTGGCCCTCGACGGTCATCTCGAGCCGGCGCAGCTGGCCGCGCAGCCGTACCAGCCGCTTCCAGTCCGAGAAAGACTCCTGGCCGTCAAGCAGCTCATCCTGCCAGCTCGTGAGCCGGTTGCCGATGATGAGGCGGTATTGCATCAATCCATCGGTAACCTCGTCCAGCAGCAGGTACAAGAGCATGGCCACGGAGGAGGGAGATTTGCGCTCGCCGGAGAGAAAGCGCTGTCGTGGCCGACGGAACACCGGATCAGCCGGTGGGCGGATGCTGATGACCACGCCAGGGGTTATGAACAGCGCCACGCTGCCGGTCGACAGGGCCTCGGGCGAGTTGTCCGTGCCCGGCGCCCTGACGATGAGCATGTCGTAGTCGTCCGTGCCGTCGTAGAACGGCGGATGCGTTGCGTTGAGGCTGTCGTGGATATGGCGTTCGTCGAGGCGGGTGCTCAGCCAGGGCCGCACGCGTTCATGCCAGTCGCTGTCGCTGCGTTCGATGTCGATCCAGTAGAATACACCCTCGCCCCCGGGAGTTTTCAGCTCCACCGTTTGTGCCGTGTGTCCGGGTGAGAAAGACAGTATTTTCATGCGTATCGACCTTGGCAGATTCTGTCGCATCGGCGTCGGGGGCGCAACTGCCTGGCATGGCCAGTCGCGCTGACTGTGGCTGCGCCCGGCCCCTGCGCTATGGTGTAATCCATCATTCTAACGTCAGCACAGGAATTGCACATGGAGATGCAGAAAAATACCGGGGACGTTTTTCCCTCTGCGATGGAAGATGACAGTGCAGCAAGACGCACGCCGGACTCTCCGCAAACACGCTCGAGCTCCTTTCGCCTTGCGTATGCCGATACGGAGTTTCTGCTGCGCGATGAACTGCGCGCCGTGCGGCTGCAACTGGAGCTCCTCAAACCCGAGCTGGTTCAGCAGGAGTACGGCATACAGGGCACGGTGGTGATTTTCGGCAGCACCCGCATCCCGGATCCCGCAGCGGCTGCCGCACGCCTGACACAGGCGGAAGCAACGGCACGGCAGTCCCCGGCGGATGCCGGGTTGGCGCGCGAGGCAGCTATTGCACGTCGCATCGCCGCGAAGTCCCACTACTACGAGGCGGCGCGGGAACTGGCCGCACTGATTGCCACGGCGCCAGGGAAACCGGGGCCGGAACGGCTGGCCGTTATCACGGGCGGCGGCCCCGGCATCATGGAGGCGGCCAATCGCGGTGCCTTCGAGGCGGGCGGCAAGAGTATCGGCCTGAATATTGTCCTGCCGCATGAACAGATGCCGAACGCCTATATCACCCCGGAGCTGAGCTTCCAGTTCCACTATTTCGCCATTCGCAAGATGCACTTTCTGCTGCGTGCGCGGGCACTGGTCGCCTGTCCCGGCGGCTTTGGCACGCTCGACGAGCTGTTCGAGACCCTGACGCTGATCCAGACCGGCAAGGTCAAGCCGGTGCCGGTAGTGCTGCTCGGGCAGGAGTACTGGGAACGGATCGTGAATTTCGATGCGCTGGTGGAAGAGGGCACCATTGCTGCCGGGGACCTGGAGCTGTTTCGTTATGCCGAGACAGCTGGGGAGGCCTGGGATGCCATCCGGGCATTCCATGGCTGGTGACGGCAAGGCAGGACGGCAGGCGAGGAAAAACTGCAGCGACCCGATCGGCGTCGCTGTGCGAATTCATTTGCGACCAGCTTCGGGTTTCAGACGAAGCCATCGCTGATGAATCCGCTGCTGCGGGTGCAGGGCAGGTGGATCAGCAACAGGCCTTGCCGGCTGCGTAGCGGCGAGGCTCAGTGGACCTGTCGGGTGGTTTCCTGGTCCGGCTGCAGGCGCTCGAACAGCAGGCTGGCCATCGTGTCGCCGTCACGATAGTCGATGGCCAGCCTGCCAAGCCGGAAGCTGAATTGCGTGGCACTCTCCAGCGCCTTCAGGAAACGGCGTTCGACCTCCGACTGCGGCGACGGGCAGGCCATGCGCGTGGCACCCGCCGGGCCGATGGAAAGTTCGTAGGGCGTTGCCGCGCTCACGCCGGCGAAGTACCTGTTGCAGCCCGCTGAACCCGAGATGCGCCTGTCCTCGAATGCGGCTGTAACCGTGATGTCGTCCGGTACAGGGGCGTTGCGGTCAAGCTGCAGCAGGCGCCATTGCGTACCCGCCAGTGTTGCCAGCGAGATGCTGCCGTGCGTTTCGCGCGACAGCTCGACAAGCCGGTCCTGCTGCATGCCGTAAATCCCGCTTACCCTGAGTGTCGGGCAGCAGGCCGGCTCGCCAGGTCCTGCCATGACGTATTCGAGTATGGCCTTGCCGTCGTCGCCACGCAGTGCGATGACGTCGACACGGTCGCCGATCAGCACCGTGCCGGTATTGTCACCGGCCGGCGATACCGCGGCGAGATACAGGTTGCTGCCGCTGCCACCGGCGCTTTCAGCCAGCAGTACGAAGGAGGTGCCGGTATCGCTGGTGACCTGCAGGTCCGTCAGCAGTTCAACGCGCGGTCGCGAGGCGCCACCCGGTACATAGGGCTCGCCTTCGTAGAGGCCGTTCTCTAGCCTGACGGGTGCCTCGTGGATGCCGGCATAGGACATGTTGCCCAGTGCTTCCAGTGATGGCGAGGCCAGCCCGATGGCGGGTAGCGCGCCGAGAAGCAGTGCGCGGAAGGCGGTGTAGACGACCCTTGTAAGGTGAGCATGCAGCATATGTGGTTCCTTGTGTGAGGGCGTCTCGCAGGAAGGTTCTGCTCGGGTGGCGGCTCATCACGCCGGCAGGGTGGCCGCCGCGCCCGGACAGGCGTACCTGCCTGCATGCTAAGCTGAATGCACCGGCGCTTCCAGTGACGCAACTTCCCGCTATGGCCGCCGGACGGGAGAAGCAGAGAGACACTATGGAAAGTCAGGCGCTTGAGGTGATTGTCGGGATCCTCATCGTGTTGATCCTTGTCGCGTTCCCGATGGTCATATTCCGATGGCTCTGGAACAGCACCATGCCGGAAGTCTTCGGGATTCGCGGCGTGTCCTTCTGGCAGGCCGTGAAGATCCTGCTGCTGGCGGGCATCCTGATCGGCTGGCACCGGGCGGTGGAGGTGCCGCCGTCCATGACGGCCGATTCCGGGCCGCAGACCACACAGGCGGAGTAGGCCCTGCGGTGGGCACGTCGCGGTGTGCCCGACACGGTCTTTGCGGCGGGTACTCGGGTCGTCAGACTGTTGAGGGCCCGCAGTCAAACGCTGTCTGCTGTTGTGTGCTCTGCCGCGCTGCCGGCTGGAACGCTGCCAGGTCCTGGCGCAGGTCGGCGATGCGCGTCTGCAAGGTGACACGTTGCCGGTCGGTGAGGGTGCGGCCCAGGGTTTGCAGCAGGTTGACAAAATCGCGCATGGCAATTTCCCAGCGCCGTGTCATCGCCGCCGGCTGTCCCTCGCGTTCGACCCACCAGCCGGAGAGAAACGTCTGCAGGGCGGGTTCATTCGCACCGGCTTCCAGCAGTTGCAGCAGGGCAGCATTCTGCCTGGCACGATAGGCCAGCCACTGGCCGGTGAGATCGGGCATCCGGCGTATGTCCTCCTCGAGCTGCTGTCGCTGGTCATCGCCCAGTCTGCCGGTCCAGCGCTCGATCCGCCCGGTGATGCGCTCGACACGCGCCGCCTGCCGGCCTTGCGGGTCCGGCAGGCGATAACGTTCTAGCAGCTCGCTGTGCCGCTCGGCCAGGTGGGTCGACAGGTGCTCAATCTGCCCGGCATCGAGTTCCGCCAGCAGCGGGGCCGACAGCGCCACGGCAAGTTCCGCATGCCTGTCGTAGAGGAGCCGGGCGCCGTTGAGCAGGCATTCCACGCCGGCGGCATCCTGTTGCGATTGCAGGGCCTGGTCAAGCGTGTCCAGGTAGCGGATGACCAGTGGCAGTACCGTCTCGCGATGCTGTTGCAGTGTTGCCTGCACCACCGGTTCCCAGCGCTCGCGCTGCCCGGCGCTGGCATCGACCGCCTGCCTTGCAAAGCGCTCGATGAACCAGTCCGCGTTGCGGTAGGCAAAATCCGTCCGGCTGCAACCGCTGCCGAGCAGGAGCAGCAGTGTCAGTGTCAATCCACGCAACAGCATGCGGTGAAGGCCTTGAGGTTGAGCAGGTAATACATACTACGAATTGTAACCGGTTACGGATCTTGGCTGGATCGCGGCAATTCCGCATAACATCCACTGCAGGCCGTGCGTCGGGCTTTGCGTGTTCGCAATCGCGACTGTAGTTGCTCCTACGGGTGGTGTTTCCTGTCAGCCGCAGTGGCGCTGGACTCTGCAGCTTCATGCATGTCCACACCCAGCATGGCCAGCAGTTCGGCCATGTCGCGGACCTCGGCGTGCGGGGTGATCCCCGGCGCCGGTGGCTGCTGCAGGCGGTTCATCCAGATAACCCTGACGCCGGCCGCCAGGCCGCCGGCCAGGTCGGTGGCCGCCTCGTCGCCGACATGGGCGAGTTCCGCCGGCGCCACGCCGGCCAGGCGGCAGGCTTCCTCGAACAGTCGCGGGTGCGGCTTGGCACGTCCCACCGATTCCGCCGTCAGGCTGAAATCGAACAGGTGACCGATGCCCAGCCGATGCACATCGGCGTTGCCGTTGGTCATGGATCCCAGGCAATAGCCGGCGTGGCGCAGCTGCTGCAGTGCCGGTATGACGTCGTCGTAGAGCGTGATCCGGTGCCGTGCCTCGAGAAAGACGGCGAAGCCCGGCTCGATCAGGCTGTCGCTGTAGCCGACGGATTGCGCCGCCAGCCGCAGAGAGTGTTTTCGCAGCTCGGAAATCCGGCTGCGCCACCCGGGCTCCTGCCGGACCAGGTCGATGCGCATCCGGCGCATGTCATCGAGACTGTAGTGCCTGGTGATGCGCGGGTAGTTGCCGTGCAGCCAGTCATGGAGTGCCTGTTCAGCCGCCATGAGAACGGCACGGTTGTCCCACAGGGTGTCATCCAGGTCGAAGGTGAGTGTACGGATGTGATTCACGGGATAGGGCGGTGCTTGCAGCTGACGGGTGTCACCGGGTGCCGGATATTATCCCATTACGTCACGGGACTGTCGCCGGTTCTCCCGCAAAATCTGCCTGGCATGGTGGCTGGCGGTTCTCCCGGACATTGCGATTCCCGGCCCGGAACTGATCAGTCTCGATGGATTCCCGGCGACAAGGTTGCCCACGCGCCAGAGCGCGATGCCTCGCTGTGGCGGATCTTGGCGGAAGGGCAGTTGCCGATGCCGGGCTGGTCGACTGCCTGGCCCGGCGGTTCCGTATGGTGAACCCCGATGTTGCTGCCGGCAACGACCGGGGAGTCGGCGTGACTGGCCGGGTGGCGGGTCGGTGCATCTGCCGCTGTGCTGGCCTGGCATATAGTCAGGCCATGGATGCTTCGGTTGAGTATTGTAAGGAATATAAATAAACATAAATAACAAGTAGATAAATAATATTTACATAAGTGTTATCAAGTAAATTCCATAATGGCGAATGCCTGTAACAGGCCTGGCCATGGCCTGGAAATTACGCTTTCACGTTACTGCGCATACTCACCGCCATCTGGCCATGAAAAGCAATAGTGCCTCGATCGTGGCGGGCAGGAGACATGTTCCCTGTCAGGTGAACGCGATACCACGGCATGCGACAGGGGCTGCCTTGCCGCAGCCTCTGGCCTGTCGCGTCCGTGCACGGCCCGCCATAATGGCAGTGTACTTTGGGCGGGTGCCACTTTATTCTTTAGCCCCTGAACACGGCTGTGCAGGACCGTTATCCTGCCGCCGCGTCAGTGGACGGAAGGTCCGGCGTTAATATCCACTCCCTCGACAGGATCCATTGTGTAGGCCAATGAGCAGAACAAACTACAGCAACAGCATGCCAATGCGCTGTTCCGTGCAGGGAATGTTGCTTGTGATGCTGCTGGCCATTACGGCTCCGGCTGTGGCTGACGACCTCGTATCGGTTTTCGGCCTGGCGCTGGATTCCGATCCGCAGTATCAGGCCGCGATGGCGGCGCACGATGCGGCGCTGGAAGTGGTGCCGCAGAGCCTGGCGCTGCTGTTACCGAACATCAATCTGCGCGCCGACGTGTCGCGCAACCGCTACCATGAACGCAACCCGGAACCAGACGTCAAGGAAAACACCTATTCCACCAACCGGGATTATTCCGCGTCGCTGCGCCAGTCGGTGTATCACCGGGACCGTTTCATTGCCCTGGAACAGGCTGACAGCCGGGTGGCACAGGCCGATGCGCAGCTCGAGTCCTCCTACCAGGACCTCATCATCCGCGTCGCGACGCGTTATTTCATCGTGCTGGGGGCTCTGGACAACCTGGAGTTCGTCCAGGCCGACAAGGCCGCCATTGCGCGCACGCTGGACCAGGCGAAGCAGCGCTTCGAGGTCGGGCTGGCCGCCATCACCGATGTATACGAGGCCCAGGCGCGCTACGACACGGCCGTCAGCGAGGAGATCAACGCCGAGAAACTGCTGGACGATGCACGCGAGGCCCTGCGTGAACTGACCGGTGAGCGGCCGGGAGCAGTGGAGGTTCTGCGCGAGGAAATCCCGCTGGCCGAGCCACAACCGGCGGCGAAGGAGCAGTGGGTGGAGACGGCAACCGGGCAGAACCCCCTGCTGCTGGCGGCGCGTGCGGCCACCGAGTCGGCGCGTCAGGAGGTCGAGATCAAGCGTTCCGGGCATTACCCGACGGTCGATATGACCGCCGACTATGCGCACCGCAACAACAACTTCGGTGGCTTCAGGGCGCTGAAGCGCAATGACAGCGCCATCGGGCTGGAGGTCGTGTTGCCGGTCTACCAGGGCGGGCTGGTGTCATCGCAGACACGCGAGTCGCGTTTCCTGCTCGACCAGACCGAGCAGGACGGGGTCAGAATCTTTCGCGAGGTGGAGCGCCAGGCGCGCGACAGCTATCGCGGCGTGCTGGCCGAGATCAGCCGGGTCAAGGCGCTGAAGCAGGCGGTGATTTCGAGCCAGAAGGCACTGGAGGCCTCCGAGGCCGGCTTCGAGGTCGGCACACGTACCATTGTCGATGTCCTCGACTCGCAGCGCGAACTGCTGCGCGTTCGACGTGACCACGCGCGTTCGCGCTATGACTACCTGCTGAACACGCTCAGCCTGAAGCAGGCAGCCGGCATTCTGGAGGAGCCGGACCTCGTGCAGATCAACGAGTTGCTGCAGCCGCCTCCTGCATCCAGGTGATGCCATGCTGCATAAAGCGGTGTAGTGGGGCAATTTGACGGGGTGCGCCGGACAGGCATCATCCCGCCACGGTTGCCTCATCCACGTTGTGAAAAATTCAACGGTTTATATGGCAGGCCTTCGCGCTCTATAATACGCCCCCTGTCCGGCGGCCGAGTTTATGGCGGCTTGTGCCGGTCCCCTCGCGACGATAAGCTGTGAACCCCGTCAGGCCCGGAAGGGAGCAGCGGCAGCACCACGATTTCGTGGGAGATAACAAGGCATATCCGTTAAATGAGCTACCAGGTCCTGGCGCGCAAGTGGCGCCCGCGCAATTTCACTGAACTGGTCGGGCAGGACCACGTCCAGCAGGCGCTGGTGAACGCGCTCGATAACGACCGCCTGCATCATGCCTATCTCTTTACCGGCACCCGCGGTGTCGGCAAGACCACCATTGCGCGCATCTTCGCCAAGTCACTGAACTGCGATACCGGGGTCAGTTCGACACCCTGCGGTATCTGCAGCGCCTGCACGGAAATCGACGAGGGCCGCTTTGTCGACCTGGTCGAGGTCGACGCCGCATCCCGTACCAAGGTGGAGGACACCCGCGAGCTGCTGGAGAACGTCCAGTACGCACCGACGCGGGGGCGCTACAAGGTCTACCTGGTGGACGAGGTGCACATGCTGTCGACGCACAGTTTCAATGCGCTGCTCAAGACGCTCGAGGAACCGCCGCCGCACGTCAAGTTCCTGCTGGCCACGACCGATCCGCAAAAGCTGCCGGTCACTATCCTGTCGCGCTGCCTGCAGTTCAACCTGAAGAGCCTGACGGTCAGCCAGATCAGCGGCCAGCTCGCTCACATCCTCCGCGAGGAATCCGTTTCCGCGGAAGACGGCGCCATCCGCCAGCTCGCGTTCGCCGCCGATGGCAGCATGCGCGATGCCCTGAGCCTGCTCGACCAGGCGATTGCCTATGGCAGTGGCGAACTGCGGGAGGCCGAGGTGCGCGCCATGCTCGGCACTATCGACCGCGATGCTGTCTACCGGCTGCTGCAGACACTGGCAGACGGCAATGCCGCGGCGCTGCTGGAGGAGGTTGGCAAGGCCGATGCCTTTGCGCCCGATTACGCGGCGATGCTGGCCGATATGCTGTCGGTGCTGCAGCGCGTCGCGGTGGCGCAGCAGCTGCCGGATGCCATCGACGATACCTTTGGCGACCGCGATGCCGTTGTCACCCTGGCGGGTCAGCTGTCGCCCGAGGATGTGCAGCTGTTTTACCAGATCGGGCTCATCGGCCGGCGCGACCTGTCGCTGTCCCCCGACCCCCGTGGCGGCTTCGAAATGGTGATGCTGCGGATGCTGGCATTCCAGCCGGATGCCGGGTTGCGCAACCCGGCGCGGGGAGCGACAGTGGCAGCGGCGCGGCCGGTCGCTGAACGCAAGGCCGGGGAGGCGGCCGCTTCCACCGGGCGGGATACGGCGCCAGCTGCAGCCGGGACCGGTCAGCCGGCCGCGGCGCAGGTGGCAACACCCGCGCCGGCACGCCTGCAACCGGAAACAGGGGCCTGGTCGGATATCGTCGGGCGGCTGGAGCTCAAGGCGGTGGCGCGCGAGCTGGCCAACAACTGTGCGCTGCAGGAAGTGACGGAGTCCGCTGTTCGGCTGTCGCTCGACCCGTCGCACAGTCACCTGAAAAACGGGGTCAGGGTGAAGCAGATCGAGGAGGCGCTGTGTGCGTTCTACGGCCACAGTATCAGGCTGACAGTGGATGATTCGGCCGAGCTGGTCAGCGAGACACCGGCACGCCGGCAGGCGCGCGAGCAGCGTGAGCGGCAGGCGCAGGCGGTGGAATCGATCGAGCAGGATGAGAACATCCGCGCATTCCAGGACGCTTTCGGTGCAACGATCAACTACGACTCAATACGTCCCCGGGACTGATTACAGACAAGACGCGAGGTGCGACACATGAAAGGCGGTTTGGGAAACCTGATGAAGCAGGCGCAGGAGATGCAGGCCAACATGCAGAAGGCCCAGGAAGAGCTTGCAAAGATGGAGGTTACCGGTGAATCCGGCGGTGGCATGGTGAGTGTCGTGATGACCGGCAAGCACGAGGTGCGCCGGGTGAATATCGATGACAGTCTGCTGGGCGATGACAAGGATATGCTGGAGGACCTGGTGGCGGCGGCAGTCAACGACGCGGTGCACAAGGTCGAGGCGGCAATGCAGGACAGCATGTCCGGCATCGCCGGCGGTCTGAACCTGCCGCCGGGCATGAAACTGCCGTTCTGAACTGACTGATGAGCAGCTCCCGCCTGATCGGGCACCTGATCGAGTCGCTGCGGTGTCTGCCGGGTGTCGGGCCGAAATCCGCACAGCGCATGGCCTATCACCTGCTCGAGCACGATCGCGACGGCGGACTGCAACTCGCCGGGGCACTGCAGCAGGCGATGGCACATGTCGGACACTGCCGGGACTGCCGCACCCTGTGCGAGGACGAGGTCTGCCACCTGTGTGACAGTGACCGCCGCGATCGCAGCCTGCTGTGTGTCGTGGAGACGCCGGCCGACGTGCTGGCGCTGGAACAGTCGATTGGCTACCAGGGCCTGTACTTCGTGCTGATGGGACACCTCTCCCCGCTGGACGGTATCGGCCCCGACGCGCTTGGGCTGGACAGGCTTGCGCTGCGGCTGCAGTCTGGCGAGATCGGCGAACTGATCCTGGCAACCAACCCGACGGTGGAGGGCGAGGCCACGGCGCACTATATCGGCGAACTGGCGCGTGAGCAGGGCGTCAGGGTGACACGGATTGCGCACGGTGTGCCGATGGGCGGTGAACTGGAATACATCGACGGCAATACCCTGTCGCACGCCTTCGCGGGGCGCCAGGAGCTTTGACCGGCAGCAGGTATTCACCGCAGAGATGCAGGGAATATTGTTTGTCCAGTTCAATAAAGGGGAGTCAACATGGCTGACTGCGTTTTCTGCAAAATGGTAAGCGGCGATATCCAGCCGGATGTCGTCTACGAAGACGATGACGTGCTGGCATTCCGGGACGCCAATCCGACGGCGCCAACCCATGTGCTGGTCATTCCGAAGATCCATATCGCCACCACCAATGACATTGATGCGGGCAGCGCAGACATCGTCGGAAAACTCTACCTGGCGGCAAAGCAGGTCGCGCAGGACGAGGGCATCGCCGAGCGCGGCTATCGCATGGTGATGAACTGTAACCCCGAGGCAGGCCAGTCGGTCTACCACATCCACCTGCACCTGCTGGGCGGGCGTGCCATGCGCTGGCCTCCCGGATAGGACGCTCACACCGCTCGTACGCACCCGGTTTCACGGTCCTGTCGATACTCCCCTGTTGCCAACGCCCGGCTTGTAGTGGAAATGAAAAGCTTGTCAAAACTGAGTTTCGAGACCTTTCTTCCCTTCCTGTCATGGCTGCCGCTGGTCAGCCGCAACACGCTGCGCGACGATTTCATGGCGGGGCTGACCGGCGCCGTGATTGTGCTCCCGCAGGGCGTCGCGTTCGCGACCATCGCCGGGTTGCCACCTCAGTATGGTCTCTATACGGCCATGGTGACACCGATCGTCGCCGCCTTGTTCGGCTCGTCGCGACACCTCATTTCAGGGCCGACCACCGCGATATCGATCGTGATTTTCAGCTCGGTCAGTCATCATGCCTCGCCGGGTACGCCGGAGTTCATCACGCTGGCATTGACCATGACCTTTCTGGCCGGTGTATATCAGCTGGCGTTCGGCCTTGCGAGGCTTGGCGTGCTGGTGAATTTTGTCTCGCACACCGTGGTCATGGGTTTTACCGCCGGGGCGGCGATCCTGATCGCGACCAGCCAGCTGAAGCACGTGCTCGGCATACCCATTCCGCGTGGCGAATCCTTTGCCCATACCTGGGCCGACATGTTCCGCATGATCGGCGAAACCAATCTGGCAATACTGGGCATCGCATCGGTGACGCTGCTGACGGCGATCGCGGCGAAACGCCTGTTGCCGAAACTGCCGCACCTGCTGATAGGGCTGGTTGCCGGTTCAGTGGTGGCCGCCGTAATCGGCGGGGCCGACCGGGGTGTCAGCTTCGTGGCGCAGATTCCGGCGCAGCTGCCACCGCTGTCCAAGCCGGAATTCTCAGTGGGCGCAATCCGGTCGCTGGCGCCGGAGGCCTTTGCCATTGCGCTGCTTGGGCTGATTGAGGCGGTATCCATCGCCCGCTCGGTTGCAGCGAAGTCGCACCAGCGCATCAATGCAAACCAGGAGTTCATCGGTCAGGGGCTTTCCAATATTGTCGGCAGCTTCTTCTCCAGCTATGCGGGCTCCGGCTCGTTCACGCGCTCGGGCATCAACTACCAGGCAGGAGCGAAGACACCCATGGCGGCGATCTTTGCCGCCGTCCTGCTCATGGTTGCCGTACTGCTGATTGCGCCGCTGACCGGCTACCTGCCGGAGGCGGCGATGGGCGGGGTCATCCTGCTGGTTGCCTACGGGCTGATCGATTTTCACCACATCAGGGACACGCTCAGCCGCAGCAGTAGCGAGAGCATGATCCTGCTGGTGACCTTTTTCGCGACCTTGTTCCTGGAACTCGAATTTGCCATTTACCTGGGCGTGCTGCTGTCGCTGGTACTGTACCTGGCCAGGACATCCAGGCCCGATATCATCACCCTTGCGCCCGACAGGCAGGATGAGCGGGGGCGTTTCACGAATGTTTATTCCAAGCCTGTTGTCGAGTGCCCGCAGCTGAAGATCATCCGTATCGACCGTGCCATCTATTTTGGCTCGGTGAACTATATCCAGAGTCGGCTCGATGCCATCAGCGAACGGGAGGGCATTGTGCATATCCTGATCGATGCCTCGCGCATGAACTACATCGACCTCGCCGGGCTCGACATGCTGGCGGCGGAGAACCTGCGTCTGAAGGCCCGTGGCGGGGGACTGTATCTCTGTGGCCTGAAGTCCTCGGTGTGGCAATTCCTCGCCGAGCGGCGGTATGTGAGGACGATCGGTGCAGACGCCTTCTACAACCACAAGTCCCAGGCGATTGCGGCGATCTTCAGGAAGCTTGACAGGGGCGTGTGCGCTAACTGCAGGCGGCGCATCTTCCTGGAATGCGCCAGCCTGGCGGAGCCGCGCTAGACCCGTATCCTGCTGTCAGCAATGACGCAAATGGTTATCCCGTTAACTGCTGTCCCCAGGCTGATGGCGAACTGATTCAGTCGCGCAGTTGCGGTGTTTGCGATTCAGCAGGACAAGCAGACCGGCCAGCAGTGCGGGAAACAGCGGGTCGAAAGGTCCGGCTGGCTGAAGCATGCAGCCGCCGCCACCGCCATCGCCACCGACACCGACAGCACCCTCGCGGATGAACCGCCAGTTCAGGGTTTCGTCCCACTGTATATTGCTCAGGTCGCCGACCAGGCTGTCGTCAATGGTAGCCGGGTCATCGAACATGCCGACATTGGCAATGGCGCCTGCAATCGTGTTGCCCTGGCCCACAATATCTCCCAAGCCGGCGAAGAACATCAGGGAGCGCATCGAGTTGGCCGGTATCTCGATATTGAACGTTATGCCAGCGCCCTCGCCATTGTCGCCACAGGTGAATACTGTCCCCGTAGCAGCAGTCGGTATTGCCGGGGGGGTGCCGGTGCCATACAGCACCGTTGTGTTGACCGGTTTGCCGGGTGTCCCGTCAGATGTCACCAGCCAGCGGTCGTCCTTGTCGAAGAGCAGGTCGCCGGAGGCGCTGGCCTCGATGACGGTTGCGTTATCGGAACCCAAGTTGACCGGCACGTCGACCTTGATGTTGATCGGGTTGCCCATGGTGTTTTCGAATATGAACCGTATGCGGGCGGCCTGCAGCGTGTCGGAAAACAGGTATTCCACCGTCACTGGCAGGTTCGCGACTCCGCTCGGGGCAGGTCCCGCGGTCAGGATATTTCCGGTCAAATCGACCGGGTCCGGCGCCGCGAAGACCTGGTTGTTGACAAACAGCTGGTAGGCCTTGTCATAGGCGTCAGTGTCACCCATCGCATCGCTGGCCTCATCGATGGTCAGGCCAGGCGTAAGATCGCAGTTGCCGGCAAATGCCTGCCCGGTGGATGTGCCACCGTCATTGGTGATTTGCCATTCTGTCACGCCGGGTCCCGGGATTATGGTCTGCGGCAGCGAGGCATCGGCTGCCCGTGTAATGCCTGGCGCTCCGGCAAGCAGCACGGCTGACAGGACAAGCCCTGTTATCTCTCTGATCCGTCTCATGATTACCTCTCCTGGTTTATGCAGCCATGTCCGCTTTCTGCCTCTATAACAAATATAGTCCAGTTAAATCATATGCTTGTTGATGCCAGTCAAGCGATTAACAGGATTACCTGTCGCCGGTTTCCAGCAGTTTCCGGTAGCTTTCGAGGCGCCGGGCGCTGATCAGGCCATCCTCGACGGCTGCGATAACGGCACAGTCGGGTTCCGAGACATGCCGGCAGTTGTTGAACCGGCAGTGGCCGATGTGGGGCCGGAATTCCCGGAAGCCGGCTGCGAGTGTGTCGGGGTCCACCTGGCCGAGGCGGAAGTCGCGCACGCCCGGCGAGTCGATCAGGTCGCCGCCATGCGCCAGATGGTAAAGCGTGGTGGTCGTGGTCGTGTGCCGGCCCTGTCCGGATGCCTCCGAGAGCCTGCCGATTGCTATGTCCAGTTCCGGCAGCAGTCGCCTGATGAGAGAGGACTTGCCGACGCCGGACTGGCCGACAAGGATACTGGTATTGCCTGCCAGGCGGTCTGACAGCTCCTCCAGGCCGCTGTTTTGTCTGGCGCTGGTGTAGATGACCGGGTAACCGGTGCTGACGTAATCAGCGAGCCGGGAATCGAGTTCGCGATGTGCCGCATTGTCGAGCAGGTCGGCCTTGTTGATGACCAGTATCGGGGCTGCGTTGGCCAGTTCCGCCGCAACCGTGTACTTGTCGACAAGAAAGGGCTCGAGCGCGGGTTCGGGGGCGGCCACGATCATGATCTGGTCGATGTTGGCTGCCAGTGGCCGTTGCCGGTCTGTGCCATCGGCGCGGCTGAGTACGCTGCGGCGCGGGGCGATGGCGCTGATGACGCCCTCCTGGTTACCCGTGGCCTGCCAGTTGACGCGGTCTCCGCAGACGATGCTGCCCAGGCTGCGACGGGCGACGCAGCGATGCAGTACGCCTGCGGTATCCTCGACCAGCATCGCCTTGCCGTAATTGACGATGACCAGGCCGGTTGAAGGGTGCTGTGTTGTGTCAGTGGTGGTGCTGTTGCCGGGTGGCGTCATGCAGTCGGCGAGGTCGGGACTGTTGCCCGTCTGACGCTAGCCCGGTACGGGCAGCAGGGCATCGAGCCTGGCTGCGCAGATAAAGTCGTTTTCGGACAGCCCGCCAATGGCGTGGGTGCTGTAGCGCACGTGGCAGCGGCTGTAACCGACCTCGATATCGGGGTGGTGGTCCTCGGCGTGCGCGATCCAGGCCAGCGCGTTGACGAAAGCCATGGTCTGGTAATAGTTACCGAACACGAAGGTGCGGCTGATTTCCCCGTCGCCGGCATCAAGGCGCCAGTCGTCGTGCAGGCAGGCAAGCATCCGGTTTGCCTCGTCAGCAGCGAGTGGTGAGTCTCCGTCCCTGCAGGGCCTGCAGTGTCTGCCGGTGAGGTCGGAGGTTTGCATATGTGCGGTTCAGAACTTGTAGTAGGTTGTGTTCAGGTAGCTGACCACATCCTGAATGTCTTCGTCGAACCATGTCAGGCCGAGGTTGAGTTCACAGCGCTTGACCTGCTTCTTCAGGCCATCCAGCGTGGTGACCCGCCGGTCCTTGCGCGTATAAACGCTGTCATCGTGACAGCTGGTGCAGTTTTCGCCAACCAGCTGCTTGCCGCGCCCGGCGTCGGCTGCCTGTATGGCCGGCAGTGCGGTCATCAGCAGGGCGAGTGTGGTTGTCTGCAGAAATAGTTTCATGTGCGGCTCCGTTTGCGTGGTTATATGTTAGCGGATATGTGGGCGATCCGCACCGGCGCCGGCGGGTGCGAGTCATGAAATGCGGAGTACAGCGGATCCGGCGTCAGGGTGCTGGCATTTTCCCTGTACATCTTCACCAGGGCCCTTATCAGGTCATTGCCGTCCGACTGGCTGACGGCATAGGCATCGGCCTCGAACTCGTGCTTGCGCGACAGGCGTGCCATCAGCGGATGCAGGAAGAAGGTGAAGACGGGCGCCACCATGGTGAACAGCAACAGGGCCATCCATGGTGATGCCTGGCTGATGCCGAGGCCGTTGTAAAACCAGTCCTGTGCCGCCAGCCAGCCCAGCAGGGCAAGGCCGGCCAGGCTCAGTAGCGCGGTCGTCAGCAGGCGTTTCTGGATGTGCCTGAGTTTGAAGTGGCCGAGTTCATGTGCAAGCACGGCCTCGACCTCGCCCGGTTCCAGGCTGTCGATCAGGGTGTCGAAGAAGACGATGCGCTTGTTGCGGCCAAAGCCCGTGAAATAGGCATTACCGTGTCCGGAGCGCTTCGAGCCGTCCATGACGAAAATGCCCTTGCTCCTGAAGCCGCACTTGTCCAGCAATGCCTGTATGCGGGCCTTGAGTGTCTCGTTCTCAAGGGGCGAGAACTTGTTGAACAGGGGAGCGATAACGGCCGGGTAAGCCCAGAACATGATCAGCGAGAACGACATCCAGGCAAGCCAGACATACAGCCACCAGAGGCCGCCGGCGGATTCCATGATCCACAGCGCAAGCATGATCATCGGTGTTCCGATGACCAGCGCCAGCGCCAGCTGCTTGACAAGGTCACTGATGAAGGTGCCTGGCGTGGTGCGGTTGAAGCCGAAGCGTTCCTCGATCACGAAGGTGTGGTAGAGGCCGAAGGGCAGGTCCAGCACAGACATGATAAACATGGCGCTAAGCATGATGCCGGTACCGGTATAAAGTGAGCCCAGCCCGAGGCTACGCCAGGCCTGGTCCAGCCACTCCAGTCCGCCACCGATCGTCCACGCTAGCAGCAGCAGGCTGCCATAAAGGAGTTCGAGCATGCCGAGGCGTGTCCTGGTGACAGTGTAATCGGCGGCCTTGTGGTGGTCGTCCAGCGGGATGCGTTCAGCGAAGGCGTCAGGTACCTGCTCGCGGTGTGAACTTACATGCGTCCGGTGGCGGTTTGCCAGCCAGAGCTGGACCAGGGCGGAGGTGGCAAGTGCGGCGATAAACAGATAGGTAAATGCATTCATCTCGTCAGTGCTGTTCCCGAAAATTTCGTTGTGCAAGAGTAGCCTCTGATACAATGCGAGACAACCACACGTTCAGGAAGGAAGCTGATGGCAATGCCCCGGGATGCGAATAACCTTGTCTGGATCGATCTGGAGATGACCGGTCTCGACACCATGAAAGATGCCATCATCGAAATCGCCACCATCGTGACTGACAGCAAGCTGAACATTCTTGCCGAAGGGCCGGTGCTGGCGATTCACCAGCCCGATGCGGTTCTGAACGGTATGGATGCATGGAACACCCGGCAGCACGGCAACTCGGGACTCACCGAGCGGGTCAGGAAAAGCAGTCTTACCGAGCGGCAGGCGGAACTGCAGACACTGGACTTCCTCTCCGGTTATGTCCCGTCCGGCAAGTCGCCCATGTGCGGCAACAGTATCTGTCAGGACCGGCGTTTTCTCGCACGCTGCATGCCCGAACTCGAGAGCTTTTTCCATTACCGCAACCTTGACGTCAGCGCGGTCAAGGAACTGGCCATGCGCTGGGCGCCCGACGTGATGAAGGGCTTCACCAAGAGCAGCACGCATCTTGCGCTGGATGATACCCGTGACTCGATACGGGAGCTGGTGCACTACCGGGAGCACTTCTTCAGGCTGTAACGCCCCCGGGGAAGGTGATAGCGGGGCCGCGCGCAACTCAGCATACCCAGCTTTCCGTTCGGTCCGCGCCGGCTCATGGATCCCGCCCGCTGTGATGCCACACTAAGGGTTCGGTGTCGCGGTCATCTCCGGCACATGCCCGCTCTGGATCGGCAGTTTTTCACGCGGTCAATTCAGGTGCTGGCATGGCCGCTACCTGTCGGTGGTCGTTAGCTGGTTTTGTAAGGTTTGCAAGAATCCTGTCTTGAAAACCTGACAGTGAAACCGTCTTTATATCATGTGCGTCTTTATCAACTCACTGGAAAATATAGGAAAAAATATATCGGCACGCTAATTGCGTCATTTATTTGGCGCAAATAAGTCGATGGAGAAATGTGACCTGTTTTTTACACGCCGGGGGATGTTGGCGGTAAATCGTGAGGAGCGGGCACTCCGTGCCGTGAATACGCGAAAGAGTTAAGGAGAATAATCATGATGACAAATCGCTTTACCATTCTTGCAATCTGCCTGGCCGTTGGGCTGGGGACCGTGGCTGATCAGGCCATGGCAAAGAAAAAAAACAAGAATAAAAACAATAACAGCAGCTCCGCAGAACTTTACGATTACGATCATCCGTCCGGCAAGGGATACCCTAACGGGCGTCCGTGGCAGGCACTCGAGTACGATTTCGAGATCGTGAAGCACAAGCTGAACGTACTCGACTACAAGGTGGATGACGTCAAGGGGGATACCGAGACCATCATCGAGCAGCTGGATGACGTCCAGACAGACATTGACGCCATCGAGACGGAAATCGCCGATATCAAGGACGGCGTGAGTGAAATCCTCGAGGAGGTCGATGACCTTGATGACGACGTCTCCATGCTGAAAAACACCCTGTCCGTCGATGTCAGTGTTGGCCCGGCAACGGATGACGGCATCACGCTGTATGTGCAGGTCGCGCAGAACGGTGTGGGTGTGACCATGCTGCCAGCGAATGCCTTTAAATACTTCAGTTCGTTCCCGACTGGCGCCGTCAGTTATTGTGGTGCGGCCTGCTTTACCGTAGGCAGCAGAGGTGTGTATATGATCGAGCTGCTGGTCGATTCCGGCCCGGGCCGGTACGCGGGCGCGCTGGAAGTCTCCATGGAAGTTGTCGATGACGACGATGATGATGACGATGACCCGGAAATCGCCAATGGTACGGCGCTGGTCAGCTTCGAGGTCGAGGACGAGCCGATGGCTCAACCACTGTAGCCGGCGACTGGGATCCGGCTGAAAATTTGGCCGGTTCCCGCATCAATCAGCACAACAACGGCAGCCTCGGCTGCCGTTGTTTATTACTCGACGGGCAGTTCCGGGTTATTGCCCCAGTCCGACCACGAACCGTGGTAACCCCTGACTCTCGGGAAGCCAAGATGCCTCAGCACGATGTAGGTATGCGCCGAACGGTGGTGGCTCTGGCAATAGGTGATGATTTCCCTGTCGGGTGTAATGCCGATGTCCGCAAGCATGTGCTGCAGCTCTGCGTCCGGCCTGAAGCGCAGGTTGCGCTGCTGGTCCATGGCATTGCTCCAGTCCATGTTGACGGCGCCGGGTATGTGGCCGCCGCGGGCGGCGAACTTTTTCACACCGCTGAATTCCTCCGGGCTGCGCACATCCAGCAGGCCGACGTCCGTGTCATCCAGGTGTTGCATGATGTACTGGCTGTCGGCACAGGGAGCATCGTTGTGTTCGACAGTGTAGTCGGTGCTGGCCGGCGTCACCGGTGTGTTGTCGTGAGGATGCCCCTCGTTGGCCCAGGCATGCAGGCCACCATTCAGCAGTGACATGCGCCGGTGGCCGGCGCATTCCAGGGTCCATAGCAGGCGCGCCGCCTTGCCGCCGCCCTCGTCGTCATAGGCGACGACATGGGTGTCGCGACTGATGCCTGTTGCCGAGAACACGTTGTGCAGGGTGCGGTCATCCGGCAGCAGCCCCATCACCGGCCGGTTCATGGCGACAATCTGACCGTAGTCGAGGAACACGGCGCCAGGGACATGCAGCTGGCGGTAGGTATCGGCCTTGCACAGGTCGACCACGAGAATCTGCTCGTCTCCAAGGTGTTGTTCCAGGATTTCCGGTTCGATCAGCAGGGGGAGTTCGGTCATGGTTCAGCTTGCCTCGGGTAACAGGGAGTCCAGTAATTCAATCCAGTGTCTGACGGGGACCCTGGCATGGCCGCTCATGTGCATCAGGCAGCCGATGTTCGCCGTGGCAATGGCGGTGGCTTCGCCCGCCTGCAATGCGGCCAGCTTGTTGTTCCGCAGGTTCTCCGACAGGTCCGGCTGCAGAATGGAGTAGGTGCCCGCCGAACCGCAACACAGGTGGCCATCGGCTACCGGCTGCAGGGTATAGCCGGCCTGTTCGAGCAGTCGTTCGACAACGCCGGTGATGCGCTGGCCGTGCTGCAGTGTACAGGGCGAGTGAAACGCGATGGCCTGTCCGCCGGCAGTGCGTGCCAGGCAGTTCTCCAGCGGCTCGGCCGCAATGATCTCGCTGATGTCCCGCGCCAGTTCGCTGACGCGCGCCGCCTTCCCGGCGTAGTCAGGGTCACCGGCAAGTGCGCGACCGTAGTCCTTGACCATTGGCGCGCAGCCGCTGGCGGTTACGACGATGGCCTCGGCACCGGCCTCGATGCCGGGCCACCAGGCGTCGATATTTCTGCGCATGAAGTCCTTCGCCTCGCGGGTCGCGCCCAGGTGAAAACTGACCGCGCCACAGCAGCCGCTGCTGCCGGCCATGACAGTACGGATGCCAAGGGCATCCAGCACCCGGCGGGTAGCGTCGTTGATGGCCGGCGCCAGCGCCGGTTGCACGCAGCCGTCGAGCAGCAGCATCTGCCGCGGATGTGGCTGCATGCGCCCTGGCGGACGGCGTTTCTGCCGCGGCGGGATATGCAGTCGAATGGCCGCAGGCAGCAGCGGGCGCACGGTCTGCCCCAGTCGCAGCGCCATGGTGAATAGCGGGCGGCTGGAGAGGCCCTTGCGCAGCAGCCAGCGCTGCAGTCGACGCAGTGCGGGCCGGGGTACACGCTGTTCGATCAGTTCGCGGCCGGTGTCCAGCAGCAGGTGGTATTCCACGCCCGACGGACAGGTGGTCTCGCACGCGCGGCAGCTGAGGCAGCGATCGAGGTGCTGCTGCGTGACCTCTGCCGGTGAGTTCCCCTCCAGCATCTGCTTGATGAGATAAATGCGGCCGCGGGGCCCGTCCAGCTCATCGCCGGTCAGCTGGTAGGTCGGGCAGGTGGCATTGCAGAAACCGCAGTGCACGCAGTTGCGCAGGACTTCGTCAGCCACCTGGCCGTCGGCTGTCTCCAGGAACTCGCGGGTGAGGGAGGTCTGCATGATAACTACAGTCCGTTGTACATGCGGCCGGGATTGAGGATGCCGGCCGGGTCAAAGCTGGCCTTCAGTCGCTGCTGCAGCACCAGCATGCGGTTCGACAGCGGGTGGAACACGTCGTCGCGGTTGCTGTCGCGGAACCGTGTAGCGTGGCCGCCGGCGGCGACTGTGGCCTCGCGGACTACCCCGGCAGGCTGGTCTGTACGTACCCAGCGCTGTGCACCGCCCCAGTCAGTCAGGGTATCGCCGGCCAGCGACAGCGGCGCGCTGGCCGGCGGCACGGAGATCCGCCACAGGGGTGTATCGCCGGCGAAGAAGGGCAGGGTCTGTTCGCGCAGGCCCTGCCAGAAGGTCTCGTCGTCCTCCAGTATGTCTCCGCCCAGTGCGGCCGCTGCCGCGGTCACGCCCTGTTCAAATCCCGACAGACGAAGATACAGGCGGCCATCGCTGTGGCAGGCCGCGGAAAGCGGCAGCGGGCGTCCCGCCCAGAGGTTGAACAGGCCAGTGGCCTCGGCCCCGCTCGCCTGGCGGCACAGCGTCAGCTGGTGCTCTGCGCGTGGCAGCACCTTGAGGCTGATCTCCAGCATCAGGGCGAGGGTGCCAAGCGAGCCCGTCAGGGTGCGCGAGAGGTCATAACCGGCAACGTTTTTCATGACCTGGCCACCGAAGCGCAGCAGTTCGCCGCGGCCGTTGAGGCAGGTGATGCCGAGGACGAAATCGCGTGCCGCGCCGCTGAAGGGCCGGCGCGGGCCGGACAGGCCGCAGGCAATGGCACCACCCAGCGTGGCGGCGGGGCCAAAATGCGGCGGTTCGAATGCCAGCATCTGGTTCTCGGCTGCAAGTGCCGCTTCCAGGTCTGACAGTAGCGTGCCGGCTCGGGCTGTAACCACCAGCTCCGGCGGCGAGTAGTCGATGATGCCGGCGTGGGCGCTGACATCCAGCGGCTGGCCGTCGACCGGTCGGCCGTAGAACGACTTGCTGCCACCGCCGCGGATGACAACCGGAGTGGCTGTCTTCGTGGCCTGTGCCAGTATTTCCTGATAGGCATCGACAGTGGTGCTCATGACGGTATCAGCAGTCCGGCTCAGAAGCGCTCGAGTTCGGGGTGCGGCAGCTTGCCATGATGCACATGCATGGCGCCGAACTCCGCGCAACGGTGCAGCGTCGGGATCGCCTTGCCGGGATTCAGCAGGCCCTGCGGGTCGAAGGCGTTTTTTACCGCGTGAAACTGGGTCAGTTCGTCGCTGTTGAATTGCACGCACATCTGGTTGATCTTCTCCAGTCCGACACCGTGTTCCCCGGTAATGGTGCCGCCCACCGCCACGCACAGTTCGAGTATCCTGCCACCGAGTTCCTCGGTGCGTTCCAGTTCACCGGGTGTGTTGGCGTCATACAGGATCAGCGGGTGCAGGTTGCCGTCGCCGGCGTGGAAAACATTGCAGATCGGCAGTCCGTATTCTGCGGAGAGATCGGCGATGCCGTTCAGTACCTGCGCCAGGTGTTTGCGCGGTATGGTGCCATCCATGCAATAGTAATCCGGCGACAGTCGACCCATGGCAGGAAAGGCCGCCTTGCGTCCCGCCCAGAAGCGCTGGCGTTCGACGTCATTTTGCGAGACCTTGATAGCGGTGGCTCCGGCATCCCGGAACACCGCGTTGACCCGGGTCACCTGTGCTTCGACGTCTGCCGTCGAACCGTCCACCTCGCACAGCAGAATGGCGGCGGCATCGGCCGGGTAGCCGGTCTGCACGAATTTCTCAACGGCCTGGATGGCGGGATTGTCGAGCAGTTCCAGGCCTGCAGGGATAATGCCGCTGGCGATAACGGCGGTCACGGCAGCGCCGGCCGCCTCCACGGAGTCGAACGCGGCCAGTATCACCTGCGCGTCTTCCGGCGTCGGCAGCAGCTTGACAGTGACCTCGGTAATGACGCCAAGCATCCCTTCCGAACCGGTCATTAGAGCGAGCAGATCATAACCCGGGCTGTCCAGCGCCTGACTGCCGATCGTCATATGTTCACCGTCGATGCCCAGAACCTCGAGTTGCATGATGTTGTGCACGGTCAGTCCGTATTTAAGGCAATGCACGCCGCCGGCATTCTCCGCGACATTGCCGCCGATAGAGCAGGCAAGCTGCGAGGAGGGGTCCGGCGCGTAGTACAGGCCATGCGGTGCGGCGGCCTTTGATATCGACAGGTTGGTGACCCCGGGCTGTACCCGTGCGGTGCGGTTTTGTATGTCGATGTCGAGCATCCGCTTGAAGCGTGCCATGCTGAGCAGAACGCCGTTCGAGACCGGCAGTGCGCCGCCCGACAGGCCCGTGCCTGCGCCGCGTGCAACTACAGGCACATTGTTTGCAGTGCACAACCGCAGGGTGTCCTGCAGCTGGTCCAGTGTCTCCGGAATGACAACCGCCAGCGGCAGGTTGCGGTAGGCCGACAGGCCGTCGCATTCATACGGCCGCAGTTCCTCGTCGGAAGACAGCACGCACTGCGACGGCAACAGCCTGTGCAGTTGCTCGATGATGCGGGCTTCGTTCATGGAAATAGTGTGTGCTCGTGGAAACCGTGTTGTCTGCGTACGTTACAGGCAGGTGGTCCGACCGATCAAGATCGCGTCGTTTACGCCGATAAGGATCCTAATACTATAAATCAGGGTGCATGTATACCGACAGTTCTCCTGTACGTCATGCTATGATCCAGCGATGAAATGTGCCCTGCGACAAGTTGACATGTACTCCATACCGCCGCGTGATTTTGCCGGTCTTATGGCGCTGTACGAGGGCAACTACATCCGGCTGCGCAATCTGGTTCCCGATCTGGATGGCATTCCAGAGACGGTCATTTCCAACGCTCCCGGGGCACTTGACCTGCATCTGCGCATTCTCGAGCGCTGCAAGTTCACCACCACGATGAATCTCACCTATCATTTCCACGACAACAACGGCATGTTTCCGGCGCCGGACATGCGGGTGCGCATCTACCATGATGCCCGGGTCGGAGAGGTTATTGCCTGCGGCCGTCGCCGCGGTCTGCGCCACGCCGAGTACAACCGCATGCACAACAGCTACTCGATCGACGAGAAGTGGCGCATGAACCGGTTTCTGCAGAAATGGCTGGGTTACTGCCTGATCCAGGGGCACCGTTTCCATCCCGACAGCAAATCCATGCAGGTCGCGAGATCCGCGCAAGTCATTGAACGCTCCCTGCTTGCCGCAGAATCCTGATCTTTCCTGAGGTCTTGTTCCCGGCAGTTTTGCGCTGAGGCTTGATAGTCGTCCGGGATTGCCTCATACTATTCCTGAGTATTTCACTAGGTTATTATTTCCGGCTGTCCGGGAGCCCGGCTTCCGGACACCAACTCAGGTTAAATATCATGCGCTTATCAACGAAAGGCCGTTATGCAGTAACGGCCATGCTGGATCTGGCCATACACCATGCCAACGGGCCGGTGACCCTGGCCGATATCTCCGAAAATCAGGGTATCTCACTGTCCTATCTCGAGCAGCTGTTTGCGCGGCTGAAGAAACACGGACTCGTCGAGGGGCTGCGTGGTCCGGGCGGTGGCTACCGCTTGTCCCGCAAACCGGATGATATCTCCGTTGCCGAGGTCATCACTGCAATCGGTGAGGGCATCGACGCCACCCAGTGCGCCGGCAACGAGAATTGCCAGGACGGGGAGCGCTGCCTGACGCACGAACTCTGGACGAAGCTCGGTAATGAGATCTATGATTTTCTGAATGGCATTACGCTGGCCAGTTTTATCCAGCGTGATGATGTACACGAGGTGATTCGACGCCAGCAGGGCGAGGTGAGTCTGTCCACGCTGCGCGTCAGGGAAACAGTGGCGTAACCGCGCTGGCTACAATCTACTGACAGGATCAGAAGCATGAACATCAGCATACCCATCTACATGGACTATTCCGCTACCACACCCGTGGATGAGCGTGTTGCAGAGAAAATGTGTACCTACCTGACCCGCCAGGGCAAGTTTGGCAACCCCGCGTCGCGCTCGCACAAGTTCGGCTGGGAAGCGGACGATGCCGTGTCGGAAGCACGTAACAACGTGGCGGCACTGATCAATGCGGATTACAGGGAGATCGTCTGGACCTCGGGCGCGACCGAGTCGAACAACCTCGCCATCAAGGGAATTGCACATTTCTACAGGAAGCAGGGCAATCACATTGTTACCCTGAAGACCGAGCACAAGGCAGTGCTCGACTGCTGCCGCCAGCTGGAGCGTGAAGGCTACGACGTGACCTACCTGGATCCGGAGCCCAGCGGTCTGCTGGACCTTGAGAAGCTCGAGTCAGCCCTGCGCGATGACACCATCCTGGTGTCTGTCATGCACGTCAACAACGAGATCGGTGTCATCCAGGACATTGCCGCAATCGGTGAACTGTGCCGGTCGCGGAAGATTTTCTTCCATGTCGATGCCGCCCAGAGTGCCGGCAAGGTGCCGATCGACCTGCAGGAACTCAAGGTAGACCTGATGTCGTTCTCGGCGCACAAGATATACGGACCCAAGGGAATCGGCGCGCTGTACGTGCGCCGCAAGCCTCGGGTGCGCCTCGAGGCACAGATGCACGGCGGTGGTCACGAGCGGGGCATGCGCTCCGGCACCCTGGCGACGCACCAGATCGTCGGCATGGGCGAGGCCTTCCGCATTGCGAAGGAAGAGATGCTGGAGGAAGAGGCGCGCATCCGCCGCTTGCGTGATCGCCTGTGGGAAGGGCTGAAGGGTATGGAAGAGGTCTACCTTAACGGCGACTTCGACCAGCGGATTCCCGGCAACCTGAATGTCAGCTTCAACTTTGTCGAGGGCGAAAGTCTCATAATGGCGCTGAACGACATGGCCGTTTCCTCGGGATCTGCCTGTACCAGCGCCAGCCTGGAGCCGTCCTACGTGCTGCGGGCAATCGGGCGCAATGACGAGCTGGCACACAGCTCGATCCGGTTCACCATCGGGCGCTTCACAGTCGAAGAGGAAATCGATTACATTATTGACCGCATCCATGAGAAGGTCGGCAAGTTGCGTGATCTGTCACCGTTGTGGGAAATGTACAAGGACGGTGTCGATCTGGATTCCGTCAAGTGGGCGGCACACTAGGTTACACAGGGAGAAAGGGAAGCTGGCATGGCAATTACTCTGACTGAAGCTGCGGCAGCCCGTGTCAGGGCGTTCCTCGATCAGCGCGGCAAGGGCGTCGGCCTGCGTCTCGGTGTCAAGACCACCGGCTGTTCCGGCATGGCCTATGTCATCGAATACGCCGACGATATCGAGGAAGGCGACACGGTGTTCGAGGACCACGGCGTCAAGGTGCTGGTCAATCCCAAGTCGCTGGTTTACCTCGATGGCACAGAGCTGGATTATGCCAGGGAAGGATTGAACGAGGGCTTTCGGTTCAACAATCCCAACGTCAAGGACATGTGCGGCTGCGGGGAAAGCTTTAACGTCTGATCCTGGCGGCTGCCGGGTCTGTTGACTTGCCAGGCGCTTCATTCATGTCTGCGGAGCTTTCCTCAACCCACTTCGAGCTGTTCGGCCTGCCGCAATCCTTTAGCGTGGATCGCGCACAGCTCGACAGCCGCTACCGCGAGCTGCAGCGTACGACACACCCTGACCGCTTCGTGAATGCCGGCGACCAGGAGCGTCGCCTGTCAATGCAGCAGGCGGCCAGGGTCAACGAAGGCTACCAGGTACTGAAGGATCCATTGCTGCGCGGGCGCTATCTGCTGGAACTGGCAGGATATCCGTTCAGCGACGCGCAGCATACCACCAGCGATGCAGCGTTCCTGATGGAGCAGATGGAACTGCGCGAGGCGCTGGGCGAGGTGCGCGCAGCCGCAGACCCGTTTACAGCGCTGGCAGCTGTCATGGACCGGGTGACGGCCGACTACAACAGCCTGACGAAAGAGCTGCAACAGCAGTTCGACTCGGCGGTGACCGATCAGGAAAGCGTGGCGGATACCCTGATGAAGATGCAGTTCTTTCGCCGCCTTGAAGAAGAGGCGCAGGAGCTCGAGGCCGCGCTGGAAGACGAGCTGGATTGAGCAGCTCTAAACCATGTTACTCACCGCAAAGGCGCAAGAGACGCAAAGAATTCGAATCGTGGGTGGTCAGGGATGCTAACCATGCCTTGTTTTCATCTGTGACTGAAGTGATTTTATTTTCCTTGTGATGTCCTTGCGTAGTGCGCGCCTTTGCGGTGAATTTTAACTAAAATCAATTATGGCACTGTTACAGATATCAGAACCCGGTGAGTCCACCGCCCCGCATGAACACCGCCTGGCGGCGGGCATCGATCTCGGCACGACGAACTCCCTGGTTGCCAGCGTTCGCAGCGGCGTGGCCGCCACGCTGCCGGATGCCGGTGGTGAACACCTGCTGCCGTCGGTGGTGCGCTACCATGCAGACCGCGATCCGGAAGTTGGTCGTCCGGCGCTTGATGCGGCGACCACGGACCCGCTTAACACGATCGCCTCGGTGAAGCGCCTGATGGGCCGCGGTGTCGAGGACGTGAAGCGGGTCGGTTCGCACATGCCCTATGATTTTGTGGCTGGCGCCAGCAGTATGCCGATGCTGCATACCGCAGCGGGTGATGTCAGCCCGGTCGAGGTCTCGGCGGAAATCCTGCGGGTGCTGAAGTCGCGTGCCGAGGAGACCCTGGGTGGTGAGCTGCAGGGCGTTGTGATCACGGTGCCTGCCTACTTCGATGATGCACAGCGCCAGGCAACCAAGGATGCCGGACGACTGGCCGGCCTGAACGTGCTGCGTTTGCTCAACGAACCGACCGCGGCCGCTGTTGCCTACGGGCTTGATCGCGACTCCGACGGGATCACGGCGATCTATGACCTCGGCGGGGGCACTTTCGATATCTCCATCCTGAGGCTGAACCGTGGGGTATTCGAGGTGATGTCGACCGCCGGGGACACGGCGCTGGGTGGTGACGATCTCGACCGGGCCGTTGCCGGCTGGATCATGCAGCAGGCCGGTATCCGCGATGACGCCGGGCATCACCAGATGCGCCGTCTGATGCAGGAGGCCCGCGCTGCCAAGGAGGCCCTTACAGAGGCCAGTGCTACCGGAGTGACGGTAGCCCTCGAGGATGGCGGTGAATGGCGTGGCGAGCTGACGCGTGAGCAGTTCAACGAAATGGCCGAGCCACTGCTGCAAAAGACCCTGGGTCCCTGCCGGCGAGCATTGCGCGACGCCGGTATCCGCAACTCCGACGTGCAGGCCGTGGTCATGGTCGGCGGTTCAACCCGCGTGCCGCGCGTGCGCGACAAGGTGGCCGAATTCTTTGGTCGTGAACCGCTGCTGGATATCGACCCTGACAAGGTGGTCGCCGTTGGTGCCGCCATACAGGCGGATATCCTGGCCGGCAACAAGCCGGATGACGAAATGCTCCTGCTGGATGTCATTCCGCTGTCGCTCGGGCTGGAAACCATGGGCGGGCTGGCGGAGAAGATCATCCCGCGCAACACCACCATCCCCACGGCGCGCGCCCAGGAATTCACCACATACAAGGATGGCCAGACAGCCATGTCGCTGCACGTGGTGCAGGGTGAGCGCGAACTGGTCAGTGACTGCCGCTCGCTGGCCAGGTTCGAGCTGCGTGATATCCCGCCCATGGTCGGGGGTGGCGCACGTATCCTGGTGACCTTCCAGGTGGATGCCGACGGCCTGCTCAGCGTCACGGCGCAAGAGCAGACCACCGGCGTCAAGAGCAGTGTCGAGGTGAAGCCGTCTTACGGGCTGGCTGACAGCGAGATCGAGAGCATGCTGAGGGATTCCATGGACCATGCCCGGGAAGACATGGAACTGCGCCGGTTGCGCGAGCAGCAGGTCGAGGCCGACCGTGTGCTGGAGGCGCTGGCGGCAGCGCTTGCAAAGGATGGCGAGCAGCTGCTGGATGCAACGGAGCGCAGCCTGATTGATGGCGCGGCCGAAACGCTCCGGACGGTACGCAACAATGGCGATCACCGCGCCATCAAGACGGCCATCGAGGCTGTCGAGAAGGCCAGCGGCGCCTACGTCGAGCGCCGCATGAACGAAAGCATTCGCCGGGCGATGGCCGGGCACCGCGTTGATGAATTTGAACAGGACGGGTAGGGCGCGACTACCGCTTTCCGCCGACTGACAGGAACTGACAAGAGACATGCCACAGATAATCTTTTTACCGCACGAGGAGCTGTGTCCCGATGGCGCCGTGATCGAGGCCGAGTCCGGCACCAGTATCTGCGACGCCGCGCTGGCCAATGGCATTGACATCGAGCATGCCTGCGAGAAATCCTGTGCCTGCACCACCTGCCACATATACGTGCGCGAGGGCGGCGACTCGCTGCAGGAGGCGGAGGATGAGGAAGACGATCTGCTCGACAAGGCCTGGGGTCTGGAACCGGACTCGCGTCTGAGCTGTCAGGCTATCGTCAGCGACAGCGACCTGGTAATCGAGATTCCGAAATACACCATTAACATGGTGAGCGAGAATCACTAGGTAATAATTTCCCCGCGCCAGGACGCAAGCGCGTCTTTGCGCGGGTTTCAGGTGTTTTGTTAACCGGAGGCCGGACATGGCACTGAAATGGACCGACACGCTCGATATTGCCATCGAGCTGGACGAGGAGCACCCTGGCGTCGATCCGCTGCAGGTCAATTTTGTCGAACTGCGCGACTGGGTACTGGCGCTGGATGATTTTGATGACGACCCGGAGCACTCGGGGGAGCGCATCCTGGAGGCCATCCAGATGGCCTGGATCGAGGAACGCGGCTGACAGCCGGCCGGGTGCGTATTGTCGAAGCTGTTGAAGTAGTTCGGTTAATCAACTGTTTGGCTTTTGATTTTCCCCCGCTGGTACTCTCCGGCCACATTTCCTGATCCTTGCCTGCACCCGCCATGCCGCTGGCGCGTTTAAAAACTCTCCATAAACCGGTATATTACGTCGCCTTGATTCTACCGGTCTGATTCCGCTGGAAATTGTTTCTCCTGGTCGCGATGCCGGCCAGCGACAGGTTTTATCGTTTGTTTTTCTGACTTTGAGGGTTAGCAATGGCTGAAAGAAATCGTCTGCATCGCAGTGAACTCGCCGTACCCGGCAGCAACACCCGCATGCTTGAAAAGGCCCCGACCGCGGGCGCTGACCTGGTCTTCCTCGACCTGGAAGACGCCGTTGCACCCGACGACAAGGCGCAGGCGCGCAAGAATGTCATCGAGGCGCTGAACGACCTGGACTGGTCCAGCTGCTCCGTCTCGGTGCGCATCAACGGCCTGGACACGCATTACTGCTACCGCGACATCGTCGATGTCGTCGAGCAGGCCGGCGACAAGCTCGACACCATTCTGATACCCAAGGTCGGCACCCCGGCCGATATCCTGTTTGTATCCACCATGCTGGAGCAGATCGAGGCGGCGAAGAAGATCAGGCCGATCAACCTTCACATCCTGATCGAGACCGCCCTTGGAATGGCGAATGTCGAGAGCATTGCACAGACCTGCCCGGAACGCCTCGAGGCCATGGTGTTCGGTGTTGCCGACTACGCCGCATCGACGCAGGCGCGGACTACCCAGATGGGCGGTGCCAACCCGGATTACTGCACCCTGACCCACCCGGACAGCGAAGGCAGACGCGAGCGTCACTGGGCAGACCAGTGGCACTACGCCATTTCCCGCATGGTGGTGGCCTGCCGTGCCTATGGTCTGCGCCCGATCGATGGTCCGTTTGGTGACATCCAGGATCCGGACGCCTTCATTGCCGTTTCAAAAGCCGTCGCCGCACTCGGCGTCGAGGGCAAGTGGGCAATCCATCCGTCACAGGTCGAGCTTGCCAACCAGGTGTTCACCCCGCCGGCGGCCGAGGTCGATCGCGCCCGGCGCATCCTGGTCGCGATGGAACAGGCCGCAAAGGAGGGTCGAGGTGCCGTGGCGCTGGATGGCCGTCTGATTGATGCCGCGTCCATACGCCAGGCGCAGGTCATGGTCGACAAGGCCGATCAAATCGAAAAATCACTGGCGGCACGTTAAACGGAGTCCATGCTGTGAACATTCACGAATACCAGACCAAGGAATTACTCAGAACCTACGGCGTCCCGGTGCCCGAAGGGCGCGTGGCCCATAACGTCGACAATGCCGCCACCGTGGCCGAGGACCTCGGTGGTGATCGCTGGGTCGTCAAGGCGCAGATACATGCCGGTGGCCGGGGCAAGGGCGGCGGTGTGAAGGTGGCATCCTCACTGGACGAGGTCCGCCACTTCACCGACCAGCTGATTGGCTCCCACCTGGTCACGCCGCAGACCGGACCGGAAGGTCGCATGGTGCAGCGTGTGCTGGTCGAGCAGGGGGTCAATATTGCCAGGGAATTTTACCTGGGCTTCGTCATTGACCGGGGTTCGCAGCGCATCACGGTGATCGCCTCCGCCTCGGGCGGCATGGACATCGAGGAAGTGGCCAAAACCACTCCCGAGAAGGTTATCCGCGAGACGGTCGATCCGGCCGTTGGCCTGATGGAATTCCAGTGTCGCAAGATCGCCGCCAGGATCGGCCTGCGGGGCAAGCAGATCCACGACGCGACCAAGCTGATGCGTGCCCTCTACAAGTGCTTCCGGGAACAGGATGCACTGATGGCCGAGATCAATCCGCTGGCCGAGCTGGATGGTGGCCAGCTCATGGCGCTTGACGCCAAGATGTCCTTCGATGGCAATGCGCTGTATCGCCAGAAGGCGGTTACCGAGTTGCGCGACTTCGACGAGGAGGACCCGAAGGAGGTCGAGGCGACCGGCCACGGGCTCAACTACATTGCGCTGGACGGCAACGTCGGCTGCATCGTCAACGGCGCCGGGCTGGCCATGGCGACCATGGACGCCATCAGCTTCCACAATGGCAAACCGGCCAACTTCCTGGATGTCGGTGGCGGGGCGTCACCGGAAAAAGTCGGCAATGCCTTCCGCATCGTGCTGCAGGACCCCAACGTCAAGATCATCCTGGTCAATATCTTTGCCGGCATCAATCGCTGTGACTGGATTGCCGAGGGCCTGATCAAGGCCATGCAGGACCTGAAGATCGATGTACCCATCGTGGTGCGTCTGGCCGGTACCAATGTCGAGAAGGGCGCCGCGATGCTGGAGAAATCCGGCCTGGATTTCATCATGGCCGACAACCTCGACGATGCGGCCACCAAGGTCATGGCAACACTCGGGGAGCAGGACTCATGAGCGTATTCGTACACAAGGAATCAAAAGTCATCATCCAGGGCTTCACCGGCCAGCATGCAACCTTTCATGCAGAGGAGTCGATGGCCAACGGCACGAATGTTGTCGGCGGCGTCACACCGGGCAAGGGCGGCCAGACCCATCTTGACCGGCCGGTGTTCGATACCGTGTCGCAGGCGGTGGCGGAAACCGGCGCCGATGTCAGTGGGATCTTCGTCCCGCCACCGTTCGCCGCGGATGCCATCATGGAGGCACTCGAGGCCGGCATCGGCGTCATCGTCGTGATTGCCGACGGCATTCCGGTGCAGGACATGGTGCGCGTCAAGCGCTATGCCAAGGACCGTAATGCCATCATCATTGGCCCCAATACACCGGGTATCATCACGCCGGGCGGCTGCAAGGTCGGCATTATGCCGTCACATATCTACACGCCTGGCCGCATCGGTGTCGTGTCACGCTCCGGTACGCTGAATTACGAGGCCGTGCAGCAGATGAGCAGTCTCGGCATGGGGCAGTCGACTTCCGTCGGCATCGGCGGCGATCCCGTCAATGGCACTGACTTTGTCACCGTGCTGCGCGCTTTCGAGGAGGACCCGGCAACCGATGCGGTCATCATGATCGGTGAAATCGGCGGTCCGCAGGAGGTCGAGGCTGCCAGGTGGGCGAAGGAGAATATGAGCAAGCCGGTGGTGGGTTTCGTGGCCGGTGTTTCCGCGCCCCCGGGGCGTCGCATGGGACATGCCGGCGCGATCATCTCCGGTGAGTCGGACACGGCCAACGCCAAGATGGACATGATGGAAGAACTCGGCGTCCACGTGGTCCGCAATCCGGCCCTGATCGGTGAGACCGCCCATCGCGTGTTCTCCTGATACTGTCGTTCAGAATCCCGAAAAAACGTCTGTGCCACAGAGTTCACGGAGTACACAAAGCGACCAGCTTGTTGACGAATCAGGTCTTCTCTGAGTCCACTGTGTTCTCTGTGGCAGATTGCCTGCCCAGCCGCGAATGTCGTTGCCTGCCCGGTGTCATCGGCGGTAAACTACGCCCTCATTTTAATTCACTAAGCTCCCGTTTTCTGGCGGGTTTCCTGATATATCAATACACTGACGGAGTTTTGCATGGCCATCGAACAGACCTTTTCCATTATCAAGCCTGATGCGGTTGCGAAAAACATCATCGGCGAGATCTACAGCCGTTTCGAAAAGGGCGGTCTGCGCGTTATCGCCGCGAAGATGCTGCACCTGACCCGGGAGCAGGCCGAAGGGTTCTATGCCGTGCACAAGGAGCGTCCGTTCTACAAGGACCTGGTCGAGTTCATGACCTCGGGGCCGGTGATGGTGCAGGTGCTGGAGGGCGAGAACGCCATCCTGAAGAATCGCGAACTGATGGGTGCCACCAACCCGCAGGATGCCAAGCCGGGTACCATCCGTGCGGATTTCGCCACCACGGTCGATGAAAACGCCGTGCACGGATCCGACGGCCCGGACACCGCAAGGGAGGAGATCGCCTTCTTTTTCGGTGACGGCGGCATCTGCCCGCGTACCCGCTAGGCTGTCCCGCCCGCATCGTAACGCGAACCGCTCCAATGCCCGCCGAAAGCAAACCCAATCTGCTGGATCTTGACCGCAAGGGACTGGAAGGCTTCTTCCTGGATCGTGGCGAGAAGGTGTTTCGCGCCTCGCAGATCATGAAATGGATCTACGAGCGTGGCGTGGTCGATTTCGCGGATATGACGAACCTGAGCAAGGGGCTGCGTACCGGGCTACGCGACAGCGCCTCGATACGGCTGCCTGAAGTGGTTGCCGACCAGGTGTCGGCAGACGGCTCGCGCAAGTGGCTGCTGCGCTTCGCGGACGGCAACTGCATCGAGACGGTGTTTATCCCGGAAGCTGACCGCGGCACGCTGTGCGTGTCATCGCAGGTTGGCTGCATGCTCAACTGCAGCTTCTGTTCCACCGCGCAGCAGGGTTTCAACCGGAACCTGTCGACGGGCGAGATTATCGCCCAGGTGTGGGTGGCCGCCAGGGCGCTGGGCAGTCGCGCGGACAGCAACCGGATCATTTCCAATGTCGTCATGATGGGCATGGGAGAGCCGCTGCTGAACTATGACAATGTGGTTCGCGCCATGCAGATCATGCAGGACGACTTCGGCTTCGGGCTTTCCAAGCGGCGTATTACACTGAGTACGGCTGGTATCGTTCCGGCCATCCGGCAGCTGCGTGAGGATTGTGATGTCAGCCTTGCGGTGTCGCTGCACGCTGCGAATGACGCATTGCGTAACGAGCTGGTGCCGCTGAATCGCAAGTATCCGGTTCGCGAACTGCTGGCGGCATGCAGGGACTACGTCGGCGAGGGCCGTCGGCGTGTCACCTTCGAATATGTACTGCTGGATGGCGTGAATGACAGCGATAAGCATGCACGTGAACTGATCCACTGCCTGGAGGGTGTGCCGGCAAAGGTCAACCTCATCCCCTTCAATCCGTTCCCCGGGACCTGTTACCGGCGCAGTTCAAAGCCACGGGCAGACCGCTTCTTCGAGCTGCTGAACCGTGCCGGTATCGTGACAATCACGCGCAAAACACGCGGTGATGACATCGATGCGGCCTGTGGCCAGCTGGCCGGAGACTTCATGGACCGAACCACCCGCCGCAGCAAGCGTGCGGCAAACCGCCAGGTACAACATTGATGACAAACAACCGCACGGGGCTGTTGCTGCCCATTTTCCTGCTGCTGGCGGGTTGCGCCTCGACGCCGTCAGGCCACGATGACAGCCAGCGTCACAAGCAGGCGGCCAAGGCCAATACGCAGCTGGGCATCGCCTATATGCGCGATGGCGAAATGGAAATGTCGCTGAAGAAATTCGAGAAGGCGCTGGACCAGGACCCGGAGCTGGCAAGTGCCCACGGCGGCATCGCCGTACTGTATGACCGTCTGGATGAAAACGACAAGGCCGCCAGGCATTTCCGCAAGGCGCTGCAGCTGTCGCCGGAGAATTCCCAGATCCAGAACAACTATGGCCAGTTTCTCTGCCGTCAGGGTGAGTTCGAAATGGCCGATGAACAGTTCATTGCCGCAGCCAGCAACCCGGTCTACAGTGGCCGGTCGGGTGCGCTGACCAATGCCGGTACCTGCGCCATGCAGATACCGGACCTTGACAAGGCAGAAGTATACTTTCGCCGGGCACTGGAAACCGACAGCAAGTACTTGCCGGCGCTGACACGCATGGCGCAGCTGCGCTATGACCAGGGCAATTACGTCGGTGCACGTGGCTACATTCAGCGCCTCGAGGAACTGACGCCATTGTCGCCGGAGATTCTCTGGCTCGGTGTGCGCGTGGAAGATGCCGATGGCAACTACGAAGCCTCGGGACGCTATGCGTTGTTGCTGAAGAACAATTTCCCGGATGCCATGCAGACCCGAAGCCTGCAGGAGTGGGAAAATGAGCGACGTAACCGCTAGCACTGGTCCCGGAAAGGGGACCGATGAAGCCGGGTCTGCAGTAGGACGGCGGCTGCGCGAGGCAAGAAACCGGCGCGAGATGGGACTGGAACGCGTCGCGAAGGAACTGCACCTGGACGTGTCGGTCATCAATGCCATCGAAAACGATGACCAGGCATCAATGCCGGCCCCGATCTTTGTGCAGGGCTATATACGCAGCTACGCCAGGCTGCTGGAACTCCCCGAGGATGAACTCGTGCGGCAGTATGTGGCGCAGTGCAGCGAGCCACCGCCACTGTCGGTCATCGGGATTGGCGACCATCGCAAGATGCCGTTTCTGCGGCTGCCATCGATGCGCCTGCTGCGTAACCTGATTCTGCTCATGCTGGCCGTTATCCTGCTCTGGCTGGCCTGGCCGGTCGCGGAGCGCATGATCGAATCGCGCTCGGCGGGTACCGAAGAGCCGTTGCCCGGGCGCCTGGAGCTGCCGCCAGCTGAATGAATACGCTGATACCCGGAACCAACGGACACGATACAGACTGAATACCCATGGCCAAGACTATCCAGGCCGTTCGCGGCATGAACGATATCCTCCCGGGCGAGAGTGCCGCATGGCAGTTTCTCGAGGCTACGCTGCGGCGCGTTATCAGCTCCTACGGTTATCGTGAAATACGCCTGCCACTGCTGGAAAAGACCGAACTGTTCAAACGCTCTATCGGCGAGGTGACCGATATCGTCGAGAAGGAGATGTATACCTTCGACGATCGCAATGGCGACAGCCTGACCCTGCGCCCCGAGGGAACGGCCGGCTGTGTACGCGCCTGCATGGAACATGGTCTGCTGCACAACCAGATTCAGCGGCTCTGGTATGCAGGGCCCATGTTCCGTCACGAACGCCCGCAGAAGGGGCGCTACCGACAGTTCCACCAGATCGGCATCGAGGCCTTCGGCATGGAGGGTCCGGACATCGACGCCGAGGTCATATTCATGACAGCGCAGTTCTGGCGCGCGCTCGGGCTTGACGATGCCGTCCTGCAGCTGAACTCGCTCGGTACGCCCGGGGCGCGTGCCGGCTACCGCGATGCGCTGGTCGCCTACCTGCGTGGTCGCGAGGCTGAACTCGACGACGACAGCCGCCGGCGACTGGACAGCAATCCGCTGCGTATCCTCGACAGCAAGAACCCGGACATGCAGCCCGTGATTGCCGGGGCGCCGCAGCTGTCGGAATACCTCGATGCGGATTCCCGCGCGCACTTCGATGAATTGTGCGGGTTGCTGGATGCAGCGGGTATTGCCTACGAGGTCAACCCCCGACTCGTGCGGGGGCTGGATTACTACAGTAAAACGGTGTTCGAGTGGGTGACTGACAAACTCGGTGCCCAGGGGACCATCTGTGCCGGCGGTCGCTATGACGGCCTGGTGGAATACCTCGGTGGCCGGGGCACGCCGGCGGTCGGTTTCGCCCTGGGCCTGGAACGGCTGATTGCACTGCTGGAGGCGTGTGGTATCGAGCCCCAGGGCGCTAATCCACATCTCTACCTCGTGCTGAGCGGTGACATGGCAGTACGCCAGGGTATGGTGTTCGCCGATGAATTGCGCAATGCTGTCAGCGGCCTGCGGGTGCAGTGTAATTGCGGCGGCGGCAGCTTCAAGAGCCAGTTCAAGCGGGCCGACAGAAGCGGCGCCGAACTGGCGCTGGTCATCGGGGACGAGGAAGCCGGGCGGGATGAAGTGACGATCAAGCCGCTGCGTGCCGGCGGAGAGCAGGAAACCGTCGCCCGGCAGGCCATCGTGCAGCGCCTGGGTGAATTGCTCGCACTGGAACAGATTTGAGACATACCTGCAGAATCAGTTAACAGGAGACATCTATGGATGCGCATGAGACAGAAGAACAACAAATAGAAGCCCTCAAGAAATGGTGGAAGGAGAACGGCAGTTCCATTATCACCGGCCTGCTGCTGGGCCTGGCCGTGCTGTTCGGCACCAGGTCCTGGTTTGCCTATCAGGAGCGCACGGCCGAAAATGCCTCGAATATCTATGCCACCCTCATGACGGCGCTCAACAATGGTGAGCACGCGGTAGTCACGCAAAAGGCCGGTATGCTGATTGCCGATTACAGTGGCTCGCCCTATGCCTCTCTGGCCGCGCTGGCCGTGGCCAGGGTCAAGCTGGAGCAGGATGAACTGGAGGCTGCCCGTGCGCAGCTGCAGTGGGCACTCGATAACGCGGGCTCCGATGGCATCCGGGAGGCGGCGCGCCTGCGGCTGGTACGTGTGATGACAGCCGAGGGCAAGTACGATGAGGCGGAGGCACTGATCAACCAGGCGGGTGCATCCGAGGCATATGCACCACTTTACCGCGAGCTGCATGGTGATATACACCTGGCGCGGGGCGATCGGGCCAGCGCGCGCGCCGAGTACGAACATGCGCTGGCGGCCATGAAGCCGGAGTTGCCCGAGCGTCAGCTGGTCCAGCTGAAATATGACAACACGGCCGTGCTGGACGAGAGCGGAGACAGCCAGTGAAGCAGTTCCCGGTCATTGCGTTGCTGGCCGGTCTGCTGGGCGGTTGCTCGTTCATGTCCGGCTACCTGGGCGGCGATGACAATGCTGAACCGCCGGCACAACTCGAGAAACTGGAAAACCCCGTTGTACTGAAACGGTTATGGAGTACCAGCATCGGTGTTGGTTACGACAGCCAGTTTGTCCGGCTGGTGCCCGCAGTGGTCGATAAGTACATCCTGGCGGCAGACCGCAAGGGACGGGTGGCCGCATATGCCGTCGAATCCGGCAAACGACTCTGGGAAATCCGCACCGACGCGCTGGTATCGGCGGGTCCGGGCGGCGGCGACGGCCTGGTATTGCTTGGCACCAGCGATGCGCGGGTGCTTGCACTTGCCCTGGAGGACGGCGAACTGCTCTGGGAGGCGAGCGTCTCCAGCGAGGTCCTGTCGGTGCCGCAGATTGATCGCGGTGTGGTGGTCGTGCAGTCAGTCGACGGCAACGTCACCGGGCTGGATGCCGACGATGGCAGCCAGCTGTGGATCTACGATCGTGACGTGCCGGTGCTGACCCTGCGCGGTACCAGTACTCCCGCAGTCGGTTACGGGGCAGTCATTGCCGGGTTTGCCAGTGGCAAGGTTGCAGCCCTCACGATCGACGAGGGCCTTGTCGCCTGGGAAACCAGCGTGGCCGTGCCAAAGGGACGCTCGGAAATCGAGCGCATGGTGGATATCGACGGCGATCCCGTCATCATGGGCGGGGCGGTTTATGTCACCACCTACCAGGGCCGGGCCGCTGTGATCGATGCGCAGAGCGGTAACCTTGGCTGGACGCGGGACATGTCATCCCATGTCGGCCTCGGCGTGGATTTTGCGCAGGTCTATATCACTGACCAGGACAGCAATGTCTGGGCACTGACCCGTGACAGTGGCAGTTCTGTCTGGAAGCAGGACAAGCTGGTGAACCGGTCACTGACATCACCGACACCGTTCAGCGATTATGTTGCCGTGGGTGATTTCGAGGGCTATGTACACCTGCTGTCGCGCTATGACGGCCACATCGCGGGTCGCTTCAGGACAGACAGCAAGGGCGTGAGCGCGCGACCACTGGTCATCGACGATGTCATGTATGTCTATGGCAACGGCGGCACCCTCGCGGCCTATAAACTGGATGGCGGCTGATCGCGGCAGGCCCCGGCTTGCCGTTGCCGGTCCGCCGGACTGCCGTCCGGGGTCTGTGCCAGGCACCTCCACACAGCATCCCACCTCACCGCCAGAAGACCGGTTTGACCAATGATCCCCGTAATCGCTCTCGTAGGACGCCCCAATGTCGGCAAGTCCACCCTGTTCAACCGGCTGACGCGGAGCCGTGATGCGCTGGTCGCCGATGTTCCCGGCCTGACGCGGGACCGCAAATACGGCGATGGCCACCTTGACGGACGTCCGTTTATCGTCGTGGACACCGGCGGCCTTTCCGGTGACCGGGAGGACCTCGATGCCCTGATGGCGGAACAGTCCTGGCAGGCCGTGGAGGAGGCTGACCGGATCTTTTTCCTGGTCGATGGCAGGGAAGGCCTGGGCGGCGCCGATGAGGCGATTGCCGCGGCACTGCGCCGCACCGGCAAGCCGGTGAGCCTGGTGGTCAACAAGGCGGACGGGATCGATGTCGATGCCGCAACGGCCGAGTTTCACGGCCTGGGCATGGGCGAGCCCATGCCGATCTCGGCGACACACGGCCGCGGTGTCGAAAAACTGCTGAACACGGCGCTGGCCGATGTACCGCTGCCGGAAACGGCGGCCGAAGACGAAAGTGGCGAGCCGGATGACACGATCCGCGTTGCCGTTGTGGGCAGGCCGAATGTCGGCAAATCCACGCTCATCAACCGGATCCTCGGCGAGCAGCGGGTACTGGCATATGACCTGCCGGGTACCACCCGCGACAGCATCTTTATCCCGTTCGAGCGCGATGGCTGCGCCTATACCCTGATCGATACGGCCGGTGTGCGCCGCAAGGCGCGTGTCAGTGAGGCGATCGAGAAGTTCAGTGTCATCAAGACGCTGCAGGCCATTGCCGCGTCGAATGTCGTGGTGCTGGTGCTGGATGCCCGGGAAGGCATCGGTGAGCAGGACGCGACGCTGGCGGGCTATATCGCCGAGAAGGGGCGGGCGCTGGTTATCGCTGTCAACAAGTGGGATGGCCTTGACCCGCATGCCAGGGACCGTATCCGGGACCAGCTTGAGCGGAAACTGCCGTTTCTGGGCTTTGCCAGTGTGCACTTCATCTCGGCGCTGCACGGTTCCGGTGTCGGCGACCTGTTTCCGGACATCGTGGCGGCGCACGCCTCGGCCATGCGGGAACTCCCGACCCCGGTGCTGACAAAGATCCTTGAACAGGCGGTACATGCTCACCAGCCGCCGCAGATCAGGGGGCGGCGTATCAAGCTGCGCTACGCGCATCAGGGTGGTCGCAATCCGCCACTGGTGATAATCCACGGCAACCAGACCGAGCGTGTGCCGGAGGCCTACCGGCGCTACCTGGTGAACAGCTTTCGATCGGCCCTGCGGCTCACCGGCACACCCGTGCGCATCGAGTTCCGCACCGGGACCAATCCCTTCAAGGACCGGAAAAACAGGCTGACCCCGCGCCAGATCAGCCGCAAACGCCGTCTGGTGAAACATACCAGTGGCAGGAAACGTTAACCAGCGGGCTGTCAAACCATGGCGGCTGTTGTATAAGGGTATTTCGATTTCACACTGCCCCGAATGTCGCGGGGCACCACTGAGCCATATACCGCAACCAGGGAGTGAGCATCATGACTGACCAAGCTGTTACCCGAGCCGGACACATACTCAACAGCCGCGTGGTTGTACTGACGGCCGCCATCACGCTGGCGCTGGCCGGCTGCCAGACTATGGACCCGTATACCGGCGAGCAGAAGACCAGCAACACCACCAAGGGCGCCGGTATCGGTGCTGCAGCGGGTGCGCTTGCCGGGGCGCTGTTCAGTGGCAAGCGCAAGGCCGTGCTGATCGGTGCCGGCATCGGTGCGCTGACCGGCGGCGCCATCGGCAACTACATGGACCGCGAGGAAGCCAAGCTGCGCGCCCAGCTGCAGGGCACCGGCGTCA
>WOR8_10001012_pt1 | contig 44396 bp, 45 predicted proteins | sample DeeMarSeWOR38_10_FD_19890 | JGI IMG/M metagenome (IMG submission 19890)
AGGATGGAAAACTTTATGCTTTTTATCCTAATGGTACACTTTACTGGAGGATAGAAATCGGAGGGTGGAGTACACCACCAGTTATTGATGATAGTGGAATTATTTATACAAGTTGTACAGATGGAAAGATTTATGCTGTTTATCAGAATGGTACGAAAAAATGGAATTATCAAACAGGCAATATGATATATTCATCTTGTGTTCTCGATAATTTGGGTAATGTTTATTGTGGTTCTCATGATGGTTATATGTATGCGATTTATACCAGTAATGGAACGATGAAATGGAGATATGGAACAGGTACATGGTGTGGTGGAGCTGGTGCAACTGTTGGTGATGAGTACTATTTATTTCGGTGATTTGAATGGTTATCTTCATGCGGTTAATCCAAATGGAACCAGGAAGTGGAGACGAGATGTAGGAGATAATATTTATTCCTCCCCTTCGATAACTGAGGAGGGCAATATTATTATTGGATGTTATGATGGATATGTTTACAGTTTTGAACCGGATAATGGTGTTGAGAACTGGAGATTTAAAAAAGGGGATTGGGTGCCTCCTTCCGCAACTATTGATAAAAATGGTGTTATATATATTGGTTCTTTGAATGGTTGGTTTTGTGCGTTGAATCCTGATGGTACTTTAAAGTGGAGATATAAAACATTAGATGAAATCTGGTCTTCAGCTGCTATTGATGAAAACGGAACAATATATGTAGGTGCACATTGTATTTCTCAACCTGATTTTTATTCCTATATTTATGCCCTTGAACCCATGGACAATAATGCTCCTGATAAACCAGTGATTGATGGACCTGCTAATGGATTGATAAACATAGAATACAATTATACCGCAGTTACCAGTGAGCCAGATGGAGAAAATATCAGTTATTATTTTAACTGGGGTGATAGCTCTAATAGTGGTTGGACTGATTATGTCCCCTCTGGAACAATTGTGAATCTTAGTCATAGCTGGGAGAAGAGCGGTACTTTTACTATCCGGGTTAAAGCTAAGGATGATTATGGTATGGATAGTGAGTGGAGTGAGCTACAGGTTACAATGCCTAGAGATAAAGCAATATCAAGTTCATTGCTCTTGAGGTTTTTAGAACGATATTCACTATTGGAAAATTTTTTTTATAATTTATAAAATAAGATTTTAAAAATAAAGTTTAGAAACACTATCATTTGATCACCTTGAAATGTACACCTGTATTTTAATCAGAACCTGCAAAGCACAAGCAATAGTATTTTAATATAATAATATTTTTTATCATCAATTAAAAAAATTTTTATATTCTTATCTAATAAAAAAAACTCATTTTGAGACAAAGCCAATTAATAGTTTCAATGATCCTTTATTTTTGTTTAAATAGTTAGAAAAACATTCTAAATTTAAGAGCGATCCCAACCGGACGGTCCCCTCGTTTATAATCTTTTTAGGCTTCTCCTCCCGGAAATACCGTCCGGCATCTCCTCACACTCCGATGGTAAGTATTATATGGGATATCCTAATAACAACTGTTGATAATTAGGTGTAAATCATGACATGTGGAAAGATTACAGAAGATATGAATATCCGAGAGGTTATTGAAAAGCATCCTGAAGTAGTACACGTATTTGCAAAATACAATATGGGATGTGTTGGATGTATCGCAGCATCATTTGAAAAGATTAGTGATATAGCTGGTGCTCATGGTATTGATGTCAAGAAATTTGTAGAAGAACTAAATAAAGCAATGAAAGACAATTAAAACTATAAGGAACTTTTTGTAATTACAAGCTCTCCATGTTTTATTCCTTTTAACGCTTTAATGTTATCAGCTAATTTTTGGATATTACTTGCAAGTCCCTTTAAAACAAGAACTTCCAGACAATTATGATGATCAATATGAATGTGAGTTGTGGATAATATCTCATTGTTATGATCGTGTTGTATATGAAGAAGCTTGTTTGTTAGACTACCGGTATGATGATTATATATCATTGTTAGAGTTCCTATCACTTTTTCATCTGGATTTTTATATTTCTCAACTATTAGGTTTTTACGTATCAGATCCCTGATTGCTTCAGAGCGATTGAAGTAACCTTCTTTTTTTATCATCTTATCAAATTTTTTAAGTAAGATTGGTTCAATCGACACACCAAATCTTGTTATTTTTTCAGTCATAGTAACACGTTTAACAGTTAATAGTAGCACGAATTTAAATTTTTTGTTACCAAAAAGCTTTTAAAATATTTTTACAACAAGTTCTCAGGGACAAGAAACAGATATAGAAATAGTATGTTCAAATTCAATTATTGCAGATTTTACTAATAATTTGATAAAAGATAATGTTACAATTGAATATATTATGCCTTCAGGAGTTTGTCCTGCATTTTATGATACAACTCCAAGTGATGTAAATAAAATTGTGAATGCAGATATAATAATTTCATTTGGTTCTTTCCAAATGGAACCATGGCTTGATAATCTTTTGACATATAATGCCGATGCAAAGCACATAAAATGTCAAAACATGGGAGAATGGAACATTCCAACTGGTGCAAAAGTTTATGTTGAATATTTAACAAATGAGCTTTCAAAAATATTACCTGAACTTAATGAGACAATTAATAAAAACTCTCAATCTTATTTGATGCAGATAGACAATACATCCAAGGAATTAAAAGACTTAATCATCTCAAATGGTTTTGTAAATAAAACTGTGATTTCTATGAGCTGGCAAAAGGATTTTATCAAAGATTTAGGTCTGAATGTGATATATTCATATGGTCCACCTCAAGGACTTTCAACTCAGGATGAACTGGACGTGATCAATGCTGCAACAGATAATGACGTTTCTGTAGTAATTGATAATCTTCAAAGCGGGACAGATTTTGGTGCCCATGTTGCATCTGAATCTGGTGCAAGTCATGTAATTTTTACAAATTTTCCTGGAGCAATTCCCGGAACTGATACTTATCTAGATATGATTACGTATAATACAAATCAGCTTATAGATGGAATTAATGCTTATGAATATAAAAAAGGAGACATATCAGACCTTGAATCACAAATATCAAGCCTTGAGCTACAAAGAAATCTATCAGTTCTTTTATCTGTAATTTTTGTAATACTTGCATTAATTTTTTATGCTTTATATAGAAAGAAATAAAGGTGAAGGAAATTGAATGAAACATTGAAACAAATTGAAAAATTCCATGGCCATATAGGACCTTATGCAGTAATTGGTTATAGAATGGGACTTATTGCAAACAAAATACTTGGGGCTGATCCATTTTTAAAAAAAGCAGTTGTTTTTACTGGAACCAATCCTCCACTTTCTTGTATAGTTGATGGAATACAGATTAGTTCAGGTTGCACTTTTGGAAAAGGAAATATCAAAGTTGAAAACAGAGAAACTGCAAAGGTTGATTTTTTTACAAAAGATGGAAAAAAATTACAAATTATTTTAAAACCAGAGATAAAAAAAGAAATTGATACAATTGTAAATGAAGATAATATAATAAGTTATTCAGAAGTAATGTTTGAAAAATCAGATGAAGAGCTTTTTGAGATATTATGAATAATACAAATGTAATTGATTTGAAAAATATTGAAACAATCTATGAAGGAGAACGCATCCCAGTAATTAAAGATATAAATCTTGATATTGATTACGGAGAGTTTATATCAATAATTGGGCCAAACGGGGCAGGAAAAACAACCCTTCTTGAAACAATAAATGGACTTTTATCTTATACAAACGGCAAAGGATTTGTTTTTGGAAAAAATATTGATAAAAATAAAGTTGAGATAAGGAAGGAAATTGGGTACGTTATTCAAAATTTCGAAATTGATCCTTTATCACCATTTCTTTGTAAAGATGTCGTAATGTCAGGCAGAACTGGAAAAATTGGAACATTTCGTTTTCCTACAAAAAAGGATTGGGATAAGGTTTGGTACAGTATGGGTCTTGTAGGAATGATTGATTTTGCCAATAGGCCCATTGGTAAATTATCCGGCGGTGAGTTTCAAAAAATTATAATTGCAAGGGCTATGGCACAGCAGCCAAAGTTACTGCTATTAGATGAGCCATTTTCAAATCTTGACTTTTCATCACGCATGCAAATCGAAACACTACTAAATAGGATTCATGAAAAGAACAAAATCACAATTATCATGGTTTCTCATGATCTTAGGTTCATTCCTGCCAATTGTTCGAGGATAATTGTCCTTGATAAAGGAAAGATTGTATTAGATGGAAATAAAAAAGATATTTTAAAATCTGATAAATTAAAAAATATCTTTAATGGAAATGGGAAGAAGAGATGATTGAGTTTCCTCTCACTCTTTTGGTAATTTCTATTATTGGTGCTGCTCTTGCAGGTTTTGTATGTTCAACAATGGGTGTTTTTGTTGTAAGAATGAATCTTTCATCAATTGGATATCTGATGTCACATGCTGCTTTTGCTGGAGCGGCATTTGGATTAATGATTTCAATTGATCCAATGATTGGTGCGTTAATTTTTTCATTTGTAACAGCTTTAATTTTAGGTCCACTTGCAGAAAAGGCTAGACTTCAAAGTAATATTGTAATCGGATTTTTGTTTTCATTTATGATAGCTCTTGCCTTTATTTTTTTAAACTATATTCCAGGTCAAGCAGCAAGTGGAGTTGCTCTGAGAATACTTTGGGGAAGTATTTTGTCTGTTGCTTACAATGATTTATTGTTTTTGAGTTTGCTATCATTTATTTTAATCATTTTTATTATTTTATTTTACAAGGAATTATTTACAATAATGTTTAATAGAAAACTTGCAGAATCTTCAGGTGTAAATACAAGGTTATTTTATTTTGCAGTTCTATTTCTTACAGGTTTTGCAGTCTCATTATCACTTAGAATTGTAGGTGGGCTTTTGGTTTTTGCATTGATTATTAATCCTACATCAACAGCATATCAATTTTTTTATGATTTTAAAAAGATACTTTTATTTTCCCCCCTTATTGGTATTATAAGCTGTTTTATTGGGTATTATTTATCTTTGATTTCAGATTTTCCGATTGGTGCATCAATTGTTATAGTTTCAGCAATATTTTTTGCAGTTGGAATAGTCGTTTCTCCAAAACGTAGAAAAGGGAGATGATAAAAAATACAATAAACTTATAAAAAAAATATTTCACCATTTTTATGACCATTTAAGACTATTAACTGACTCTTAAATAAAATTTATTTACATAAATTTATATATTAATTAATTTATACCTAAAGAAAATTGATTTGGGAAGATGGAATTAATAAACAAAAATTTGTTTCACCCCCGATTCTAAACTTTTCTCATTTTCCATCTACCCATATATTATTTTTGTAATTACTATTTTATATAAGTTTCTATATAATAACCGTAAAAATAAGAAATTTTTTTTGATTTACTGAAATTTTGTAAAAATATCCAATCTAAGATTTCATTATAACTTTTATAATAATTACTGCTTATTTTTTTCTTTTTTAGATAGATATCCTATACCAACATCAGTCAGTTCAATTGTGTTATAATCAACATATTGAAGCATTTCCATCTGTGAAAGCTTACGAATCATGTTGGTTAATTCATTTTTAGAAATTTTTAACATATGAATTGCAGTTTCTGCATCCATATCTCTTTCAAGTAGTAATTTTAACAAATTATACTCTTTTGAATATATTTGGGTTTCTTTTTCGATATCCCGTGGATCAACATCAATATAACCTGATAATTTTTCAACATAATTTTGTATGATTCTATCAAGATTTAATCTATCAAGCATTTTACCTTGTTTATTATAAAGAGTGCAATATTTACTACCTGGCTCATGCTTCCAATATGATACTTCGTCCCATCCATAGCCAATTAAATTTTTTGGAACTCCCTTATTTGATATCTCTCCTTTTGCAGCTTTTGAAATAGCCTTTTTTTTCTCCCTTCGTCTGTATGCATAATGCTGTTCAAGCTGGACTTGATCAAGGTCTGCATTACTTTCTAGTATTGCTCTTGTGACTTCATCACCAGCAACTTTTTTAAGTTCAGTTACAAAATAAAGACCTGCTTCAGAACTCAAATCGTTGTAAATAACTCTAATAAGAGCCTCAATAGCTTTACCAACCAACGATGGATTAACAGTTTCGATATCAGGAGATATATTGATAGCAAACTCACCGTCTAAGATATTGTCCTGATTGATATCTATATATCTTAAAAAATCATATTTTCCTCCAAGTGTCTTTATAGTGGTACCAATTACTTCATCAGCAAATTTTGAAGAGGTCCTTCTGCTAGCTACACTATAAAGTGATGTAATTACAGCTCTTAGCATAATTGAATTGCTAATTTTCTCCATGGTACTCCCAAATAGAGCTAATAAACTCAATTAGAGAATACTTCATTTAGTTTTTTTGTTTTTCTATGTTTCCAACTTCCTTTAAAATATGCATAACTTGCAAGAAGTGGAAATGTGATAGTTGCTTCAGAAAACACCATCTGTTCAAATCCTTGATCGACTTTTCCCCAAGAGCTTGCTTCTTTAAGAGTAGAACCTGATAGGGCTCCATCCCTTTCATCAGCAACTGTTAGCTGAATAGCATATTTATGCATTGGAGAATTTTCACCTAAAATGTCAGCAGCAACAACAGTATCTTGAACAAAGTTTTTAGGAACTCCTCCACCAATCATCACAATACCAGTTTCTTTTGATTTAACTTTAAGCTCAGTAAGCTCCTTGAAATCCTTCACAGAATCAATTGTAATATGATCTTTTGTTTCTGTCTGATGTGTGACAAGACCAAATCCTGCGCTTGAATCTGAAAAAGCAGGACAAAATATTGGGACTTCCTTTTTATATGCAGCAAGAACAACAGATTCCTTATTCTTACCTTTTTTATCAAGATATTTTCCCATTTCATAAATAAACTCTCTTGAAGAATATGCACTTGGTTTCATGGAATCAGCAATATTTTTAATAGTCATATCACAAATTCGAAGGTCCTCCTCGTCAATATACGTATCATAAATCCTGTCAATAGACAGATCCCTTAGTTTATTATCATCTGCATAGACAGATCCACGATAATGATTATATCCGAGTCCTTCAAAAAAATCCTGGTCAACAATAATTGCCCCAGATGAAACAATAATATCAATCATATTGTTTTCAATTAAGTCAACAATTATTTTTTTCAGACCTGCACTAACTAATGACCCTGCAAGACATAAGATAATTGTACAATCTTTATCATTAAGCATTGTATCATAAATCTTACATGCTCTTGCAAGATTTCTTGACTGAAAAGCCATATCATCAAACGAATCGATTAGAGGAATGCTATTAAATTTTTTAATATCAATATGTTTAATTTTCTTCTTAAGAAGGTCCTTTTTATCATATTTCATAATATGGCGGTATTATACGATGGTTTTTTTATTTTTCTACAGGAAATATTTTTTGAAAAATTTTCTTTGAACATAATTTGAATTATAGTAAAATTTAAACATCATCCGTATCTATCCGATAGCCATATGCATGAATGGGCACTGGCTGAATCAATACTCACTGCGGCACTTGAAGCTGTGGAGAAAGAGAAACTTAAAAAAATCAGTCTCATAAATATCTGTATTGGTGAACTTCAACAAATTGAACAAGATCTTTTTGAATTTTCAATAAATGAAATCCTTAAGACGCAAAATAAAAAACTAAAGAATGTTGAAATTAAAATTGAAACCGAAAAAAGCACCTTAAGATGTAAATCCTGTGATAATAAATGGACTTTTGATGATATGAAAAAGAAACTAAATGATGACGAGTCTGAAGCTATACATTTTCTTCCTGAAGTTGCTTTTGTTCATGCAAGATGCCCAAAGTGCGGGAGTCCCGATTTTGAAATTATATCAGGTCGAGGTGTAAAAATTACAGCTATCAAAGGGGAGAAATAAATCTGATGGACCCAAGAATCAGTGTTATTGGAAAAAGGCTTTCAAAGATTAAAAGAATTATTGCTGTTGCCAGTGGAAAAGGTGGAGTTGGAAAAAGTCTTATTGCATCAACTCTTGCATTAAAATTATCTAAAAAAGGTAACAAGGTTGGTCTTTTGGATCTTGATCTATATGGGCCATCTTCTCATGTGATTTTGGGAGTTACTGATTATAGCTTTCCAGAGGAAGAAAAAGGCATCCTTCCTCACAAAGTTGATGATATCAATTTTATGAGCATTGTTTATTTTACAGAAGATAAACCTGCTCCTTTACGTGGAATGGATATTACAAATATAATAATTGAACTTCTTTCCATTACTCAATGGGGTGACCTTGATTTTTTAATAATTGATATGCCCCCTGGAATCGGTGATGAAACACTTGATATAATTAAACTTGTAAAAAATTGTGAATTTTTAGTTGTTACCACCCCTTCAAAAGTTTCAATTGTGGCAGTCAGTAAATTATTAAGGATTTTAAAGGAGCTAAGACTTCCAATAATTGGAGTTATTGAAAATATGCAAATGAAACCTTCTGACTTCATTAAAACAAATGTATCAAAACTAGATATCTCTTATCTTGACTCAATTAAGCTTGATAAAAACCTGGAAGAATCAATTGGTGAACCAAAATTACTTTTAAAAACAGATTTTATGAAAGATTTTGAAAAAGTTATTGAAAACTTCTTTTAATTATGAAAGGTAGCTATATTCTTTTGATAAACCTAGAAAATGACCAAGTAATAAGAATTGGTAAACTAGGAGATATATCATTTAATAAGGGTTTTTATTTATATATCGGGTCAGCTCTTAACGGACTTGAAAATAGATTAAAAAGACATTTTAAAGCCGATAAGAAGAAACATTGGCATATTGATTATTTTTTAAGATATGGAAAAATCATTAATGCTTATTATAAAGAAAGTAATGCTAAAGAAGAATGTGATATTGTAAATAATTTTGAAAATAAATTGCTTTCAATTCCAGGTTTTGGATGCAGTGATTGTAAATGTAAAAGTCATTTGTTTTATGAAGATAACTCTAATATATTGAATAATATAGATTTATCATCTTTTTTAATTTTTGAAGATCACACTTAATGCAAAAATTTAAGCCTTACGTTTTATTATAAATAAAGGGGAGAACTATGGCAGCTATTGTATACTCCACAATAGGTTCGATTGAAGATGCCAGAAGAATAGCAAACACTCTTGTTGAGGAACAACTTGTTGCATGTGTCAATATTTTACCAAATATTGAATCTATTTATAGGTGGGAAGGAAAAATTGAAAATGATAGTGAATACATAATAATTGCAAAGACAACTGATGAAAATGTTAAAAAGGCAATTACCCGAATAAACACCTTACATGATTATGATCTACCGGATATTATTGCCCTACCAATTATCGATGGTCTTAAGGATTACTTAGAATATATCACAAATGAAACATCATGAAATTCGTCTCACTTATCTCAAGCGGCATCGATTCACCTGTTGCAACTTATATTCTTTCAAAAAAAGCTAAGGAGTTTATTCTATTGCATGCAGATATCAGGCCTTTCACTGATGATAGAGAAGTTGAAAATTTTATAAAAATTGCTAAACATCTAAAAAAAATTACATCTTGTAAAATAAAGGTTTTTTTAATAAAGCATGGAACAAGTCTTTCTGAATTTAAACAAAATTGCAACAACAGGTATACTTGTGTTTTCTGTAAGCGAATGCTGCTCAGATATGCAGAAAAAATAGCAGAAACAGAAGGAGCTGATGCAATTATAATGGGTGATTCACTTGGTCAAGTTGCATCTCAAACACTTCAAAATATCTCAACAATTGAAAATTCAATAAAAATCCCTGTTTTAAGACCGTTAATAGGTCTTGATAAAGATGATGTGGTAAAAATTGCTAAGGAAATAAATACTTACGATCTTTCGATTCTTCCTTCAAGTGGTTGTGAGGCTGTTCCGAATAAACCTTCAACAAGAGCAAGATTAGATAGTATTTTGAATGAAGAAAAGAAGATAAATGTAGATAATTTGGTAAAAAAAGCTGTTGAAGAATCACAAATGCTCTCAATTTAATACAAATTATGTTAATTATGGTTAAATCTGTAACATAAATTTTTAATTCTACCTCTTTTTTAGCTTAAAATTGTTGTTTATTGATGTAAAAATCCAGTAAAAATCAAAAAGTTTAAATATCCATTATATATACAATATAATGTAGGATATTATTTTTTAGATACAATATATTGTATCTCTTGGCCCATAGGAGAAAGCCGGATGGAATGCCCTTACTGCCACTACATTGAGACAAAAGTAACTGACTCCCGCGATACCGGGACATTATCGATTAGACGTAGAAGGGAGTGTCTCAAATGTAACAAGCGTTTCACCACTTATGAATACATTGAATTAACTCCTATATATGTTAAAAAGAAAGATAGTCGTTTAGAGAAATTTGATAGGAACAAAATAAAAAATGGAATAATGAAAGCATTAGAGAAACGACCAATAGATCATGATAAAATTGAAGAAATTGTCAACTCAATTGAAGAAAAAATAAGAAGGACAGGAAAAGAAGAAATTGAAAGTAAATTGATCGGGGAATTCGTTATGGAAAAACTAAAGGAAACAGACCATGTGGCCTATATCCGATTTGCATCTGTTTATAGGTCATTTACCGATATATCTTCTTTTCAAGAGGAAGTCAAAAATCTAATTGAACATACCACCGGAGGAGTAAAAAAATGATACGAAAAATAAGAAAAAGAGATGGGAAAGTCGCAGATTTCAATCCAATAAAAATTACAAATGCAATTTGGAAGGCCGCACAAGCAGTAGGTGGAAAGGACCACAAAAAAGCAGCAGAACTTACTGACAAAGTTTTGGAAATGCTAGAGAAGGAACTTAAAAAAGGTGAGATTCCAACAGTTGAACAAGTTCAAGATATAGTTGAAAAAACCCTCATTGAAGAGGGCCACGCTCGCACAGCTAAAGCTTATATTCTATATAGAAAACAGCACCAAGATATCCGTGAAGTAGGTGGACTTCTCAAAGACATTGACGTCGTTGACGGCTATTTATCTATGATGGATTGGAAAGTTCAGGAAAACAGTAACATGAGCTACTCATTACAAGGTTTGAATGTTTACGCCACTGAAAATATTGTTTCAAATTATTGGCTTAATAAAATTTACCCGCCTGAAATAGGTCAGGCTCATGTAAATGGCGATTATCATTTGCATGATCTTGGTACACTCGGAGCTTATTGTGTCGGCTGGGATCTTAAAGATATTCTTCTTCTTGGTTTCCGTGGTGTATCAGGTAAAATTGAGAGTAAACCAGCTAAACATTTTGGAACAGCTTTGATGCAGATTGTAAATTATTTATATACTCTTCAGGGGGAAGCGGCAGGAGCACAAGCATTATCAAATTTTGATACACTGCTAGCACCATTCATCAAAAATGATAATCTAGATTATGATCAAGTCAAACAAGAAATGCAGAAATTTCTGTTCAATATGAATGTTCCGACACGAGTAGGTTTTCAGAGTCCTTTTACAAATATTACTATGGATCTCACATTACCAGATTATATGACCGATGAACCAGTGATAATTGGCGGAGATCTCAAAGATAAAAACTATGGTGATTTTGTTGATGAGATGAACATGATCAACCATGCATTTGCAGAGATTATGCATGAGGGAGATGCAAAAGGAAGACCGTTTACATTTCCAATACCAACATATAACATCACTAAAGACTTTGACTGGGATAACGATGGACTTGACCCAATTTGGGAAATGACAGCTAAATATGGCACCCCATACTTTTCAAATTTTATAAACTCAGATATGAAACCTGAGGATGCAAGAAGTATGTGTTGTCGACTACGTCTCTCAAATAGAGAACTTAGAAAAAGAGGCGGAGGACTATTTGGTGCTAATCCTAAAACAGGATGCTATGATGAAAAAACAGAAGTACTTACTGAAAATGGTTGGAAATTTTTTAAAGACGTAAATAAAAATGAAAAAGTGTTTACTTTAGATAAAAATAATGAAATCAAATTAAATAAACCAACAAGATTTTTTGAATATGATTATGATAATGAAATGTATCATTTTAAGACAAGATCTTTTGATCTATTAGTTACTCCTAATCATCGAATGTTAGTAGATAATACTTGGACAAAGGAAAGGAAATTTGTAGAGGCAAGAGACTTTGTTCCTAATACTCACCGAATCCCTAAGCAGGGTATTTGGAATTGTTCAAGGAAAAAATTCTTTGAATTACCACCCGTATCTATCTTAGGTGGTTCAGGCCCTTCTTCAAGTTTTTCTGAGACAGAAATAGAAAATATAAAGCGAGAAAAAAAAGACGGAAAAAGCATATATCAACTTGCTAATAAGTATGATTGTAATCCTGTAACTATCTATAAAATTTGTAAACATTCTAAATATGGCAATAGAGAAAGAGTAAGGATTAGATATGAAACTCCTACTTTAAAAATAAAAATGGATGATTGGTTGAAATTCTTTGGTTTCTGGTTAGCAGAGGGCTGTACAGATAACGAAAAAATTGCTAAAAGCCATGGTTATAGAACGACAATTACCCAAGTCAACAAGCAAAAAAGAATAGAAATTATGAAGGTTTTAGATTCTTTGCCTTTTACATATAGTTTAGACGGTGAAGCAAATATTGTAATTTACAATAAACAACTTTGGACTTATCTAAGACAGTTTCATGATAAATATTCGAAGTTCATTCCACGCGAAATAAAAGAATTAGAGCCGAAAAAATTGAAAATTTTATTTGATTGGATTATAAAAGGAGACGGATATATAAGAAAGAGCAATGGGCAAATCAATTATTGGACTTCCTCTAAAAAATTAGCAGATGACGTACAAGAGATAGCTTTGAAACTAGGCTGGCTTGCTACTATAAAAACAGAGAATAATACTATTTCAGAAATAAAAGGAAGAAAAATAATATCAGGGATTATATATACAATTGGTTTTCATCAAAAATCAAAACATTTTAGATTAAGGAAGAATAGTATAAAGAAAAAACATTACAAAGGGAAGGTTTTTTGTCTAGAGGTTCCAAATCATACTCTCTATGTAAGAAGAAATGGTAAACCTTGTTGGTGTGGAAATTCAATAGGAGTTGTAACCATCAACATGCCAAGGATAGGATACCTGGCAAAAAACGAAAAAGAATACTTCGAAATACTAGATCATCTAATGGAACTGGCAAAGGAAAGCCTTATTATTAAACGCGAAGTGATTGAAAACCTTACTTTTAGCGGACTACACCCTTATTCAAGATTCTACCTAGATGATGTCAAGAAAACCTTTGGTGAATACTGGAAAAACCATTTCAGCACTATTGGCCTAATTGGCATGAATGATTCACTTCTAAACTTTATGAACAAAAGCATTGGAGATCCTGAAGGTAAAAAGTTTGCAGAAAAAGTAATGGATCATATGAGAGAAAAAATGGCAGATTTCCAGGAAGAAACAGGTGATATTTATAACTTGGAGGCAACACCTGCAGAGGGAGCAAGCTATCGCCTTGCAAGAACAGATAAGGCAAGATATCCAGATATTCGAACATACAATCAGGAGTTCTATGGTAATGGTGGAAAAGGAACTGAACCTTATTACACAAATTCAACTCAGCTTCCAGTAGGTTATACTACAGATATTTTTGAAGCACTTGACTTGCAGGATAGTCTTCAATCGAAATATACTGGTGGAACAGTACTACATGTTTTTATTGGTGAAAATGAGCCAAATCCAGTCTCAACTAAAAAGCTTATTAGGAAAATTGCAGAAAACTATACCCTTCCTTATTACACTATAACGCCAACATTTAGTATATGCCCAAAACATGGATATATTGCTGGAGAGCATCACTTTTGTCCAAGATGTGATGAAGAAATAGGGTATAATAAAAAAATTATAGTAAACGCTAGGAGGTAAAACTTATGGAAAAAGATATCGAATCTAAAAGAACCGAATGCGAGGTCTACTCTCGCGTTGTAGGTTACATGAGACCTGTTAAACAATGGAATCGTGGAAAGCAACAGGAATTTTCCGATCGTAAATTGTTTGATATGAAAGAGAAAAAGAAATAGGTAAAGAAATGAAAATCGGGGGATTTCAAAAAACAAGCTTGCAGGATTACCCCGAAGAAATCAGTTCGATTATTTGGACAGTCGGCTGTAACTTCCGCTGTCCTTTTTGTTATAATAAGGATATAGTTTTCGGTAAAGTTAAAGATATTTCTGAAGATGAAGTTTTATCATTTCTTGAAAAACGAAAAGGAATGGTTGATGGACTTGTGATATCTGGTGGGGAGCCATTAATGCAAGATGATATTATAGAGTTTGCAGAAAAAGTAAAAAAAATTGGTTATCTAGTAAAAATTGATACAAATGGCATGTATCCTGAGATACTCAAAGAATTAATTGATAAGAAACTAGTTGATTATATCGCAATGGATATAAAAGCTCCAAAAAACAAATACGACAATTTATCAGGTGTTAAAACAGATATAAAAAAAATTGGAAAATCAATTGAAATAATTTTAAGCAGCTCTGTTGATTACGAATTTAAAACAACGTTTGCTCCAGATCTATTAACAAAAAAAGATATTGTAGAGATTGCTAAATGGCTCAAAGGCTCAAAACGGTTCTTTCTCCAACAATTCAATAATGAACCAAATTTGTTATCATCTAAACTGCAAAAATTATCCCCCTATTCAAAAGATGAACTAATCGATACCTTAATGGATATAAAACCTTATTTTGGATATTGCGACGTGCGAGGAATATGACAATTGTTAATGGAGAAGTGGTAAGGGATTTAAATTTAGCACGAGAGGTGTTGTCGACAACCGATTGTTCAATTGTTGTAATTAGCTATGGAAAAATATGGAAAAAGAAAAAAGGAGATGGAATTAAGCCCTTTTTAGAAGTAATTGAAGAGATGGGAGAAGATATTCGCAGCTCAGTTATTGGAGATAGAATTCTTGGAAGAGCTTCAGCTCTATTATGCAGATATATAAAAGCAAAAGGGGTTTATTCGCCCCAAGGAACAAAAACTGGAATTGCCCTTCTTATAATGGGTGGTGTGCCTTGTCAAGTTGGTAAATTGATCCCAATTATAAAAAATAGGGCTGGAGATGGACTCTGTCCATTTGAAAAAATATTAAAAGATGTAATTTCTCCTGAAGAGGCATACACAATTTTAAAAACCAAGGTTAATGGGATTTAATATGAAATATGAATTAGCAATAATAGGTGCTGGCCCATCAGGCTATTCTGCTGCAATTTATGCTGTTAGATCTGGTATTAAGGCTGTGATTTTTGATAAAGGAATGGGTGGAGGACTTGCTAATATTTCTCCAAAAATTGAAAATTATCCTGGCTTTGAATCGATTTCTGGTATGGAACTAATGAAGAAAATGAAAAAGCATGCCGAAAAATATGTAGATATTCATATCAATGAAGAGGTTTTAAAAATTGAAAAACTAAATGAAGAATTTCAAATTGTTACAAATAATGAAAAATATACTGTAAAAGCATTAATTCTTTGCATGGGGACAGATTATAGAAAACTAAATGCACCTGGTGAAAAGGAACTTACCGGTAAAGGAGTTTCGTACTGTGCAACATGTGATGGCTTCTTTTTCAAAGATAAAAAAGTGGTAGTGATAGGTGGAGGTAATACAGCTCTAATTGAGGCAATTTTTTTAAAACAAATCGGTTGTAAAGATGTTTTTGTAGTTCACAGAAGAGATCAACTTAGGGCAGAAAAATCATATGAAGAGGAAGCTCTTAAATCAGGTGTCCAGATAATTTATAATACTCATGTCAAGTCAATAAAGGGAACACAAAAAGTGGAATCAATTGAAATTCAAGATGTTAAGACAAATAAGGGCTCCTCAATTTCGACTGATGGAGTCTTTATATCAATTGGCGAGGAACCACAAAATAAACTTGCAAAAGAGTTAGGTGTCAAACTTGATGATAATGGGTTTATAATTACAGATAAACAGCAAAGAACAAATGTAAAAGGTGTTTATGCTTCTGGTGACATAACTGGCGGCTTAAGACAAGTGGTTACTGCTTGTGCCAAGGGTGCGGTTGCTGCTCTTTCATCAACCGAAGTATTGGGAAAAAAATATCCGTATTAATCTGTAAATATTTTTCTATATCATAACAATTTTACTTAATTTTGTTATATTTTATAATATAATCTATATATTACACATACCTATTTCTTTTCTTTTGAGATAAATGACTCAAAAAAATATTGAAGATTTTAAATGTCCAATATGTAATAAAAAAGACATACTTTATAATGGTTGGAATCAAAATAAACAAATATATTATTGTAAAAATTGTAAAAAGAGATTTGAAAGACATGAATTGAAAAACAATAATTACAATCCATCCATTATTATAAATGCAATTTCTTATTTTAACATTGGAAATTCTTTAAATGATGTTGTTCAACTTATTGATAAGAAATATAAAACAAAAGTTACAACAAACTTAATTTATTCTTGGATTGGTGATTATTATAAGATTTGTAATTATAAGAAAATAAGAGCTTATATCTTGAAAAATTATAATGGTGGTATTATTGACGCTTTTTCATATAATCATAATGATTGTAATTATAATTTTATGTTTCATAAACCTAAATTAAAGATTTTATGTGATAATCATCCTAAACTATTAGATTATATTACAAAAATGAAGGAACTGTATCCAAAAAATTTTTTTGAAAAAGGTAGAAAGCATTCAAATCTTAACCTTGATATAAATTTTAGAAAGGAAGGTAAATATAATCAAGCCTGTAGGCTTGCAGATTTCTCGCTTAAAGCTTGTGATAAAAATACTGAAAAACGTAAATTTGTTGAAAATTTTATGCTCATAAATGATTCTAGTACAGTTGCCTGTGAGGTTCCCGTATGGTTTTGGGAGAAATATCTTGATGTTGGAATATGTGGACATATTGATATTTTACAAATTCGTAAGGGAAATATCTATGTTTTAGAGTATAGTTCTAATGATTCTAAAAATAAAGAAGAAAATATCGCATCAAAACTGTTTTTATACGCCTCGGGTCTGAGCTTTAGAACAAGTATTCCTTTGATGAAGTTTAGATGTGCATGGTTTGATCAAAATAATTACTATGAATTCAGTCCATGGGAGCAGAACTTTTCAGTCAAATTTAGAAATAAACTATATTTTAGGAAAATATAGTACTATAAAATATTAAAAAATTTTGATATGAGATTTTAAAATTAATATAGATATACGGGAACAGCCTTTTTGTTTAATACAAATTTTTTCAGTATTTCAAAGAGGGCGTCATTTATTATATTGCTATTTTGTCTCATGATATCATGTAACATGTATACAATTATCCTTTATATACTTGTCGAAAATTTCTAAAAAATAAAATTTTGATAATTATTTTCTTAAAAAAACAAATCATTTCCTGATAAATAACGTATTTATAAGAATTTTTTACATATAATTTAAATAATATTATATACATGTAATATTGATATAATATTGTTATGGGAGGATAATAAATAATGAAAAATTGTATTAAAGAAATTATAATTATTTGTATAATTATATTATTTATTGGAACAAGTGTTATATCTGCTACAAATTTAAATTTTAAAGATGATGAAAAATTTGAAATAGAGAGGCCATTTTTTACAGAAACTTTTTTTCCTTTTAGAACAAATAATAAAGTAGATTTTATATTTAAAATTGGACAATCTGTTATGCAGACCTCTGATAATGGTTATATAGTAACTGGTTATAAGTCCGAGTTTGATATAGATGAGTTTATTATTAATTCAACTACCATTTTGATGAAATATGATGAAAATGGTAATAAGATATGGAGTAAAAACTTTGAACTGATAGGGGATAATGAAGGTTTTTCAGTTATACAACTTGGGGATGGAGGATATATAATTGGCGGCTTGATTATAATATCAGATAAAACCAAGGCTATGATTCTTAGAACAGATGAGCTAGGAAATGAAGAATGGATGAAATCATATGAAGGGTTGGGAACGGCACAAGGAACGTCAATACAACAAACCAATGACAATGGATACATATTGACTGGGTCCTCCGTATTTCCAGATGATGATAAAATTTCACATATGTTTTTGTTAAAAACAGATTCAAATGGAAATGAGCAATGGAATAAAACCTATGAATTTGATAATAGCACCATAGGAAACTCAGTTGAACAGACGAATGATGGCGGATATATAATTTGTGGATTTTTAATTTCATCAAATCAACAAAGCTCAAGTATTTTAGTTATAAAAACTGATTCAAATGGAAATGAGCAATGGAATAAAACCTATGAATATATGGATAATAACAGGGCATACTCTATTCAACAAACAAATGACCATGGATACATAATAGGTGGACATACGAGTTCATCATTAGGTTTGAACTCCAATGCTTTGCTATTAAAAACTGATTCGAATGGAAATGAGCAATGGTATAAATTATATAATGATAAGTCTGGTTTTCATGTTCAACAGACAGAGGATAATGGATTTATTCTATGTGGCATATATAATTCTTTAAACAGTCACCAAGCCCTATTGATAAAAACTGATGATCAAGGTACGCAGGAATGGACTAAAACATATAAAGGATTGGGATCTGCTCAGGGAACTATGGTACAGCAGACCAAAGATAAAGGTTACATATTAACAGGTTCTACAATTAAAATATCAGCTTCAATAGATAACTATGTTTTATTAATAAAAACAAATGAAAATGGAAATCTAATATGGAGCTCAGGTCGCAATAGAAATATTTTTGAAAATTCTTTTATTAGTAATTTTTTAAATAAGTTATTTTGCAAGTTTCCCATACTTCAAAGAATCCAGCACATAGTGTAATTGATATTAATATCAAAAAAACTTCAATTTAAAATATATGAATTTGAAACAATTTTTATATTTATTTTTCTTAATATACCTACAGTTAGATTTATATTATGATATTATATTTGAATAATAAAAATTTAGAACGGGGGAGGTAGACAAATGCAAAATAAAAGCCTAAGAAAATCCTTGATTATTGTAATAATTTTATTATTTTTAGGAATTAGTATTAAACCTAGTATTGGTGGATATAATGAATATATGCCAACTCATTCAATTAAAAAAATCCTTAATACTAGTTCTTTAAATGAGGATTATGTAGATGTTTATTGGAAGTTTGATGAATGTAGTGGAGATACTTTGGAGGATTCTTCAGGACATAACTATCATGGTACTATATATGAATCCACGTGGACAAATGGTAAATCAGGTTGTGCCTTGGATTTTGATGGACTAGATGATAATGTTGATTTAAATGCACATGCTGTAAAATTAGCTTTTAATAAAACTGATGATTTGATTTTTTCGCTTTGGTTTAGATCAGACTCAACTAATGGCGGTCTCATGTATTGTGTTGCTGGCCCTCAAAGCGTTCCAGAAGCCCGACTTGAACTATGTCCAAATGGCTCTTTAATGTTTAAGGTTTGGACTAGTGTTTGTGGAATTGCATGTTACTCCAGTGAAAACTTTAATGATGGCTCTTGGCATTTTGCTGAAATCTTTTTCAATGGAATAACAGCAAAACCAACAATCGAAATTTATATCGATGGCGATTTTGAAGGTAAAATAATACATTGGTTGTGTGAGGTTGCTAATACCGATTTTAATAAAGCAAAAATCGGAAGGCGAGCTCAAGCTGAAACTAATTATTTTAAAGGCAGAATTGATGAGTTTAAAATAATTAAATATCCTGGAGGAAATGATCAAGACATTCCAGAAATATCGGGTCCAACAAGTGGATCGCCTGGAATTGAATATGATTTCACCTTTGTAGCCGAAGATCCAGAAAATGATGAAATATGGTACTTTATTGATTGGGATGATACCACTTTTGAGGATTGGTTTGGACCATATCCATCTGGTACAGAGGTGACTGTAAGCCATTCATGGTACGAGACGGGTACTTATGGAATTAGAGCTAAATCAATGGATTACTGGGATGATAGCCCCCCATCAGCTCAATATATGGTCTCAATAGGAAATTTACCACCTGATGCACCTATAATTAATGGCCCTTCTACTGGCGGAGTCGGTGCAAAATATGGTTATTCGATTAATTCAAATGATATTGATGGGGATGATATCTATTATTATATTGATTGGGATGATGGAACAAATAGCGGATGGAAAGGACCTTACCCAACAGGTCAACCTGCAAAAATCAACCATACTTGGACATCTCCTGGTACTTATTATATAAAAGGAATGGCAAAAGATATCTATGATGAAGAGAGCAGTTGGTCAGAAACAATTGTTGTTACAATTGTTGAAAATAATTTACCCACAAATCCTACAATAGACGGCCCATCATCAGGTAATGTTGGAAATAGTTATCCATATAATTTCAGATCAACTGATCCTGATGGAGATGATATATCATACTACATCAAGTGGGGTGATGGAAATATTACTTCATGGACCACGTATCAATCTTCTGGTACAGAATATACCATTGATCATAAATGGAACGAGCAGGGTACATATATCATCGAGGCTAAGGCAAAAGATATATATGGTGCAGAGAGCGAATGGAGCCAAATGTCAGTTAAGATGTCAAGAACTCGTGAAATATCAAGTTTCTTACTCTTAAGGTTTTTAGAGAAATATCAAATAGTTGAGAAAATATTTTATCAAATGTTTCTTTTTTTAAGATAAATAACTCAATTTTAGTAGAATATCTCAAGTAATAAAAAGATTTGAAATATTATTACCATAGTCCTAGTACCAGTGCGTCCATATTTTTCAAATGCTTTCCAAATACTTTTTTCATCATCCTGGAGAACCACTTTGTATGTTAAAACCCAAGTTAATAATAAAGTTATAGCAAATAATGTTCCACCGATCAAATATAAACTACCAAATACTTGTGGAACACCTATTCCTAACCAATCAAAAGCAGGCAAAGGGAAAATAGGAATAAATGCTAAATAAAAAATTAATGTTATTTGCATTGCACGTTTTCTTCCAATTTGAACTGGTAGTGTCTTAAATCCTGCTTTGCTATCTCCCTTGAAATCACCTGTTGCAACCATTATTTCTCTTCCGATTTCCTGTATAAAGATTGCACTAGTAAGAGGTAACATGAGTAACAATTTTGTTGGAAATACAGCAATTGAGCCCCAATATGGAATTGCACCAACACCTAATGCAACTGCTATATGGCCAAATATTCCTCTGCTCTTACCATATTTATTGTAATATATTCCTAATACAACAATTAGAAAGGTCAAAATACCGCAATTCCAGTTTATACTACCACTATCTCTGATATTTACCAGTAAGGTTGTGAAAATTGATAGAATCATCATTAATATTCCAATGAAATTTGCTGTTTTTAGTTTTATAGCACCAGTTGAAAGCGGTTTATATGGCCTGTTTACCTTGTCTGATTCTAGATCTGTTACATCATTATGGATCATTAAACCTGAAGCTAGAAAAAAGGCACCGAGAACTACCATGAATATTTGAAAGTTTGAAAGGTCCATATTAAGAAATATTGCACTGTTAAATACACCAACTAACGCTCCAAGACAACTGATAAAAATTATGGGTGGTCTGATAATTCTAATCCAGGCTATTAAAGTGTTCATTTTCAAGATGGATAAAGTTTTAGAGTTGATTAGTTTTTTGTTTAACTCTATTAAAATTTTTAAAAATAATTTTAACTTATTAACTTATAAAGCTGAATAATATTAGTAATCAAAACTTTTACTAGAAAACATATAAGATGAAATTATGGTTTGGAAGAAATTAAGATTATATTTAAGACTTTGCAGAGTTCATTCATCAGTTCTAACAGCCTTAGCACCAGTTGTGGCTGCAGCGGCAACAAATGTTTCACTTACAATTTTTCATTATCTTGAGCTTTTCCTTATCGGTTTTCTTTCTCATATAATCTTTTTTGTATATAACGAGATATGCGATATTAAAATTGATAAAACATCTAAAACACTTAAAGGAAAACCACTGGTTGATGGTTCTATTAATATTAGAAATGCAAAATCAATTGTAATATTATCTATTGTTCTTCTATTTGTTTTAAGTATAGTTTTTTTTAAGGAAAAATCAATAATTTTGGTACCAATAGTTTTTTTAGCATTTTTACTTGGGGTTATATATGATCATTTTGGAAAACGCTTTTTTCATGCAGATTATTTTGTAGCTTCAGGATATTTTTTTCTTACAATATATGGTGGTTTTTCAGTTTCACAAAATCCAGGTTTTATTGTTTATATAATTGGATCTATTGCATTCATGCAGATGCTTTTTCAAAATATTGTAGCAGGACTAAAAGATGTAGATCATGATTATCTCGCAGGGGGGATTAGTACACCCATTAGACTGGGGGTAAAAATAAAGAAAGAAAGGTTACAAATTACAAAGAAATTTTTAATCTATATATCAATTTTAAAAATAATATACCTAATTTTACTGATATCACCTTTTCTTTTTAATATGGTTCCATATGAATTTTGGCAGTTATTGGTCTCAATATTTCTAATATGTCTTACAATTTTTTTCATGACTAGATTTTTATCAAATAAAAAATTTAATCGGGAAAAAATTATGAGAGCAATAGGTTTTCATGAGATGTTTACGTTCATGGTAATTCCATTTATTTTATTTGGATACATTGGAATCATTGGCTTATTGATATTAGTTTTTCTACCAATTGTATGGCTAGGTATTTTTCTAATTTTGTTATATGGCAGACTTATGCCTGTAATTTAACAAAACCTTTTAAATAAAAAACCATCAATTACTGTTTAAAATTTGTATAAAATTCATTTCATATGGAGAAATATGCAAAAAACAATAAAAAAAATATGTGAATATTTGCGACTTTTCAGACTCCACACCGGGGCAGCAACTGCTTCTGCACCTTTAATTGGTGGAATAATAATGGGACAACGTCAAATACCTGCCTTGGTTGTTTTGTTTATCATAGGAATTTTTTATCATATCTTTGGTTTTGTATTAAATGAGTATGTTGATGTTAATGTTGATAAAAAATCAGATGATCTTAAAGAAAAACCGCTTGTCCGTGGTAGTATTTCCAAAAAACAAGCATTGTACATTGTGATAATCTCAATTATTTGTTCTTATTTTTTTATTCTTATTTTTTTTAGATCAATTTATACATTGTCTTTTTTATCTCTGTCACTAATTTTTGGTGGGCTTTATGATATCTATGGAAAAAAAATATTGGGGCTAGATTTTGTACTGGCTGGAGGATTTTTCTTTTTATGTCTTACAGGTGCAAGTACTATATCTATAGATTTTAATAACTTAATATATCTCTTTTGCCTCTTATACTTCTTCCAAATCGTATATAACAATTCCGTTGAGGGAGGTTTGAAGGATGTTGGTCATGATTTTTCTGCAGGTGCAAAAACGCTTGCAACATCTATGGGCGTAACTGTTGAAAAAGGAACTCTTAGAGTTACAAAATCATTTGTTATTTTTTCTTATACCTTAAGATTTATTTTTTTAGGATTAATTTTCATTCTTGGCTTTCAATCTCAGTTGTTATTTTGGTCTGATAAACATATTTTAGAAATTATCTTAATTCTTCTTTTAATAATAGTTTATTTTGTAACATTATTTTCATTTTTAAGAAGTATAAAATTTGATAGAGCAAGATTGAAAAGAACATTTAGTATAAATGAAATGGCCTCATTTTTTATGGTGTTAATTGTTCTTTCACCATTGATTGGAATAAATCTAACATTGTTTCTGATAGTCCTTCCTGCAGTATGGTACCTTGTGTTTAATGTTGTTTTATATGGTAAATTAATAGAACCTAGGGTATAATGTCACTTACAATTATTCGAATATAAACAATAATTCATTCGACATAAATTTATAGGTAAAGATAATTATAGTTTAAAAATAAAAATTGAAAACAGGAGAAATTTAATGGATATTGCAAATTTTCTTTTAGAAGAAATAGAAATATCAAGGCATTTCCAGACCCAGATATTTTATCTATTTATGCTCGGTTTCACAGTATTTGCAGTTTATCTTTCTAAAAGATACAAACTTTTTAGGTTTTCTATGTTTCTTTGGTTAAGTGTTGCAATAATTGGACTTATATGGGAGGGTTCATTATTTTTATTTGGACTGCGGCATTATAGTTTTTTTGCTTCAGCAGAACTTATGTACCATGCCATTACAGAGGGTGGACCTGGTTTGATTATTATGGCAATTTTTGCTGATAAATTCGGAATTATCGACCTGTCAGAGTACAAGGAGAAGAAGTGAAAGACATGGATATTATTCAATGGATAACAACTCCTGCACAAGTATCTAGAGAGGTAAACTATCTATATTTTCTAATAGTATTGGCAATAACATTAACTGTTATTTCTATTGCATTATATACAAAAAATAAACGAGCTGTTAAACTGTTTTTATTTGCAATGGTTATATGGTCAATTATAGAAGGTATCGGTGTAATAACAGGGATGCGAGTTTATAATCCACCTGAAGCTAGAATCCCAGTATTTTTATTTGTCGCACTGGTAGAAGACCCCGGCTGGGTATGCCTTGGATATATGATGGCAGAACAAATTTATAAGAAATTTATAGAAACGGAAAAAACTAACAAAAAAATTGCTTAATTTTAACCATCTTTTTTTAAATAAATTGCTTCTTTGAAAATTTATCAGTTAGTTTTATTATAACAATCCAAAAGCATCTTTTATTCTGCCTAAAATATAATAGCTGAGTAAGCGTTTTCTATAATCAATAATACGATTATTGCCGTAAAGATATTCTAACATAATTTTACTTAGTCTTTCATCCTTTGATGCAATTTTTATAAAACGCTCAGCTTGAAGAAGATAAATTTTTGAGAAGCGTAAAAATGTTTTGAAATCCTTTCCAAACTCATCCATCCACAAATTTTGATATCTAGATAAAAATGAAGATTTAAAATTATCATTTTTAAACGCATCATTCAAAGTCTTTGCAGCGTTTTCTCCACTTATCATGGCAAATTGAATTCCGCCACCGCTAAGTGGATTTATAAATCCTGCTGCATCACCACAAATAATTACACGGTCAGAATAGGTTTGCCTTAATGTATTGGTAGGAATGATTCCTCCTTTTATTTTCCCGATCTTAAGATCATCTGGTATTAGTTTTTGTTTTTTGATCTCCTGGAAGTATGATTTATAAGAATTTATTAGATTAATCTCTTGTTTAACATATTTTTTATAAGGGACAAATTCTCCGATGCCGATATTAATACTATCTTTTTTTGTAAATAACCAAGCATATCCTGGAATATTATGATACATGATATGAATATGAGAGAGACGTTTATCAGTAGCAAACTTATCAAGAATTTGTTCATTTAATTTATATTCCTGAAAAACACATACATTTACTTTCCTTTGTTTAGGAGTTAAACCAATTTTTTTAGCAACATCACCTGATATCCCATCTGCTCCAATTATAACATCTGATGATATTTTTGTATCGTTGCCTAAAGTAACTGTTACTTTATCATGAAAAACTTGGACATCTTTTACCTTTTTTCCATCAAGAAATTCCGCTCCATTTTCTTGTGCGATTCTAACAAGCCCAAAATCAAATTTCTCTCTAGAAACCATAGCAATAACTGGTTTTTCAGAATGTGCTTCTGCAAAGTATTTCAATGAGGGCGAATGTACATAACCGCCATAGCAGTAAGAATCAACAATATTGTATTTTGTTAAATATGAAAATCTTTTAAAAACAGCCATGGGTATACCTCCACCACATGGTTTATTCCTAGGAAATTTATGTTTATCTATAAGTAAGACTTTGTAACCCTTTTTTGCTAGAAAATAGGCAGCTGTTGAACCAGCGGGTCCAGCTCCAACTATTATTATATCATATTTCACTTACGATCAACTATAATTTAACTTGTTTTTTCTATTTTAACATTTTTACACATTAACTATTAATACTAATATACTTGCATCACCCACCACCTTTAGCTTTAGCTAATTATCAGATAATACAGTTTTATTTGAACAATTTTTTGAATATAAATATATTTAAATAAATCTTTCATTTATAATTTAAGATATATGGATATACCAGGGGATATTGGACTTGCAATATTATTAACAACTATTGCTGGTCTTTCTACAGGAATAGGAAGTACTATTGCATATTTTATAAAAAGACCTAAAATAAATTATCTTTGTTTTTCACTGGGCCTTTCTGCTGGAGTCATGCTTTACGTTTCTTTTGTTGAATTACTACCAGAAGCATTACATACACTTGGAGAAATAGTAGGTCTTTATGCATTTTTTACAGGTATTACTGTTATAGGAATTATTGATTTGTTAATCCCTGAATTAGAAAATCCTCATGCATTCAAAGGATTTACATTAAATAAAAAAGGTAGGACAGATAAGGAATTACTAAGAATAGGTCTATTTACAGCACTTGCGATAGGAATTCATAATTTCCCTGAAGGACTTGCAACATTTGGGACTACTCTAAGTAATATAAAATTAGGAATATTCATTGCTTTTGCTATTGCAATGCACAATATTCCAGAGGGCATTTCAGTATCGATTCCAATATACTATGCCACTGGTAATAAAAAAAAGGCTTTTTTTTATTCATTTATTTCTGGTTTAGCAGAACCAATTGCAGCAGTAATAGGCATAATAGTATTGTTTCCTTTTTTATCAGAAGGAGTTCTTTCGTTTCTATTAGCATTTGTTGCAGGAATTATGGTTTATATTTCTGTTGATGAACTCCTGCCAGTTGCACATAAATATGGTACTGGTCATTGTGCAATTTTTGGAATAATTATTGGTATGCTTGTTATGGCTGCCAGTCTATTAATTATCTAAATTTTATTGTTAAAAAAATGAAAATAATAAAATAACATCATTCATACTCAATATTACTACTATAATAATAATCATCAGATGAAAGACCAGATGATCTAGATATTCTTTTTACAGATCCTTGTTCAGTAACTACAATATGAATTTTTCTTTGTTTTACTAATTTATTTAATCTCTTAGTTATTTCATTCATTTTCTAAATACCTCCCAATGAGGATTTTCAATCAACCAAATAACCAATAAAAACTGTCTACCTCCAAGTTTATATTTCTTTTGTGTCCAAATATCAAAATGTAATTATTTCCAAAAAAGCAAGTTATAATTCTTGTATATGTTTTTCAACCCAATATCTCAATTTTTTCAAGCTGATTATTTAAAATTAAATCTAAAAGATAATTTGCATTTTTTTTGACAATATCATTTAACCGCCCAGACATACTTTTAGGCTGAATACCAATGAAAATTATTTTTTTAATGTAATTTTCTAAATAATTTATTAAAACGGGTATTGGTATTCCATGAGTACTTATGTGCATAACACCTATTTTTTCTTTTGGAACTCTTCTAATTTCCCCTGGAGAAAGTCCCATATCAACAGCATCGATAATTACAAGATTTTTAGGCTTGTGTTTTTTTACAACAGAAGTATAATTCTCAGGTATTACTCCGCAATCTAAGACGTCAATTTTTTTTTCTTTAAGTTTATCTGCGATGTATGGGCCAACTGCATCATCACCGCCATCTCTATTACCGATACACATTACAAGGTATTTCATTTACAAGTTCTATAAAAAAATACATGATAAAATTTACGCTTGATCAAAAATATTTATAAATTTGAATTTTTCTGAATCAAAAAGACCTTTATCACTAAGCTTTAATTTTGGAATCACAGGTAAAGCCATAAAGGAAAGTGTCATAAATGGTGCTTTTAAATTACAACCAAGAGTTTTTGCCATATTGTTTAACTCTACATATTTCTCTGCGATCCAATCATATTTTTTATTACTAATTATTCCTGCGATTGGCAAGGGAAGTATATTTTCTTTACCCTTCCCAATAGCACAAATCCCTCCTTTGTTTTTTATTATAAGATTCACGGCTTTGCATATATCATTATCATTTACACCAATTGCAATAATATTGTGTGAATCGTGTGCAACACTAGATGCAATTGCTCCTTCTTTCAGTCCAAAGTTCTTAATAAAACCAATTGAAGGTTTTACTTCATTATATCTATTTACTACAGTTATTTTTAGAATATCCATTTGTATATCAGAAATAACTTGACCTTCAGATATTTTAGGATCTTCCTTTGATTTCTCTGTAATTATTTGTCCTTCAATTGCATTAATTACATTTATCTTTCCTTTTTTTGCCTCAATGATGAAATCATTTTGCTTTTTTAATCCTATATTAAAATTATTTTTTATCTCTGGTTCAGTTCTTTTAATATTTGATTTACCATTTTTTGCGACTAGTACTCCATTAATATAAGTCCTTAGTATGTTTAAATCTTTGAGATTATCAATAACTAAAAAATCTGCAGGATCTCCTACTCTAAGAAGCCCAAGTCCTAAGTTGTAATGATTTACCGGATTTAAAGAGGCAGCAGAAAATATTTTGAAAGGATCTATTTCTTTTTCTATTGCTTTCTTGACAAGCAAGTTAATATGTCCATTTACAAGATCATCTGGGTGCTTATCATCAGAGCACAACATACAACTTTCCCAATTATTATCTAAAAGAGGATACAATTCACTGAAATCTCTTGCTGCTGATCCTTCTCTAATCAATATTTTCATTCCCATTTTGATTTTTTCAAGTGCTTCATCAATTGTGAAACATTCATGGTCAGTAGAGATTCCTTTTGAAATATAATTTTCAAGATCTCTACCACTAAGACCGGGAGCATGCCCATCTATTGGTTTTGAAAATTTCTTAGCCAAATTAATTTTTGTAATAAGTTCTGGGTCATTGTTTATAACACCAGGATAATTCATTACTTCTGCTAGAAATCCAATTTTAGGATTACTAAGTAACTCTTCTATATCCTTTTCATTAAGTTTATTTCCTGCAGACTCAAATGGGGATGCAGGAACGCAAGACGGTGCACCAAAACATATTTTTAACGGAACTTTTGATGCATCTTTTAGCATATAATAAACGCCGTTTATTCCTAAAACATTAGCAATTTCGTGCGGATCTGATACAATAGCAACAGTTCCATGTGCTACAGCTATTCTTGCAAATTCAGAAGGTGTTAGCATTGAGCTTTCTATATGGACATGAGCATCTACAAAACCGGGTATTATGAAATTATTGAAATCCTTATTTTTCTTAGTAATTTTAGTAATAACTCCTTTATCTATTTTTAAGGTTCCAGGAAAAGTTACTTTATCAAAAATGTTAACGATATTGCCTGATATCTCTTTATCCATAGCTTTCCTCTTGATGTAAGCAAAAAGCTTTTTTAGTAATTTCCATTCGTCAAAGCTATGTCTGTTAAAATTGGAATTATTGGCGGAAGCGGTTTTTATAAAATGGGGATATTAGATGATACTGAGGAATTAGAGATCAATACTCCCTTTGGGAAAACCTCAGATAATTTAACAGTTGGCAAGATAGGTGGGATTGAAGTTGCTTTTTTACCAAGACATGGTAAAGGTCATGCAATTGCACCACATACAATTAACTACAGGGCAAATGTATTTGCATTGAAGGAATGCGGTGTTGAATTTCTTATTTCAATTGCAGCTGTTGGAAGTTTAAAAAAGGAACTAAAACCATGTGATTTTGTTATTGCCGATCAGCTTATTGATAGAACCGCTAAAAGAAAATCAACTTTTTTTGAAGATGGAATTGTAGCCCATGTTAGCTTTGCAGACCCCTTTTGTAAAACCTTATCAGACTTGGCATTTAATACTGTTAAAAAAGAAGGTGTAGATGTACACCGTGGAACTTATATATGTATGGAGGGGCCACAATTTTCAACTCGGGCAGAATCAAATTTATATCGAAGTTGGAATGTTGATATAATTGGAATGACACTTGCAACAGAGGCAAAACTTGCAAGAGAAGCAGAAATGTGTCTATGTGGAATACTGACTGTTACTGATTACGACTGCTGGTATGAAGGGGAAGAAGATGTTTGTGTAAGTAACGTTGTTGATAATTTGAAAAAAAATGATAAAAATGTTGCAAATATTCTTAATAAATTGATACCTAAGATTAAATATAATAGAACCTGTAATTGTCACAAAGCCTTGGAACATGCTGTAATTACTACACCTGAACTCATTGAAAAAAATGGAAATCCATTTATCAATAAAGTGCTTTTAAAGAGATTTATTAAATAAACTAATTATTTTTTTCTTCTTTTGTTTCTAACTGAGAAAATGAATAATAAAAGCCATATTGTTCCTGAAAAAATATCTGCGATAAATGATATCCAGAATTCCATTGTGATAAACGTTGCTGCCAGAATAAATAATCCTACTGTGGTTAAACCAGCTGTGTATAAATTGATATATACCTTTCCATGCAATAAATCTCTAAACTGTGGTAGGAGAATAAAACCAAATAAAATGCTAACAATTGCAATTACTACATCTTGCCAGATGTAACTATCACCTAAAAGTGAATTTAATATATCTCCTATCATAAGCGATATGGAACTAAATCTTATAAATAAAACTTGTGTAGATTTTATAATTTTTATAAAAGGATGAAGTCTAGATTATATTTGAGGGAGGAAGTAAGGAATGAAAAATAGTTGGAACTGAAATTTTCATTTCATCTTCCAATCTAGACTTCATTATTCTATTGTTCTTTTTTCTTAAAAATACTTGATAAATAAAACTGTAGTTTCTAAATATACCTCAAAGGGCTAAATATAAATAAAACTTATACATCAGGAAGCTACTATGGCAGAGAAAATTAAGCTTGCACAGGGTGCAGGCGGCCAAATGATGGATAAATTTATCAAAGATAAAATTTTGAAATATTTTGGAAATTCGTCAAAATCAGCAGAAATACCTCTTTCAATGCTTGATGATGCTGCCGTTATTGATGATATTGTTTTTTCAACCGACTCACATACAGTTCAGCCAGTTATTTTTCCAGGGGGAGACATTGGCTCTCTTGCAATTGCAGGAACTGTAAATGATGTATCTGTTATGGGTGCAAAACCAATTGCTCTTTCAGCGGGTTTCATTATTGAAGAAGGTTTTTCCCTAGAAAAATTTGAAATAATTGTTAAAAGCATGGGAAAGGTAGCAGAAGATGCAGATGTACCAATTATTACAGGTGATACAAAAGTTGTTGAAAAAGGTGCAATTCAAGAGTTCATGATTAATACAACTGGTATAGGTAAAAGAACTAAGCTTCTTGATAAAAACATTGAGATAGTAAAAAAATACCGTAAATTCAACCAGAGATGGCTTCTTGATTCTAATTTAAAAAAAGGTGATAAAATCATTGTTTCAGGAAATATCGGTGATCATGGCGTTGCTTTGATGTCCTTTAGGGAAGGTTACGGATTTGAAACAAAAATCAAATCTGATATTGCACCAATAAATAAACTGATGGAAAAAGCCCTTTCAATTGGAGGAATTGTTTCTGCTAAAGATCCAACTAGAGGTGGACTTGCAAACACGGTAAATGAATTTAGTGAAAAATCAAAGGTCGGAATTGTTATCGATGAAGAGGTAATTCCTATCTCAAAAGGAGTAATATCTGCATGTGATATGCTTGGTATCGATCCACTGGAAATTGGAAATGAAGGAAAGGTTGTAATAGGTGTAGTAAAAGAAAAAGCTGATGATGTTTTAGCCGAGATAAAAAAACATCCTTTAGGTAAAAATGCAGCAATAATAGGAGAAGCAGATGATAAAGTAAAGGGCGTAGTGTTAAAAACAACTGTTGGCGGTAAAAGAAATCTGCATAAACCGATTGGGGACCCTGTTCCTAGAATATGTTAACCATCTATTAATTTCCACAAATTTTTAAATAGTATATATGATTACCAAAACTAGAATTTTAACATTTAAGGAGGTATTGTTTTATGGCAAAAGGGCTTACAAAGGCTTTTAAAAAGGCTTTATGGGTTTATCATTGTAACTCTGGTTCATGCAATGGCTGTGATATAGAAATTATCGCCGCTCTGTGTCCTCGTTATGACGTTGAACGTTTTGGAATTAAACTTGTTGGTACACCTCGTCATGCAGACGTTTTATTGGTGACAGGTCCAGTGACAAAACAAATGGAAGATAAGGTAAAACGTGTCTATAATCAGATGGCTGACCCAAAGGCAGTGATATGTGTAGGTAACTGTGGAAATACAGGAGACGTATTTTATGAATCATACAATCTTGTCGGACCAATTAACAAGGTTCTGCCAGTTGATGTTCATGTTGTCGGTTGTCCACCTAGACCAGAAGCAATAATATTTGCAGTTGCTAAAGCATGGACCAAACTTGAAACATTGGAGGGAAAGAAATGACCAAGGGAAAAAGATTAACTCCTGAAGAAATTGTAAAATATTTCAAGGATGAATTTAAAACAAAAATAAAAGGCTCAAAAATCAAGAAACGAGCCACAGGAATAAAGAAAAACGAAACCTATTCGATATGGTTTAAGGTTGATAATAGTGTATTTAAAAATGTAATAAAACATTTGTGCGATTTACAATTCCCGCATCTTGCAGTAGCATCTGGAAATGATCTTGGTAAGACCATTGAATTAATTTATCATTTTACTGTAAATTTTGGAAAACGAATGGACGAAATAAATCTACACTTCTCTGTTGAATTGCCTAAAACAAAACCTGAGATTGAATCAATTTGTGATTTAATACCTGGTGCATTAATAACAGAACGTGAAAAAATGGAGATGCTTGGTGTAAAAGTTATTGGAATTCCAGATGACAGGAGATGCTTCCTACCTGATGATTTCCCTGAAGGTATATATCCATGGAGAAGAGATAAAACTGGTCCTGATAAACTATATAAAAATTTACATGAGGTGAAAAAATGAAACAATCAACTACAACTAAGTCAACGTATCATATCCCTATAGGGCCAATTCATCCTGCATTAAAAGAACCTGTCTATTTTGAATTTGAGCTTGACGGAGAAAAAATCATTAATGTTGATGTTAAACTTGGACATGTTCATAGAGCTATAGAATGGGCTTCACGTAAAAGAAATCCGGTTCAAATTCTTTATCTTGCAGAAAGGATCTGCGGGATATGTTCCTATTGCCATCCTGCTGCATTTACACTAGCTGTTGAGGATGCTGCAGATATATATGCTCCAGAGAGAGCAGAATACCTGAGGGTAATTCAGGGCGAACTTGAGAGGATTTGCTCACATCTTTTATGGGCTGGTGTTGCAGCACATGAAATTGGTTTTGACACAGTTCTATATTTAACATGGCAGGTAAGAGAAAGAGCACTTGACTTAACAGAATATTTAACAGGTAATCGTGTCACAAAAGGAATAATTATGATCGGCGGTATTCGACGTGATATTACAAAAGATATGTTACCAAGAGTTAAGAGGGATTTAAAATATTTTAAGGATGTTTATGATAAACTTGGTAAGATTCTTTTAAATGATAAGACTATAAAACTCAGAACTCAAGGTGCTGGTATTTTAACAAAAGATGATGCATTGAAACTATGTGCAGTTGGTCCAACAGCAAGGGCATCTGGAGTAAAGAAAGACGTGCGTCTTGATACATCTTATTTTGCATATGGAGATTTAGATTTTGATTATATCACTCCTGATAAATTAACTGGCAAGGTAAATGGAGATGTTTATGATAGAATCATCCAGCGTCTACTTGAACTTAAACAATCAATTGATCTAATTGAGCAGTGTATTGATAAGATGCCTTCAGGTGATATTGTTGCTGAACAAAAAATAGCAAAGCTACTTGCACAACTTAAAAAAGCAGAAGGGGAAGGTGTGGGAAGACATGAAGCACCACGTGGTGAGGTAATTCATTATGTGAAACTTGATGGAAAAGAAGCACCTTATACTTGGAAGGTCCGCGCTCCAACCTATAATAATATACTGCCATGGATTCCGATGCTTGTAGGTCAGCAAATTGCAGATATACCAATTGTTGCTGCATCAACTGATCCGTGCATGTCGTGCACCAATAGGGTTGGAATTATTAAAGATAATAATAAATATGAACTTACCAAAGAAGAACTTCATCGTTTAAGTATTGAAAAAACAAGGAGGTTTATGAAATGAGATTTTCAATGTTGCCCTCAGTTTTTGCACAAATGTTTAAAAAACCTTGGACTAACAGATTCCCTGCAAAATATGCACCAAATGACACAACACAGTTTTTAGCTGATGTTGGAGCAGGAAGAGTGGAAATATGTCCGCCCATTGAGACACCTCCAAACTTCCGAGGAAAAATCCAGTACGATAAGGAAAAATGCATCGGATGCCAATTATGTTTAAAGGTTTGCCCATGTGAGGCAATAGAATTCAAAGCAAAGCAAAAGAAAATAAAGATATATTTGGCACGATGTTGTTTTTGCTCACAATGTAATGATATCTGTCCAACAAACTGCCTATCAATGAGTAATGAGTTTTTACTTGCAGATGTTAATCCATATTCAAAGGATTTAATAGTTGAATAGGTAAGATTTGATGAAACTTATCTTTAAAGGCGTAGTGCAAGGAGTAGGTTTTAGACCAACTATCTATCGTATTGCAAAAAAATTAGGTCTTAAAGGTTATGTTTTAAATAAGGGCTCTGAAGTTGAAGTCTTAATTGATAAAGATAAAGATGGGTTTATCAGACAGGTCAAGGAAAATCTTCCAACTATTGCAAAAATTACTAAAATTATTGAAGAGCCAGATGACAAAATATTTGACGATTTTCAGATACTTCACAGTGAAAGCGGTGAAAGAGAATCACTAATTCCAGTTGATATTGGGATTTGCAAAGATTGCTTAAATGAACTTTTAAATGAAAATGATAAGCGATACAACTTTCCTTTTACAAACTGTACAGTTTGTGGAGCACGCTATAGTATTGTAAAAGATGTTCCTTATGATAGAGAAAGAACCTCTATGGATGAATTTAAATTATGTCAGTCCTGTGAAAAGGAATATATTTCTCCTCTAAATCGTCGCTATCATGCCCAAACCATTTCATGTCCTGTTTGTGGTCCTAAATACCAGTTATTTGATAAAAACAAAAAAAATCTTGGTGATAAACAGGTTATAAAACGTTTTGCAAATCAGATAGATACAGGAAAAATCGGTGTGATAAAATCCTGGGGCGGCATGCATCTCTGTTGTAACATAAATGAGATAAGTCGGTTCAGAAAATGGTACAACCGACCAGAAAAAGCATTTGCAATAATGGTTAAGGACCTTGAAACTGCAAAAAAATATGTAGATATTACTGAGGATGAGGAAAAATTAATTATTTCAAAGAGTAGACCAATTGTTCTAGTTAAAAAAATCGGTCTTGAAGAAGCATCCCCTGGTTTAAACACTATTGGATTGTTCTTACCTTATACCGGTCTTCATCATATTCTTTTTTCACATCTAAAGTCAGATTCGCTTGTGATGACATCTTCAAATGTTCCTGGAGAAGCAATGATTACAACTGACGAAGAGGCGTTTTCTATTGATGCAGATATCTATCTTTTACATAATCGTAAAATTCCAAATAGGGTTGATGATTCTGTTCTTAGAGTTTGGAATGGTAATACCTTATTTATTAGAAAATCTAGAGGATATGTTCCAGAACCTATTGAGGTGAACTATAATAAAAAGATTTTAAGTGTTGGTGCTGGAGAAAATATAACTGGGGCTGTATCTCATGATAAATTTGTATTTGCAACACAGTATATTGGTAACTCAAAATACTATTCAACCCTTGAGTTTTTAGAGGAAAGCCTTCGTCATCTAATGAAACTTACATCAAAAGGTGAAAAGATAGATGCAGTTGTTCAGGACTTGCATCCTGGTTATGATTCAAGAAAGGTTGCAAAAATATTTTCTGATGAGTTTTCAGCACCTCTCTATGAGGTACAGCATCATTGGGCTCATGCAGCATCACTTTTAGTTGATAACAAAATTGATGAAAGTGTGGTATTGACACTTGACGGACTTGGATATGGAAGTGATGGAACTTTTTGGGGTGGAGAAGTCCTTGTATCAAATTTTGAAGAATTTAAACGTGTTGGGCATCTTGAGGAAATTCCCCTGATTGGTGGTGATCAGGCATCTCTAGATCCACGCAGACTTGTCTTTGCAATTTTTAAAAGATTTGGTGAGGAGAAATATTTTACAGGAAATGAAGCTGATGTATTTTCTAAATTGATTGATAATGCACCCAGATCAACTAGTCTAGGAAGGGTTCTTGATTCAATCTCCTGTTATCTAAATATCTGTACAAAAAGGACATATGATGGTGAACCTGCTATGAAACTTGAGAAATATCTGGCAAATGGTAGTTCTGTATATCCTTTTGATGTAAAAGTAAGTAATGGTGTTATTGGTACGATTGACTTATTTAAACAGCTTGATGAAAAGATAAATAAGCCTTTGACTGAGAAAGAGAAAGCTGATTATGCTCATTCAATTGTAAAAACTATTGTTGATAAACTTACACAGATAGCAATAGAATATGCAGAAAAAAATGGTATCAAAAAAATTGGTTTAACCGGCGGGGTATCTTACAATATTCCAATTAATGAAATGGTTGCAAAACAGGTCAACAATCCAGGTATGGATTTAATTGTTCATAATAATATTCCAAATGGCGATGGTGGAATTTCAATTGGACAAAACGCAATTATTGGACATAAACTTACTAAATAATTATCAAAAACTTATATCTTATTTGTTGAATGAATAAATAAATTTAATAATATTTTATGCATCGCAGTTAAACAATGGGTAAAAGTAAAGATTTGATATCTGTCCTTGCTATTGTAATTATCGGTATGTTCATTCCTTTTTTTATATCAATTAATATAACTTTTGGGTTAAATATAACAAATATTGATAGCCTATTTAAGATTGTTATTACCTTTGGCTGGTTTTTAATAATCTTTGGATTTGAACTTGCAGCTGTCTACTTATATTTCCATATAACAAATAAAACTGCAAAGAAAAAATTTGATAAACTAAAGTTAAAATAAACGGTTTTTTAATAAATTGTCGATATATTTTCCAACAAATTTATAAAGCTCTCGTATGATTATCTTCCTTAGGGGGCTTAAAAAAATGAATGATAAAGTTTTTAGAAAAGGATTTGTAATAATTGTATTAACATTACTTGTTGTAGCAAGTCTAGCTACATTTGGAAGTGGAATTTCAATAAAAAAAAGTGCGGATTATAATTTTATTTTAAATAATACATTTATAGATATTGAAGGGGAGATAGAGCCTCTTTATACAAGAGAAACTTTTATGGTTGAAATGAGGGATGGAATTCATCTTGCTACAGATCTTTATCTTCCAGATGGTGGTTCTCCACCTCATGGGGCAATACTTGTTAGAACACCATATAACAAGAACGGTTCAGGCTTAGGAAACTGGGCTGATCTTGGGTGGCCATCCATTGTTCAAGATACAAGAGGGCGTTTTCAATCTGAAGGTATTGACACAATATTTAGAGATGCTCACACCGATGGTCCTGATACATTGGACTGGATTGCAAGTCAAAATTTTTCAAATGGTAAGGTTGCAACGATTGGTGGTTCGGCAACAGGAATAGTACAGTATCTTATGGCTGGTGCAAATCCTGCACCACTTACATGTCAATATATTGGTGCAGCGACCCCTAATTTATACACGACAATATATCAAGGTGGACAGTTTAGAAAAAATATGATAGAAAAATGGCTTCAAAATCAGGGAAGCTCCTACGTTCTACCAGAACTATGGGCTCGTGAAAACTATACGCTTGAATATTGGACAAATGTCTCACTTGAAGACAACTGGCAAGATGTAAACGTTCCAGCTGTTCATATCGGCGGCTGGTATGATTGTTTTGGCCAAGGACTTCTCGACGGTTTCATGGGATATCAATACAATGGAGGACCAGGTGCAGCTGGTAAATCAAAACTTATAGTGGGTCCCTGGACGCATACGTTTTTTGGAAAAAGATGGCAAGGAGAACTTTACTATCCTGAAAATGCATTAGATACATTTTCTGAGGAGTATTGGTATGAAATACTTGAGCAATATATTGAAGAAACCTCAAATGACTTTGAAAATAGACCAAACGTTGTATACTATGTAATGGGTGATGTTACTGACAGCAATGCCCTTGGTAATTTTTGGCGTTATGTTGATAATTGGCCACCAAACTATATCGAGGATGAATGGTATTTCCATGAGGATGGTTTCCTAACTACAGATACACCAGGAAGTTTTGATTCATTGAGTTATATTTATAATCCTACAAATCCAGTTCCAACAAAAGGAGGAGCAAATCTATATCCTTTGGCCCCAACATTTGCAGGTCCTTATGATCAAACTTCAGTTGAAAATAGGGCAGATGTTTTGGTCTTTACTAGTGATGTCTTAACCGAGCCGTATGAAGCAACCGGTCCAATAAAAGCCAGATTATTTGTTTCCTCAGATTGTCCTGATACTGATTTTACAGTAAAGCTAACCGATGTATATCCAAATGGAAAATCAATGCTTATCTGTGATGGAATACTTCGTATGAGAAATAGAAATGGATTTGATCATTGGGAATTTATGGAACCTGGAGAGGTATATGAAATTGAGGTTGATATGTGGAGCTCGTCTTATATCTGGAATACAGGTCATAAGATACGTGTTTCAGTTTCTTCATCAAATTATCCAAGATTTCATGCAAATCCAAACACTGAACATGGAATTAATGAAAATGAAGAATATAACATTGCAGAAAATACCTTATATCTGGATTCGTCCCATCCGTCGTGTATAATTTTACCACGTTACAATGACAATTATGCACCTTCAAAACCAAAAATTACCGGTCCAACTATATGTGAACCCCTCTTGCAATATAATTTCACCTTCAAATCAACAGATCCTGAGGGTGAAGATATTTACTTTTATATCGACTGGGGAGATGGTACAAATACCGGCTGGATTGGTCCTTACACATCAGAAACGGAACTTACTCTAAATCATTCTTGGGATGTTAAAAAGAAGTATGAGATAAAGGCAAGAGCCAAAGATGTAAACGGCGATGTGAGCGAATGGAGCTATCACATTATAAATAAACCAAGGGCAAAGAATACTAACTATTCAGTATTACTAAAATTACTAGAGCGATTTGAAAGAGCATTTCCAATAATTAGATACATCCTTTCGTTATAGTAATTCTTCTCTTTTTTTTACTTTTTTTATAAAAACTATTGAGAAATTATATATATTATATAATTATATAATTTATAAGTTCTTGGAGAATAAAAATGAAGAAACACAATATAAAAAAATCAAGTTTACTTATGAAACTTTCTGGTCATCACGGATTGTTATTTCATTTAGCAGGACTGGCAGCAATTATCTGGTTTTTATTTCGTGTCTTACCAAAACCTGACCGTATTCGTTATCCTTGTCAACAGATGTCGATAACTGTAGCGTTGGGATATATTGCCTTTTGGAGTTTACTGTGGAGTGCAATTTTTCATGGTCTTGGTTTATGGATTAGAAGGGTAAAATATAAGACAGCTGCTTTTACGCCTGTTCTTTTAGTAATATTCTTATTAATTTTTTCTGTTTCGTCAAATGTCTTTGCAGATACTGATAGATACAACTCAAGTAGTCCTGTATTTTGGGACCCTATACCAAAAGAACCAATGGGAACTCCCCAAGGATATAAACCTGGAAGAGTATCATGGAGATGGGACCCTAATGCTACAGAAAAAGACTTATCTGGTCATTGGTGGAATAAAGAAAACAACAATCAAAATGTAATTGACCAGATGTTTTCCTCAGGTATAAAAACACTTACTGATACAAATAATGATTCTAATGGATGGGACCTTCTTTTCAAATATTTCAACCAGAAACATGGTCATGGCGAAGTTGGCTATCAAGAAAATGAAAAGATAGCAATTAAAATCAATATGAACAATTGCGGTTCATATTATGATGATGATAACGATAGGGATGCAAGCCCTTATGTTGTAAAATCCCTTCTTAGACAACTTGTAAATATTGTAAATGTAGATCAGGACGATATCACTATTTATGATACGACAAGACCAATTTCAAATTGGTTTTACAACCGTGTTTATTATGAAGAGTATCCAGCTGATCCATTAGTTCCTGAGTTTCCTGATATTCACTATATAGATAGCTCTGGAGGTGCACCAGGGCGTGTAAAGTATGTAACAAGCTCAGAACGCGTATATTTTGCAGAAGGAAGTTGTGCCTATAGGACACTGCCAACTTGTGTTGCAGAGGCTGATTATATAATAAACATGCCTCTTTTAAAAAGACATCCTTTGAATGGCGGATATGGTGTTACATTATCAGCAAAGAATTTTTTTGGCACCTGGGTTGAAGCTGTTTATCCAGTTCATGGCTACCATGAATCAGGTCATATAATAGGTAATCCAACACCACAAACCGATCTTTTTGCCCATGAACATATTGGTGGAAAAACATTACTTTATATTGGTGATGGAACGTATCCAACAAAAATTGATCATAAGACAATTGCTAAATTTGATATGTATCCATTCAACAATGACTGGACAAATAGTTTATTTTTCTCACAAGACCCTGTTGCTATTGATTCTGTTATGTATGATTTTTTGCATACTGAAGGAACTAATCCCAGTGAAGGCTCTCAAAACTATCTTCATCAATCGGCTGTTCCAAATCCTAATACCTATGACCCTGAAGATGATGGACATTATCTATCTGACAGTCTTGGTGTTCATGAACATTGGGATACAACTGAAAATATATTTTCACCTAGCAGGTATTCAGGACCCTCTGATAATGGAATAGATTTTATTGCTATTAGTGCAGAAGGTTTTGAAGCCTATGCAAATGGTCCATATTATGGATTAATAAATGAATTTGTTCAATTCAATGGATATGCTACAGGTGGATTTCCACCATACAGTTGGGAATGGAACTTTGGGGAAGGAAATATATCTTATGTGCAAAATCCTTCTCATATCTATACTTATCCTGGTAATTTCACAGTAACATTAACAGTTACGGATGATGTTGATAATACAACTGATGATAACACCTGGGCTTATGTACAGGAATCAAATAGTCCACCCAATAAACCAAACATAGAGGGTCCTGCAAATGGTAAAATAAAAACATTTTATGATTATAACTTTTCGGCAACTGACCCTGATGGTTCTGTCATTTGGTATTACATTGATTGGGGGGATGATACAAGTACCGGTTGGTTTGGTCCATATGATTCCGGAGAAATTATCACCAGGTCTCATAAATGGACTGATCAAGGATCATATACTATTAAATGTAAAGCAAAAGACCCATTTGATGAGGAAGGAGAATTTGGGGAACTAATTGTTACAATGCCCAGAGATAAATCAATTCAAAATATATTGTTCTTAAAATTCTTAGAACGTTTCCCCTTGTTAAACCTCCTCCTTCAAAGGGTATTAATACACTAGTGTTATAGATTTATATACCCTGTATCAGATTTGTATATGGAGTCGAGGGAGGACTTATGAAAAAGACCATCCTATTACTCGGGATAATAATTCTATTTATACTATCAACAGTTAGTCCTTTATCTTTTGGATATAATATCAAAAAATCCATAGTTAGTAATAATGTAATTACCTTTTATGTAGGGGGAAGTGGACCTGGTAATTATACTAAAATTCAGGATGCAATAGACAATACAACTAATGGTGATACAGTGTTTGTCTATGATGATAGTTCCCCTTATTATGAGAATGTTATGGTTAATAAATCAATAAATCTTGTGGGTGAGGATAAGTATTCCACTGTTATTGATGGTAATAAAAGTGGAAATTGTATTAATATTTATACTGATTGGATTAATATCAGTGGATTTACAATTCAAAATAGTTACTCTTGTAGAATTGATAGCTCTTGTGGAATTGATATATATTCAAATAATAATACTATTGATAATAACATTATAAAATCTAACATTTATAATGGAATAACAATCAAAGGTTCAAATAACACTATTTCCTGTAATGAAATTTATAATAATTATTGGTATAGTATCATAATTACACAATGCAGTTGTAATAGTATTATAAATAATATCATCTCAGGTAAATATCTTCACGGCTCTTCTGGTATTGGAATCAGTTATTCTGATAATAATACCATTTCATATAATAATATTAAAGATTTTTATTATGAAGGTATCAGTCTCTGGAAATCTTACAATAATAATATTAGTTATAATTATATCAAATATAACCAAGACTATGCTATAGGTCTAGATTTATGCAATAACAATTATATTATCGGGAACAATATCTCTAAAAACCGGTATGGAATAGAATTCCGGCGTTCTTGTAACAATACAATCATTGGTAACAACATATCTGATGACAGTATTAGTTTATATGATTTATGTAATAACAACATCATCAAAAACAATATCATTTCCTATGGAAGTTCTTCTATTACAAAATCTGAAAATAACTCTATAATTAGCAATATCTTTTCCCACGCTAATTCTTATTTTTCAAATTCTGATAATAACTCTATAATTAACAATTCATTTTTCAAAGGTGGTATTAAACTAGAGGATTCATATCAAAATACTGTATCTCAGAATATGGTTAATGATAAACCTCTGGTATATTTTGAGGATAAATCAGATAAAGTAATAGATGTTGATGCAGGGCAAATAATACTTGTCAATTGTGATAATTTTACTATACAAAATCAAGATTTATCCAATACGAATTGTGGTATAGAATTAGAAGATACTGATAATTGCCTGATATCTAGTAATATTCTCTCTAATAACATATATGGTGGTCTATACCTTGTTTCTTCCAGTTGCAATAATATAATTGTAAATAATAATATTACTCTAAACAGTGACAACAGCATAAGACTCCATAGTTTATGCAATGAAAATATTATCATGTTCAATAATGTTATAAATAATAAAGAACATGGTATTTCCATCGGCTCTAATAATAATACTATAGCATATAATAACATTAGCTCGAATCATTTTCATGGTATTTCTATAGCAGGTCATAATAATAATATTACTCATAATATAATCAGTAAAAACGGGGATATATCAAACAGTGGAGCTGGGATAAAAATCTGGGATTATAGCAATAATACTATAATAAAAAACGATATCATTTTGAATAACAAATGGGGTATATACTTCTCGGGTTCAAGCAATAATACTATCGTAGGTAATAATATCTCTTTAAACAAATACAATGGTATACGTCTCCTTCATGCTACAGATAATCACATTATTGGTAATAACATCATTTCAAATGATTGGCATGGAATTTGGGTCGAGGGTAATTGTAGAGATAATATCATCTACAACAACAATTTAGCATACAACGATATGAATGCAAATGATACAACTATAAATGATTGGGATAACGGATATCCCTCTGGTGGAAACTACTGGGATGATTACACAGGAGAGGATAACAACGGAGATGGTATTGGTGATACACCTTATACTATTCCTGGTGGTGATAACGAGGATAGATATCCCTTAATGGAACCATGGGGTGGTTTTAATATTCCCCCAGTTAAACCTTATATAACAGGACCTAAGAGAGGTAAAACAGGTGTTGAATATCAATATAAATTTCTATTATCAGACCCTAATTTTGATGCAATGTATATTAGAGTTGACTGGGGGGATGGAACACCAGGTTCATGGATTGGACCTTATGAATCTGATGTAAAAGTAATTCTTAGTCATACTTGGAATGAAAATGGAAATTATACAATTAGAGCGCAATCAAAGGATGATTTTGGTGTAAGTGATTGGGCTGAACTGATTGTTACTATGCCTAGAGATAAAACAACATCAAGTTTCCAATTCTTGAGGTTTTTAGAACAATTCCCAATATTTGAAAAATTAATATTTTATTTTATAAAATAAGGATCTAACGGCAAAGCCTTTTTCTTTTATTATTTTAATTCAAGCCAAAATAATATAACAAATGAAGATATTATATATCTCAAAACGGCGGAGGTAAAAAATTATGTCAAACGGTTGTGCAATATGTTGTGTTTGTGGTGAAGAACACGGCCTAGATGATATTAAACATATTGAAATAAAAGGTGAAACTAAAAAAATTTGTAAAGGCTGTGCAACAGCAGTAAAAGGAATTA
>WOR8_10000746_pt1 | contig 44336 bp, 37 predicted proteins | sample DeeMarSeWOR38_10_FD_19890 | JGI IMG/M metagenome (IMG submission 19890)
GGAAATTCTAGCGCGTTCGGAAAGGAAAAGCGCCGCGAAACGCCGTTCAGCGCTCACAGCGGGTACAATTCAGCCGATAAGAGGCTGAAGTATCGGCCCCGGGGAGGTGCTCAATGAGCAAAGTCGGCTACAAAGAGCTGGTCGCGGCTGCCGAGGCGCGGATACGGATCATTTCCGCCGACGAGGCCATCGGCAGGCTGGGCTCGGATGACGCGGTCTTCGTCGACCTGCGCGACGTCAGGGAACTGAAACGGGAAGGCGGTATACCGGGTGCGTTCCACTGTCCGCGAGGCCTGCTCGAATTCTGGATCGACCCGGAGAGCCCCTACCACCATGCCGTGTTCGCCGAGCCGAAGGAATTCGTCTTCTTCTGCAACCTGGGCTGGCGCTCCGCGCTCGCAGCGGACATCGCCCAGCAGATGGGACTGAAGACCTGTCATATCGACGGCGGCTTTGAAGCCTGGAAGTCGTCCGGCGGGGAGATTGCGCAGGCGAAGCAATGATTGGCCGCGAGAGTCCATCACCCTGGCCGGATGTCCGGGATGCGACGGTCTTGTTCGTGCTCGACGCCCGCGACGATTTCGAGGCGGGACTGCTGCGCGACTGGGTCGAATCCGAGAGGCCGCTGGACAGCGCATTTTCCCGCTATTCGTTCATCGAGCTACCGCGGGGTCGCGCAGGCGACTGGCTCGCCGATGTGCCGCTGGACAGCAATAAGCTCTGGCTGCAGCCGCTGCGCGTCGCCTGGTTGCCAGCACCCGACCGGCGCCGCGACCGCCCCCTGCTGGACCTCTTTCACGGGCGCATTGCCGAACCCGGCCGCGCCCGCCGGCGCTGGCTGGCAAGGCACCACCCCGAAAGGCTCGCCTGGATTGCCGGGGATGGGGCCTGGCTCGATGAGATGCGCCAACGGCAGGCCGAGGCGGCGGTCGACGATGACGGCTTTGCCGAGTTCGTGGCCAACCAGGCGCTGATCGCGCTGGAGCGCTCGGAGCGCATCTTCCGCGGTGCGAGATACAAGGTACCCCGCATCCTGCCCGGCGAGGTCTTCGCGAATACCGACTTCCGCAACCTGGTCGCCAACATCGCGCAGCAGCGCGATCGCTCGGTGCAGAATGTGCTCGCGCAAGCCGAACGCTACCTGCGCGAAATGGCGGCGACGCAGACGCCGTTTACCATCGAAATGATCAACACGCTGTATCGATGGGCCTGCCGCAGCCACCACGATTCGACGATCGACGTCGACGATGCGCAAATTGAGCGGGTCGCAGCAACGATGGCCACGCGCCCGGTCATCTTCCTGATCAGTCACAAGTCGATGCTGGATACGATGGCGCTGTCGCTGGTGCTCTACGATGCCGACCTGCCGCTGCCGCTGACCTTCGGCGGCATCAACCTGAACACCCCGGGCCTCGGCGCCCTTGCACGACGCAGCGGCATAATCTTCCTGCGGCGCTCGTTCCAGGACAACGAGATCTACAAGTCGACGTTTCGGCGCTACATCGACTACCTGATCGAGAAGCGCTTCTCACTGCTCTGGGCACTCGAGGGAACGCGCTCGCGTACCGGCAAACTGCTGCCGCCGCGCTTCGGATTGTTCAACTACGTGTTCGAATCGATACAGAGGACCCGGCTGTACGACGTGACGTTCATCCCCGTCAGCGTCGCCTACGACCAGATAACCGAAGTAGAAGACTACTCGATCGAACAGCGCGGCCAGAAGAAGAAGCCGGAGGGACTCACCTGGCCGTTGCGTTTCCTGCGGCGGGGCCGCCCGCGCGGACAGATCCACCTGCGGTTCGGCGATGGCGTAACCGTAAGAGAACTCGTCGAGCCCTCGGAACTCGAAGCCGGCATGGACGAGCAGCGCAAGCAGACGCTCGTCGCAACGCTGGCGTTCGAGGTCGCGGTGCGGATGAACGCGGCAACGCCGATCACGGCCACGGCGATCATCACGCTCATCATGCTCGCCGCAGGCAACCGCGCCCAGAGCCTTGCCGAGATCCAGGCGCTCGCGCGCGCCGGCGCCGCCCTGATCCGGCGCCGGCACCTCGAGATCGTCGGGCGTTCGACCTTCCAGGATACGGATACCGTTCTCGCCACGCTCGCCGAACTCCACGCGACCGGCATCGTCAGCTACCTCGACGAAGGCACCGAGCGCCTCTACACCATCGGTCCGGACCAGCACCTTAATGCCGCCTATTACCGCAACACGGCCATTCACTATTTCATTCTCGACGCGTTCGTCGAGATCGCGCTGCTCGATGCGGCGGCCGAGACTGCTGATCCGTACGAGGTATTTTTTGCACGCACCAGCGAGCTCAGGGAACTGTTCAAGTTCGAGTTCTACTTTCCACGGCGAGCGGAATACCGGGGCGAAATCGAGAAGCGCGTGTGCGAGCGCTTCGGCGAATGGGAGGAGATGATTCGGCGCGACGAGGCCAGCGTGCGTGATTCCCTGAGCGCCGTGCAGCTACTGGTCGCGCACGGCGTGCTGCGCTCCTTCGTCGACGCCTACCGTATCGTCGCCAGCGTCCTGGCGGATGCCGGTGCAGATGCTATCGACGACGAGAGTGATTTCCTCGCGCAATGCCTGAAGACCGGCAAGCAGCAATTGCTGCAGCGGCGCGTGTTCTCGGCGGAGTCCATATCGAAGTCGCTGTACCAGACCGGCCTGCAACTCGCGAACTACCGGGGGCTGCTCGCAGCCAACCGTGCGGCAGATCGCCGGGAATTCCACCAGGAGTTCCGCCGTATCACCGATCGGCTCGACGAGATACTCGCAATTACCCTGGCCAAGGGTGAGGCAACCACCCCGAGCTGAACCAGGTTGCCGGTTTCCGGGGTACGCCTCACACTTCGAGCATGCCCAGCTTGCGGCGCTCCTCGTTGGCGCGCCGGATCGCCTCGCGCTCCAACTCGGTGAAGCGGGCATCGTCGCGGTAGCGGTTGAAAGGTGGCGAATAGAATCCTGCGGTAGAGTACAGACCCGTATCGATAGTCCTGCGCAGGCTGCTCAGCATCGCATCGACGTCCCCGGCCAAAGCGGCATATTCCGCCTTGTTCCACCAATAGAACATGTTGTTTGCGCCGTAGTCGGCCTGCTTTTCCAGTATTTCTCGTATTTCCGCGAGCACGCGTCCCGCTTCCTCGGTCCGACCCGTCTCCTGCAAGGCGTAGGCAATATTGGTCATGTGCGCCGCGCCCCAAAGCTGGTCCGGGCGCGGCTGTTCAGCGATCCAGTCTTTTCCCTCGCCCGCAAGCTCCTCGAGGAACATGATCAATTCCTCGGGGCGTTCCCGCATCAGCATCCAGTCACCGATGCCTCGCAATGTACCCTCGTCGTATAGGAGTCCCTCGAGAGATTCGAAGAGCTCATTCGCTTCCTCGTGCCGGCCAGCCAGTTCCATCGGCAGCAGCTTGTTCGTTGTCCGCGCAACTTCGGCTGCGGACACGAAATCACCGAGACTCAGGAGCGCGCTGCTGTACCAGAGCTGCACCACGCTCCCGCTCGGATTGAATTTGTAGGCGCGCTCGAGCAGCTCGATGGCGTCGGCGAGCTGCCCGTTGGCCAGCGAGAGCGCGCCGCGTGCGAATACAATATTCGGCGACTCCCCGGTGATTCGCTCGACGCGACGCACCAGCGACTCTGCACGATCCATGCTGCGAATCTGCATATAGTGGAAGACGACATTGTTAAAGGCCGGCGCATAAAGTGGATCTCTCTCGACCACCGCCTCGTACAGGCGCAGGGACTCGTTGAAGTTCTCTGCGCCAGCCAGCTCGCTCGCGAGCCAGTTGTTGGCATTAGCGTTACTGGGGTTTATAGCGAGCGACTTGCGCAGGCTGGCGATAGCCTGCTCACTGCTGTCAGCACTGCCGTTCGAATACCAGAGGCCGAGGATTGCGTGCGCTTCGGCGAGGTCGGGATCGACTTCCAAAGCCTTGTCGATCAGTGGCCGGCTCTCACGTAATGCCACATCGAGAGGTATGTCGCCGTAGGCCCCATCCGCGTTCGAAAGTAGCATGATCGCGAGCGCTTTCTGCGCCAGCGCCGGCGCGTAATTCGGATCGATGACGAGCGCCTCGTCCAGTAGCGTCGACGCCTCCTCCATCAGGTGCCGGTCACGGCTGTGAATCCACTGCCGGGCCTGCAGGTACTTTTCATAGGCTTCGACCGAGGTGTGCATTGACGGCTCGACCGGCTTCTCGCCGAGAATCGCGGAACGCAGGGCCGCCGCGATCTCCCGGGCGATGTCGTCCTGGACCTCGAAGATATCCGTCAGCTTTCTGTCGTAATTCTTGGAGAACAGGTGGAAGCCGTCTTCCGCCTTGACGAGCTGCGCGGTAACGCGAATGCGGTCACCGGAGGTCCGAACCGAACCCTCGAGGATATGCGCAACCTCGAGAATCTCGCCGATCTCTCGGAGGTCGCGGCTCTGGTCCTTGAATGCAAACGAGGACGTGCGGCCTGCCACCTTGAGATCCGGTATCTGTGCAAGCACGTTCAGGAGCTCCTCGGAGATGCCTTCCGCGAAGTACTCCTGGTCACCGCCTGCCGAGAGGTCCTGGAAAGCCAGCACCGCGATAGACTTTTCGGAAACTTCGGTCGTTGTTGATGCCGCTGCCGGTTCAGGCGTGTCGGCCGGGGGAACCAGGCGCTCCGCCGCGACGATAAGCACGACGACGAACAACAGGCCGACCGTCATCCTGTCGAGTTTATGCGCCGTTTGCCGGGTTATGGATTCGTCCCGATCAACGTCTTTCTCGCGCTTGATGCCCTCCGGCGTCAGCTCGAACGCCCACGAGACCAGCAGCACCAGGGGAAAGCCCAGTGCGGCCACCAGCATGATGGCCTGCATGACCCAGTCGGGCGCGCCGATGTTCTCGAGAACGAGATCGGCAATCTGCAGCACCACCCAGGCCGCGACGAGATACGCGATACCAACGCGTATGACATTCCGCCGCTTCAACTCTTCAAACAGCTTACTCAAAAGATCAAATCCCTTCGTGAGGGTTGGCAAATTATACGGGATTATCTGTTGATCAAGCTGCTGCCGGTCAATTCAGCGCACGCCATACATCTGGTCGGGGGCGAGAGCGCCCGGGAAACGGCCGCGCAACAGGCTCCGAGCCTCGTAACAGAGGTGGCAATGGTCCGCATAAGCTGGTTCGTGAGGCAGACCATAACGTTTCACGATCCCGGCCGGTCCGCCGGCAAGCAAGGGGCCAACGATCGGATGCGCGTCGGCGTCGTATTCGCGGATAATCTCGGGCAGCGGACGATGTAGCAGGTTGCCGATGGTAATGCCCTGGCAAATATGCAGGTAACCGAACGGATCGACATGCAGACGTTCGGGCGCGCGCAGCTCCTCCCAGGGGCATACGCTGAATTGCTCCCAGGGTTTCGGCGGGACTCGCGACGCAAGCTTTTCCGCGGCACGGCCGCGGAACAAGACAGCGGACTCGCCGGGCGGCAGCTTGCCCGCGACCCCGGCAACGCCGGTAGCTTCGGGTGCTGCAACCGTAATGAAGTCGACCGGGATGCCGAGCTTGCGGGCCGCGCTGCGAGCGATGTCGGGGTATGTCACGCCGTCTTCACTGCCATGATAGGCATCACTGCTGATGGAAAGGTCGTCAACGAGGCCGGCGAAAGGTCGTAGCTGCTGCTCGGCCTCGACCTCCGAGGTCGCCCAGTAGGCGTTGCTGACGATGCCGACCCGGAAGCCCGCCTCACGAGCCAGGCGCGCACCAGTGACGAGCGTGTCGTAATAGAGAAAAGGCTCCCCGCCTTCGAAGTAAATCCACTCGATGGTGCCCAGCGCTTTGCCCTGCCCGATGATGCTCTCGATGATCTCACTCGTCATCGTGCCGGTCTGCGCCGGCCCACCCCAGACGAAACAATGCTCACATTCGTAGTTGCACTCGTACGTCAACAGCAGGTGCAGGCCTGAGAGCTTACGGGCACCGGACTCGTTGCTGGAATCCGTCATGGCCCCAGGCCCCAGACCAGCAGGAAGACGCTCAGGCTTACGGCCGCGAGGCCCGTGATCACGAACCCGGCGAGCGCTCCGACAGGCAGTGCGACCCGCCGTCGCGCCCGCACGGTCAGCGCCAGCGCGAACAGGCCCGAGAGACCTGCCAGCACGCCCGCCCATGCGCCGAGCACTCCCCAGCCGACCATGCCGAAGATCAGCAGCATCTCCGACAGCTCGTAGCTGACGATGCCCGCGGCCGCGAATATAGCGAGCGACGTGGTACCGAACGTCGCAGCTGCCCATGTCGCCACGCGCGCGCCTTCTGCGGGCGTCGGCTGGCGCTTTTCCACGCGCCGCACGATGGGCGCAAACGTCAGCACCAGGAAACCGACGACGACGCCCAGCGCACTTGCGCCGCCCCAGGACGCCACCTTGGGCAGGTCTTCTTTTTGCTCCGTCGCCAGCACGGCAAATCGTGGCGCGGCTGACGTACGGTACAGGGAACCGATAAACTCCGGCGCCTCCATTTCGTCAACACAACTCAGGTCGGGCTCGGCCGTCGGGTTGTCGTAGAACTTGTTCAGCAGGTCACCGGCGCACTCAACCGACCTTGTCGGGCCGTGCCCGGCATACGGAAACTCGACGTAGGTACCATTACTGAAACCCGGCTCGATCAGGTGCGCCAGGGGCGGCGGCGTAATCGGGTCCATGTCGCCCTCGATCAACAGCGTCGGGATCTCCGTCTGCACGGGTGCAAAATCCTCCCGCGATCGTGGCGGCGCCCCGAGATCGATACAACTCTGTGCCCACGCCTCGGCATCGCCTTCCACCGAAATGGCATTGGTCAGAATCGGGAACTCCGCGCGGTCCACCGCTGTCGCTGCGATCGCCGCTTCACGGTATCCGTCGTTACACATGATCGCGTCGTACATGCCCTGGCTGCCATCGAAGTAACCGCCCGTCGTGCCTATCGCGATAGCCTTGAACAGCGCTTCATCCCTGTCCTCAATAGCATCAGCCCAGGCATGGATGATCGCCGGCAACGCCGGGTAATTCGACTGCTCATAGAACAATGTGAAAGGCAGGAATGTAGCGACATCGCTCAGGAAATACGCCTTGCCCGTCGGGTAGTTCTCCGTGTCCTTGACATCGACAACGATCGCATTGTCCTTCGTCGCACGTGCCGCATCACGCACACGCTCGCCGAGGTTGGGAAAACGGTCCGCGCAGCGGTCGTCCGCCTGGCACAGTTCGTCAAGCTTCCTGAGGTCGCGGTCGTACCAGTTAATCACACGCCAGGAAACGACGTCGGCCCGCGCATCGAGCGGAACGATCGCATCCAGCGCGACGGCCAGGATGCCCTCCGGGTCTTCCTTGATGTACGCCTGCCCCAACAGCGTGCCGTAGGAAATTCCCCAGACGTTCCACTTGTCGAAGCCGAGTGCGACACGCAGTGCTTTCACATCGCGTGCGTTCTCGATTGTGTTATAGGCCGTGATATCGACGCCCGCCGCCAAGGCGTTGCGCGCGCAATCCCCGGCGGCGATACGCGCTGCCTCGGCACTCCTCGCGAGCGTGTCCACGTTGCCGATGTCCGGGTTGCGCGAGTAGTACGTCTCACAGAAATCACCGGAATTGACGATACCGCGCTGCTCCAGGATGTAGAGATCGCGGTGTTTGCGAATGCCGTGGTCCTTGAAACGCCCGACATAATACTCGGCGGGAGCGCCGGGACCGCCTGTCAGGTAGATGACCGGATCGTCCCGCTTGCCCGGCTCAAGTCCCGAGTCATCCTCGTCCTCGTCCTCCTCGTCCTCGTCGTCCCAGGTCGAGTTCAACTTGATGAAATGCAGTTCGATAAAACGGGAATTCGGGTCTTCGCGATTCTCAGGCACCTGCAGGAGCCCGCACTCGATCTCGCCTGGCTCGTAATCGATGCGCCCTTTGAACGGGCACACGAGCACATCGATGCGATAGCTGTCCCGAGCGTATAGATTGGCAGCCTCTGTTTCTGCATCGACTGAACTCTGCGCATTCGCAGGGGCTGCGATTATCAGCAGCAACGTAACGAGGATTCTCTGCATGGCCGGTCTCCGGCTTGTTGTTCTGTCGCGAATCTAGCACGCACCGCAGACGAATGCAGATGGCACGAATCGAGGTAGAATCCTCTCTCCTTTCAAAGTGCCCGAATTCATCGACCTCATCGCATGACGTATTCACCGATTCGCGGCGTGCTGGGACCGATCCTGACGCCCTTCAACGACGACATGACCGTCGCGACGGATCTGTACGTCGCGCATGCGAAGCGCCTGCTCGACGAAGGTTGCGCCGGGCTCGTGCCTTTCGGCACCACGGGCGAAGCGCTGTCGGTCGGTATCGACGAGCGCATCGCCGCGATCAGTGCACTCGTCGACTCGGGGATCGACCCGGCGCTGATGATCCCGGGAACGGGGCTATCGAACGTCGCGGACACCGCGCGGCTCTCCCGCGCCTGCCTGGACATGGGCTGCGCCGGAGTGATGACGTTGCCACCGTTCTACTACAAGGGGGTGAGCGAAGAGGGTCTTTACCGGCATTTCGTACAATTGATCCGGGCAATCGGTGATGGCGCCCGCGTATTCCTCTACCACATTCCGCCGATAGCAATCGTCGGCATCCCGGTAACGCTGGCGGCACGGCTGCATGCGGAATTCCCGCAGCAGATCGTCGGCATCAAGGACAGCTCCGGCGAATGGGACAACACCCGCGCATTGCTCGGCATCGACGGCCTGGTCGTCTATCCCGGCTCGGAGCTGCCGCTCGTCGAAGCACTCCAGCTGGGCGCACCGGGCTGCATCTCGGCGACGGCGAACCTCAACGGCGGCGCCATCGCGAAGCTGATCGACGCCCACTTCGAAGGTAATTCCGCCCGGGTGCGCGAGCTGCACGGGGATGTGAAGCGCTTCCGCCTGCTGCTGCAGGACTATGCACCGATCCCCGCGCAGAAGCGGCTGCTCGCTTTGCTGACCGGCGACGAGCGCTGGGCGAACGTGCGTCCGCCTTTCACGTCGATGCCCGAGGATGACGGGCGCAACCTCTTGCAGACCATTCAGCAAGACTTCGGATTCCGGGCGGCCGGCGGTTGATGCGGGCGACCACGCGCATGGCGCCGTGACGTGGCAACGATAGCAGTGATAGGCGCCGGTCTCGCCGGGCTGACAGTAGCGCGCGAGCTCTCGGGCGCTCATCGTGTCACCGTGTTCGAGAAATCCCGCGGCGTCGGCGGGCGCATGGCGACACGCCGCGCCGCTCCGTTCCAGTTTGATCATGGCGCACAGTTCATCACGGCGCAGACAGACGATTTCCGCGGCTTCCTCGACCAGCTCCTCACAGCCGGGGCGCTCGCTCACTGGCCGGCCTGCTTCGCAGAATTGCGGCGAGACCGTATCTCTGTGCGCCGGCAATGGGATGACGACTGCCCTCACTACGTTGGTGCGCCTGGCATGAACGCGATCGGTAAACACCTCGCCACCGACGTGGACATACGGCTCGAAACGCCCGTTCGCTCACTGGTGCGCGACGACGGCCGCTGGCTGCTCTCCGGCGATGCGCCGCAGCCACTCGGCGTATTCGACTGGGTGATTGCCGCAGCACCGGCTGCGCAGACGGAGGATCTGCTGGCGTCAACTCCGCTGGCCGCACATGCGCGCGGCGTCAGCATGCATGCGTGCTTCGCGCTCATGCTGGGCTTTAGTGAGGCGCCGGACCTGCCATGGCAGGCAGCGCTGGTGCGCGATTCAGACATCAGCTGGATATCCGTCGACAGCAGCAAGCCCGGACGACCGGCTGCGCACTCGCTTGTCGTACATTCCACGAACGCGTGGGCCGACGCACACCTGGACGATGATCCGGACGAAGTGCGCCGACACCTTTCCCGGGAGCTCCGTGACATCGCCAACATCGATGTCGCAGCCGCGACGTTTTCCGATCTGCATCGGTGGCGTTACGCGAATATCGATACTCAGGATGGCAGTGCCTGCGCACTGAATGCAGAGTGGCGGCTGGCCGCCTGCGGCGACTGGTTCATCAAGGGATGTGTCGAAGGCGCATTCACGAGCGCGTTCGCGCTTGCCGGCAAGCTTAAACGGGAATGCAGATAACGCGCCTCAGAGCACGAAAAGACCGTAGCCGACGTACGCGACCGAAGCGGCAGCCGCGGCGATCAGCGCATAAGGTAGCTGTGTAAGCGCGTGTTCCATGACGCTGACCCCGCTGCTCTGGGCGGAAAGCACGGTTGCGTCGCCGTAGAAGCAGGCATGGCTGCCGAAGGAACTCGCCGACAGCAGCGCACCGATCGTCAGGGCGGTCGGCACGTCCATCGCCGTGCCGAGCGGCATCACGATCGGGATAGCAATCGCGAAAACGCCCCAGGACGAACCGGTCGCGAACGACACCAGCGCCATTGTCAGGAACACGATCACCGGGAAGAAGAGCGGCGACATCAACGGCTGCACCGATTCGATGACGTACTGCGGCAGCCCGAGCTGGTCGTTGACCGTCTTGAACATGAACGCAACAACCACGATCGCCAGCGGCGGGATCATGATCTTGAAGCCGTCGAGGACAGCGTCGAGGGCCTCGTATGCGCCCAGCAGCTTCATCATCACGACCAGCGGAATGGTCACCGCCAGCGTCGCGATGATGCCGCGCAGCAGGTCGATATCGAAGTACCAGGAGAAACCGATCAGTGCCAGCAGCGGCACGAGGAACACCCAGATGCTGCTGCGCGGTTGCCCGTTGTCGTCGACCGGGCCGTCAACGACCTCGATCTGGTCGACCGGCTCCATAGCAGGAATGCCCTGCTGCGCGAGTTCCTCGGCGGCCCGCATGTGACCGATGAGCGGAAATCGCCCCGTTGCGACCAGCGGCACCAGCAGCAGCGCAATGATCGGGTAGAACATGAACGGGATTCCGGCGATGTACATTTTCATGCCATCGCCGACCGCGGCGGCGCCGGTCGTCTCGAGAACGGCGGCGAAGAATACGGCCCACGTGGAAATCGGCACCAGTACGCAGGTCGGCGCCGCCGTCGAGTCGACAACATAGGACAGCATCGCCCGCGAGACCTTGAACTTGTCGGTGACCTTCTTCATCGAGTTGCCGATCGCGATGGCGTTCAGGTAATCGTCGATGAACAGCACCATGCCGAGGAACCAGGTGACGAGCATGGACTTGTTGCGCGTGTTCGCGTGCTGCGCCATCTTGCGCGCAAAGGCCGAGGCGCCGCCCGTCTTGATCAGTATGTAGATCAGGCTGCCCATCAATCCACAGACCATGATGACCCAGCCGATGGTCTCGTCCTGCATAACCTCGAGCATGATTTCCGAGAACGTATTTACGGCCGTGGTCGGGTCGAGCAGCAGTATGCCGATGACGACGCCGGTCAGGAGCGCCGCGACCGGACGGTGAGTGAGCACCGCGGTCGTGATGACGAACACGGTCGGCAAAAGACTCAGCAAGCCATTGTGATCCACTGGCACCCCCAGGACTCTCTTGCCGCATTGTAGGCGGCATGGCGCGACGTTTGGAAGAGATCGATGGCACGCTCTTGTAAGCGCCGGAGGGTTGTGACAGGGTCTTTTCCTGGTCCGCCGGCTTCAAGCAAATGAAACGCATTCTCCCGGTTGTCATCGTTTTCGCGGCTGTTTACCTGTACCAGGAGTTCGGTGGCTCACTCGAGCAACGACTGCCGGAAACGACGCCGGCCGTTGCCGGCACGACAGAAACTGGCAGCGGGTACCGCGACGGTCGCCAGGTCCGCGGCTCCGGTACCGTGGTGCGCATCCTGTCGGACGACAATGACGGCAGCCGGCACCAGCGTTTCATCCTGCGGGTCGCGGAAGGCAGGACTCTGCTCATCGCGCACAATATCGACCTCGCGCCGCGCGTCAGCGAGATCCGCGAAGGCGACACCGTGGAGTTCTACGGCGAATTCGCGGCCAATCCGAAGGGCGGCGTGATCCACTGGACGCATCACGATCCGCAGCGGCGCCATCCCGACGGCTGGCTGCGGCATAGAGGCCGTACCTACCAGTGATCTAATGAGCGGCGAAATCACCGAAGAAATGCAGAAAGCTTACGAAAGAACGGCCGAGCGCGAACTCTCCTACAAGGAGCCCGACGAAGTCTCGGAAGCATTCATGCACGCCCTGTTCGACGACAAGCCGCTGCGCCGCTACATGGTCGTCCCGAATGAACGGGAACACGAGTGGACGATCCGCACGCAAATCAACGAACTCGTGCAGCTGAACACCTGGGGCCCGCACACCTACAGCCGCGACCAGCTGGTCGAAATGCTCGACGCCGCGCTCGCAGGAGACTCTGCGGAGGAGTAGCGCCGACCTGGTGACGTTTGGCCCGCCCTCGCCCAGCGCAGTCGCGGAGGGTGGGCATTGCAATACGGCCAGAATCCCCCACTTCGTGCCGTAGCAGCTCAGCACTGCCTGACAGGGAGCCGACATGGCCGAATCGCCTTACATCATCGACGTCACCCGGGACAACTACGCGCAGGTCATGGAGGCCTCGTTCAAGGTCCCGGTGCTCATCGACTTCTGGGCCAGCTGGTGCCAGCCGTGCCAGGTGCTGATGCCGGTGCTGGCGAAGCTCGCCGGGGAATACCAGGGCAAGTTCCTGCTGGGCAAGCTGAACACCGAACAGGAACAGGAGATCGCCGCGCAGTTCGGCATCCGCAGCATTCCCAACGTCAAGCTGTTCCGCAACGGCCAGCCCGTGGACGAGTTCCTCGGGGCGCTGCCGGAGCGCGCAGTCCGTGAGTTCATCGACCGGCACGTGGCGCGTGAGTCGGACATACAGGTCGCACAGGCCCTCGAACAGCTGCGCAGCGGCAATGCTGCCGGAGCCGTCCTGTTGCTCGAGGAAGCTCGCGAGGCGGATCCGGACAATTCCCGGGTTACGCTGGCCCTGGCTCAGGCCCAGGCGGCCAACGGCGATACGGCTGCCGCCGAGGCCACCCTGGACAGTCTGCCGCCGGACGTTCGCGGGCAACCGGAAGCCGCGTCCCTGCGCAGCCACCTGTTCTTCGAGGGCCAGGTGGCGGGTGTCCCCGCCGCAACCGAACTCGAGGCGAAGCTGGCGGCTAATCCCGGCGACCCGGAAGCGCTGCACCAGCTCGCCCTGCGCAAGGTAGTCGAGCGGGACTACGACAGGGCCATGGAACTCCTGCTCGATCTGATGAAGAAGGACCGCAGTTACGGCGACGACGCCGGCCGTCTCACGCTCCTCAAGGTGTTCGAGTTACTCGGCGGCGACCCGCGGGTGAGCCGCTATCGCAGCCGCATGGCGAGCCTGCTGCACTGACCGCCCACAGTCTCGCGAAACATCTTTCCTGCCCCGGGGACATTGCGGGGAGACTTTACGGCGCTAGGGGTTTGCCGCTATGGCAGTCGTTTCCGCCTTCCCCGACTATTCGTGTAGAAACACTTCCCGGGAGCAGTTAATGGCAAAGCTCGTCTACTCGTTCTCCGAAGGCGATGGCAAAAACAAGAAACTGCTGGGCGGCAAGGGTGCCAATCTCTGCGAGATGACGCAGATCGGCATCAACGTGCCGCCGGGCTTCGTCATCACGACTGAGGCCTGCCTCGAATACCTCGACGGCAATCGCCTGCCGGAAAAGTTGATGGACGAGGTACGGGTGCAACTCGCCGCACTCGAGAAGGAAACCGGCAAGACGTTCGGCAATGGGCCTGACCCGTTGCTCGTCTCCGTCCGTTCGGGCTCGGCGTTGTCGATGCCGGGCATGATGGACACGATCCTCAACCTGGGCCTGAACCGGGAGACCCTGCAGTGCCTCATCGAGCAAACCGGTGACGAGCGTTTCGCTTATGATGCCTACCGACGCTTCATCCAGTTGTTCGGCAAGGTTGCGCTCGGCATCGAAGACGAGCACTTCGACGAACATTTCGAGGCCGTGAAACAACGCGTCGGCGTCAAGGCCGATATCGGTCTCGACGCGGAGAACCTCAAGGAAATCAGCGAGCGATTCCTCGAGGTCGTCCGCGACCAGGCCGGCAGGGAGTTCCCGGAAAACGTCATCGAGCAGTTGCAGCTCGCCGTCGAGGCCGTATTCCGCTCCTGGATGGGAAAACGCGCGGTGGACTATCGGCGCGAATTCCATATCACGCCCGAGATGGCGAACGGCACCGCCGTCAACGTCTGCACTATGGTGTTCGGCAACAAGGGCGACGATTGCGCCACCGGCGTCGGCTTCACCCGTAACCCGGGCACGGGCAAGAACGAGATGTTCGGCGAGTACCTGACCAATGCACAGGGTGAGGACGTCGTCGCCGGCATCCGGACGCCGAAGCCGATCGCCGACCTCGAAGGCGAGATGCCAGCCCAGTATTCGCAGCTCGTGGATCTGCGCAATACGCTCGAAGCGCATTACAAGGAAGTACAGGACTACGAGTTCACGATCGAGAAAGGCACGCTGTACTGCCTGCAGACACGCAACGGCAAGATGAATGCCGCGGCAACCGTCAGGACCTCGGTCGAGATGTTCCGCGAAGGACTACTCTCCCGCGAGGAAGCCCTGCTGCGGGTGCCGCCCGAGCTCCTCGAACAACTGCTGCACCCGCGCCTGGACCCGTCGGCGGCCGCAAGACCGGTCGCGTTCGGACTGCCTGCGTCCCCGGGTGCTGCCTCTGGCAAATGCGTCTTCGATGCCGACCACGCCGAAAAGCTCGGCAACGAAGGCGAGCAGATCATCCTCGTGCGCGAAGAGACGCGACCCGAGGACATCCACGGATTTTTTGCCGCGCAGGGCATCCTCACGAGCCGCGGCGGGAAAACCTCGCACGCCGCGGTCGTGGCCCGCGGCATGGGCAAGCCCTGCGTCGCGGGCGCGGAGGGCATCATCGTCGATGTCGCCGCCCGTCTTGCCTACGTGGGCGAGCACATCCTCCATGAAGGCGACGTCATCACCCTCGACGGCGCGACGGGCGAGGTCTACCTGGGCGCGATACCGACGATACCGGCGCACTTTTCGGATTACCTTGCGGAGCTGCTGCAGTGGGCGGACGAGACGGCGGACCTTAGGGTCATGGCGAACGCGGACACGCCTGACGCTGCCCGCCAGGCGCGCGAATACGGCGCTGCGGGCATCGGCCTGTGCCGCACCGAGCGCATGTTCAATGCGAGCGATCGCCTGCCGATCGTCATCGACATGATCCTCGCCAACAACGAAACCGACCGCAAGGCGGCCCTGGACCGCTTGCTGCCGATACAGCGCGGTGACTTCGTGCAGTTGTTCACCGAGATGGCGCCGCACCCGGTGACCGTACGCCTGCTGGACCCGCCCATGCACGAATTCCTGCCGACCGAGCACGACCTGCTGGAGCAGATCGAGGACCTGAAGACCTACCGAAAGATTGTCCGGGGACAGCGGACCGCGATCGCAATGCTCGATCACACGGTGGAGCTGCCGCAGGCGCTCGAGGAACTGAGCGAGGAACACGTCAACGAAGCGCTCATCCGCAAGGAGCGCATGCTGCGCAAGGTGAGGGAACTCCAGGAGGTCAACCCGATGCTGGGCCATCGCGGTGTGCGCCTCGGGATTACGTATCCCGAGATCTACGCGATGCAGATCCAGGCGATCCTGGAAGCAGCCATGCATTGCACGGAAGACGGCATCGACGTGCATCCCGAAATAATGGTGCCGCAGGTCATCACGCTGCAGGAACTCATGCACGTTAAGCGGACCGCCGACGAGATCGTGGCACGGCTCGAAGAAGAACACGACAAGAAGCTCCACTTCGAATTCGGCACGATGATCGAGACCGTGCGCGCATGCACGCGTGCCTGGCACCTTGCGGAAATTGCCGAGTTTTTCTCCTTCGGGACCAACGACCTTACACAGGCGACGTTCTCATTCTCGCGCGAGGATGCCGAGAACAAGTTCCTGCCCATGTACAACGAAACCGGTATCCTGCAGGACAACCCCTTCGAAGTGCTGGATACCAAGGGCGTCGGCAAGCTGATCAAGATGGCGGTTAAGGGCGGACGAGAGCAGCGCGGGAACCTGAAGATCGGCATCTGCGGCGAACAGGGCGGTCACCCGGAGTCGATCCGTTTTTGCCACGATGTCGGCCTGAACTACGTGTCCTGCTCGGGGCCGCGCGTGCCAATCGCGCGGCTGGCTGCTGCACAGGCGAAACTGCACGCCACTATCGACTGAACGGTAGCGCTGTGATAGCGACTCCACTTTCGATCGCCGCAGCCCGCTAGGATTCGAACCGTCCTAACCGGGTGCGCAGCTCCTCGAGTTCCTCGAGGAGATCGAGAACGAGCGCGACGCCGGCCGTGTTGACGCCGAGATCTTGTTTCAGGCGCTGTGCGCAGCGAATGCGGCGCAGGCTCACGCCACGAAATTGCCAGCTCTCGGGACTCCTGCCGATGGGTTCCACGACGCCTTCTTCGGCGAGTTCGATGACGCGTTCGGCCGACAGCCGCGAGGCGCGGCACAGCTCGCCGAGACTCAGCACGACCTCTTCCTCGAGGATGGTGCCGACCAGGACCGCCTTCTTTGTGTCTTTGCTCGTCATCGGTCACATCCCGATACCGGCGCGCGCATCGAAGTCAAAGGCTCGCGCGAATTCCGTGTACGCGTTCTTCGCAGCTTCGCTGTCCGCTTTTGGCAGCGCCACATTCAGGACGACGAAAAGATCACCCGGTTGCCTCGCCGGTATTCCCCTGTCTTTCAGGCGCAACTTGCGCCCGTTCGAAGAGTTGGGCGGTATCCTCAGGTCGACGTAACCTGACGGCGTCGGCGCCTTGACGGTCGCACCCAGCGCGGCCTCCCACGGCGCGACCGGGAGATCGACGAACACGTCATTGCCTTCCACCCGGTAGAAGCGGTGCGGACGGAACTCGACTTCGAGGAAGAGATCGCCTCTTCCGCCTCTCCCGATTCCCGGGCTGCCCTGCCCGGCCAGGCGGATGTGCTGGCCCTGGCGTACCCCTTTGGGGATGCTTACGTTCAGGGTGCGCGTCTTTACCGACGGCCGGCCGCCGGGGCCGGCCTCGGTGTGCTCGAGCGTCACCGAGCGGGTCCTGCCGGTGTACGCATCTTCGAGATCGATGAGGATCTTCGCGTAGGTGTCTTCGCCGCGCGCGTGAAACTCGCGCCGGGTCGCACCGGCGAAGCCGCCGCCCGGCGCGGCGCGCCCGAAGAGGCTGTCGAAGAAATCGCTGAACTGCTCGGGCGAGGCACCCGTGAAGCCGCCGCCGTGGAACTCGAATCCCTCGTTCCAGTCCGGGGGCGGACGAAAGTCCTGGCCCGCCTGCCATTTCGTGCCGAGGCCGTCGTAAGCGGCGCGCTTCTCCGGATCCTTCAGTACCTCGTAGGCCTCGCCAAGCTCCTTGAAGCGCGCCTCCGCATCCGGCTCCTTGCTCACGTCCGGATGAAACTTGCGCGCGAGCTTGCGGTAGGCCCGCTTGATCTCGTCCTGGGAGGCGTCCCGGGCGACACCCATCACCGCGTAGTAGTCCTTGTAGCGCATGGCACCTATCTGGGTGCGCAAGGCGCGGAATCAACGCCCCCTTGAAATCATTCGGGGCGACCTTAGCTAGGAAAAAATTGGCACACTTGCCGTGTTTTCAGCAAGTTACAACCGTGGAGGCAAAGCAATGTCATTAGTCAATTACGATCCACTGTTCAGCGTCCGCCAGCTCCAGGACGACATCAATCGCCTGTTCTCCGGCTGGTCGACCAACGACTCCAGCTCCGTCACCGCTGACTGGATTCCGAGCGTCGACATCAACGAGCTCGACGACAAGTTCCAGCTTTACGTCGATCTGCCCGGCGTCGATCCGAAAGACGTCGACATCACGCTCGAGGCAGGCGTACTGACCATCACGGGCGAGCGCTTCGCGCAGGCCGAGAAAGCCGACGAGAGTGTCATGCGGCGCCGGTCGGAGCGAGGCACCGGGCGTTTCTACCGGCGCTTCATCCTCCCCGAATCGGTCGACGCCGAGAAGGTCAAGGCCACCGGACGCAATGGCGTACTGGAGATCCTGATTCCGAAGCAGGCGAAAGCCATGCCTCGCCGGATCAAGGTGGCGGCATAAGGACGCCGCGCCAGCGTTCCGAGCCATAACATAAACAGGGAGCCGGCCTTGCCAGCGTCAACCGTTCGGATCTAGAACGACTCGGCCGTCTCCCATATCTTCGTCGACTGGCCACCCGAGCGGCCGCAGATCATGAGCGGCCGCTCGAGTGCCTCGCAGGCCTTCATGAAGGCATTCGCGACCTCGCTGTCGATCGAGCCAGTTTCGACCGGGAAATGCACGAACGTTATCCCGAACTCCTCCGCTGCCTTTGCAAGATCGGCCGACGAAGACTGGCCCGGCGCCTCGTTGTCCGGCCGGGTGTTCACGATGCTTCGGACACCCTGGTTGGCCAGCAGCCGCAGGTCGGATTCGAACAGCTGCCCGGACGCGTAGACCTGCGGCGCGAGCTCCAGCACCCGCATCTGAAGATAATCCTGCTTCACTCGCTCAACCTCGTATTTCGTACCGAATGATACTTCATCAGCCCGCGGCTCCGGCACTCGCGCCGACAAGGACATGCCGGCCGGCTTTCTGGATGCCTCTTAATAATCAACCGACCTTTCGCGGAACAGTCTATACTCCGCACACTGTAACCGGGCCAGCCAATAGCCCGGCATTGGGGAGATGATAATGAAAACAATATTAAAGGGAGCGGTATTGCTCCACGGTTGCATGGTCCTGGCTTTTGCGGGTACTGCACAGGCAGCGGACGACACGGAAGAAACTTTCGTCTACGGAACCTACAGTGTCTGTGATCTGACGCAACAGGAACGTGCGGACGAAATTTTCGAAAAGCTCGACAAGCCGTTTTACGATGCGGCCGTTGCCGACGGCACGATTAACAGCTACAGCTATTACGCGCATCACACGGGCGGCAAGTGGCGTCGCGGCATGTTCTACGTGGCGGGCTCGATTGACGCATTGCTCGATGCGCAGGAAAAGATCGGCGGGCAAATCGACGCGAAGAACGAAAAGATGTCCATGGAAGCCAGCAAGATCTGCAACAAGCACGAGGACTACATCTGGAGGCGTGTAGCCGGCACGGCGGGGACCGGCGAGCCCGGCAAGGCCGTCTTCTCGACCTACTACGTCTGCGACAGCCGCGAAGCGCAGGCCGACGCGCTCGTCACGCAGGTTTTTGCGCCTGCCTATGACAAGCTGGTCGCCGACGGCGACCTGACGTCCTGGGGATATCTCGAACATATCGTCGGCGGCCATGTCCGGCGCGTTGCGACAATGACGGCGAAGGACATGAAATCGCTTTTGGCGGCGCGCTCGAAGCTCAACACGGCGCTTACCGACAACCCGCTCGGTGACACATTCACGCAGATCTGCAACGCGCACGAAGACTACATGTGGGAAGTGAAAGCCAGCGGCAGTTAAACGTCGCAGGTTGATCGTCGCAACAAGGGCCCGGCCTGTCCCGGGCCCTTTTTCGTTACGGATGCAAAAAACAGAATCTCTTTCCCGCGTTGCCCGGCCCGGGAACACGCGCCAGGCTCAATGCGCAAATCGCGGGCTTGGACTATAGTCTGCGGACTTTCCAACCCCGGGCACGACTTAACACCCATGCGAACTGCCATAGCCGGATTTTTGCTCGTCACGCTTCCTGCCTGCGCTTTGGCCGCTGCGCCCGATGCCTCCGAACGCCTCCGAAGCTACCTCGAAGGCCTGGATGCCGGCGACGTTCCAGCGATTGCGGGCGAGACCCTCAACGAACCGGATCTCCTGGCGCGCTTCTACAGGTCCCGCAACAGCACTCCCGTCTGGCTGGATGGCGGGCCGCTGAAGAAGGAGGCAAAGAATCTCCTGTCGGCGATCAGCGAATCGGTCGCGCACGGTTTTTCGGCCGAGCGCTATCATCGCTCGGCCATCGAGCGGCTGCTGCAGGCGCATGACGACACCACGAGGCTCGCACTGGAGTTGCTGCTAACCGACGCTTTCCTCAGCCAGGCGCTACACCGGGGGCGCGGCGCGGTCTTTCCGCCCAACCTCGATGCCGAGTGGCAGGTCCCGCAGGCGGAGATCGATGCCGTCGAGTTCCTCGCCGACACGGCAACCGCAAAACGCAACGTGAGCAAGGCGCTGGCCGCGCTGTGGCCCACTAACGAGGAGTACGCGAAACTCGTGCAGCGCCGCGCCGAAATCGCCGCTTCCGGCGACGAGTTCACTGTGCAGATCGCGACAGGCCGCCTTTTGAAACCCGGCCAGAGCGACGAACGGGTCGTGTTGCTCAAGCAGCGCCTGATGGGGCCCGGCGACTATACGCCCGTCTACGACGATGATCTGCGTCGCGAAGTCGTCGCTTTCCAGCGCGTCTCCGGCCTGGAACCGGACGGGCTGATTGGTGACAACACGCTCGAAGTCCTGAACGCAACACGCGTGTCATGGATCGACAGGATCGACGCCAACCTGGAACGCTGGCGCTGGCTGCCCAGGCAGACGCCGGACACCTACATTCGCGTCAACATCGCGGCATACACCCTGCGAGTCATCGACAAGGGGGACACGGTGCTCGCGATGAACGTCATCGTCGGCAAACCCTACCGCCGTACCCCGGTTTTCACCGAGACGGTCAAGTACATTGTGTTCAACCCTTACTGGAACGTGCCGTTCAAGATCGCCACTGAGGACAAGCTGCCGCTCCTGAAAGCGGACGCCGCTGCCGAGGCAAAAAAGGGCTTCGAAGCCAAGCCGCAGGGGAGCGACGTATTCGTGCCGGTGGATACCATCGACTGGTCTGGAGTGACGAAACGCAACTTCAATTACCTGCTCCGGCAGCGTCCAGGCGAAAACAATGCGCTCGGGCAGATGAAATTCATGTTGCCGAATCAGAACGCTGTCTATCTGCACGACACGCCAAGCCGGGAACTGTTCGGCAAGCAGGAGCGCTCCTTCAGTTCCGGGTGTGTGCGCCTCGAGCGGCCACGTGACCTGGCATCCTGGTTGCTGTCGCGCGAAGGCAACCCGCAGGCCGGTCGGCTCGACGCGCTCCTGTCCTCGGGCGAAACGACGACCGTTTACCTGAAAGAGCCGGTTCCCGTGTACCTCGTCTACTTCACCGCATTCGTAACCGGCGATGGCGACGTCGCGTTGCGCCGCGATATCTACGGGCGCGACAAGATGCTCGTCGACGCACTGAGAGGCAGCGAATCATGAAGCGCATCGTCATGCACGTGCTGCTCCTCGGCGCCAGCCTGTTGCCGCAGCTGTCTGCGGCCTGGGATTCCGCCCGGCTCGATGATCCCGTGATGATCAACGGCCACGTCATCCCGTACCCGGTATTCGCGATCTTCGTCATGCCGGGCTCCCCGATATCGGCCGGTTTCGTGGATTCGAGTGGCGGTGCGACGATCACGTTCGACGGCCGTAAAGTGCTGCCTGGTGATCCCGAACTGGTGGCGCCGGATAAGCCGGGCTTCTCGGTACTCGAACTCCGCAATGACGCAACCGGGGAGATTTGCCGTATCCATGTTTTCACGATGGTGCCGGCGAAAAAGGTCGGTAAAGACGGCCATCTCAACGGCTACCGGATCGGGGCCTACCCGCAACAGCCGCTTCGCGGACTCGACATCTACCAGCCGCCCAAGGGCTTCGTCGAGGTGACGGAGGAAACGGCCGCATTGCGGGTATCTCCGAATTTCACGCTCGGCGAATTCATCTCGAAACAGCCTTCGGGCTACCCCAAGTACGTCGTACTGCGTTCCTCGCTGTTACTCAAGCTGGAGAACATTCTCGCGAGCCTCAACAACGCGGGGCACCCGGCTGATCGCCTCGTGATCATGAGCGGCTACCGCACGCCCTTTTACAACCGTTCCATCGGCAACGTGCAGTACAGCCGCCATGTCTGGGGAGGGGCGGCGGATGTCTACGTCGACGACGATCCGCGGGACGGCCGCATGGACGATATGAACGGCGACGGCCGCGTCGATCGCAGCGATGCGAAGTGGTTCGCGAATTTCGTCGACGAGATGTCCCGCAAGGGCGCATTCGGGCCCAGGGTCGGCGGCCTCGGCGTTTACGGCAGCACGTCGGTGCACGGTCCCTTCATCCATGTCGACGTCCGAGGCACGCGCGCACGCTGGTAGCTGCCGCGCGGCGCCGCGAAGAAAGACAAAAAGCCGCTCGACCCCACTACAATGCGCGCATGAACAAACCATCCCCTGCCAAAGGCTCGCCCGCCCAACGCGGCTATGCGATGCCCGCCGAGTGGTCGCCGCACCAGGCGACCTGGATATCGTGGCCGCACAAGCGCGAGAGCTGGCCGGGCAAGTTCGAGCCCGTTGAACCGATCATGGTCCGCTTCGTCGCCGCGGTGACCGCGCACGAATTCGTGCGCATCAACGTGCTTGACGCGGACCACGAGAAACATGTCGGGGCGCTGCTGGAGGGGCACGCCAACCCGGCCAACGTGCGTTTTCACCGTTTCCCCACCAACGACGCATGGTGCCGCGACCACGGCGCCATTTTCGTCACCCGCGAGGGCGCCAGGGGTCCCGAGGGGCTGGCGCTCGATTTCCGCTTCAACGCCTGGGGCGGCAAGTATCCGCCGTTCGACCTCGACGACGCGATCCCGCCGCAGATGGCCGAGGCTCTCGGCGTGGCCTGCGAATCGATAGATATGGTGCTCGAGGGCGGCTCCATCGAAGTGAACGGTGCCGGTGCACTGATGACGACCGAGCAATGCCTGCTGCATCCGAACCGCAACCCGTCGATGACGCGTGCCGCTATCGAGGCGCGCCTGCGCGACTGCCTCGGCATCGACCAGGTCATCTGGCTGGGTGACGGCATTGTCGGCGACGACACCGACGGCCACGTGGACGACCTGACACGCTTCGTAGCGGAAGACGTCGTCGTCACGGTGGTGGAACGCGACCGCAGCGACGAAAACCACGAGGCCCTGGCCGAGAACCGCGAGCGGCTCGGCACGGTCCGCCTGGCCGACGGCCGGCCGCTCACGGTACACGAGATGCAGATGCCGGCACCCGTCGTTTACAAAGGTGATCGCCTGCCAGCCAGTTACGCCAACTTCTACATCGGCAACCGCAGCGTCGTGATGCCCGCGTTCGGCGGCCCGGCCGACGAAGCGGCGCGGCGCGTGCTGGAAACCTGTTTTCCCGGCCGCGAGATCGTCGCGATCGACTGTACCGACCTCGTGCTCGGCCTGGGCACGTTTCACTGCCTCACGCAGCAGGTTCCGGTGTTTAATCGGCACGGGTAGGTTCCATTGCCTCACGCACCAGGTTCCTGTGTTTAAATAGCGGGTTACCGCCGCTCATCACTCGGACGGAGTCACATTGATGACCGCAATTCGCGATTTCATTCACCACCACTACCGCCACTTCAATGCTGCCGCACTCGTCGACGCCGCCGACGCCTACAAACGGCACCTGGACGACGGCGGCGTGATGTTCATGACCCTGGCGGGCGCGATGAGCACGGCCGAACTCGGGCTGTCGCTCGCGGAGATGATTCGCAAGGGCAAGGTGCATGCCGTGTGCTGCACGGGCGCAAACCTGGAGGAGGACATCTTCAACCTCGTGGCGCACGATCACTACGTGCGTGTCCCCCATTACCGGGAGCTGACGGCGTCCGACGAAGAAGAACTCCTGTCCCGGCACCTGAACCGCGTGACCGACACCTGCATTCCCGAAGAAGAAGCGATCCGCCGCATCGAGGACATCGTCCTGGACCTGTGGCTCGACGCGGACAAGAACGACAAGGCTTACTTCCCGCACGAGTTCATGTACCAGATGATCCGTTCCGGCCGACTCGAACAGCATCACCAGATCGATGCACGCAACAGCTGGCTGGTGGCGGCCTGCGAAAAGGACCTGCCGATCATCGTGCCCGGCTGGGAGGACTCGACGCTCGGCAACATCTTCGCCTCGCACTGCATCACCGGCGAAATCAGGAACGTGCACACGGTGAGGAGCGGGATCGAGTACATGATCATGCTCGCGGACTGGTACACGAAGACCTCGAAGGATGCTTCGATCGGCTTTTTCCAGATCGGCGGCGGCATCGCCGGCGATTTCCCGATCTGCGTCGTGCCGATGCTGCAGCAGGACCTGCAGCGGGCGGATACGCCGCGCTGGGGCTACTTCTGCCAGATCAGCGATTCGACGACGAGCTACGGCTCCTACTCGGGCGCCGTACCCAACGAGAAGATCACCTGGGGCAAGCTGTCCGCCGACACACCGAAATTCATTATCGAATCGGACGCCACGATCGTCGCGCCGCTGATATTCGCGTCGGTGCTCGACCAGTAAGGACAGGAACGCAACGATGACCGAAGCTGACGACTGGTCGACCGACGACGCGGCGGACCTGTACCGCGTCGCCGCCTGGAGCGACGGCTTTTTCACGATCAACGACAAGGGCCACGTTGCCGTCACGCCGATCGACGGAAATCCGCTCGCCATCGACGTCATCGACGTGATCGCCGAAGCGCGGCGCCGCAAGCTGGGTTTTCCTTTGCTGGTGCGGTTCCAGGACATCCTGCATGCGCGGGTGCAGCGCCTAAACCGTGCTTTCGCGGAGGCGATCGATGCCGTCGGTTACGACAACGTTTACCGCGGCGTCTACCCGATCAAGGTCAACCAGCTGCACGAGGTCGTGGAGGAAGTGCTCGACGCGGGCAAGCCCTTCGGGCTGGGCCTCGAATGCGGGTCGAAGGCGGAGCTGCTGGCCACGCTGCCGCACCTGGAATCCGACGACAGCCTGCTGGTCTGCAACGGCGTGAAAGATTCGGCGATGCTGTCGCTGATCGTCGCCGCGCAACGGCTGGGCAAGAACGTCGTGCCGGTGATGGAGAAGTACATCGAGTTCGAACAGCTGATGGCTGTCGCGGAGCGCGAAGAGCAGAAGGCGACCTTCGGCGTCCGCATCCGGCTCAGGACCAGCGGCGCGGGCAAGTGGGCGGACTCCGGCGGCTACCGCTCGAAGTTCGGGATCTCGTTGCCCGAGCTGATGGATCTCGTCGAGCGCCTGGAGACCGAGGACAGCCGCGAGTCCTTCGTGCTACTGCACTTCCACCTCGGCAGCCAGATCTCGGATATCCAGCAGCTGCGCTCGGCGGCCAAGGAGATGTCGCAGATCTACGCCGAACTGATCACGCGCGGCATTCCGATCCGCTACCTCGACGTCGGCGGCGGCGTGGGCGTCAACTACACGGGCGGCTTCGAGGAAGGCAGCATCAACTACAGCCTGCGGGAATACGCCAACGCGGTGGTCTCGGCCATCAAGGAAGTCTGCGACGAGCGCGAGGTCCCGGCGCCGATACTCGTCTCCGAGAGCGGCAGGGCGATGACCGCGCACCACTCCATGCTCGTCGTGGAGACGCTCGGCGCGTTCCGCAAGGACCGCTCGGAGAGCGACTATGAGCCACCTGCCGACGCGCATCGCCTGGTGCATGCGCTCCACGATACGCTCACCTGGCTGCGTCACGACGCAAGCGCCGAGACACCGGTCTCGGAATTGCTCGAAGCGTACCACGACATCGAGAGCATCCACGAAGAGGCCTCCACCCTGTTCGGCATGGGCTACCTGCCGCTGGTGGACAATGCCCGCGTCGAGCGCCTGTACTGGAGCGCTTGCTCGAACGCGCTGCGCTGCCTGCGCGAAGCCGACATCGAGCCGCTGCCGCGCGCGGTCCAGGAACTCGAGGACAAGCTCGTGGACCAGTACCTGTGCAATTTCTCGGTGTTCCAGTCGATGCTGGATCACTGGGCAATCGATCAGCCGTTCCCGGTGATGCCGCTTGCCAGGCTCGATGAACGGCCGACCCGCCGCACCCTGCTGGTCGACCTGACCTGCGACTCCGACGGCAAGGTGAGCCAGTACGTATCGGCCAACGAAGACAGGAACTTCCTCGAGCTGCACGGGCTGCGTGCCGACGAGCCTTACTATCTGGGCGTATTCATGATGGGCGCGTACCAGGACATCATGGGTGACGCGCACAACCTGTTCGGCCGGGTGTCCGAGGTTCACGTTTACGCCGACGCCGAGGAAGACAACAACTTCTGGCTGGAGAAGATCATCCCCGGCACGCAGATCGAGGACATCCTGGCCACCGTGCAGTATTTTCCGAACGATCTCCGGCGCCGCATGCAGGACATCATCAAGCAGAAGATTGACGCGGGCGTCGTCAGGCCCACCCGCGGCATGCAGATCCTGGAGCAGTACATGGCCTGCTTCAAAGCGCAGACCTATTTCGACACCAGCACCGAACAATGAGGTGATGAGCGCCATGAACGACAGCAAAACAGGAAGATCGGTGAAGGTCGGCGTCGTGCAGATGAAGATGTCCGGCGACCCGGGCGAGAACATGCAGAAGGCGCTCGACATGACGCACGACGCGACCGGCAAGGGCGCGGACGTCGTCTGCCTGCCGGAGCTGTTTCGCTCACGCTACTTCTGCCAGACCGAGGATGCAGAGTTCTTCGAGCTCGCAGAACCGATCCCGGGACCGGGAACGGAAGCTTTCGAAACCGTTGCCGCGGCGACCGGCGCCACGCTCATCGTCAGCCTGTTCGAAAAGCGGACCGCGGGCCTTTATCACAACACCATCGCGGTCATCGACGGCAGGAAAGGCTACGTCGGCAAGTACCGCAAGATGCACATCCCCGATGATCCGCGCTACTACGAGAAATTCTATTTCACACCGGGCGACCTCGGGTTCAGGACGTTCCCGACCGAGAAAGCGAACCTCGGCACGCTCATCTGCTGGGACCAGTGGTACCCGGAGGCTGCCCGGCTCACCGCGCTGCAGGGCGCCGAGATCCTGTTCTACCCGACGGCCATCGGCTGGCATCCCGAGGAGAAGGACGCGGTCGGCGCTGCGCAGCACCAGGCGTGGGAAACCATGCAACGGTCGCACGCAGTGGCAAACGGCTGCTTCGTCGTCGCGGTCAACCGAACGGGATTCGAACCCGACCCGGCCAGCGACGGCGGCCTCGAGTTCTGGGGACAGAGCTTCATTGCCGCACCGGACGGACACATCATTCACAAGGCACCGCAGGACGAGGAATGCGTGTTCGTCGAGGAACTGTCCCTCGGCGCCGTTGCAACGATGCGCCATGGCTGGCCGTTCTTCCGCGACCGCCGCATCGATGCCTACAGCGGCATTACGCGGCGCTTCATAGACAGCGACGAGTAAACGGCTAACGCCAGGACCGCTCATCCGCGATCCGACACTTCCTCGGCGCCAAATCGTTAACACACCGCCGGCCGCGCCCCCTATACTTCCGTGTCATGGGGAGGTTTGTCGAGGAGCTGAGGCAACGGCGCGTCTGGCGCGTCGTCATCGCTTATCCCGGCATCGCCTTCGTGATCCTCGAGGCCGTCGAATTTTTCATCGACAACTACGGCCTCGATACACGCCTGCTGACCGCCACCATCATCGCAGCGGTCGGCCTGCTGCCGGCGGCCGTATTGTGGAACTGGCGCCACGGCGAGGCCGGCCAACAGTCGGTGTCACGCGTCGAGGTCGGCGCTTACGGGGTCATCATCGCCGCCACGCTGGCCGGGCTGGGCTGGTACTGGAACTCGACGCCGGAAACCGCCCGTATCGCCACGCACGTACCGACGCCGGCGCGATCCATCGCCGTATTGCCCTTCACCAACGCCAGCGGCGATGAAGGCGTCCAGTACCTGTGCGACGGTATCGCGGAAAGCCTTACCAACTGGCTGGCGACCGTCCCGGACGTGCGGGTCGTGTCGAAGACCGCCGCCTTCCGGCTGCGAGACGGAGCCGACGACACCGCCGCGGTCGCCGCGGCCCTTGGCGTGGAGAGTGTCGTGCGCGGCAGGCTGGAGACAGTCAATGGCAGCGTGGTGGTCTCGGCTTCGCTGGTCGATGCGCGCGATGACAGCCAGTTGTGGGGCGAGCGCCTGGTGCAGCCACTGAGCGACGTGATCTACCTGGAGCGCTCGATCGTGGATGCGATCAAGGAAAGTCTCGGGCTCAGGATCGCGGCGGCGCCCGCGGCATCCGCCAGCACCGAGGACCCGCAGGCCTATCGACACTACTTGCGGGGCCATTACCTGGTGCAGACCTGGGACGCAGCCTCCATCCGCGATGGCATCGACGAGCTGCGAACCGCCATCGCGCTCGACCCGAAGTTCGGCCTGCCGTATGCGGACATCGCCGATGCGGTGTCGCAGATGATCTTCTACGGTCTATTCAAGACCGACGACGCACTGATCGGCGAAGCCCGCAGTGCCGCGTACTCGGCCGTGGCGCTGGCGCCGGATGCGGCAGAGTCCCACACGGCCATGGCCGCCGTGCACCAGTACCTGACTTTTGACTGGGCCGCCGCCGAGGCTGCCTACGAAACGGCCATCTCCTTGCCGTCACCCAACCCGACGGCTTTTCACCGCTATTCCGACTTCCTTTGGGCGACGCTGCGTTTCGACCGCGCGCGGGAGATGGCTCGCCGGGCGCTGGACGTTGACCCACGCGACGGCAACTCCATGCACGCGGCGGGCATCGCCGCGCTGTTCGATGGAGACTATGCCGCGGCCGCCCAGGGGCTGGGCGAGTGGAATCGTTTCTATCCGGGCAGTCGCTGGTCCTACACGAAGCACGGCGTTGCCCTGGCCCTGAACGGCGACTGCGCGCCGGCGCTCGCACAGGTCGCAACGGCGGACGGGTTGGGCGGCCGCAATCCCTCGGCCCTGATGGAGTCGTGGCATGCCTGGGTGTACGGCCTGTGCGGTGCGGAGGACCTGTTCCAGCGCTCGAAGGAACGCATCGAGGCGGTCCGCGCGGAGGAACCGCCGGGTATCTGGGCCGCCCTGTTCTACCTGTATACGCTCGATAGCCAGGACGATGCGCTTCTGGACCTGGTCAGGGGACAGATCGAGTCAAGGAGCCCCCTCACCATATTCATGCAAATGGCGATGCTGGACCTGCCCGGCTGGTCTGCCGACGCGGTCCGCCACGATCCGGAATACCGGGAGATGATCCACAAGCTGAATTACCCGGCGAATCCCTGGTCGGTGGATTGACCGCGGACACCGGCGTCGCTCATTCGCCGTCCCCGGCCTGCTCTTTCCCGGCCCGCTTCGGCCGCGAACCGACGATGTCGAACATCAGCCCGGCAAGCGCGTGCGTGCGCGTCACCCGGAATATGACCCGGGAGAACGAAATCGGGCGGACCCGCCGGACCTCGCGGATCTTCGGCAGCAGGATCACGAGGACGATCGTTCTCAGCAACGCGGAGATCGCAAACACACCGAGCAGCGGGCTCAGCCATGCCCAGGACATGCCAAAGATATCGATCCGCCCGGGCAGCACGACACCGAGATAGCCGCCGATCAGCGCGCCGCAGAAGATTGCCGAACTCGCGAGGACATTGTGAATGGCCAGGTAGGTGGCCCTGTTTTCCCGCGCGACGAGATCGTAAAGGAAGTTGCTTGCTCCCAGCGCGAAACCCGCCCAGGAGAGGCCGCTCAGCATCTGCACCAGCAGCAAGTACCAGAAGTTCGGCGATACGAGCCACAACAGCGGCATCAGGGGGAGCATCAGGCCGGTTACCGACAGTACCCGGCGGTTGCCGAACGCATCGCTGATTCGGCCCCATTGAGTAAGCGTGAGGAACTGCGCCAGCACCGACATCCCGGTATTGGCCATGAATTGTGCATAGCTGAACTGCAGGTCTCGCAGCATGTACACGGCGAAGAACGGCGACGCGATCGCAACCGAAAACTGCATGAACCCATAGAACAGCGAGAAGCGGACGAAGTTCGATTTGCCGAGTTGCCGCCACCATGACTCCCGGGTCGGCAGCCGGAGCGCGGCGACATGGCCAACGGGATCCCGCATGCGCGCAAGATGATAGGTGCTGATACCGCGCGCGACCATTGCAACACCGAATAGCAGGAGGAAACCCGTCAGCGTCTGGCCGGCCGACGTCGTGCCGTGCAGGACCAGGCCGCCAGCCGCGAGCGACAGGAAGGTCACGAGCGACACGATGCTCGTCCGGCGTGCGAAGAAGCGGCCGCGCCGCTTCATGGGCACCAGGTCGCCCATCAGGCTTACCCATTGGGGTGCCGCGAGATGAGCCCCACAGTGATAGATGACCACCGAGGCAATCAGGAGCGGTACTGCGATCGACGGGAACAGCAATGGCAGCAGCGTTATCGGCAGCCACGCAAATGCCTGCAGGCTCGCGCCAGCGAGAATGATCGGCCTGCGCCGCCCGGCCAGGCGGCCCAACCACGCCGAGAGTATCTGCGCCAGCGAACCGAGCAGCGGCGGCAACGAGGCGAGCAGGCCTATCTGCGGCGTCGACGCCCTGAGGAACAGGGCGAAGGCGGACAGGTAGGTCTCGCCGATGCCCATCATCACGGCATACGCTGCCGCGTCTTTCAGGGAATGCTGCAGGGAAGCTTCGTTACTTTCCGTTACTGCCGATGCTTTCGCCGGCTCGTTCATAATCTCCCGGACCTGTCCGTGGTCCGCCGGGCATGCCGGTAAGGCACCGTAACCTGGCGCTTCAGACGTTCAACAACAGGTGCTCGCGCTCCCAGGGACTGATCTCGCGGTGGAATAGTCGCATCTCCTCACGCTTGACCTCGTCGAAGATCATGCAGAAATGCTCGCCCAGGATATTGTGGATTTCGTCGGCCTCTTCGAAGCCCGTCAATGCCTCATCGAGTGTCAGCGGGATCGGATAGGCATCTTCTTCCGGCTCGCCGGCCTCTGGCAGACCCGGCTCGATTTTGTTCACCATGCCGAGGTAGCCGCAGGTCAGGCCGACGGCGATTGCGAGATATGAATTCGCGTCGACGCCGACGACGCGGTTTTCGAGCCGCCGGTCCTCCGGGCGCGAATTCGGTACCCGCAGGCCCGTGGCTCGGTTGTCGTAGCCCCACGCGAAATTCGTCGGCGCACTGGATTCCTCGTCGAGGAATCGCCGGTAGCTGTTCACATAGGGCGCTATCAGTGGCAACGCCTGCGGCAGGTAATGCTGGCTGCCGCCGATGAAATGGCGAAAGCACTCGCTCTCGGTGCCGTCTTCGTTTGTGAACAGGTTCTTGCCGGTCGCGGCATCGGTGATGCTCTGGTGTACGTGCATGGCTGAACCGGGCTGGTCACGCATGGGCTTCGCCATGAACGTCGCGAACATGTCATGGTTCAGCGCGGCTTCGCGAATGATCCGCTTGAAGTAAAACACCTGGTCTGCGAGCAGCAATGGATCGCCATGGCTGAGATTGATCTCCACCTGGCCGGCGCCGTCTTCCTGGATGACGGTGTCGATGGCAAGCCCTGCGTCCTCGGCGAACTGGTAGATCGTGTCGATGACCGGGCCGTAGTCGTCCACCGCCGACATGGAATACGACTGCCTGCTCGTGCGGCGCCGCCCGGTCCGGCCCATGGGCGCCTCGATCGGCTCGTTCGGATCGGTGTTCGGCTTGATCAGGTAGAACTCGAGTTCGGGCGAGATAACGGGTGCCCAGCCCCGCTCGGCATAGCGCTCCACGACATTCTTCAGTACCTGTCGCGGGGCGAAGCTGGCCGGTACGCCGTCCCTGCTGTAGAGATCGTGGATCACCTGCAGCGTTGGCTCCTTTGCCCAGGGCGCAGCTTTCGCCGTGGACATGTCCGGCCGCAGCACCAGGTCACCCTCCGCCCACTGGTTGTCGATATCCATTTGGACGTCCGTGCCCGAAATCGTCTGGTAGAAGATCGAAACGGGCAAGTGGACGACGTGCCCGGGATTGAACTTCTTGGCCGGCATGGCCTTGCCGCGAGCCATGCCCGCAAGATCGGGGACTATGCACTCCACCTCGTCGACGTCGCGTCCGCCACAGTAAGTCTTGAACGCCTCGGGCAGGTCGTCGAGCCAGTCTTGCTCCTGGTGTTTGATGTTCAGTGTCCGGTAGTTAGCTGGACGAGATCATACTCCGGTCGCCTCGCCCCGGAAACAAGGCAGGATCGGCGGCCTCGCAGTGTGGCTCTGCGACCTCACCCCGGACCTGCCTGGTATTCGTACGGGCGCCGGATTAGCCGCCGTTGAACTTCTGTCCGCGAGTTGCCGTAACCTCGAGGCAGATTCGCTATGCTTGGCCCCGGCGCAGACTCCCACAGGCAATCGATGAACGACAAGAAAAGCAAGGCTGGCATATGGACGGTGCTCGGTCCGGGGCTGCTGGTAGCCGCCACGGGCATTGGCGCCGGTGACCTGGCAACCGCGAGCTTCACCGGCAGCATCCTCGGCACGGCGGTGCTGTGGGCGGCGGTTCTCGGCGCCTTCCTCAAGTACGTGATCACGGAGGGCCTCGCGCGGTGGCAGCTTGCCACTGGTGACACCTTGCTCGAGGGTCTCGTGCGGCGCATCGGGCGGCCGGTAGGCTGGTTCTTCCTGCCATACCTGGTCATCTGGTCTTTCTTCGTTGCGTCCGCGCTGATGAGCGCCTGCGGCGTGACTTTCCACGCGTTGTTCCCGGTCTTCGAAGATCCGGTGCACGGCAAGGTGGTGTTCGGGGCTCTTTCGAGTCTCGTCGGTCTCGGCCTCGTCCTGCTCGGAGGCTACGAGCTGTTCGATAAAGTCATGCGCGTATGCATCGGCGTCATGTTCGTCACGGTCCTCGTGACGGCCGGGCTGCTGTGGCCGGGCACCGGCGAGGTCGTGAAGGGTTTGTTCGTGCCCGCGATACCGGACCTGTCGGGCCAGGGTCTGGGCTGGACCGTGGCGCTCATGGGTGGCATCGGCGGCACGTTCACCGTGCTCTGTTATGGCTACTGGATCCGCGAGGAAGGCCGCAGCGGCCCGGGTTTTCTCAAGACCTGCCGCATCGACCTGGCGACTGGCTACGCAGTAACGGCTCTGTTCGGCGTGGCAATGGTCATCATCGGCAGTACGGTCGAGCTCGAGGGACGCGGCGCCACACTGCTGATTCGTCTTTCGGATCAGCTTGTCGAGCCGCTCGGCCCGATCGGGAAATGGCTGTTTCTCATCGGCGCCGCCGGTGCCGTATTCAGTTCGCTGCTCGGCGTGTGGCAGGCGGTACCTTATTTGTTTGCGGACACCTGGAGCCTGCTCCACGAGGACGGCAAGGCAACGCCATCCGCTGCAATTGATACGCACTCGCCGACATACCGCGGATACCTGTTCGCCCTCGCAATCGTGCCGATGGCGGGCCTGTTCTGGCGCTTCCAGGAAATACAGAAGCTGTATGCCATCGTCGGCGCCACCTTCATCCCGTTCCTCGCACTCGCGCTGCTGGTTCTGAACGGCCGAACGGATTGGGTCGGCGAACAGTATCGAAACCGTCCTGTTACGGTCATCGCGCTGCGCTCGCCTTCTTTGCGTGGATCGCGTGGCGGCAGTTCGCCGGCTGAAGAGGCGCACAGCAGATAATCGCATGCCCCATCGATCCCGCGCTTAGCTCACGACGATCGAGCCACGGACCGGTCACGCCACCAGCGCCGCAACGCGCTGGTTTCGCACGGCAGCTCCGCGATCCCGCCGCCGGTCACCTCGCGCCAGCATGCAAGGGCCTCCTCGGGAACCAGCACCAGGATCGGAAGTCCTTCCGCAATGACACTCAGGATGTCATCTACGAGCCCGGCACCGCTTTCTTCCTGTTCGCCGAATTTCTCCGCGACAACGAGGTCCGGCCGGTCACGGAGTGCGCGCCTGAGCGGGGTGCCGGCGTCAGAGAGCGCAGCGGTGTCGAGCGTGCACTCTTTGGCATCCGGCCCAAGGCGGCTCGGCTGGTTGATCATGACGCGCTCGCCGGTGGCCAGGTCGACGCTGTCGATGTGCGTGCGGCGGCCCTGCTCGTCGAAGGATGATTCCTGCACCATGCCGCCGATTCGGCAACCGTTGTCCGCCAGCTCCCGTGCGAAGTCGGCCAGTGCACGTCGATCGTGCTGGCCGTTCCGAAAGACGACGGCGGCAACCTCGAATTCTGGTTCCGTGTTCACGACAACCTGCGTTGCTCGAATCCCGGGATCCTACCAGATGCCGTCATCTGCCCCGTTCCGGCAATCCGGACAAACCGCAGGAAGAGCGGGAGGCCGGGACGTCAGGTCACCGGTTCCGCGTAGCACCTGGTCCGGTAGCGCCGGAACTCGAGCCGATCGGACCAGTAGTCATCCTCCAGACCGCATTTCGCTTTGAGTGCGGCGAGAAATTGCTGTGGCTCCGGCAACGTTTCCCAGACTTTCGGCAGGAACGTCGCCCGGCGACCGCACGCGATGATGACGAGGCCGTCTATGCCCGGCCTCAACCGGCCCAGCAGATCTGCTTCGTCGGAGACGGGCATCGATTCCAGCGGCGTCAGCACAGAGACCTCGAGCCGCAGGGAACCCAGCTCGTGCCGGCCTACGGGTGCGAAACGAGGGTCCCGGAAGGCCGCCCGAAAAGCCGAGTACGCAACATCCGCCGCAAGCGGGCGCACGGCTTCGAGCGTTCCGCAACAACCGCGCAACCGGCTTTCCAGGAACAGGGTAGTAAATGTCGCTGCCGGAACCGCCAGCGCCCGGCGCAGTTCTTCGCCGCCGACCGGTAAGGGCTCGCGGTAAACGAGCCCGTGCTCGATGGAGCGACGGGCGAGGCGCAGAACTCCTGCGCGCTCGGTATCACCGTTGCTGGCGATATCCGGCGCGAACTCCTGCAAAGCCCGGATGTGCTGCCCTGCCATGCAATGCAGTTGGGGATCGAAAACCCTTTTCTCAAGTATCGCCGGGCTGCATATATTCCCGGTCAGACCGTTTCCAGCTCCTCCATGGACCAGGCCTGTGGCTTGTCGGCGAACAGGGCTTTCGTATCCGTCCAGGTATCCCGGAACAGCTCGGAGTTCCGGTAGGCGTCGAGGTGCGCCGACGACGACCAAATGCTGTAGGTAAAGAAAACATCGGGCGAACCGGCTTCGTTGTAGAGACCCAGGTGCTGGCAGCCATCGAACTGCCGGATTAAGTGCTTGGAAGCATTGAAAATATCGAGGAAAGCCTCGCGCTGCCCCGGCCTGAAATGCATCCTGACGATTCGGGTGATCATTAGACTTTGGTCTCGTTCATGCAACCTGTGCCGCGGCACAGACTACTTGCAATCCCGCCGGCATTAAAGTCGCTGCAGCACCTTGATAATCATGCGTTTCTTTTCTGGCTTATACTTTGGGGTCTCAATAACAAGAAATAATGGCGGCTCATGCCGCCGCGTCGGAGAGCACAGGCCACGATGACCAAGTTTCCGAAGAAATCGATTGATGACTGGCGCGAACTGGCGACCAGGGAATGCAAGGGGCGATCACCGGACGAACTGACCTGGAATACGCCCGAGGGGATCGCGGTAAGACCGCTGTACACGGCTGAGGATCTCGAAGGCATCGAACATCTCGACTCACTCCCGGGCATGGCGCCATTCGTCCGGGGACCGAAAGCGACGATGTATGCAGGCCGCCCGTGGACCGTGCGCCAGTACGCCGGCTTTTCCACGGCCGAGGAGTCCAACGCCTTTTACCGGAAGAACCTCGCGGCTGGCCAGACCGGACTGTCGGTCGCTTTCGATCTCGCGACACATCGCGGCTATGACTCGGATCACCCGCGTGTCGTTGGCGACGTTGGCAAAGCCGGCGTGGCCATCGACAGCATCGAAGACATGAAGATCCTGTTCGACGGCATTCCGCTGGACAAGATGTCGGTTTCCATGACGATGAACGGCGCCGCTTTGCCGATCATGGCGATGTACATCGTTGCCGGCGAGGAACAGGGAGTCGCTCCCGAGCAACTGGCCGGAACACTGCAGAACGACATCCTCAAGGAGTTCATGGTTCGTAATACGTACATCTATCCTCCCGAGCCGTCCATGCGGATCGTGTCCGACATCATCGCGTATACCTCCGCCAACATGCCGCGCTTCAATTCCATTTCCATATCCGGCTACCACATGCAGGAAGCCGGTGCGACCTGCGCCCAGGAACTGGCGTACACGATCGCCGACGGCATCGAGTACGTGCGTGCGGCAATCGACAGCGGCCTCGACGTGGATGCTTTCGCACCGCGGCTTTCGTTCTTCTTCGCGATCGGCATGAATTTCTTCATGGAAGTGGCGAAGCTGCGCGCCGCACGGCTGTTGTGGTCGACGCTGATGGCCGAGAAGTTCTCGCCGAAAGACCCGCGCTCACTGATGCTGCGCACGCATTGCCAGACATCGGGCGTCAGTCTCACCGCCCGGAGCGTCCACACAAATATCATCCGGACCACGGTCGAGGCCATGGCGGCCGCGTTCGGCGGGACACAGTCGCTGCACACGAATTCATTCGATGAGGCCCTTGCGCTGCCGACCGAAGCCTCGGCGCGCATCGCCCGCAACACCCAGCTCGTCCTGCAGGAAGAAACCGGTATTACGAAAGTCGTGGACCCCCTGGCAGGTTCGTACTACGTCGAGAACCTGACGAACGAGCTCGCAGCCGCGGCTCGCGAGCTCATCGACGAGGTCGAGGAGATGGGCGGCATGACCCGGGCTGTCGAGACCGGCATGCCCAAGTTGCGTATCGAGGAATCCGCCACTCTGCGGCAGGCGCGAATCGACCGCCGCGAGGAGACGATCGTCGGTGTCAACAAGTACCAACAGGATGAAGAGACGGAAATCGATATTCTCGATATCGACAACGCGGCGGTGCGCGAGTCCCAGATCCGGCGACTCGAGAAAGTACGCGGCAGCCGCGACGAAGCAACCTGCAACGAAGCCCTCCTGGCTTTGACCGAAGCAGCAGAGAAGAAGACCGGCAACCTGCTCGCGCTCGCCGTCGATGCTGCACGGGCGCGCGCCACGGTCGGCGAGATTTCCGATGCGCTTGAAAAAATCTACGGGCGGCATCGCGCCGTCACCCAGTCGGTTACGGGAGTGTATGGCGCCGTGTACAAAGATGATGATGAGTTTACAGCGCTGCGACAGCGGGTCGTCGAATTCGAGAAAGCCGAGGGCCGCCGCCCGCGCATGCTGATCTGCAAGCTCGGCCAGGACGGGCACGACCGCGGCGCCAAGGTAATTGCGACGGCCTTCGCCGATATCGGCTTCGACGTGGACATCGGGCCACTGTTCCAAACGCCGGACGAAGCCGTTCGCGAAGCCATCGAAAACGACGTACACGTCATCGGCATCTCCTCCCAGGCCGCCGGTCACAAGACACTGGTTCCGCAGGTCATCGACGGCCTGAAGAAAGAAGGCGCCGGCGACATTATCGTCATCTGCGGCGGCGTCATCCCGCCGCAGGACCACGACGCGCTGCTTCAAGGCGGCGTTTCCGCCGTGTTTGCCCCAGGCACAAACATCCTGGAGGCAGCAGAGAAAGTGCTCGGTATCATCGAAAAGCGCCGGGATGCCGCGTAAGGCCCAGGCGTCAACAACAACGGGAACGTCGCGGGGGGCGCGGCGCAAACAGGGTGCGACATGCAGGAAGTAGTTAAAGAACTCGAAAAAAAGCGTCAGGCGGCTGCCCTGGGGGGTGGCCAGAAGAGGATAGATGTCCAGCACAGCCGCGGTAAGCTGACGGCGCGCGAGCGCGTCGAGCTGTTGCTCGACGAGGGGACCTTCGAGGAATGGGACACCTTCGTCGAACACCGCTGCACCGATTTCGGCATGGCCGACAAGACGGTCCCCGGCGACGGCGTGGTCACAGGTACCGGCATGCTCAATGGCCGGCTCGTGTTCGTCTTCAGCCAGGACTTCACCGTCTTCGGCGGCTCCCTGTCCGAGGCGCACGCCGAAAAGATCTGCAAGCTCATGGACCAGGCGATGAAGGTCGGCGCGCCCGTGATCGGACTGAACGATTCCGGCGGCGCCCGTATCCAGGAGGGCGTGGCATCGCTGGGCGGCTACGCCGAAGTCTTCCAGCGCAATGTGCTGGCGTCGGGAGTCGTACCGCAGATCTCCGTCATCATGGGCCCGTGTGCCGGCGGTGCCGTCTACTCGCCCGCAATGACCGACTTCATCTTCATGGTGAAAGACACGTCCTACATGTTCGTGACGGGGCCCGAAGTCGTAAAGACGGTGACCCATGAATCGGTTACCGCCGAAGAACTCGGCGGCGCAAAGACGCATTCGACGGTCTCCGGCGTCTGCGACTGCGCATACGAAAACGACGTCGAGACGCTGTTGATGGTGCGGCGCTTCGTGAATTACCTGCCTGCGAACAATCGCGAGCAAGCACCTTACCGGCCTACCCCGGACCCGGCCGAACGCCTCGAGATGTCGCTCGACACCCTGGTCCCTGACAACCCGGCCATGCCGTACGACATGAAGGAACTCATCTACAAGGTCGCGGACGACTACGAGTTCTGGGAACTGCAGCCCGAGCATGCCAGGAACATCGTTATCGGGTTTGCGCGCATGGACGGTCATACCGTGGGCATCGTCGCCAACCAGCCGGACGTGCTGGCGGGCTGCCTGGACATCAAGTCCTCGATCAAGGCCGGCCGTTTCGTGCGCTTCTGCGACGCATTCAACATCCCGATCGTGACCTTCGTCGACGTGCCGGGGTTCCTGCCCGGGACCTCGCAGGAGCACGGCGGCATCATCAAGCACGGCGCAAAGCTGTTGTTCGCCTACGCCGAGGCGACGGTTCCGAAGGTCACCGTGATCACGCGGAAGGCCTATGGCGGCGCCTACGACGTTATGGCTTCCAAGCATCTGCGCGGTGACGTCAACCTGGCCTGGCCGAGTGCCGAGATCGCCGTCATGGGACCCAAGGGTGCGGTGGAGATCATCTTCCGCGAAGACATTGGCGACGCAGACAAGATCGCCAGGCGCACGGAGGAGTATCGACAGAAGTTCGCCAATCCGTTCGTCGCGGGCAGTCGTGGGTTCATAGACGACGTCATTGCGCCTCACTCCACCCGAAAACGAATTTGCCGCTCGCTTGCCGTGCTTCGCAACAAGAAGCTCGACAACCCCTGGCGCAAGCACGACAACATTCCGCTGTAGGGGACTGCCGATGTTCAAAAGAATCCTGATCGCGAACCGCGGTGAGATCGCCTGCCGCGTCATCAAGTCCGCACGCAGCATGGGCATCGAGACCGTTGCCGTTTACTCCGACGCGGATCGTGATGCATTGCATGTGCAAATGGCCGACCAGGCTGTAAATATCGGGCCGCCGCCCTCGGCACAGAGCTACCTGCTGAAGGACAAGATCGTCCAGGCCTGCCTGGATACCGGCGCCGAAGCCGTGCACCCCGGCTACGGTTTCCTCTCCGAGAACGCCGAGTTCCGCGCCGCCCTGGAAGCGGCGAACATCGTCTTCATTGGCCCGAACACTCGCGCCATCGAAGCGATGGGCGACAAGATCACCTCCAAGAAACTCGCTGACGAGGCCGGCGTCAATACGATACCCGGGCATCCCGACGCGATTAAAGACGCCGACCAGGCCGTCGAGGTGGCCAACAAGGTCGGCTACCCGGTGATGCTCAAGGCAACAGCCGGCGGCGGCGGCAAGGGCATGCGTGTGGCCCGTACCGACGCCGAATGCCGCGACGGCTTCGAGCGCGCAGCAAACGAGGCACGCTCGAGCTTCGGCGACGACCGGATTCTCATCGAAAAATTCATCGAGGAGCCCCGGCACATCGAGATCCAGATCATGGCCGACCGCCATGGCAACGCCGTCTACCTCAACGAGCGCGAATGCTCGCTGCAGCGGCGTCACCAGAAGGTCATCGAGGAAGCGCCGTCGCCATTCATCGACAAGGCCACCCGCGAGAAGATGGGCGCGCAGGCCGTGGCGCTTGCGAAGGCCGTGGATTACGAGTCAGCCGGCACCGTCGAGTTCATCGTCGACAAGGACCGCAATTTCTACTTCCTGGAAATGAACACCCGGCTCCAGGTCGAGCACCCGGTCACCGAGTTGATTACCGGCCTCGACCTCGTTGAGCTGATGATTCGCGTGGCTAATGACGAAAAGCTGCCGATCCGGCAGGCCGACGTCCCGATCAATGGCTGGGCCATGGAGTCCCGCGTCTACGCCGAGGACCCGTCGCGGAATTTCCTGCCCTCGACCGGCCGGCTCGTGTATTACCGCCCACCTGCGGAGAACGACTACGTCCGCGTGGACACCGGCGTCTACGAGGGCGGCGAGATTTCGATGTTCTATGACCCGATGATCGCCAAGCTCATCACCTACGGCGCAGACCGCGAGGAAGCCCGGACCCGCATGTGCACCGCGCTCGACCAGTTCGTGATTCGAGGGGTGTCGAGCAACCTGTGCTTCCTGTCCGCGCTGATACGCCATGAACGCTTCATCAGCGGCAACATATCGACGAACATGATCGGCGAGGAGTATCCGGACGGATTCGATCCGTCGGCCGGTGAGCTCGACGACCCCACGATAACCATCTCGGTCGCGGCATCGATGCTGCGCTACTACCGCGATCGTGCCGCCAAAATCGACGGCCAGCTGGCCGGGTACGAACGCCGGGTATCGCAGGACTGGGTTGCCATTATCGGCGGCCGGCATCACCCGATCACCATCGTGCCCATGGAAGGCGGTTTCGATGTCACCATCGACGGCAAGATCAACACCGTCCGCACCGGCTGGGCTTTCGGCCAGCAGCTTTTCAGCGGCACGATCAACGGCAAGGAAGCATTCGCCCAGGTCGAGCGCGTCGCGCAGACCTACCGCGTGCAGCATGGCGGCCGCCGCTCGGACGTGAGCATCCTGTCACCGCGCGCGGCGGAGCTATCGAAACACATGCTCGTGAAAGTCGCGCCCGATATGTCGAAGTTCCTGCTGTCGCCGATGCCGGGTTTGCTGGTATCGCTGTCCGTCAGCGAGGGCGATACCGTGAGCGCCGGCGAACAGCTGGCCGTGGTCGAGGCCATGAAGATGGAGAATACGCTGCACGCGGAGCGCGACGGTGTCGTAGCGAAGATTTACTGCGATGCCGGCACGACGCTTGCCGTGGATGAAAAGATACTGGAGCTGGAGTAGCGCGCGTGTCGCCACCAAAGCGCACGCCCGTTTCAGAGCAGGAGGTCGCCGCGCTGGCAGAGGGCGTGATCGCCGGGAACCGCAGGGTTCTTGCGCAGGCGATCACGCTGATCGAGTCGACACGCAGCGACCACCGTGCGGCTGCCTCGGCCCTGCTCGAGCGGCTCATGCCGCACGCCGGCGGCTCGATCCGGCTGGGAATCTCCGGCATCCCCGGCGTCGGGAAATCGACGTTCATCGAGGCGCTCGGCATTCACGTGATCGATGCGGGTCACCGCGTCGCGGTGTTGAGCGTGGATCCCTCGTCGGCAATCAGCGGCGGCTCGATCCTTGGCGACAAGACGCGCATGGAACAGCTGTCCCGGCGCGACGAGGCCTTCATCCGGCCCTCGCCCGCCGGCAAGACGCTGGGCGGCGTCACGCGGCGCAGCCGCGAGGCGATGATCCTGTGCGAGGCGGCCGGTTTCGACGTCATCATCGTCGAGACCGTGGGTGTCGGACAGTCCGAGACCAAGGTGGCGGACATGACCGACATGTTCCTGCTGCTGCTCCTGCCCGGCGCCGGCGATGAGCTGCAGGGCATCAAGCGCGGCATCGTGGAGCTGGCCGATCTCATCCTGATCAACAAGGCCGACGACGACCTGGTGGAACTCGCCGGGCGGGCGGCGGCGGAATACAGAAGTGCTTTGCGTCTGCTGCATCCGCGTTCGCCAAACTGGAAGGTCGAGGTCAGGTGCTGTTCGGCACGTGACGGCGCCGGCATCGCCGACGCCTGGGAGACCGTACTGCGCCATCACGAAATGCTGACCTCCAGCAGCCAGCTCACGGCGCGGCGCGCGGCGCAGGCCCGGGACTGGATGTGGTCAGACGTCACCGACAACCTCGTCGAATCATTGAAGAGCGATCCGCAGGTCCGCGAGCAGCTTTCGGAACTGGAAGCGGCAACCGGCGAAGGCCGCGTGCCGCCGACCGTTGCCGCCAGGACCTTGCTGGAGACCTTTCTCGAACGCCACAAGAAGTAGCATCAGCAATCCGAACCGGAGGAACCGATGAACGACCGGCCATTCAAGGTGCTGGGCATCCAGCAGATCGCAGTAAGCGGACTGGACAAGACCCGCCTGCGCTCACTGTGGGTGGAGACCCTCGGTCTGGAGCTGAGCGGCACGTACAGGAGCGAGTCGGAAAACGTCGACGAAGACATTGCCGTCCTCGGTGCCGGCCCGCTGAAAGTGGAGGTCGACCTGATGCAGCCGCTCGATCCGGAGGGAAAGCCCAGGGTGCAAACGCCGCCGCTCAATCATGTGGGGCTGTGGATCGACGATCTGCCTGCAGCGGTGGAGTGGCTCGGCAATCACGGCGTCCGCTTCGCGCCCGGCGGTATCCGCAAGGGCGCGTCCGGTTTCGACATCTGCTTCATCCACCCGAAAGGCAGCGACGAGCTCCCGATCGGCGGAGAAGGCGTATTGATCGAACTGGTGCAGGCACCGCCCGAGGTGCGTGAAGCTTTCGAGAAGCTGACTTAAACTAATTCAAAGAACACGGAGTATTGGTGCAATGCCCGACTACGAAAAACACATCCTGTACGTCTTCCCGGGCCAGGGGTCTCAATACGCGGGCATGGGCAGCGACCTTCATGAAGAATTCGCCGTTGCCAGGAAAGTCTATGCCGAGGCGAGCGAAGTTCTCGGTTACGATATCGCGGAGCTTTCCTTCAGGGACCCGGAGGACAAGCTCAACCTCACCCGGTACACGCAGCCGGCGCTGCTGACCCATTCCATCGCGTGCCTCGAGATCTTCAGGGAACTGACCGACGACCGCCTGAAACCCGCGATCGCCGCGGGCCACAGTCTCGGCGAGTACACGGCACTGGTCGCCGCCAGGGTGCTCAGTTTCGAAAGCGCGCTCAAGCTGGTGCAAAAGCGCGGCGAGTTGATGGGTACCCATGGCGAAGGTGAGATGAGTGCTTTTCCGCTGGATCTCGATACCATCAAGCCCATCGCCGAGAAACACCGCTGCGCGGTTGCCGGCTGCAACCTGCCGGAACAGACGGTCGTAGGGGGCCGGGCCGAAGACCTGGAACTGGTGGAGCATGAGGTCCAGGAACAGTTCGCGAGAAAACGTCCGGTGCGGCTGAAGACGGAAGGCGCCTTCCACACCTACTACATGGACAAGGCGGCGGAACTGTTTCGGCCGGTACTCGAAGAAGCGAGCTTCGAGCCAGCCGAAGCGCGCGTGCTATCCAATTACACCGGCGGCTTTCACGAGGCCGATCCGGCAAAGATCCGCGAAGGCCTGTACTACCAGCTGTTCAACCCGGTGATGTGGCATGCGAACCTGCTGACGGCCTTCGGCGAAGGCGTCAGGATGATCTTCGAGTTCGGCGGCGGCATCGGCTCCGCGGAAACTCCGGACGGCAAGCGGCCGAACCTGGAAGGCATGATCAAGCGGGCCAGCAAGGCGGCCGAATACGATGCGCAGTACCGTTCGGCCATTAATGCACCGACCGTCAGGGAGACGGCGGACTTCGTCAACAATCCTCTGGCGAGCTAATACAGTCCTGGCTAGGACGCCATCTGCCGGATGGCGTCATCGATCGCGATCACTCGCTCGGCCTGCTGCAGGTGCAGCAGTTCGACCATCTGCCCGTCGAGGCTGATGACGCCTTTGCCCCGGTTCTCGGTACGCGCGAAGGCCGCGACCACGTCCCGCGCGTGGCTGAGCTCGGCCTCGCTGGGAGAGAAGAACCGGTTGGCTGTTTCGATCTGCGCGGGATGAATCAGGGTCTTGCCATCGAACCCGAGCACCCGGCCCTGCCTGCACTCCGCTGACAGCCCTGCGTTGTTGTTGATGTCGTTATAGACGCCGTCGATCACAGCCAGGCCAGGCCATACGCGCGGGCCGCCGCGAGCGCTGCCGACAATGAAAGCAGGAACGCGAGGCGATCGGGCGTCGGCTCGGCATTGAGCTCCTTGGCCAGGTCGTTGGTACCCATTACGAAGCCGGTCAGCCGCGTCTTTGCCGAGGCCTTGGCGATCTTCCTGATGTTGAGGACCGCCAGCGGCGTTTCGATCATCACCCAGAGGCCCAGATCGGGCGATGCCCCGGCATCGTTCAGGAACCGATTGACGGCGCGAACATCTTTACCCCTCGTTATTTTCGGTACCAGCACGGCATCGACACCGGCCGACGCGGCCATATTGAGATCGTCCCGCCCCCATTCGGTCTCGAGAGCGTTGACCCTTATCACGACTTCGCGGGCGCCGTAAGCCCGGTCGCCGACCGCGTGCAGGACGGCGTCCCGGGCACCCGCCTTTG
>WOR8_10000650_pt1 | contig 44234 bp, 39 predicted proteins | sample DeeMarSeWOR38_10_FD_19890 | JGI IMG/M metagenome (IMG submission 19890)
ATAAACAAAAAGCACTTGAACTTTTTACTCAGGCATTTCAAATCAATCCAGAAATAAAAACAGGTTTTTTACAACCTTATTTTGAAGCTGTTTATGCCGTGAGATTAGATGATCGGGATAAGATTATAACAGAGGAGCTTCAAGAACTCGAAAGCCAAAAAAAATTATCAGCAAAAGATTACGAGATACTGGCAAACTGGTATACTAAATTGAACAACAAAGAAAAATTAATTCATATTGAAAAAATAATTGAAGATAAATATCCAACGAGTGAGCATATACAGGAAAAATTGTATCTGGCATTTCGAGATGAAACAGATATTAATAAAAAGATTGAATCTTTAGATCAGTTCGAGAAAGATTTTCCTGAGAGTAAGTATATTAATACTATGTATGATTTAATCGCAAATTCCTACCGCGATGCAAAAGATTATAGGAAAGCCTTTAAGTTTCTTCAAAAAAATAAGAATAAGGTTAGCCCAAATCGTTTTTATATAGTTGTTAAAAGAATGCTGGAAGAAAATAATGATTTCGATATTGCACTTAGGATAGCTAAAGTTGGTGAAGAAAGAAACCGGTTGGAAGTTGCAGATCCTTCCGTTGCAAAACCGGAATATTTTTCTGAGAGTGAATGGAAAACTGATCGAGAATATTATCTTGGTTTAAATCAGTTTGTTTATGGAAAAATTCTATATAAAACCGAACGAAAGAAAGAATCGCTGCCAATTTTGGAAGAAGCTGTCAGACTAACAGGGAGAAAGGAAGGAGACATAAATGAGTTGTATTCAAAAGCACTAGTGGAAACCGGAAACTTTGAAAGAGCTTTAGATGAAATTTCTTCGTTTATAAAAACCGGTAACAGCACAGTGCGCATGAAGGACTATCTACAGGAAGCTTATATTAATGAAAAGGGGACAACCGAAGGATTCGGAAATTTTTCTGCTCAGTTTGAAAATGCAGCGAGAGAAAAACTTGTTACCAAACTAAAAAAAATGCTAATCTTAGAACCTGCTCCGGATTTTTCACTTCCAGATTTGGAAGGAAAACCTGTTTCACTTTCAGACTATAAGGGTAGAACAGTTATAGTTGATTTTTGGGCAACTTGGTGCGGTCCGTGTTTAGCATCCTTCCAAGGAATGAAAAAAGCAGTAGAAAAATTTAGTGATGACCCGACTATCAAGTTTCTTTTTGTAAATTCCTGGGAAAGGGTAATTGATAAAAAAGCAAATGCGGAAAAATTTATTACAAAAAATGATTATCCGTTTCATGTATTATTAGATGATAAAAATGACGTAATAGAGAAATATAAAGTAAGCGGAATACCCACAAAATTTGTTGTTGATGGTAACGGTAATATCAGATTTATGAGCGTTGGTTTCCAGGGAACTGATGACCAACTTGTTGAGGAACTGTCTGTTCTGATCGATTTAATAAATTAATTTGCTGACTGATACTGAAAAGAGAATTTATTCGTAAAATTTTTTGTAATGCTCATATCGTTCAAAAATTTCTTTTACGTAGTCAACTGTTTCCCTTCCACGACTATATCCGTTCCTTACAACTTCATCATTATAATACTTCGGTTTAGATTTTTTAAGTAAGTAGTATTCAACATTATCATTCCAGACAAATGGATCAGCTCCGTATTTTTTGGATAAATTTTGTGCATCCTGAATGTGTCCTAATCCAATGTTGTATGAAGCCAGTACAAATTTTATTCTTTCGAGCGAATCAGGAATAAAATCTCTCCAATAGGAATCCAGGTAAGATAAAAATTTTATTCCCGCTCTTATATTTGATTCCGGATTATAAAGATCAGTAATGCCATACATTTTTGCTGTAGAAGGTAACAACTGCATCAAACCAATTGCACCTGCCCACGAATTTGCGTTAGGATCAAACTGGCTTTCCTGGTATATCTGCGAAGCAACTATTAGCCAGTCCCAATTTAAATCCCTCAAATATTTTTTTATTAAATCATCATATTTTGAAATATTATTACCTTTAACAGATAATAAATCACTTTTAACTCTTCTTTTATAAGCGTATCTATCTTTAAAATATTTGTTGTAAGTGATAGCAAAATATTCAGTGTTTTTAATACTATCCAACCAATAGTTTATCGTATCTAACAAAGCAGAAGAATTCTTTTTTAGCGCCCAGGCAGCTCTTTGAATGAGTGATATCGGAGTTTTCACATCAATATTACTAAAAGATATTGCACTCAGGTTCGCGACATTATCATCTGAAATTGTGTAATCTATTTCACCTTTTGCAACCATTTCAATTAAATCTTCAATTGTTAATTCGGGATCAGCCTCTTTAATAATTATATCACCACCAATTTCATGGGACAGATTTTTCAATCGCGGCGTGTATGAAGAACCGCTGCGTACTACAATTGTGTCACCAATAAGCTCAGCAGGATCTCTTATAAGTTGCTCCTCAATTTGATGAAGCATCATCTTTCGCCAATTTTCCGGTTTTCGTTGTACAAGAACTTGTTTAATCGTATAGTGATGGTGTGTAAAATCAACTTTATCGAGCCGGTCTTTTGTTATCGTTAAATTGAATGCAATAACATCACCGCCGTCACTATTAACCAGATTAAACATATCATCAATATTCTTCACAATAGTAAATTCGGGTTGAATACCGAGATATTCGGAGAGTTTATTAACAAGATCGTATTCAAATCCCATTGGTTGCCCTTTGTAAATAAAGTAACTGTAGGCATTGTAACCCGTTAAAACCTTTAATGTATCACGACTTATGATTCTATCTAATTCAGTGGTTTTTTTATCAGTTGAAAAATCACCGCAGGAATAAAATACCATTAGGGAAAGTAGAAATACAATACTAAAGAATTTTAAACACATTTTACCATTTGATAATATTTTAAGAACGGGTAAAAAATTATAAAAACAAAGTTAGTAATACATTTTTAAACTCTTCTTCTAAATCCTTCGCCTAAGACTTCGTGTACATTGTGCACAGTGACAAATGCTTTAGGGTCAATTTGCTTTATTATGCTGATTAGTTTCCCGAGTTCTTTTAATGAAACAACTGTGCTTAATACATTCCGGTCAATATTGTGATAAAGACCCTTTGCCTTTAAAGCAGTAGCACCGCGGTTCATATCGTTAATAATAACTTTTGCAATCTCTTCGTATTTATCGGAAATTATATATGCTGCCCTTGCATAATCGAAACCGTCTATTATAGCGTCAACTAACCTGCCTGAAACGAATAGCAGGAACAGAGCGTAGAGGGTTAATGTCATAGCTGATCTTTCACCTGCAAGATCTCTAAATTCAATTATTAAACCTGCAATACAAACAACAAAGAAATCAATAAACATAATAGCCATGCCTGGTTTTATCCCAAATCTTTTTTGCATAATTGCCGCAACAATATCTGAACCTGCGGTTGAGCCCCTGAATTTAAAAACAATTCCGAGTCCAATACCGAGTAATGCAGCCCCAAGCAGAATTAAAAACAGAAAATCATTTTGCTGAAGCTTTAATATAGTCTCAGTATTCTGGAGTTGAATGAAATTTAATCCCGGAATTTCACCCCTGAAAAAATCGATAAAAAATGAGTTCAAGGTAAAACCATAAAAAGTCCTGATACCAAATTGTGCCCCGAGTTCTTTTATCCCCCAAATGTAAAGTGGAATGTTGAACAGCCAAATCATCAAACCGATTGGAACGGCGCCTCCTGTTAAGTAATAAACTGCCATTGATAAACCGCTGACTCCACCCGGAACTACTTTAGCATCGACTAAGAAAATACCAATTCCAACAGCCATTATCCCTGCGCCGAGTGTAATAAAGAAATAATCTCTTAGGGCTTTTCTGTTGATCTTTATCTGCAATAGTTTATTTTTTTTCATCGCAATACCTGATTTTATTAAGTTTTTTATTTCAAAATGTGTCTACAAAACTCAGTTGCTAAAAAAGTAACAAGTAAAGATAAATAGAAAGTGTTATTCTAAGAGAAGGAATTTATATGCTGATCAGAATTGATCTTTAAAAATAAAATCCAAACCAGGTCCCGCTTTTGGAAAACCTTATGGTTGGCAGAGGCAGTCTTATAAAATTAAGTTCACTTTTCAGGAATTTGAAGAAATCCCAATCATCACCAATTGGTATTTTCCTGATGTCAATATCGAGACCTACAAAATATTCTTTATGACCTCCCCATGGATTGCTTGCGATATTTTTCGCACTTTGTCCGAATGCGATTCCAAGGGGGGCAAGCCATTCGGGATAGGTAGCCTTCCAGCTTTCAGGAAGATAATGATGAGGATTAACAGTAATCCAAAATGTCATACCTTCATAATCTTCTATTAATCCCTGCGGATCTCTGTAATACCGGTTTTCTTTCCAGGCGTCAGATTTATGCCAGCTGAATTTTGGATGGATACCACCTAATAAATCATAATTAAATTGCTGCAGAACATAAAAACCTGAACCAAGAGTATTTGTCAGCATGTCCCCCCAGCTAAAACCCCACTCAGTCATAAATGCATCCGAAATTTCTATCTGCAGCATCCAGAACCATCCGGAGAATGCACCGAGCCAAACAGAAGTGTTTCCTGAAAATCCGGCCCATCTGTAGAGCTTTCCTGCAAGATCACTTGTAAAGTATGCATCGGTAAAGTGTCCAATCTTATCCATCTGCTGGAATTTATTCCAATCATTCATAAAATCAAGAGTGTGGAATACGGTAGTCTCTTCTTTATACCAGACTTCACGCTGGTACATATATGCGATCAAATCTACTGTTGCCATTGCTCCGAGAATAGAAGATAGCTTCAGAAAATTAATATCAGAATTTGTTCTCCAGTAAGTTCCGTCGTTCAATGATAACTCACTATTAATGAAAGTCGGCTTCTGTGCGGTTGTTGAGGTGTTTATAATTCGAGCCTGATAGTTTAATTTATAATTCGAGAGAGAAATGTAATCTGAAAAATTATCTGTTCTGTCAAAGAAGAAAAATTTTGGACTAAATTTATCAAAAGCATTTTTATTCTGAGCGAGTATCATTGTGCCCATAAGGAAAAAAAGAATGGCAATATTTCTAGTGTTATTATTCACAACCTCAAACTAAGTAATTCAAAAATATTCCCTAATAAAACTAAATTCAATAATCGTTCCTATATATTTATTCTTTTAAGTACTAAAAAATGGACTTATTATAAGTAAAAACGATTATTTAAGGATAAAATGAGTAAATTTCTCACACAGATTTTTCATAATTATTAAAAAATATTATGGGTTAATTTATGAAATTTGCTTGCTACATTCTTTCTATTCTGATTTTTTCATCAATTGCTACTGCACAAGACCATGTTGATAATGTTTCCGGTCCTTTTGAAACGCCGCAGGAAGTTACAGAAGAATGTTTAATGTGCCACGATGAAGCCGGTGAAGAAATATTAGCATCACGCCATTGGAATTGGCTGGAAAGCAATAACGCAGATACCACAAATTCAGTTGAATCCAGAGGGAAAAAAAATCTGATTAATAATTTCTGCATTGCTGTACCATCGAACTGGCCACGGTGCACAAGCTGTCACATAGGCTATGGCTGGAAAGATGAAACTTTTGATTTTAACTCACCTGAGAATATTGATTGCTTGGTTTGTCATGAACAAACTGGAACTTATATTAAAACTCCAACTGGCGCAGGTATGCCTGATTCTACAGTAGATTTATTAAAAGTCGCACAAAGTGTTGGAAAAACAACAAGAAAAAATTGCGGGATCTGTCATTTTGATGGTGGGGGCGGAACAGGTGTAAAGCATGGCGATATGGATAACAGCCTGTATAATCCAACTGAAGAAATTGATTTTCACATGGGTAGTTTGGAATTTGAATGTACAGATTGTCATGAAACAAAAAATCATCAAATTGCTGGTGGTAGTCACGGTTCAATGGCAGACGGTGAAAAATTAATCTCGTGCGAAGACTGCCATGATGCAGATCCGCATGAAAAGAAATTATTAAATGAACACTTTAACTCGGTTGCGTGTGAGACCTGCCATATTCAAACTTATGCACGGGAGGAGCCTACGGTAATATGGTGGGATTGGTCCAAAGCAGGCGAGGATAAAGAAGTAGAAGTAAATGAATTTGGAAAGGAAACTTACAACAAAAAGAAGGGAGAATTTGTCTGGGCAAAAAATGTTATCCCGGAGTATTATTGGCATAATGGCACTGCCAAATATTATTCATTTGGTGAACAATTTGTAAAAACCGAACTCCTGGAGTTGAATAGTTTAAATGGCAGCATATCTGATCCTGGCTCAAAAATATCTCCCTTTAAAGTTATGCGTGGTAAGCAACCCTATGATCCTGTAAATAAATACTTGATTATTCCGAATCTTTATGGTGAAAGTGGTTACTGGAAAACTTTTGATTGGGTAAGTGCTTCAGAAATTGGGATGAAGAAAGCTGGTATTGATTTTTCCGGTACAGTTGATTTTATTGAAACGGAAATGTATTGGCCAATAAACCATATGGTGATGACAGCAGAAAATGCATTGCATTGCACATCATGCCACGGTAAAGGTGGTGAAAACCGCCTGAACTGGAAAGCTTTAGGTTATCCTGATGATCCAATAAAAAAGGGAACGAGAGAAAAGAATAAGCTAATTAAACAATAAATTTATAGTTTGAATTACATCTGAATTTTACCTACTTAAGTGATAGAATATTTAACAGAGGGAGTTTAAAATGAAAAACTTTTCTTTTCTACTAGTTCTGCTAGGCTTTATCTACATCAATTCTTCAAATCTTTTTCCTCAATATCAAAATATCAGGGTTGATGATCCTCAAAATACTAATCATAATGAGGTTACAATTGCAATTAATCCGGTGAATCCTAACATTCTGGCAGGAGGAGCTAATATTAATAACTTTTATTCCTCAACAGATGGTGGTCTTACCTGGAGCGAATCAGACATGAGTTCAACACTTGGTGTATGGGGAGATCCGGTAGTTCTATTTGATAGTCTTGGTAATCTTTATTATGCCCACTTATCTAATCCCGGTGCTGGCTGGTGGATTGATAGAATAGTGGTTCAAAAATCAACCGATAATGGGCAAACATGGAATGATGGGGCTGGTATTGGTCAAAACATAGAACCACAAGTACAGGATAAGGAATGGCTAGCGGTAGATCTCACTCAATCACCTTACCGGGGAAATATTTATGTAACCTGGACAGAATTTGATGTATACGGCAGCTCAAATCCAAGCGACAGTTCGCGAATAAGATTTTCAAAATCTACTGATGAAGGTGAAACCTGGAGCAACCCGGTTGTTATAAGCGATGTAAGCGGCAATTGTATTGATGATGATAATACCACTGAAGGTGCTGTTCCTTGTGTGGGTCCTAATGGTGAAATTTATGTGAGCTGGGCTGGTCCGGTTGGGCTGGTATTCGATAAATCAACCGATGGTGGTGTAACATGGGGAACTGATGTTTTTGTATCCGATATACCGGGTGGTTGGGCATATATTATTCCAGGTATTTACAGAGCGAATGGTATGCCGATTACTATGTGCGATATTAGTGACTCTCCTCATAACGGGGATATATACATTTGCTGGTCCGATCAGAGAAACGGGATCACTGATACAGATATTTTCTTAGCAAAATCTACAGATAGTGGTGCTACTTGGAGCCCGGCGCAAAGAGTGAATGATGATAATACTACCCGGCACCAGTTTTTTGTTTGGTCAACAATTGATCAATCAACTGGGCATTTGTGGTTTGTATTTTATGATAGAAGAAATACGACTGGGTCTGCTACAGATGTATATGTGGTTAAATCAACCGATGGTGGAAATACCTTTGAAAACTTTAAAGTAAGTGAGTCTTCATTCACACCAACAGCTTCAATATTCTTTGGTGATTATACAAACATTGCTGCCTGGGAGGGTAAGATTTATCCTATCTGGACAAGATTGCATGATGGGATCCGGAGTACGTGGATTGCCCTGGTAAGTGATTCTTCAACAATTACAATTGCAGAAGATGAAATTTATAAACCTGAAGAATTTTTACTTTTTCAGAATTATCCTAATCCTTTTAATCCTTCAACAACAATTAGTTACCAGTTACCAAAGGAAACTTTTGTATCAATAATAGTTTATGATGTTTTGGGGAATGAAATTGAAACGCTAACAAACCATTATATGCCCGCAGGTGTTCACGAAGTAACTTTCGATGCAGGAGATTTAGGCAGCGGGATGTATTTCTATCGCTTAAAAGCAAATGAATTCGAACAGATGAACAAGATGATTTTAATTAAATAATTTATATATGTCAATTGTGAATGTCTGTAGATTGTAATTTGAAAAATTCTTTATTACATTATTTTTGCTTCTTCTGAGTGTTCTCCCCCAAACGCTCAGGCTATAAGAGGCAAGCCTGGTCATGCTGATTATATGTTATGTAGCTATTTAGTCCCTACTGGACTAATTTGTTTTTATTGGTATTCATATCTATAAATATTTAATCCCTGACGGGATTAGCCCCTACCTATAGTAAACTCTCATTTTTTTATTTGTCCCGTTAGGGAGAGTATATTTTGCCAAAGGCATTCCTGGAAACAGAAATAATAAATCCTCAAACCACCAGCAGTCCCGTATGGCTTGCCTGCTGCAGGCAGGGAAGATATAGATTCTGTTCAACATCATTTAGAACAGATTTCTTGAATTTAAATCCATCCGTTCTTTATTAAACGGAATGAACAGGAGTTCATTCCCTGCATCGAGCCAATAAAATATAAAAAAGTAGGGACCGGACTCCCGTCCGATCCGAAGATTAATAAAAATTGTGCCGAACGATCTCCTTATCAATCCGCATTTCTAAAATGGATGGGGAATATTGATGTAAATTTTTAACATCGAGAGATGACATCTTTTTAAAGGATGTCGTCTCTTAATAAACTTTATTATTTCAGAAGAATCATCTTATTTGTGTTCATAAAATCTTCAGCTTGCAACCTTTAAAAATAGATTCCGCTTGGTAAGCCAGATTTATCAAACTCAACTTCATAATTACCGGAAAGTACTTCTTAGTTAGCAAGAGGGGCAATTTCTTTACCTGAAACATTGTAAGCGTTTAATGTTGTAAAGACGACTCGGCGAGTCGTCTCTACTGATACGATTGTGAATTTTATTTGCTGGGCGTCACGGTCGTATCGTGACGTAAAAGCACTCTCTGTTATGGTTCAACGACGATAAACGCGGCAGCCAGGAGGAAATGAATTTTTATAAAAGATTTTTATTCCAAAATGTTTTTGTTACTGTTACGGGATTGCGGCTAAATGTTTTGCTATTACTCTGTTATCTGCATTTGAAAAGTGAATGCCATTACTTTATAAATAAAATTATTTATCTAAACCGGGCAATTGAATTAGCGGAGCTGCAGTTCCCTTATTCAGTTCCCATGAAAATAACAACACAAGTATAACGATTATATTACAGCTATTGATTTTATTTCTTTTGAAAAGCAAAGAAACTTATTCCGTTCTTTTCAGTATAGAAATTGTAAGGTCATCAAATACAGGTGCTTTACCGACAAAATCGTTTATCTGTAAGATTAATTCTTCTCCAATCTGTTCACTTTGTCTGGAGGAATTTTCAAGTAAAATTTCAATTAATTTTTCTTCACCAAAAAATTCACCTCTTTCATTCTGTGCCTCTGTTAAGCCATCTGAATAAATAAAAAGCACATCATCTTTTTTTATTTGAATTGACTGCTCATGGAATTCTGCAGAAGGTATAAGTCCAAGTGCAGGCGCATCTTTTCTTAACTGTTGAATTTTATTTCCCGAAATTACCATAGGGGGGAAATGACCGGCATTTACGAAGTTCACATCCTCTGATTCACTCTCAACTTCAAGATACAGCAATGAGGCAAAAATCTTCGGAAGGCTATCGCGGTAAAAAATATTATTTAGTTTAGCGGCTAAATTTGAAAGAGACTCATAGTCCGGTGCCAATGCCCTTATTGTAGCTTGTAGCTTAGCCATTAAAAGTGCAGCGCTTAATCCTTTACCAGCAACATCTCCAACTGCAATCGCAGACTTGTTTTCATCCAAACGAATAAAATCCAAAAGATCGCCTCCAACATCATTTGCAGAGCGTGTGTAAAGCCAGATATCCCACCCAGGTACGACCGGATTTTTATCGGGCATAAGTGCAAGTTGAATTGCTCTGCCTTCTTCAAGCTCAGTGCGTGCAAGCAGTTTATCTTTTAATTCAAGTGCCAGAATGAAAATTAAAATCAATCCGCCAATTATTGCAGGCGTTATAAGATTAATATTAATGTTTTCATTATTTATTTGATTATCCCCAGAAATTAAAATTGAAAAAATCGCGATTAAAAGCAGAATTCTTCTAAAAGGAGTTAATTTGAAAAATAATGCTTTTAACAGCCACCATGGAATTAGAAAAAATCTTCTGCATCCCCCCATAGTTTCAAGTTTTTTCTTTCTCTCATCAGTTAAATAATATTCTTTTAAGCTTTTATATTCATCGCCGAGATCTTGCTTAATTTTTAACTGCTTGAAATCATTTTTTATTGTTCTTCCTAAACGAGGTTCTTTTGGAGGAAAGGAATTTTGAGCAGACATTAGTAACCCATTTAAATTTTCTTAACGATTCAATTTTACACTTTATTTTGGATGAAGTAAAGTAATATTAGCCGAATTGAGCAATGAACGGATGAGTGGGGATTTAGTTATTTAGATTCCATTGGACAAAATTGAGAGAGATGATGTTCAAAATGCTTTTTGTGAAAAACATCCCATTCTTCTTTATTCAATTCACCGAAAGTTACATTAACAGTTTTTGCATTGGGATTTCTTTTAAAGAAGTAATAATAATTGTCAATTTCTTCTTTAAGTATTTCTTTTGCTTCACCGAGTGACGAATATTCCAGGGGAAGTAACTCTGAACCAATTACAGGATTGATAAAAAGCTTCGGCAGTGGTCTGCTGCTCAATAAAAATCTTTTAAGCGCAGGAATTTTTTCGGGGGGATTAAAACATTCTAAATTTATTTTTCCTGTACTCATCTTCATTGCAAGTATTAAATGTTCTACCATATGCTGAGGTGTCATTTTACCCCATAAAGGATTATCTCCCCTTTTTAGGACATCAAGTTGCTTTAAAAAATTATTAAACAAGACTGATTTTATAATTTTTATTTATTTAATCACAACATAAGGAAAATTTGTAACTTTACTTTGTTCTTTAATTCTTATTAAAATTTATTAGGCATACAGCGGGAGACTTCAATGAAAAACTTAGCAAAAATCATAGTTGTGCTCTTATTTTACCTTTCCACTTCACAAGCTCAGATTATCAGCGCAGGACAATTTATTGAAAATGTTGATTCACAGATTGTTAAAATTTCCGTTGATGAGTTAGCAGCAAAAATGAAAGAAGATACAACATTTTATTTAATCGATATAAGAACTGAGGGGGAGTATTTAGCGGGACACATTCAAGAATCAGTTTGGCTTCCACGCGGATTTCTTGAATTTAAAATTCAAAAAATTACTGATAATCCCGAATCAGAAATTATTCTTTATTGTAAAGGAGGTGGAAGAAGTGCACTAGCTGTATATACATTAGTACAGATGGGTTATAAAAACGTTTTTAATCTTGAAGGTGGAATAAGGGAATGGGTGCATGCCGGCAATAATGTATACAATGAGCTTGGCGAGCTTAATGTAATCAAATTCGGAAAAACGGAATAATCATATTTTATTTCTCCTGCTTATAAGAATACCAAAATAATCTGTTTTACTTTCTGTTATTCAATTAGTAAAAATACCGCGTAAAGCTTTTTTAGTTTGATTATTTAATTCTTCAGGTTCGGTTATGCAAACATCAAGATCCTGCAATAATCCATCGCCTATATCATAAATCCATCCGTGTACTGATAAATTTTGGTTATTTCGCCAGGCGTTCTGAACAAACTCTGTATTGCAAACATTTTCGACCTGCTCAATTACATTTAACTCACATAATTTTTTGAGTTTGAGTTCAGGATCATTAATCTTCGAAAGTTCTGATTCATATTTCTCTTTTATTTTATGAATGTTTGAAAGCCAATTATCTATCAAACCTAACCTTTTATTTTCCAATACTGTTTTAACACCACCACATCCGTAATGTCCGCATATGATGATGTGCTTAACTTTAAGTGCTTCAACAGCAAATTGAATAACTGAAAGTGCATTTAAATCGTTTTTAACTACCAGGTTTGCAACATTTCTGTGAACAAAAATTTCTCCCGGAGCTAAATCCACAATTTGGGTTGCAGGTACCCGGCTGTCTGAACAGCCGATCCATAAATATTCCGGTTTTTGCTGAAGTGCTAATTTTTTAAAGAAATCTGCATCGTTTTTAATTTGACTTGCAGCCCAAATGCGGTTTTTATCGAAAAGATGTTTTAAAACTTTCATTTAATCCATCACCTTAATTTTACTTTAAACCTAGTGCTTTGTTTTTACCAAGTAATTGAATAGATTCTTTAATTCTTCTTTCTCTTGTTTCCTCTTTCTTTGCAATGTTTATCCACATGTAAAATTTTTTCTTATGTGAAAGAGGCAATTTATCAAAATTACTTTTTGCCTTTTTGTTCTTCTTCAGTGCATTAATAAAATCCACAGGTGCAGTGACTGATACAGTAGGGACTTTAATTACTTTATTCCAGCTGCCGTCCTTCTTTGCAGCTATCACCTTTTCCATTCCAAACTCCGTCATTCTTCCTTCCTTAATTACCTTTTGTATTCTTTTTTTATTGAGTTCGGACCAGACACTGTTTTTCTTCCGTGGTGTAAATTTTCGAGCGTATTTCTCCTCATCAATTTTTTTAACAATGCTGTCGATCCAGCCGAAGCAAAGTGCTTCTTCAACAGCTTCTTCATAGTCAATAGAAGTTTTACCGGTATTTTTTTTGTAAAAAATTAACCACAACTCATTAACTTTACTATGATTTTTTTGAAGCCATTTATACCATTCAGATCTGGTTTTAAGATACAGTTGATTCATATACTAAAATGAATTCTTAAGGATTGTTCTAAAGTAAGTTTTTAATTAAAAACAATATTAGCTGCGAAGCAATAAACTTAATGTGTTATTAACTTACATAAAATAATGTGATTTCAAGTGCTTAGTATCTATCAACGTATTTTAGTGATGATTCGATCAGTCTGATTTTTTAAATACTGTGAACCACCTGTCCAGAATTCCCTTCTCAAGTTCTGAAATAGCCTCAAGCTCTCCTGCATCAAGCCAGATTCCCTCGCAGGACGAACATTTATCAACTGCAATTCCTTTGTAATTAATTTCGATCAAATCCATTCCGCATTTCGGGCAATTCATATAATGAAGCTCTTTTAATCTTTTCTTTTCCTCGGCTTCTAACTTTAGTTGTAGTTCTTCCTGCTCCTTTTTCTTCCGTTCGAATTCTTGTCGTGCAAAATATTCTTCTTCCTTTTCACTTGGTTTTACAGGCATATTTATCTCCGTTAAGATTTAGTATTTTTGCTGGATTTCCGTTGTATCGGATTATTTTATTTCAATTCGATTATATAAACTAACACATTTTTGTGTGCAATATTATATTATTTGGTTATGAATCTCAAACAAAAGTCATTAAAAAAAAGACTTGAATATCATTATAAAGCTTTTGATTATTCACAGATGAGGCCCGATCCGCTTCAATTCCCTCATTTATTCAAAGATGAAAGAAATATTGAAGTTATGGCGTTTATAGCCTCTGTTTTTGCTTATGGGAATGTTAAGCAGATTATTAATTCGCTAAACAAAATCTTGTTAATTGTAGAAAATAAACCTCATAATTTTATAATCAATATTGGAAAATCTAATAAAAAATTTTTTACACACCGGTTTTATTCAGAGGCTGATGTGCGGAAATTATTTTTTATTCTGAACTTTGTTTACAATGAATTCGATTCACTCAAAAATCTTTTTTTAACCGGTTACAATGACCAGCATACTAATCTTAAATATGCAATAGTAAATTTTTCAAATTATTTTCTTGGTAAATGCCAAAAAGAATTTGGAGATATAAGCAGGGGAATAAAATTTATGTTTCCTTTACCGGAAAAGGGGAGTGCCTGCAAGAGAATGAATCTCTTCTTGAGATGGATGGTTCGTAAAGACGATCTAGATTTTGGTCTTTGGAAGGAGATTCCAACTTCAAAGCTTGTAATACCGGTTGATACTCATATCGCAAAAATCTGCAAACAGTTAAAACTTACTAAAAGAAAAAATGTAAGCTGGAAAATGGCTGAGGAGATAACCGAAAATTTAAAGATGTATGATTCCAGGGATCCGGTAAAATATGATTTTGCCTTATGCCATATTGGGATGAGAAAGCTGAACTTCTGAATTTGAAATTTGAATTTCGAAAGGTGAATTTATTTCTTTGATTTAGCAGTTTTTCCAGCGGATGTGAAAATTGCAGTGAGTTCTTTTGCCTCGCTTAATAATGGAGTCACTTGTTCTTTTGGAAGTAATTTAGATTCTATATTTAATTCTAACCAGAACTGGGTTTCATCAGCTTCCTCCTCGACAACTCCAATTTTATATGCAAAATCTGCAGTTGATTTTGCTCTGCAAACTGCTCTGTAATTGGCTCCGACTGATGTAGCTGATTTTATTAATTGAAATTCAATAACCCTGCATAACGAATTATTAGGTAGAGATTGAACTAGTTTAATAATCGCCAGTGCAAATTTTTTAGTTCTGTCTTTTAATTGATCTGAATTCATATATTTTACTTCAAAATTCGGATTTCACAATTCAAAATCATTTCAGTTTTTTAACCGTAGTAGTAATCAACTCCTTCAAAACTTTCATATCAACATCTTCAAGCTTGTTTATGTACAAACAGCCTTTACCGATTTTGTGTTTACCTAATCTTTTTAATATATCTTTATGCTTTTCTAAATATGTCATTGCATATATCGTTAGACTTTGTTTCCTTGGAGAAAAACCGGCTAAAAACCAATCACCCTCTCTGCCACTTGCATATTTGTAATGATAGTTTCCAAAACCGATAATGCTGGAGCCCCACATCGCAGGTTCTTCTTTAGTAATTTGTTTCATCAATTTCAGGATTTTGAATGAATCTTCCCTTTTTTTTTCATCCTTAATACCCTTGAGAAATTTTTCTACGTCAGCTTTAGTTGGTTTTGTTTTTAATTCTGCCATATTAAATCCTTTATAAATAAATTAGATTGTTAACGATACAATTTCGTAATGATTGTGAGTAGCTTGTCTACCTTTCTATAAAAAGTTTACCATAAAAGATGCTACAAACACAGATCCGATCGTTACGGTGGAAAATCCTCCGACCAGCATTTTTGGAAGGATAATATGCGATAGATAATCTCTTTCTTCTGCATTGCTGGAAACCGCATCGGAGATTTCTTCTGCAACGATAAAAGTTCCCGGGAAACCAAAAAGACAGGTTACTCCAACTGCTAGTGACAACCTCCAGGAATATCCCAAAACTTTTCCCAGAAAAAATGAAATAATACTTATACCCACAACTGAAAGGGCAAAAACAACAACGATCGGCAGTAATAATGAGCCGATCATATCAGGAGTTGCTTTTGGCAGGCTTGCAAATACTGGAACCATCAACGCAAAAAGTGTTATGCCCGCTGAGTTTGCTCTATCCAAGACTTTTTGTTCGAGAAAACCGAGTTCATAAAAAATAATTCCAAAAACCAAAGCCAGAACATATTTATTAATTACACCTCCCATTAATTCCGCTGCATAAATTGCAAGCCAGGCAACAAAAAATGTTTTCATCAACAAAATAAATGGAGTTTGAAATTTTTCCGGCATCAATGGAAATTGATACCATCCTCTTTTTGTTGATTCAACTGGCGGTAAATTTTCTTTATTTGATGCACCTCCTTTTTCGCGGAATTTTTTAATCAGATTTTTCGCTTCACCCGAAAGGCAGTAGGAGGCAATAGGCAATCCCACAAAACTCTGCAATACAAGCAGCATTGTTACAAAGACAGTTATTGTTTCTAATCCCTTTGCATCAGCAGCTTCCTGCATAATAATGGTTGAGACTACCCCGCCAGAGATAGGACCAGTGGCACCGACTGCTAATCCGCTGCCAATTATCGGTGATGCTATAAAAAATAAAATTGCTGCTGCAGCTATTATCGCGGAAAGAGCGATTATCACCGTCTTCCATTCACTTTTCAAGTCCTTCAGCCTCATCAGCGTTCCCATATAAACCAACAGCAGCGGAATAATAGCATAAGCAAAATCGATTATATGAGCATCCTGAAATAACGTTTTTGGTATGAAAAGCCAGAAACCGACCATAAAAACCAACCCGGCAATAAATATCATCGAGAGGAGGGCCTTCGTTTTAATTGAAACAAAATCCCCAAAACCCAGAACAATTGCTATAACAAGTAGCGCAAGCGTTGTTTCCATAATTATCCTATAATGTGATGATTAAAGGTAGGAATATATGAATAAATAAATAATTCGTTAGAAAGTCTATGGCATTCAAGTTGGACCTTATAAAGTTACGGATAAAAATTTATCAATGTAGCGAAAATCAACTTTAGTAAATATTTAGAGGACTTTTACCCTTAATCAAAATTGTATCGCAACTGGAGGCATTCAATCTGTGTCTCAAGATGCTTTGGTACTCTTTAGAATAATACCAATCATTAAATTCTTTCTCAGTCCTAAACTCAATAATTACAGTACGGGTATAATTCCAGTTCCCTTCCAATAATTTCGGGTGATCATCTAAAGCAAGGTATTTACCATTATACTTAGCTGAGACTATATCAACTTCATTTACATATTTCTGATACTCATCCTTATCAATTATTTTAATATATGAAACGAAATAATAACTCATATATTCTCCAGAATTGTATTCACCCTTTGTTGATTTTTTACATTATTGCAATACAAAAGTCACATTTACATTTGCCTTAATTGAAATTTTACCAAGTGCAATTGTTTCAGAAATTTCACCTGCACCGCTTTCAATGTTTTGGATTACATTTTGTGTCATCATATTTGTCCTGCCATAGCCCCATCCGCTCCAGCTCGACCACCAATTATAACCACCATGACCTTCGTTTATCTGAACAGGATCACCGACTTTCATATTTAAAGTGGCAGCCATTTTTTCTGCTTTTTCCTTTGCAGCAAGCAGCGCCAGTTCTCTAGCCTGTTCACGATACTTTTTAAATTCAGTAGTTTGAAAATTAATATTGTGAATATAGTTTACACCGGATTGCAAAACTCCAGTTACTATTTCTTCAACATTGTCCGGCTCGGTAACAGTTAAGACAAAAGTGTTCCGCACAAAGTAACCTATAAAATCTTTTTTCTCATAGCTGTTATCATAACGTGGCTCAATAGAAAGATAGTCTGTCTGGATATTTTTATCTTCTATTCCCGAATCTTTTATAACCGCAATCGCATCTTTCATAATTTTATTGTTTTTCTGCTTGGCAACCATAATATCTTTATCCCATGTTTCTATACCGAAAGTAATTATTATCTCATCCGGCTGAACTTTAACAATTGCCTCACCGTTTACTGTAATCTTTGGTCGGTCATCAAACAATTGATTCTGTTGTGCCTGCAGTAGACAAGTTATAAATAGAAGTAAAAGAGTTGTTAGTAATATTGTTTTCATTTTTTCTCCCTTGATTATAATCTTCTAATAATTTCATACTAAAATCAAAAATTATTTAAACTAATTCAATTTGAGTACTGGAAGTAGAAGAGTGCTAATTCAAAAAGTCCCATATGTATTTTATTGCCGGGGTGAAAATACAAAAGACCAAAATCCATTTTATAAATTTTGCGGGCATGAATTTTTGTGTTCTTGCACCCAGGTAAATTCCAATAAAGCCGCCAATGCCGTAAAGAAAACCAAGCATCCAGTTAGGTGCAACGTTTAATTCCGGGTAAAAAGGTGCCAGTATCTGGTAAAAAATCACACTTGCTAGTGAAGTTACAAAAGTACCCATTAATGCTGGTCCTGCAATCGTATAAACAGGTAGTGCAAAAACAGTAATTAAAACCGGGGCTAAAATTGCACCGCCACCAATTCCGTAAACTCCACCGACAATTCCGATAGCAAGACTTAAAAAGAAAATTGGAAACGAGTTTACACTAAAAATCTCATCATCAAAATCATAAATAATCTTCACCAAACTAAACTGCTTAACAACTACTTTTGGATGAGCCTTACTTTCGAGATTTTTTTTACTCCTTATGTCTTTATTCGATTGCGGTTTTTTGTTTAACAAGTCGCGAATGAGATTAAAACCTATGTAAATTAGCACACCTGCAGCAAACAGTTTAAAATTTTTCGGATCGGGGAGATAATTTAATCGTATTAGTGTCCCCACTACAACCCCGGGTAATGTCCCGAGAATTATGACTGCAGTTAAAGGCCAGACCATTCTTCCTTCTTTAAAGTACCTGTAAACCCCACCCGGAATAGCTACGCTGTTATATAAATGATTAGTTGCACTTACAGCAGGAGTGTTAAAACCTAAAATACTAACATTAAACGGCAGGAGTAAAAAAGCACCTGAAAGACCTCCCATGGAAGTAAAAAAAGAAATAAGGAACGCTATTAGTGGTGGAATCCAAAAGGCTATTTCAACATCTTCGAGTTTAAGGCTCATTGTAATGTTTTGAACTAATTTATTGCTGAAATTTTTTTATTGAATACATTAAATATAGTTACCAAATATCTTTTCATCATTTAATTGAGGTACGAATTAAGCAGTTAATATTTTATTCTATATCTTGCTTTTATACCTAATATTCTGCAATTTCAAGGCTAATTATTCAAAATTACTCTAAATTTGGAGATGCTGTAATGGCAGATAACAATTCTTCTTCCCACGAAGTCACTCCTTACGTTCCTGCAAACAAAACAATGAAAGAGTTAACGTTTAAGTCAGTCTTTCTTGGCGTATTGCTTGCAATGATACTCGGTTCAGCGAATGCATACCTGGGTTTGAAAGCCGGAATGACCGTAGCTGCAACATTTCCAGCAGCGGTGATAGCAATGGCAGTGCTGAGAATTTTTAAAGGAACAATTCTCGAAGAAAACATTGCACGAACTACTGCTTCTGTAGGTGAAGCTTTAGCTGCTGGCGCAATTTTTACTATCCCTGCATTTGTCATAAGCGGTGTTTGGGATGAATTTAACTACTGGGAAAGTACACTGTTAATGCTTGTCGGTGGTGTGCTTGGTGTGTTAATAATTACAATTCTCAGAAGGACATTAGTAGATGATAAAAATCTGCCCTTCCCCGAGAGTCAGGCTTGTACTGAAATTGTTAAGGCAGGGCAGGGTGGTAAAACAGGTGCAAAATATGTTTTTGCAACTCTTGGTTTGGGAGCATTGATAGAAATTTTTAAAAACTCAAATGGAATTACTCTAATTAAAGATTCTGTTAAGGGCTTTATCCATTTTGCAACATCAAAAATAAATTTACTAAACAGTGATGCGGAGGTAATTACATCTTTAGACCAAAAAGGTGGAATGATCGTACAAAGTCCGGCTGCTTCTCCGGCATTTTTAGGGGTTGGTTATATTATTGGTTTTCGTCTTGCTGCAATTACTTTTTCAGGCGGAGTCTTTGGCTGGGTATTTTTAATGCCGATAGTTCTGTTTTTAATGTATAATAATTTAGTTGATGTTACAGCGAATGGAGAAACCTGGGTAAACGTAGCCAAATCAGCTTATGATTCTACAGTAAAACCGATTGCGGTTGGTGGAATGCTTGTCGGTGCATTTTATACACTTTTCAATATGCGCAAAAGTCTGTTCCAGGGAATTGGAAAAGGTTTTAAGGATATTAAAGCAGCCAAATCGCAAACGGAAGAGGATAAAGTTGCCAGAACTGACAAAGATCTTTCATTTAGGATGGTTTTGATCGGTGTGGGAATACTGATACTCCTTATGATAGTATTATATAATTATTTTACACAGGCTATTGGATCTGCAGTTCTTTCTGCATTGGTAATGGGATTTGCAGCATTTGTTTTTGCCGCTGTTGCCGGTTATTTAGTTGGAATTATAGGAAGCTCATCGAATCCAATTTCAGGTTTAACACTTTCAACTTTATTAATTGCCGCAGTGCTTATGGTTTTAGTTGGACTGAGAGGTGACCCCGGTGTTGCAGCCGCACTTGCTGTCGCTTCGGTTGTTTGTGTTGTCGCCGGTGTTGCCGGGGACATGATGCAGGATCTGAAAGTAGGGAAATTACTTGGCGGAACACCATGGAAAATGGAGATAGGTGAAATGATTGGGGTTGTTTTTGCAGCACTTATTTTAATCTTTCCAATTATGTTACTGCATCAAGCTAATGGAATCGGAAGTGAGCAGTTACCTGCACCACAGGCTAGCCTAATGGCCATGGTAAGTAAGGGAATTGTCGGCGGTGAGATGGCCTGGCCGCTTGTAATAGCGGGAATGTTTTTTGCGGTGGCATTAATAATGATAAAATCGCCTTCACCAATGCTAGTTGCTGTTGGAATGTATTTACCATTTCCTACTACGTTTGCAATATTCATCGGTGGCTTTATAAAATTTATTGTGGATAGAATCAGCGAAAAGAAAGTTGAAAAGGATTCCGATAGGGATATCGTTCACAATACGGGTTTACTTCTTGCCTCGGGTTTAATTGCCGGGGAGGCTTTAGTTGGAATTTTACTTGCCGCTTTTGTTGGTGCTGATATAAATCTTAAAGAAATTTTTGGATTAGCTACTGATTTTGAAGGCTTTTGGTTCCTGGGTGTAGCAATATTTATTATTATTGGATACGTGTTGATCAGGTATCCTTACAGAGAATTAATTCTTTCCAAACAAAAATCTCATTAGAAAAAATCTGAGTTGAAATAACAGAAGGGAATCTAGCAAGACATTTTGTGGATTCCCTTTTGTCTGAGAATGATTAAAATCAACAAATAAAGTATAAAAAAATGAATGGTCAAAATTCGAACACATTAAATACCAAACCGGCTCCCCCCGCTAGATATAGATGGGTTATGCTCGTATTCATAAGTCTCGCGATGTTCGGGAACTATTACGTTTACGATAGTATTGCTCCGGTTGCCGATATTTTAAAATCTCAGTTAGGATTTACAGATGAAAATATTGGATCGTTGTATTCAGTTTACAGCATTGCTGCAATAGTGGTTTTGCTTTTGGGCGGATACATAATTGACAGGATCGGGACAAAAATCTCTACTCTTATTTTTGCATTAATTTGTGCAGTTGCAGGAATTGTAACAGCAGTTTCGCCCGATATTACTGTTATGCTATTTGGCAGGGTCCTATTAGGATTGGGTGCTGAGCCATTAATTGTTGCAATTACAACTGCTCTGGCAAAATGGTTTAAAGGAAAAGAATTAAGCTTTGCGTTCGGAATAAATCTAACTATCGCCCGCCTGGGATCAGTCGCAGCGGATAATTCCCCAACTTTAGCCACTTCTCTTTTTACTAACTGGCAGGATCCGCTCTGGCTGGCAGCTGCAGTAGGCTTAACCTGTGTAGTTGGTGGGATTGCATATTTCTGGATTGAAAACACGGCAGAAAAAAAATACTCGCTTGGTGAAGCCGGCGAAACCGAAAAGCTTGTATTTAAGGATATGTTCAAGTTCAGCAAATCGTACTGGTTTATTGTTTTGCTGTGTATTACTTTTTACTCGGCTATCTTTCCATTCAGAAGTTTTGCTATTAAGTTTTTCATCGAAGCGCATGGTTCGACTCGTGAGTTTGCAGGATTTCTAAATAGCATTCTTCCACTTTCTGCAATGATTGCTACTCCGCTTTTTGGTTTGCTTGTAGATAAAATAGGTAAAAGGGCATTGCTGATGATGCTTGGTTCTTTTTTATTGATGCCCGTATATCTATTAATGGCTTACAGTAATGTTTCACTTTATATTCCGATTGCAATGATGGGGATTGCATTTTCACTTATACCTGCGGTTATGTGGCCTTCGGTTGCTTACATTGTAGATCAGAAAAAACTTGGTACTGCGTATGCTTTAATGACTTTAATTCAGCAGGTCGGATTAGCCGGCATGAACTGGCTCATCGGTAAAGCAAACGATCTTTCAAATGCAAGTGCTACTAATCCGGATGGATATAATACAGGCATGTGGATTTTTTCGATTTTAGGATTTTTAGGCTTGCTGTTTGCAATCCTTTTACGCAAAACGGAAACCGGACCTAAAGGACATGGTCTTGAGCTAAGTATGAAAGAAAGAGAAAAACCAAAGTAAAATATATTTTATAAAAATTTAACAGAGGAGCAATTTTGAATAAACTAATAAGGGTGATATTTATCTGCGGAATATTCTTCTCTGCTAATCCAAACTTGTCGGCACAGGATGATTGCTGTGGAATGGGAAGTATTTTTTCTTCACTATTGCAAAGCGGAATCTTTGGCGGTTATGGTGTTTAACTATACGGTGCGGCCGGATGGAACGATATTATTCAAAATACACCGGGACTCACAGAGAACTTTTCGGATTTTGGTTTTGCCCACGGCTGGATGATTGGTGCAAATATTATTCAGTTAAGGCATAATGATTTTATCATGGGATTTAAATTTTATTTTCAATCGTTTACAGAAAATCAAACAGCTTCCGGTACTTATCAAGGCGAAGATGCAAATCAGGAACTTGATCTGAAAATAAACAAATGGAATCTCGGAGCACGTCTTTCTTACATATTGAAAAATAATTTAGATTTTAGAATACTTGATGCTTATATGACCTTTCCAAGCTCAAAATTAAAAAATGAAAAAAGAACAAGCTCAACATCAGTGCTTGATGAGTATGAATCGACCGGAACAAACATTGGATTTACTTTTGATACGGGAATAGTTTTTTATCCGTTACCTCCCTACGTTTCAGTTGAAATTGTAGGCGGTTTCCCCTTTTTTTCCATAGAAAAAATGCAGTTGAAAAACGGAAGTGATTTAAATTCTACTGAGGATTTTATTGATAAGGGCGGATTTTTTGCCAATGCTGTGTTAACAGTTGGCATTCCTTTTAATTAAGATTATTGATAGATTTGAGCACTATATTACAGGTGGTGCTATGCTTAAAAATTTTAGTTTTTTTTTAATTAGCTTGCTAATACTTACAGTTTCAAAACTTCATTCTCAAACTTTCGGTTTTGGCTGCCTTGGATTTGTAGGCGGTTACGGTGGTTTTACATATCAGCAGTACGATGCAAATGGCTTAAATGAATTTATTAAACGGTGGAACAGTCTGGAATTTGTTCATGCAGAAATGGATGAATTTTCTTTTGCAACAGGGTACAGAGTTGGATTGAATTTCTTCAGGGCGACTTTCGAGAATAATATTATCTTAACAGCCAAAGGCTATTACCAGTCACTTGATAAAACAAACAGAGCCACATTGGGCGGGATTAATACAACCGGTGAATATTCGCTGGACATGGATATGAGAAACTGGGCTGTCGGTATTGATGTTGGATGGGAATTTACTAATGTAGTTAGTTGGAAGATAATTGATGGTGCAATTCATTTTAACAATGTAAAGCTTACAGAAACAACCGATACGGAAACCGAATCTTTAATTAGTAAATTTGAAAGCGATGGAAGCAATATTGGTTATTCAATCGGAACCGGATTAATTATTGCCATAATAAAAGATTACATAAGCATTGAGGGTTTAGCAGGATACACTCAAATTTCAATTGATGATCTTTATAATGATCTGGGGACATCATTTCTTAATCCATCGCAAAATTCAATAGTTGATGAAAAATTTATTGAATCAGGAGGATTTACTGCCGTTGTTCAATTGAACGTTGGCTTCCCAATTTTGTAATATTTCACTCTTCTCTATTAAAAAAAATTTAAGGATCTAATATGAAAAAATTAACAAAGCTGGATACTGCAGCTGAAACCGCAATCAAAGTCTGCATGAAAGCAAAAAAGAATGAAAGCATTCTTGTAATTACGGATGAAGTTAAAAGAGAAATTGGTTATTCACTATTTGAAAACGCAAAACAACTGGGATACAATTCGCTTTTAGTTGAGATGAAATCTGCCAAAATTAATGGTGAAGAACCACCCAAGCAAATCGCGGATCTTATGCAGAAATTTGACGTTGTATTAATCCCCACTGCAAAATCAGTGACACACACAGATGCACGAAGAGCAGCATCCAAAAAAGGAGTTCGTGTTGCAACATTCCCCGGTATAACGAAAGAAATAATGATCCGTGGTATGAATGCAGATTACAATGCTATCAGTAAAAGGTCAATTAAATTGAAAAAGATATTAGAAAAGGGAAAACATGTTAAGATAACCGCGCCTGCCGGAACCGATATTGAGTTTGATATTACCGGTAGAACCGCAATCGCAAGTAAAGGATTATATCATAAAAAAGGAGAAAGCGGAAATCTTCCAACCGGTGAAACCTATAACGCTCCGGTTGAGGGAACTGCAAACGGAGTTTTTGTTGTCGACGGTTCATTTGCGGGTCTGGGCTTAATTGGAAATGTAAATATTAAAGTTGAAGTTAAGAACGGATTTGCTACAAAGATTACCGGTGGAAAGGCTGCTAAAAAATTAAACAAGATGTTGGATGAGGTTGGAAAAGGTGCTCGTAACATTGCAGAGTTTGGAATTGGGACCAACGACAGCGCAAAACTAAGCGGTATCCTGCTGGAAGATGAAAAGGTAATGGGTACAGTTCATCTTGCTTTGGGTAATAATATTACGATGGGCGGAACATTTAATGTTCCAATCCATGTAGATGGTGTAATAAAAAAGCCAAACGTTTGGCTCGATGGTAAAATGCTTATGAAAGATGGAAAGCTTTTAATGACTTGATTTACTTGGCGACGTTGCTAGACTAAGCAAAAAAAACTCACGTCAAGACGCAAAGAACGTAAAGTTATTTTTATATTCAATTTTCACTCTTTATAATTGCCCACTGATTAATTATTTTTGTCCTGAACAGTTTAACAATTTAACAACCTGTCCACTGAAACTTTAGTGAAGGTGGATTAAGAAATAGAACAATAAAATTATGCCCTTACTCCCAATCACCCTTTACGGTGATAAAATACTCAGAAAAAAAGTTGATAAAGTTAAAGAAGTAGATAATGATACTATCGAGCTGATTGCTAATATGTTTGATACAATGCGTAATGCATACGGCATCGGTCTGGCTGCAAACCAGGTCGGAGTAAACAAATCAATTTTTATAGTTGATATCACCGAAGTTGAAGGCTATGAGAATACGAAGCCGATGGTTTTGATCAATCCTAAAATCATAAAGTATTCTGATGCGACAAGTTTATTCGAAGAAGGCTGTTTAAGCATCCCGGATATTCGTGCTGAGGTAAAAAGGCCCGAATCAATTACTATTTCTTATCATGATACGGATTTAAATGAACAAGTCCTGGAAGTAGATAAATTAATGGCTCGTGTAATGCAGCACGAATACGATCACCTTCGTGGAATTTTATTTACAGATTTGATTGACCCGGAATTGCAAAAGCAGTTCAAAAAACCTCTAAATAAAATTAAAAAACGTAAAGTTGATATTAATTATCCCGTGAGTAAGACTACCGATTACCAGCTTGTTCTTTAATGAGGTTTGCAATGCATCTCATTTTTATGGGTACACCCGATTTTGCTATTCCTTCATTAAGAAAACTGACTGAAAGTAAACACAAAGTATCAGCTATAGTAACTGCACCGGATAAAGAAAGGGGCAGAGGAAGAAAATTATCTTATACACCAGTAAAAGAATTTGCAATTGAAAAAAAGATTCCTCTTCTGCAGCCGGAAAAACTAAAAAACAACCAGAAGTTTGTTGAAGATTTAAAATCATTTAATGCAGATTTATTTGTTGTGGTCGCCTTCAAGATCCTTCCACCGGAAGTTTTCGAAATACCAAAATACGGTTCGTTTAATTTACATGCCTCCTATCTTCCAAAATACCGCGGTGCTGCACCGATCCAGTGGGCTTTGATTAAAGGTGAATCGAAAACAGGATTAACTACTTTTAAGCTTGCAGAAAAAGTTGATACCGGGAATATTTATCTACAAAAAGAGGTTGAAATTTTTCCGGAAGATAATTTTGGGACACTGCATTATAAACTTAGTGAACTTGGTGCTGATATTGTACTGGATACAGTTAATTTAATTGAAAGCGGAAGTTTTGAGTTACAAAAGCAGTCTGATTCACTTGCTACAGCAGCGCCAAAAATAACAAAAGAAATTTGTAAAATTGATTGGTATAAAAGCGCTGATGAAATTCATAATTTAATCAGGGGTTTGGCACCCTATCCCGCAGCATTTTTAATCTTTAAGGAAAAAGTAATTAAAATTTACGAAGCCGAAGTTATACGGCGTGATGATTTAAAGCCTTTTGAAATAGTGCAAAGTAAAACAGACTTAATTATCGGCTGCGGAAAAAATGCAATTAGAATCCTTCAGCTTCAGCAGGAAGGTAGAAGGAGTATGACTACTAAAGAATTTTTAAGAGGATTCACTTTTTCAGTTTAACCAGGCTACGCAGAATTCCTACTTGCATTGATATTACCATATAAAGATCTTTTAACAATTTTTTCATAAACATTTTTTTGTTTTGCATTTTGCTCGATTTTCTGCATAGCATATTGCTGAATTACTAAAAGCGGGAGTACAATTTGCTCTCGAATAGCAATTGAACTACTAGCAACCGGTTCTTCCTCCATTAACTCATCAAATCCAGAAATTTTAAGCAGCATCTCTCTGGAAAGCTTATATTCTTTATACAAAATGTTCCAGAAATCTTTAAACTCTTTATCTTTTTCGAAATATGCTGTCAATTCAAAATAACATTTTGATATTGACATCATACTATTCAGCATTAAAACTTTGAAAAAAGGAACTTCATTAAATATTTTTTTTAATTCACCCAGCTTTCCCCTTTCAGCGAGCTTTTTTAATGCGGTGCCCACTCCAAAATAGCCGGGTACATTTTGTTTCAACTGACTCCACGAACCTACAAATGAAATCGCTCTAAGATCTTCAAATTCCAATTTATTCTTTGTGCCTCTTTTCGCAGGTCTGCTGCCAATTTTAGTTTCGCCGTAATATTTCAGTGTACTTTTCTTTTCAAGGTATGCAAGGAATTTTTCATGGTGCTTAAGAGTCTGGTATTTTTTAAAACTAATCTGTGCAAGTTCCTCTATAATATCCCATGATTTTTCAGAGATTTTGTTTCCCTCGGCAAAAAATTTGTTTGATAAACCAGCTGTTAACATCTGTTCAATATTATTTATAAAGTGTTCTTTTGTACCATATTTGCTTGTGATTGTTTGTCCTTGAACGGTCAGTTGAATTTCATTGTTCGATATTGTCTCTGTTTGTGTAGCATAAAACTTATGTGTATTACCTCCACCTCTTGCAGGGGGACCTCCACGTCCATCAAAGAATATTGCCTTAATATTGTATCGCTTGCATAAAACTGAGAGTTTTTCCTTTGTTTTAAAGATCGACCAATTAGCCTTCAGGTACCCGCCATCTTTTGTTCCATCAGAAAAACCAAGCATAATAGTCTGTGAACTTTTTCGTTTCTTCAAGTGATTTTTGTATTCGCGCAAATCAAAAAGTGACTTCATAATTGTTTCTGAGTTATGCATTGCTTGCATAGATTCAAATAATGGCACAATGTCAAAGTTTATATTCTCGCTTTTCCAGCACCACCTGAATAATGCATAGACAAACAGAACAGAATAGATGTCTTCGGAATTACTGATGATATATCTTGAGCATCCGTCTTCGCCGTTTTTAAACTGTATCTTTTTTAGCTGAATGATATTAAGCAGAGTATCCTTTATAATATCATCCTTAAATAGGTCGGGAGTAATCTCAATTTTCTTGTATAATAGTATATCTACTAATTCGTCTTCCGTAATTTCTTCAAGGCTCTCCGAGATAATTCTTTCTTTTTTTAATATATCCTCGATCACCTTTTTGTGAATTGTATGGTTTTGCCTGATATCGAATACAGCAAAGTGCGTTTTGAATATTTTTACTTTGTTAATCAAATCTTCGAGCAATTCAATATAAAGTTTATTGTAATCTTTAATTATGAATTTCCTAATTCTAAAAAGAGGATTTAAAATGTCTTCTGTCTTGATTGTCTTTGCTGAATCAAACATCGAAGTGTAAAGTTCTGATCTGAGTCCGGCTATTATACCCTCAACTTTCCTGAAAGTCATTTTTTGCTCAAGGATTTTAACATCCTTGTAATAGCATTTCATTAAAGACATTCTAAGTTCATCAGCAACATTCATCGTAATTTCAGAGGTCACATAAGGATTTCCATCCCTGTCTCCTCCAGGCCAGAAACCGATCCTGATGATATCAGCATTATCAAAATCTTCACGATTTAATAAAGTTTTTATATGCGAGAATAATTCACCTATTGCATCGTAATAAACATTCCGTAGAAAATAGATTATATTTTTAGCTTCCTCCAAAGGAGTAGGCCTTTGAGAATTTACAAGCGATGTTAATCCTAATTGCTGGAGAGTTAGATCTATTTCGCTTATATTATTTTTCAGGATAAGAGATCTCAGTCTGCTCATAATATCAAGAACAGGATGTGAGTAAAACTGAGTTGGATGTGCAGTTAAAACTATTCTTGCACTGAATTCGGATAATCTTTCCGAAATTTGATCTGAGTCAGCTTTTTCTTTCAAGAGATTAATAAAATCTTTTAATGACAGATCATCGCCCAATCTATGAAGTACAGGGTAGGCAGCATCTTCAACACTATCATAAAGAACAATTTGTCTTTCGATATATTGAATGATCCTGAACATAAAATCAATTTTATCTTTCTCGGTTATAATGTTGGCGTGTACTTTAAAGAATGAATCAAGAATCCCGATTGGTTCGTTTCCTCCTTCGAGACCTCTTTTGCAGACTTGCTGCAGCACTGGAATGAATATTCCTGTATTCCGGATATTATTGAATGGAAGATTTAGAAATAAACTGTTGTAAACTTCAAACTTATTTTTAATTAGCTTATTAAACTGCTTTTTTACTTGAGATGAATACATTGATTTAGTTTTTTTCCAGATTAGATTAATAAATTACTAAGACACAAAAATTTAATAAAAATTAGCAGGATATTCAGATAGAAATTAGAAATAATAAAATTAATCCTTCATTGCGAAGAATAAGTCCTGCAATGAAGAATAATATTAATTAGAGTATACTAATAACCGGAAGGAATTATCCCTGACTCTTAAACATCATCGGCACTGTTATGGTGATGCCCGGATTCGGTGAATAACATGCCTAGTTACAGTAACTGTCTGGTCGGGATTTAACTCAATCGTTTTGTGTCATAAATTAATAAATAGTTATCCTTCGAGAACAAAAAAGAATTCACAAATAATTCCATGTTTATGCCGGTATTATTCGCTTTCAGCTATTCAGTGTCTTACTACACTATCGTTCACTTCAGTTAAACACGTGCTAAACCACATAAAGTTGTTCTAGTTTACTGGTTGAGGAATATCAATAATATAAAATTGTCTATACTTTATATCGAGTTTTGTATTGTAATGTTATTGATTTGATAAATTTAAACTCCAACCATTTTTTATCTAAAACTCCTCAATCAGAACACCCATTTTACCCATCTGCGAATCTCTTAACGCTTCCATAATTTCTGTTTGTGTATTCATAACAAAAGGTCCGTAACTAGAAACTTCTTCACCGATTGGTGTGCCCGAGAGTAAAATACCGTAGCCATTTTCTTTTGCAGTAAATTTAATTTTAGAATCATCGTTTTCGAATTGCACTAAATCTTTGGCGTTAATTTCCTGATCATCATTTATACTTAAAATGCCTTTAAGTAAATAAAAAAGAGTGTTATGTTCTCTTGGAATATCAAATTCGATTTTCCCATCTTTAATAAAATTAAATCTTAATGTATTGATTGGAGTAAAAGTATCAACTTTTCCTTTCACACCATTTAACTCACCAGAAACTACTGCGGCTTCAACCTTTTTATCCTCTGATAGATAAATTGGTGTTTCATCCTTCATCAAAGGTTTGTAATACGGCTGTTCCATTTTATATTTTGCCGGCACGTTTACCCAGAATTGAATAAATTCAAGAGTACCGCCATTCGTGGCTAACTCTATTAATGGTCGTTCACTGTGTGTAATTCCCAGACCTGCAAACATCCATTGAGTTCCTCCTGCTGTTACAATACTGTCGTTACCTCTTGAATCACGATGTTGTATACCTCCCTGGTAAATTAGTGTAACCGGTGAGAAACCACGATGGGGATGAGGGCCAACTCCAACTTCATTTTGCATCTGCCCGCCTTTCAGCACATCATCCCAATGGTGTATTAATAAAATTGGGTCAATCTGATCCATAAATCTATTTGGCAGTGGCTGATCTAGAATGATACCGCCCATATTTACTTTTTTACTTTTAATTATCCGCTTAATTGATCTCATAGTAAATCCAATTCTTTTATTTGATAATGATTTAATAAGTCAGCTTAATTTACAAACTGAGCTTTCGAATTTATGTGTTACAACGCACAAAATAGAGATTTAGAATAATAACAATTAGCAAACTAGTACATTTGCTATCACATATTCCTTTTATCATTCCATTCAAATCCTTATTATTGCCCCATTTGAAAGGACAAAAATTAAAGTGGTAAATGGAATATAAAAACAGCATACTTGAACAGGTCGGCAACACTCCTTTAATAAAGCTTAATAAATTAAGTAAAGGATTGAAACCAATGATATTTGCGAAGATGGAATCTGCAAATCCCGGTGGAAGTGTAAAAGACCGCATCGGTTACAATATGATTCTTGATGCAGAGAAGAAAGGAATTTTAAAACCAGGCGGGACAATTATAGAAGCTACCAGCGGTAACACTGGAATCGGGCTTGCAATTACATCCGCAGTAAAAGAGTACCGATGTATTTTTGTTGTAACAGATAAAGTGAGTGATGAAAAAATCAATTACCTGAAAGCTCTCGGTTCGGAAGTTATTGTTGTTTCAAATCTTGTCGATCCCGATGATCCGGAATATTATGTAAACGTTGCTAAAAGATTGCACTCTGAAATTCCAAATTCATTTTTTGCATATCAATATTCTAATCCTTCAAATCCTGAAATGCATTACAATACAACCGGACCGGAGATCTGGCGGCAGACAGATGGTAAGATAACACATTTTGTATCCAGCATCGGAACGGGTGGTACAATAAGCGGTACCGGAAGATTTCTAAAGGAAAAAAATCCTGATATAAAAATTATTGGGGCGGATCCATTAGGTTCAATTTTTAAGCATTATAAGGAAACAGGCGAGATTATTAAAGGTACGCCTTATTTAGTCGAAGGAATCGGGCAGGATTGTCTGCCGGAGAACGTCCACTTTCAGTATATAGATGAGATTATTAACATTAGCGACAAAGAGTCTTTTGCAGCTGCAAGAAGATTAACAAAAGAAGAGGGTATATTTTGTGGCGGAAGCACGGGCACGATCGTTCATGTGACACTGGAACTTGCAAAGAAATGCACTGAAGATGATGTTATCGTTTTCATAGTCTGTGATACGGGTGAGAGATATCTTTCGAAAATTCATAATGAAGAATGGCTGAAGCTTAATAGAATGCTCGAAACTGAGATCAGAACACTGCGGGATATTTCAGATGCGAAGAAGGCAGCAGGCATTGAGGAAATATCATCTGTCAGAGAGGATGATAAAGTTAAAGATGTACTTGAGTTGATTACAAAAACAGGTTATTCACAAATTCCTGTATTAAGCGGAAAGAAATCAATCGGTGCAATACAAGAAAGCAAATTGCTCGGTAAACTCGTAGATAATCCACAACTTTATAATTCATTTATAAAAGATGTGATGGAAGAAAGCTTCCCCGTGCTTGATGCTAAAACCGACTTAAAGGAAGTTAAAGATATATTAAAAATAAATCAGGCTGTACTTGTCAGCGATTTCGGCCTAGTCACCGATATAATTACACGTTACGATTTGATAACTTTCGATCAGAGAGAGTAAAAAAATCATAAACTTACACTTAAACTTGAACGACGGAGGATAGATTAAGTTCAAGTGTAAGTTCAGGTTAAAGAAGATCCTTCTAATGAACTAAAATATCAAGGAGCTGCTTATGGGCTTTTCAACAGATGCAATTCATGCAGGTCAAATACCTGATCCGACAACCGGTGCAGTAATAACACCTGTATATCTTACTTCAACTTATGCACAGGAGGAGTTAGGAAAACATAAAGGATACGAGTACGGCAGGACACAAAATCTTACACGGGAGGCATTAGAAAAAAATATTGCAGTTCTTGAAAAAGGAAAATTCGGAATAGCATTTGCTTCCGGATTGGCTGCAACACATGCGTTAATGAGTTTATTAAAGGCAGGTGATCATATTATTGTTTCAAATAATGTTTACGGCGGTACTTACAGACTATTTGAGCAAAATTTGACAGATTTCGGTCTGCTTTATTCATGGGTTGATACTAGTGATTTAAGAAATATAGAAAACGCCGTTAAATCAAACACGAAGATGATTTTTGTTGAAACTCCCACTAATCCCATGCTGGTTTTAACAGATTTAGAAGGTATCTCGGGGATTGCAAAAACGAATAATTTAATTTCTGTTTGTGATAACACATTTATGAGTCCTTATTTTCAAACGCCTCTGGATTGGGGAATAGATATAGTACTTCACTCCACAACAAAATATATAAATGGACACAGCGATGCTATAGGTGGAATGCTTGTAACAAGTAATAAAAAATATTATGAACGATTGCGTTACATTCAGAATGCGGCAGGAGGTGTTCCTTCCCCGTTTGATTGCTGGCTTGTTCTGCGCGCAACAAAAACTCTCGCCGTTAGAATGAAACAGCACTACGAAAACGCAAATACTTTTGCAAATTTTCTTTTACAGTTGGGTGAAGCTGAAAAAGTAATTTACCCTGGTTTAAAGGATCATTCGCAATACGAGCTTGCAAAAAAACAAATGCGTGGATTTGGCGGAATGGTTTCTGCAGATTTTGGCTCAATCGAAAAAGCAAAAAAGGTCTTAAACAGTGTTAAAATTTTTACACTTGCTGAAAGTCTTGGTGGCGTGGAAAGTTTAATTTGCCATCCTGCTTCAATGACACATGCATCTGTTCCCAAGGAAGAAAGAGAAAAATTTGGTTTAACAGATTCGCTTGTTCGATTTTCGGTGGGGATAGAAGATATTGAGGATCTAATCATGGATGTAGAAAATGCATTAAAATAAATACAAACCATTTCCTAACTTTGCTTTAATAATTTGTAATATTGAGGATTGTTAATGAGCGTCTTGAAAAAACATATTCTTCTCATCCTTTTTATTTCATCGCTTGGCTTTAGCCAAACGGACCCAATTGAAATATATTTAATTGATGCTTACTGTACGAGGGAAGTCCCGCATAAATTTAAACTATCATTTTATACGAGTGATATTTGTAAATCTAAAGTCATTTTAGAAGATGAATATGAATATGAAGTATCAGTTGAATTTACAGATCTGCATAAAGCAGAAATTCTGATACACGATCTTGCATTCAACGATAACATTGTTGAATTTGTTATCATCACAGAAACCGAAAATGGCAGAGTCGATACAAGCGAGGTTTTTGATTTTGATCTTCCGTACGAACCAAAACTAAAAGGTGGTTCGGATTTTTTTACACTTTGTTTGTTCGGCAGTGCTATTTTTTTATTACCCTATCCGAATTATTTATTCTACGGGGAATCAGACTTATTCAGTTTGACCAAAGAAATTCCTGTTATTTCATTCCGCGGAAGAAGCACAGATTATCCCTCCGGCTATTTATCTCTTGAATACACATATATTTTTGATTCGGGAGCACCCAATTATTTGCGTGCAGGCTATAAAAAACTATTTGAGCTCCCTCACACCGAATATATTGCCCCTGGTGTATCTTTGTTTACAAATTTCAACAGCAATCACGGAATCAGTCCGGAATTCACGGTGGGATTGTTTACAGTAAAAGATACTTTTACATTTTATACTCGTTACAGGTATAATTTGAAATTAAATAAGTCGGGACAGAACTTCCACGAAATATCCATCGGATTATACTCTGCATTTTTCTCAGTTTACCTATAATCATTAAAAAGTATTGCTACTCCGGAATTATCTGAGACCTATTTTTGTTGTAGATTATTTGAGATGGAATTCTTATTTATTAACAGATGAAATACCTTCTTTACATATTATTTCTATCAGGTTTAGTTACATTACAAGCACAAACAGGTAAGCTTGCGGGAAGGGTAACCGATGGCACATCTCCAATCCCTTCGGTTAATATCATAATTATGGGAACAAATTTCGGTACAGCCAGCGAAATGAATGGAAACTATGAAATACTAAATATTCCCGCAGGTATTTATGATATCAGATTTAGTTCGGTTGGTTACGATTCGAAAACGTTCGGAATTGAAATAGTATCTAACAAAACTACCGAACTGAATGTAGCACTCGAATTAAAGGCGATAGAACTTGAAGCAGTGGAGGTAACTGATTTAAATCGTCAATCGCAGAGAGATACCCGTACTAGCCTGATTGATCTGAATCCACGCGACGCTAAAACTCTACCCGGTGCAGTCGAAGATGTATTCAGAACTTTGCAATCCTTACCTGGAGTTTTAGCTCCCAACGATTTTTCCTCACAGTTAATTGTAAGAGGAAGCGGTCCTGATCAGAATTTAATTATAATGGACGATGTGGAAGTTTTTAATCCTTACCGTCTTTACAGCGTTGTAAGTATGTTCAATCCAGATGCCGTTGATGATGTTAATTTAATTTCAGGAGGATTTCCTGCAAAGTACGGCGACAGGCTTTCTGCCGTTTTGGATGTAACCAATAGAGAAGGAAGTACTTCAAAAAATCTTACAGGAAGTCTGAATGCCTCAATTGTAGATGCAAATTTAGTTCTGGAGGGAAAAAATCCTTTTAATCTAAAAGGTAGTTGGCTTTTCAATACACGCAGAACATACTATGATCTAATCATGGAGCCATTTGTTAAAAGTGCAGGTCTGGTTGATGATAACACAAGCTTTCCGAATTTTTATGATATACAAGGAAAAATTGTGATTGGTCCCTATAACGGACATAAATTTCTTTTCAGCGGTGTACTTTCACGCGATGCTGTAAATGTCGTTAGCGGTAAAGAAAGAAATACACCTGACAGTGTTGGAGTTTTTAACATAACTAATAATGATCTTCTGGCTGCGGCATGGCATTTTGCTCCTAACGAAAATATGCTGAATAAAATAATCGTATCCTGGTATAAAAATAACGGTACTACTGATTTTGATTCACAACTTTTGGATCCATCCTTAAATAGAAATGCTTTTGAAGGCTCAATCCCGGATACACTTTCTCCCTATTTACTGGGCTTTGGTTTCGATGGAGATTTTCTTTACCGTAAATATTCTGTTGATGATAAGTTTACTTACTTTTTGGGAAGCCATATCCTGGAAGCCGGTATTGGCGCCGATTTTATGGAGACAACTATCAATTTTAATTTTGAATTTGATGAGCAGGTACGTGCACTTTTTGCTTCCAACCCCCAATTTCGAGCTGTGTTCGATAATCTTAAAGATGTTAAACAGTATAATCGCTACAGAGCTTATGTTCAGGATAATTTTAAAATAACTAATCGGCTTACCTTACAACCAAGTCTTCGTTTCGATTACTACAACATTTTGCGTAAGGCGTATATCGCTCCGCGTGTATCTTTTTCTTATGCGATAGATGAAATAACAACAATCCGTGCTGTATGGGGGATGTATTTTCAATCTCCTGGCTACGAAAAACTTCTCGATCAGGGAGTGCTGTATGATTTTTCGGAGCAATATACACTACAACTAAATGCCGAGCGTGCTCTACATTATGTTTTAGGAATTGAAAGATGGCTTTCTGCTGAATGGAGCGTTAGGTTTGAAAGTTATTACAAAGACTTTTCCGATCTTTACATACAGCAGGTTGTAAAAGGTAATAGATTCTTTACTGAGCCCGTTCCCGGCAAAGACCAAAGATTTCCTTCTGCATGGACATTACCGGCTACAGTTCGCGGTGATTCAGTAACTCAAATTCCTGTTAACGGATCCGTCGGTGAAGCTTATGGGTTTGAATTTTTCCTTGCAAAGAAGAATATAATTAGAGGTACAAAACTATCTGGATGGATATCTTACGCACTTGCTTATGCTGAACGATATGAGAATGGAATAGAATATCCTTTCAGATTTGATCAGAGGCATACATTAAACTTAGTACTTAATTATCAAATTAATAGCTGGCTGGAAGCTGGTTTAAGATGGCAGTATGGTTCTGGTTTCCCGATAAGTGAACCTCGTGGAGTTAAACCGAGAATCATTTTAGAAGACCAGGATTTAGATGGCATCCCTGAAACTCCTGTAATTGCAACGAGAAATACCAATAATAATCCCGGTGAAGAAAATCCGGTTATTTTTGATGTTGACTTTGGTGACAGAAAATTAAATTCAAGAAAACCAATTTACCACCGCTTGGATGTTCGAATAAATGCCTTTGCAGATTGGTGGGATCTTGATTGGACATTTTATTTAGATGTAATTAATGTTTATAATCGCTCTAATGTAATTGCTTATGATTATTATGTAAATGCGGACTTAACTTTGGGGAGAGAAAAAACTACCATGCTGCCCATAATTCCGACTTTGGGTTTTAGTGTTAGATTTTAATTTTTATTTTTCACGTCAAAGAAATCAATAATATTTGTCCTTAGCCTATCAAAAAAAAATCCATCTGGCTCTGGGTAATAGCATTTATATTGATTCTTTTTACAGCCGTATATCAGAGAATTACAGGACCCACTTAAAAGGTAAGCGGAGAGACTATCTTATCCGGCGATGTAATTGAATAGAATCTAAACAGGACACATGGCGGGGATGGCAATCATCTGGATAAAATTAATACAACTGATTAAACCGTCTTATCTGTGTTCTATTTTTTAATTATTACACTGGAACAATTGGCAAAAGAAATCCAAATATTAACCGTATCAGAATTAACTAAAGAGATACGCAAGACTTTAGAGGAAACATTTATACAGGTTTCTGTAATCGGGGAAATTTCAAACTTCAAACAGCACATTTCCGGACACTGGTATTTTAATCTTAAGGACGCAGATGCTTTAGTAAACTGCACCATGTGGAAGGGATTCAACCAATATGTCTTTTTCAAACCGCAGGATGGAATGAAAGTAATCCTGAACGGAAAAATTACTGTTTATCCGCCAAGAGGAAATTATCAAATTGATGTTAGATCCATTAAACCCGCCGGGGTAGGAGAACTTCAGGAAGCATTTGAGCGACTAAAGAAGAAGTTAGAATCAGAAGGCCTGTTCGATGAAGCCCGCAAAAGACCAATTCCATCTTTTCCGGCAAGAATTGGAATTGTTACTGCAATTGATGGCGCAGCTTTTAAGGATATGATCAGTGTTGCAAGGAGAAGATATCCGCTCCTTGAAATTGTAATTGCTCCAGCCAAAGTCCAGGGGAGCGGTGCAGCCGAATCTATTGTTGATAGTATAATCTTATTGAACGATTTCGGAAAAGTAGATGTTATCATAACCGGAAGAGGCGGAGGCTCGCTTGAGGATATTTGGGCATTTAATGAAGAAATCGTTGCAAGAGCTATATTTAATTCAAAAATACCTGTGATTTCTGCGGTTGGACATGAAGTTGATTTTACAATTGCCGATTATGTGGCGGATTTGAGAGCACCAACTCCTTCAGTGGCAATGGAACTGGCAACACCCAGTGCAGATGAGATTTTTGGCTATATAAATGATTTTTCATATACTTCATTACAGATAATTTTAGAACTGTTAGAGCGAAAAACAAATATTGTCAGGGATAATTTTAATTCTTACGGATTTAAAATTCTGCCTGATATTCTAAATAGAAAAAGCCAGCAGGTTGATCAGTTAATCTCGAAAATATTTCAGAACGTTGATAAGTTGATATTCACAACAAAGAATGATGTGAATCTTTTTAGCGCCACAATTAAATCGTACGATATTCAAAGGGTTCTCAAGCGTGGTTTTGTTTTGGTGGAACAGAACTCTAAATTTGTTAGTCGTGCCTCAGATTTTATAAAGGGTAAAAAAGCTAAATTGAAATTTTATGATGGAAATATTGAAATAAATAAGTAGTCTATAAAATGTCAAAAAGTAAAAAGAAGAAGAATTTTGAAGATGATCTTGCAAGGCTCAAAGAAATAAGTAATTTGTTGGAAGATAATGAAATTGGGTTGGATGATGCAATCGCTCTGTATGAAGAGGGGATTAAACTTTCCAAGAACTGTATTCAAAAATTAGAAGATGCACAGCTAAAAATTACCGAGCTAAAAAAGGATCTCAGTGAGATATCTTCCGATAAATAAGAAGGTTTAACTAAGGGAAAACGTAAATGAACAAATCTCAAAAATATCCGGTACTTTCAAAAGTTAACTATCCGTCGGATATTAGGCAACTGCATTTGCCTGAATTAAAACAACTTTGCACCGATATTCGCGATTATATGGTTGATACTATATCCGAGATTGGTGGACACTTTGGAGGCGGACTCGGAACCGTAGAATTATCCGTAGCAATTCACAAAGTATTTAATACCCCTCACGACCTCGTCGTTTGGGATACCGGTCATCAGGCATATCCTCATAAAATTTTAACCGGAAGAAAAGAATCTTTAAGGCGAATCAGAAAGTTTGGCGGCATCAGCGGCTTTCTAAAAAGAAGTGAAAGTGAATATGATACTTTTGGAGCAGGACATGCCTCCACTTCAATTTCGGCAGCATTGGGAATGTCTGTTGCTGCAAATATTAAAAGTGAAAATAGAAAAGTAGTGGCCGTAATAGGTGACGGTGCAATGACCGGTGGAATGGCTTACGAGGCAATGAATAATTCCGGGGTTACCAAATCTGACTTGATAGTTGTGTTGAATGATAACAACATGTCAATCGCTCCAAATGTTTGGCAGCTCTCTAATTACTTTACAGAAATGATTTCCCATCCCGACTACAATAAATTCAAAGGACAGATTTGGGATTTGACCGGAAAACTGGATCAGTTCGGAGACAGGATGAGAAAAATCGCCGTAAGGTTGGAACATGGTATAAAAGCTGTAATTACTCCGGGAATGCTTTTCGAAGCATTAGGTTTCAGATATTTCGGTCCAATTAATGGACACAATCTTCATCAGGTCGTGAAAATTTTTGAACATGTTAAAGATTTAAAAGGTCCCATTTTAGTTCATGCAATTACGCAAAAGGGAAAAGGATACAAACCAGCTGAAAATCATTCTCAAAGATTACACGCTTCAACTCCTTTTGATAAAGTAACCGGTAAAGCACATAAAAAAGGGAATGGAAAACCATCTTACACGCAAATATTTGGTGAAGCCCTTGTTGAAATAATTGAAAAAAATCCGAAAGTCGTCGGCATAACTGCAGCAATGCCGGACGGAACCGGATTAGATATTCTAAAGGAAAAAATTCCACAAAATTATTATGATGTTGGAATTGCCGAAGAGCATGCTGTCACTTTTTCTGCAGGACTCGCCACTCAGGGAATAATTCCTGTTACAGCAATCTATTCCACTTTTTTGCAGCGCGCCTTCGACCAGATAATCCACGATGTCTCCTTGCAGAAACTTCATGTCGTGTTTGTTTTGGACAGGGCAGGGCTTGTTGGTGCCGATGGTCCTACCCACCATGGTTCTTTTGATTTAGCTTACCTTAGATTGATCCCGGATATAGTAATCATGGCTCCTAAAGATGAAGCCGAACTTAGAAATATGTTATTCACTGCTGTTGAACATTATCATGGACCAGTTGCAATTAGATATCCCCGAGGCTCTGCTTTGGGCGTTCCTCTCAAAAATGGATTCGATAAAATTGAATTAGGAAAGAGCGAAAGACTTTCCAATGGAAAAGATGTTGCTTTGCTCGCCGTTGGTTCAATGGTTGATTATGCCAAGCAAGCGGGGGAAATACTGAAGGGAAACAACCTTAGCTGTGAAATTGTAAATATGAGATTTGTGAAACCACTCGATGCAGATATGATTGATGATATCGCATCGCGGCATTCGAAGATTGTCACTTTGGAGGAAAACAATTTGCCTGGCGGTTTTGGATCAGCGGTAGTTGAATATCTTTCTGAAAAGAATCTAAAGAATGATGTTTTAAGAATTGGTTTGCCTGACAAATTTGTCGACCATGGAACCCAGGCTGAATTGCATAAAATATTGGGAATTGACGCCGATGGTATAGCCAGGCAGGTAAAAGATTTTTATGGCAGTAAAAAAATTAAGCAGGAAATTGAAATATGATTCAATTTTTAGTGAATAGCTGTTGAATATTTCACATAAAGTTAGTGATATAAATAATTATTGAAAATTTATTTTTTGACGTTCAAAATATCTTCAATAAATTCCAACTACACGATAATTTAATTCTGTTGCGTTTTAGGGTGGTGCATCTATAAAAAATCTTATTATAAGAATTAACCTCAACTAATAAATGAAAAAAATTTTACTTGTTGATGATGAACAGGATATCGTTGAATTTTTGAGGTATAACCTGGAAAAAGAAGGCTTCGATGTACTTGTTAGTTATAATGGTAAAGATGCACTTAGACAGATTTCTAAATTTCCTGATCTGATTTTGCTTGATATTATGATGCCCGAAATGGATGGCTTCGAAGTTTACAATCAAATACGGGGAAACGATGAATACACTGATATTCCGATTATCTTTCTAACGGCTAAATCCGGTGAGACAGATGAAATAAAGGGGCTGGATATTGGTGCAAGTGATTATATTCAGAAACCTATCTCTCCCCAAAAGCTTATCGCCCGTGTAAAATCTAATTTAAGGAAAATCTCAAAGCTGCAGAAAAAATCATCCTCCCAAAAGGAATTAAAAATAGGTCCATTAATAATTAATTCCGAAGAGTATGTTGTTAAAATAGATAACAAGCACAAGTTTTTCCCACGCAAGGAATTTCATCTTCTTGAATATTTAGCTAGTAATCCGGGAAAAGTATTTAACCGGGAAACTCTTCTTAAAGATGTCTGGGGTGGAGACGTTTATGTGGTTGATCGTACTATTGATGTTCATATTAGAAAAATCCGTGAAAAACTTGGCAAGCATTCGGAACTAATTGAAACGATAAAAGGCATTGGATACAGATTTAAAAATCCAGAGTGATTTCAAGAAAAATTTCATTTCCTCTCTAATTTTTCTAAGGGAACACATTGTTTTAAATACACTCCTTATAATACCTGCAATTATCCTGATAGAATCTTTGGAAAAATTAATCATATTCATTCTAATACTCATTGCTTCAAATATATTTTCGATGTATCTGTTGGGGCGAAAGAGAAACAGAGAGCTTGATGAAATCAGAGCTATTATAAACAATATAAGGAAGAATAAGTATCAAACTGAAGAGGAAATTATATTAGATCCGAATCTTTCAGCGCTTCAAAAAGCAATAAAAAAGATGTTTATAAAAACAAAAAATGATATTGACTACCTTCAGCGCCTGCAAAAAATGCGCTCTCAGTTTTTAGCGAATGTATCTCATGAGCTCCGCACACCGATATTTGCGATTCAGGGTTTTATTGAAACACTGCTGAGTGGTGCAATCAATGACAAAAAGGTAAACATGCATTTTTTAAATAAGGCTAATAATCATACGATAAACCTTAGCAACCTGCTGAATGATCTGATAGATATTTCAATGATAGAATCAGGTGAAATGCGAATGAACTATGGCTACTTTAATATTAATGAATTGCTGAGCAGTATTACAAGTGAACAAAAAAGTCTGGCTGATGAAAAAAATATTGCTCTCATTTTTCATCCTGCAAATGATAAGCTGCAACTATTTGGTGATAAAGATAAAATTAAACAGGTTATGGTTAATCTTTTGCAGAATGCGATAAAGTATTCTGAGAAAGGTAGTGTTGAAATAAGTGTTGAAGAGAATGATAGATCTGCAACAGTAATAGTTAAAGATTCTGGAATAGGAATACCTGAGAAATATTTAGATAGAATTTTTGAAAGATTTTACCGTGTAGACAAAGCCAGGTCAAAATCAGTAGGGGGGACGGGATTAGGTTTAGCAATTGTAAAACATATTGTGGAAGCTCACGGTTCTAAAGTTTTTGTAAAGAGTGCCGTTGATGAAGGAAGCGAGTTTTCTTTTCAACTCAAAAAGTGATTTTTCAGCCCAATTCTTACTATTCCGGATTTGATTTAATTGCTTACATTATATACATTTGTAGCTCAAATTTTTAAGAATAGAGGAAGAAATGTTTGCGATTATTGATGTTCTTGGAATTCAATTTAAAGTATCAGAAAACCGAAAATATTATGTTCCAAGGATGACTGAAGACATAGACTCTGAAGTTACCTTTAATTCCGTGTTGATGATTGCTGATGATAAAAAAGTTAAAATTGGTGCCCCTGAAGTTAAAGGGGCAAAAGTCACGGCAAAAGTATTAGAACATTTAAGAGACGACAAAGTTATAGTGTTCAAGAAAAAGATTAGAAAAGGTTACAGAAAGAAAAATGGACATAGACAGGGTTTGACCAGAATTGAAATTTTAAAAATTGCTTAGAAAGGATAATTTGTAATGGCACATAAAAAAGGGCAGGGCTCTTCAAGAAACGGCAGAGATAGTAATCCTCAATATCTGGGAGTAAAAAAATACGGCGGTGAAAAAGTCTTGGCAGGCAATATTTTAGTTCGTCAGAGAGGGACTAAATTTCATCCCGGTTTAAATGTTAAAAAAGGTAAAGATGATACTCTATTTGCTGTATCAGATGGTGTGGTTAAATTTGAATTGAAAAGAGGAAACAGGAAATTTGTAAGTGTTTACTCTGCTGTATAGAAATATTATTAATTAAAAAACCCTCCTAGACAGGAGGGTTTTTTGTTTTAAATATATCGGGTTTTACAATCGAAACTAAAATCCTAACCTTTCCATATCCGCAACGAGATTAGTAACCGCTTTAACAGAATTATCTAATAATGCTTGTTCTTCGTCATTAAGTTCAAATTCAATAATTTTTTCGATTCCATTTGCGCCTAAAACAGCAGGAACTCCAACATAGTAGCCTTTAACTCCAAATTCACCGTTCAGAAAAGCACAAACTGGCATAAGGCGATTTTCGTCTCCAATTATAGATTCAAGCATAGATACAGTTGCAGATGCAGGTGAGTAAAATGCCGAACCGGTTTTAAGAAGTTTAACAACTTCTCCACCGGCCATTTTTGTTCTATCAACCATTGCTTTCATTACTTCAGCTGCTTTCCCTTTGTCCTTATATTTTCTTTCTAACAATTCCATTGCAGGAATACCGTTAACGTTTGCGTATCTAACAATGGGAACCATCGTATCGCCATGTCCGCCAAGTACCATCGCATTTACATCTTTAACAGAAACTCCAAGCTCCCATGAAATGAATGTTGAAAATCTTGAAGAATCTAAAATACCAGCTTGCCCAAAGACTCTCTTTGTTGGGAATCCGGTAATCTTTTTAAAGAGTGTCACCATTGCGTCAAGTGGATTTGAGATAATTATTGCAATAGAGTTTGGAGCGTATTTCTTTACATTTTCCGCAACTGTTTTAATTATTTTAGCATTTGTGGTGAGCAAATCATCTCTGCTCATTCCAGGTTTTCTGGGTAATCCTGCAGTAACAACAACAATTTCCGATCCTTCAATATCCTTGTAATCATTGGTTCCTTTAACAATTACATCAAATCCATCAATTCTTGATGCTTCAGCTATATCCAGAGTTTTACCCTGTGGCATATCTTCCACAATGTCATATAAAACAACATCCCCAAGCTGTCTTTGAGCTATAAGCTGAGCTAAAACGCCACCTATTTGCCCGCCACCGATTAGCGCAATTTTTTTTCTGCCCACTGTTAATCCCTCTGTTTTTCAATTT